>Ga0187784_10003287_pt1 | contig 13038 bp, 12 predicted proteins | sample 1015_SJ02_MP15_2_FD_132964 | JGI IMG/M metagenome (GOLD analysis project Ga0187784, IMG submission 132964) | Tropical peat soil microbial communities from peatlands in Department of Meta, Colombia - 1015_SJ02_MP15_20_MG | ecosystem: Environmental > Terrestrial > Soil > Wetlands > Peat | place... | reverse complement strand
GACCCCGCTCCCCGAGTGGATTCGTGTTCGCCCCCCGCGCGGCGGGTCGTACCCCGAGGTGAAGGACCTCCTCGGCGAGCTCGGGCTCGGCACGGTGTGCCGGGAGGCGCGATGTCCGAACCTCTCGGAATGCTGGTCCGCCGGGTCGGCGACCCTGATGCTGCTCGGCACCGAATGCACCCGTCGGTGCACCTTCTGTGCCGTCACGACCCACTGGCCCCGGGGCGAGGTCGACCGGACGGAGCCGGCGCGGGTCGCCGAGGCGGTGCGCCGCTGGGGCCTGCGGTACGTCGTTCTCACCCAGGTCTGCCGGGACGACCTCGAGGACGGCGGGGCCGAACTCCTCGCGGAGACCGTCCGGCGGATCCGAGCGGAGTCCCCGGGGACATTGGTCGAGCTCCTCATCGGCGACCTCGCGGGGGAGGAGTCCCCGGTCCGCACGTTGCTCGAGAACCCGCCGGATGTCCTCGCTCACAACCTCGAGACCGTCCGCTCATTGAGCCCCGAGATCCGGGACCGGCGGGCGAACTACGACCAATCGCTCGCGGTCCTTCGGACGGCTCGCCGGCTCGGGGGCTCCGGGCTGGTCACGAAGAGTTCGATCATGCTCGGGCTCGGGGAGTCCGAACCGGAGCTCGAGGCGGCGCTCGGGGACCTGAGGGGCGCCGACGTCGACCTGCTGACCCTCGGCCAGTACCTTCGGCCGACCCCGGCCCACCGCCCGGTGCACCGGTACGTTCCCCCCGACGAGTTCGCGCGGTGGCAGTCGAGGGCCCTCTCCCTCGGCTTCCTCGGCGCGGCGTCCGGCCCGCTCGTGCGGAGTTCCTACCGGGCCGAGGAGCTCTACCGCGGGGCTCGGGCCGCGCGCGGAGGTGCCTAGTCGATGGCGAAGAAGGTCCGCAAGAAGCTCGAGGAGGAGCAGGCACCGGCCTTCGAGTTCCCCGAGTTCGACGAGATCGCATTCGCGGACAAGGAGTTCGAGATGACCTACGCGCTCCTCCTCGTCGCGCTGTTGACGATCGCCCTCGGCATCCTGACGTGGGCGCTCACGGTCGCCGGTCTCCTCTGGTACGTCGTCTTCCCGCTCGGCGTCGTCATCCTGGTGCTGAGCCCGTTCATCGTGCGCTTCCTCCGGTCGAAGTCGTCCATCTACACGAAGGGCGACTGGGCGGGGTTGCTCGCGCTCGAGTTCTTCGGATGGCTCGCCCTGTGGTTCGTGCTGCTGAACCTCTCCCCGCACGCGCTCTAAGACGTCACGCCCCGTCGAGCCAGGGGAGCCGCTTTCCCAGCAGCTCGCGGAGCGCCTCGCCGAGCGCCGGCCGTTCGACCGCCGCGTCGAGGGTCGTGACCTCGCACTCGGTCGGGGCCTTCGGCGTCAGGTCCTTGCCGAGCGAGAGCCGGGGGAACGCCGAACGCACCACCTTCTCCGCGTCGCGCTCGGGACGGTGGGTGTCAACCCCAAGGCTCCCGTCCGGGCGCACGTACGGACCCTGCAGGACCGTGTCGCCGGCCGCTCCCCATTTGTCGAGGAACTGACCCGTTCGGTCGATCCCGGCGGGAGGGCCGTCCTGCAATCGAACCTGGGGGCGCCGGGGGTGCGCGAGCTCGACCACGAGGGTCACCGAGGAGGCGTCGGCCGCGCTCGCTTCCCCCAGGACCGAGAACTCCGACCGGGAGAGCTCGTCCGCGACCGCTCGCGCGGCCTTCCTCACCTGCGGATAGAGCGTGTCGTCCACGAGGTCGGGCCGAGGAAGCACGACCACCGTGACGTGCGTCCCCCGCCGTGCGACCTGGGCGAGCGCGGCCTCTTTCGAGAGCGGCGAAGAGGGTCGGACCCGGAAGAACCGCTCGCTCGGACGGTCGAGGTACGCCCCGGCGGCGAGGATGAGGAGACCGAGGTTCTTCCGCGATAGGGCGCTCGCGACGTTGCGGTGAGGGTCGACGGGGTCGGCCAGGACGAGCGCCACGTCGGCCGGGAGCCGGGGAGGTTCCGCGCCCGGTTCGACGAGCCGCACGGGGATCCGCCAATCGCGCGCGGCGGTGAGGAGCTTCCGGAGCGAACCGTACCGGATGATGAGGAGCTCCACGAGGTACCCCGAGCAACCCTCGGTCCTCGCCTCCGACCCGTACACCCCGAGCGACCGGAGGAACTGTTTCGCGAGCCGCACCTCGCCCACGAGCTCCGGGGTTTCCCGGGCCAGCAGGAACTCCTGGTGGAACGGCGTTCGGTCGACCGGAGAAAGCGGTTGGGAGGCGTCCGCGACCGCATAGCCCGGCACGGCGTCCACGGTGAACCCCTCGAACCTGCCCCGGAGGTACGGGTGCTCGGCGTATCGGGTCTCGGGCTCGGAAAGGATGGCGCGTCCGAGCGCGAGACCTTCCTCGCGGAGACGCTCCCGACCGAGGTCCGGAGGGAACAGGAGGAAGAGGTCGATGTCGAGCCGATCCTGGAGGAACGTGCCCCGGGCCGCGCTTCCGGCCACGAGGACCCGAACGAGCGGGCTTCCCCGCGCCGCCGCGACGTGGCGCACGCGCTCGACGAGCTCGTTCCGAACCCGTTCGACCCGGGCGAGAAACTCGGTCGAAGGGGTGATTCGGGCGCCCACCGAGCGCTCCACCGATTCGGCCTCGGCCGCGCGCGCCGGGTCACCGGGACCGCGCGTCATCGTCTCACCGGGGACGTTCCGGCGCAGATGAACCTTCGGCTCGACCGCCCGGCACAGGACCACCCTTATCGGTCCGAAACACCTAGAGTCCTACGGGAGCGCCATGTCCGCCTCGCTCGGCCACCCCGCCACCCTCTTCGAGCCGGTCGCCGACCGTAAGGTCCGCTGCACCGCCTGCGCCCGATACTGCACGATCCCGGACGGTTCGCACGGGTTCTGCTTCGTCCGAAAGAACGTCGGGGGACGGCTGGTCCTCTTGAGCTACGGCAAGGCGTCCGCGGTCCAGGTCGACCCCGTCGAGAAGAAGCCCCTCTCCCACTTCCATCCCGGCACCCGGGTCTACTCGATCGGGACGGTCGGCTGCAACTGGCGCTGCCAGTACTGTCAGAACGCCGAGATCTCCCAGGAGCGGGAGATCGTCGGACGCTCGTTGCCCCCCCACGCCGCGGTCGCCCAGGCACGGAAGCTCGGCTGCAGCGGCGTCACGTTCACCTACAACGAGCCAACCATTTTCGCGGAGTACGCGCTCGACGTGATCCAGGAAGCCCATAAGGAGGGTCTCTTCGCGAACTTCGTGACGAACGGATACATGACGCCCGAGGCCGTCGCCGCCATCGGTCCCCACCTGGACGCGGTGAGCGTCGATTTCAAGGGGAGCGGCGAGCCCGGTTTCCTCCGAAAGTACGTCGCGGCGAAAGGCCCCGACCCGATCTTCGATTCGGCGGTCGACCTCGCCCGACGTGGGGTGCATGTCGAGGTGACCGACCTGATCGTCCCGGAGGTCGGGGAATCCGTCGAGGCGACCCAGACGCTGGCGCGGTTCGTCCGGGACAAGCTCGGTCCTTCCACGCCCTTCCACCTCCTTCGGTTCCACCCGGATTACCACATGCTGGACCTCCCCGAGACCCCGGTCGCCACACTCGAGAAGCTCCACCGCGTGGCGAAGCAGGAGGGCCTCGACTTCGTCTACCTCGGGAACGTCTGGGGCCATCCCCTCGAACACACCTACTGCCCCGGCTGCGGCGCCGTCGTGATCCGCAGGTTCGGCTTCACGATCCAGTCCTGGCGACTCGACGACGAAAATCGCTGCCGCAAATGTGGGCGGCAGATCCCCATCGTCGGGCGGTTGCCCGAGAACTACGTGCCGTCCTTCGCAACACCGATCGCCTGACCCGGCCCCCTGCGGTCACCGGAGAACGCCGCGTCGCGAAGGGCGCCGTCAAGCGGTTCCGACGGGGCCCCCAAATACGCCCGGCCGCGGTCGCGCTCGCGAGAGGGGAGACCGTGCGCGTTCGAGCGGTCCGTTCGCCCGCACCGACGAGCCGGGCACGCCCGAAGCCGAGAGCCGACCGCGACCCGCCTCCCCCGATGGTCGAGATCGTGATGGACGGTGTCCCCCGCGAAGACTGGGTGGTCGAGACCCTCCGAGGTGAGGACGTCGCATTCCGGCTCCTCGCGTGTCGACCGAGCGACCGGGACCGACCCAGGCTGCTGAGGCTGTTCGAGGTCCGGACGAACGGTTCGGGAATCGCCTCGCTCGTTCGTCGTCTCCGCGCCCGCGTCGGTCCACGGGAAATCAGCGTTGCCGCGCTGAGCCCCGACCGGGCGCTCCTCCGCGTGTCCGTGCCGCTTCCGCCGGCCTGCGCCACGGCGTTCGAGCTCGGGGATTTCTGCCTCAACTGCCCGTTCCTCCAAAGCGAGGAGGGTGAGGAGGCGGCCCAATGGAAGGTGCTGGTCCCCCGAATCGGCGACGCCCGTCGGCTGCTGCGCGCGACGTCCCCCGCTTCCAACGGTCGGTCGTCCCTCGTCCGCGCAGGGGCCTTTCGTGGGCGAGGGAGCTTGACCGGCCGACAGGAGAGGGCGCTTCGCGTCGCCTACGAACTCGGCTATTTCGACTATCCGCGGAAGATATCTCTCGCGGGCCTGGCGGCACGACTCGGGGTCGGACGGTCGGCCGCGCTCGAACTGTTGAGGAAAGCTACCACCAAGCTCGCCGCCGACCGATTCGGCGGTCAGCTTCCGTCCCAGCGGCTCACCTAGTCCGAATCGGGTACCGGCGTCGGTGCCCCCGGCCGTACGCTTATGGCTCGCGCACCGGGATGGGGGAGCCGGCTTGCTTCGGCAGCCGCTCCGCGGGGCGAGAGACGAACCGCTCTTTCCCGGCCTTCACGGTCGCCCGAAAGATCGTTTCGACGAGCCAAGGGGGCACTCCGGCCTGTTCGGCCCATACCCGAGCGCGCGCGAGCACCAACTCCTCCTGGACGGGGTCGGTGACCCTCCCACCCGTCTCCGTCCGGATCCGGATCGCGGAGCCCGCCGCCTCGAGCCGCGCCGCCACCAGAAGCACGAGCGCGCGGTCGATTTGCTCGATCTCGTGTCGGGCGCGTTGGAGCGCGGGGACCGACTCGTCGGAGGGAGGCATCGACCCGGTCCCACTTCGTCCCGTGGCAAGTTCCTTTGACCGCACCGGTGCGGGGCCCGGCTCACATACGACGGCGGGTAGAAGGGGCGATGGAAATCGTCCTGGCATCCAACTTCGACGACCGGCTCGTGGAGCGGACGGTCGACCTTCCGGTCTCGACGTTCTTCGGGGGATTCCCGGTGTCGCTCACGGGGGGTGGGCGACCGCCCCAGATCCTTCCGTCCATTGACCGAGAGAGGTTCCGGGCCCATCTCGAGGTGGTTCACCGGCATTCGCGCAAGTTCATCGCGACACTGAACAGCAACGACCTGGGTCTCCGGGAGTACCGCCCCGGCTACCTCGACCGGCTGCGGGACGAGGTGGGCCGGCTCATCGAAATCGGAGTGGACGGGTTCGTCGTCGCGCTGCCGGCCATCATCGAGGCGATCCGGACCGATTGGCCGGACGTCCCGATCTCGGTTTCGACGTTCGCCCGGATCCGGACCGTGACGCAGGCCGAGTACTTCCTCAAGCTCGGCGCGCGGACGATCATCCTGGAGGAGGCAAACCGCGACTTCCGGCTGATCCGGGGCCTGGTGCGGCTCGGCGCCGAGGTCGAGGTCCTGGTCAACCAGAGCTGTCTCCCCTCCTGCCCCTACCGGGGGCACCACCTCAACACGAGCTCCCTCTCGTCCCAACCGGACGCGCCGTGCCCCGCGTTCGAGTATCCGATCCTCGAGTGCGGTCTCGAGTACGTCCAAGACCCCGCGAAGTTGATCTCCGGCATCTTCGTCCGTCCCGAAGACCTCGGCGTCTTCGAGGAGGCCGGGGTCACCCGGTTCAAGGTCTCCGGCCGGAACCGCTCGACCGACTGGCTGGTCCGATCGGCGCAGGCGTACGCCGATCGGTCGTACGCGGGAAACCTCGCTGACATCCTGAGCCTGGTCCAGGTGAAAGCGCCGTCCGCGGCTCTTCGAAAGGTCAGCACGGGAACCGAAGGGGACGATGCTCTCGCGCTCGCTCGGGCGTTCACCCCGCTCCTCGACCTCACGATCGACAACCGTGCGTTCCCCCCCGACTTCCTCCGGCATATCGCCGCGGTCGACTGCGAACACACGACCTGCGAAGCGTGCGGGTACTGCCGGAGCGTCGCCGAGAGGGTCCTCCGGGTCGGGGGGCGACCGCTCTCGGAGTACGTCCCGCCGGACGGTCTCCCCCCGGCGATTCGGATGCTTCCCCGGCTCGGACCGGCGACCGGCTAGCCGAACCGCCGGCCGAGGAACGGTACCCTCGATTTCGGCCCTACTCGGACGTCGGGTAGTACGCCTCTTCTCCGAAGTGGACCTCGTCCAGTCCGGCCTTCTGCTCCTCGGGTGCGGCCCGCAGGGGCGAGAAGTAGTTGATCACCTTCAGCATGATGAACGTCCCGACGAACGCGAACGTCGCCACGACCGCCACCGCGAACATCTGGAGGACCGCGAAGTGCGGGTTGCCGTAGACGAGCCCGTTCTGCCCTGCGGCGTTGATGGCGGAGGAGGCGAACAGTCCGGTCGCCACCGTGCCCCACATCCCGCCGACCCCGTGGCAGGCGAAGACGTCCAGGGAGTCGTCCAGCTTCGTTCGGGCCCGCCACCGGGTCACGAAGTTGCACCCGACACCGGCGGCGACCCCGATCACCATCGAGAATGCGGGGCTGACGAATCCGGCGGCCGGGGTCACGGCCGCTAGACCGCAGACGAACCCGACGCACATCCCGACGGCGGACGGCTTCCCTTTCCAGACCCAGTCGAGGAGCATCCAGCTGATGCCGGCCGCGGCGGCCGCGAGGTTCGTGGTGACGAGAGCGTTCACCGCGACGTCGTTCGCGGAGAGCGCGCTCCCCGCGTTGAACCCGAACCACCCGAACCAGAGAATGGACGTCCCGAGGATCACGTACGGAACGTTGTTCGGTCGGCTTTCCTTCCCAAAGTCGATCCCCCGTCCGATGACGAGGGCGGCCGCGAGCGCGCTCACGCCCGCGCTCGTGTGAACGACCATCCCGCCCGCAAAGTCCTCCACGCCCATCACGTGGAGCCAGCCGCCGTCGCCCCAGACCCAGTGCGCGATCGGGAAGTAGATGAACGTCACCCAGGAGAGGATGAAGATCAGGAGGGGCTTCAGCCGGATCCGGCCGGCGAAGGCGCCGATGATGAGCGCCGGCGTGATCGCGGCGAACTTGAGCTGGAACGCGAAGTAGAGGAGCGCCGGGATGGTCGAAGAGTAGGCCGTGTTGGCGGTGGAACCGACCCCGTTGAGCGCGAAGTACTGGAAGTTTCCGATGAACCCGTCGAGCGAAGACGGGCCGAAGGCGAGCGTGTACCCCCAGATCGCCCACGCGAGGCTCACGAGCGCGAAGATCGCCATGCACTGGACGATGGTCGAGACCAGGTTCTTTCTCCGGACCAATCCACCGTAGAAGAACCCCAGTCCCGGGGTCATGAACATCACCAACGCGGTCGCCGCGAGGACCCACGCGATGTCCCCCGAGTTGCACAACTCGCCCGTGGCTGGAACACAGACCAACGCCATGTTTTCCCCGGCCACCGGCTCACTGAAGCCCGTGGACGCGGCCGACTTGCACGGTCAGGTTATCAAGGTTTTGTGGAACGGCATCACCGGGAGGTTCGTCGTGGGGTCCCGGTTCGCCATCCATTGTGTGCGCGCTCCTCGCGCCCCCGGGCGGGTCGCACGGTCGGTCGAGGGGCGCAATCGACGGATCAGGTCGGGCGGACCAAGGTTCGACAGATCGTGCAGAGAAAGATCGGGACGTCGACTGTCGACTTCGAGCCGCCCGGCGCGCGATGCAGCAGTTCCCTCTCGCTCGGAGAAGTCGCCCGCCATTTGAACGGAATCTCCGATAGGTTCCAGTCCACGGGGAACGCCGGCGTGATCGCCTCGAGCGAGAGGGGCGGTTTTCCTCCCGAGGCGAAGGCGGAGCGAAGTTCGTTCAGGCCCTGTTCCCGCTTCAGGATCGACTGATGCTCGACCTCCAGAAGCTGTTCCACCAACGCACCGATCGTGGCGGATTCCGAGACCGGGTACTCCGTGAGAGAAACGATCTCGATCAACGTATCGATCCACGGCATGAGCTTCTTGTACGCCGGCGGGTCGCCGAAGACCTGCTTGGCGTTGATGCGGAAATGAGGGTCGCCGCTCTCCTCGTCGCGCAGCCGCTGGAGGAAAGCGATCCGTCGTTGCTGCTCGTCGATGAAACCGCGTGCGTTGCTGAAGTACGACAGGTAGACTCGGGTCCGGATCTCCTCGTTCAGGTGGTCGAGGTCCGTCTGGGTCCGGCGGCAGATGTAACACGAGTCGACCATCGGTACCTCCGACGCGAACGGTTCGTGAGCGGGGCGTGCCACCTCATGAACTTAGCGCTTTGGACTGGCACACGGGGAACTCTTGAGGCGTACCTGTGGGGCGTCACCGTACGCCGCACAGAGGAGGGCAACACGGGCCGCGGTGTCACTCCTTCGATCGATAGATAGCAATCAGGGTGCCGCCAGCTGCAGGACCCCCCGCTACGCGGGGGTCGACGATCACGGCCGGGTCCGACGTGACGTCGGACCGACAGTCGAGGTTCCCCATGCCCGGATTCTCGACGTGGACGCGGAAGCAGTACGCGCTGACGGTCCAGTTATAGTTGAACGAGGCCCCCGCGACCGCGCCGTCCTCCGACCCGAGGTCCGTCTCGTCCAAGTGAAACTGGGCAAAGCCCGAGGTAGGACCTGTCCAGCACGTGACGGCGGGCATGAGCGCCTCGACCTCGGAGAAGACCATGCTGAGATTCACCCCGATCGTGCCGGCAGCGAGACCGCTCGACTCCTGACCGCCATACGAGAAGTCGAAACTGACGTTGGCGTTGGAGCTGTTGTCCGCGCCGTGGCACCAGTATCCGACATCCCAGGGTTGGACCGAGACCGTACTGTTCACGAGGGTGGGTGCCGCCCAGTGAACGAATTCGAACGGGTAGGTGACGTGGTGGGCGAACCACACCATGACCTCCACGAACGGACCCTGCTCGAACAGCGGAGGGAGAGTTTCCGTGAGGAAGTTGTCGATCGAGAAATCGTAACCATCCACGTCGTTCGAGGGCGGGGCTCGGAAGCTGTAGTTGAGCACCGCCCAAACGCTCCCGTTCGTCACCTCGGCGACCGTCTGCGGTTGCGTCCACAATGGACTCTGGTTCGTGTACGTGGAGTACGCGCCGAGCCAGTCGTTCACGCCGTACGTCACCTGAGGATAGGAGAACCACCCGCCGGGGTCGCCGACATGGGACCAGTTGGCGTAGGCGAACATCGCACCCGAGGAGGCTCCGTAGCACATCCCGACGTGACCGACGGTACCGGTCGGGACCGTGTACGTGTTGCCCTGAAACGTCCCATTGTCGAGCGCGTACGTTGGCCGGGGAACCCCCGGCGTGCCGAAGATGCAGCCCGAATGCGTACCGGGAGACGGAAGAACGTCGATCTCGTTCCCCCGCCCCGACCCACTCGTCGATCTTGCCGGAGGGGCCGACCCGGGCGCGAGGGCGAGTACCGCGACGAGCGATGCGATCACGAGCCCCGCGACAACCGCGAGGATCAGCAGAATCCGCCGGCGGGTCGTTCTCCCCGACTCGCTTGGCGGGGGTCGAACGGTCATGGGACAGGACTCCGGGTCATGCCCTCCGACTTTGCTCCTGCATGGTAGTCGCCGTTCGTACCCCCCCGCGGAACGCCGGCGGGGGCGACGCGTCAGGCGGAACGAACCTCGGTCTACTATGAGACGTACGTGCCGCACGTACCGGGAGCCCCCCGGGCACGCGACCGAACCGCCGGCGGCGGCAAGGTCGCGCCAGCGGCCTCGTCACAGCCTTCGTAAATACGTATTAATCCCGGAAACAGGGTTCGACCCCGATGCCGAAATCCGTCAGTTTTTCCGCAAGCCAGCTGGCGAGACGAATGAAGAAGGTCACGATCCTGGGCGCCCTCACTCACAGCCAGCTGGAGACCCTGGCGAAGTGGGCGGAGGTGGTTGCCTTCGATCCGGGCGAGACCGTCGTGCGGCGCGGGGACAAGGGCAACGGGCTCTACCTCATCCTGGAAGGCTCGGCCGAGGTCCGTCGGGGCAACCGCGCGCTCGCCAAGCTCGGGTCCGGACAGTTCTTCGGCGAGATGTCGCTCTTCGATGACGAGCCCCGGTCCGCCGACGTGATAACCCTCGGTCCGTCCAAGATGGTCGTGCTCTCGAAGTGGGAGTTTTGGGGTTTTGCCGCGAGCGAGCCGACGGTCGTGCTGAGTGTCCTCGCGGAAATGAGCCGACGGCTCCGAGCCGCGGACAACGCCCTCGCGGAGTGAACGTTCCCTGTTTCGAGCCGCCGCCTAGGTGGCCGAGGCCGCGGCGTCGGGTCTTCGTGCAAGAGCCGCGCCCAAGGGCGCGCGCCCGTTCGAGCGAGTGGAGTCTACCCCCGGGCGGACCTAGCCCGCAAGCCCACTAACCCGCTCTCGTTCGCCTTCGAGATTCCCGTGGGCCGGCCCGGCGCACACCCTTTAGGGTACGACCCCGTCCGCCTTTGCGGACGGCCACATGGATCCCCTGGATTTCGCGATCTATCGTTTCCTCTCCCCGGGAGGAGAGGCGAGGTTCTGGGCCGGTCGTCGCATCATCGACCCGACGATCACTCCCCGAGAGATTTCCGAACGTGTCGGGATCAGCGAAAGTGGGGTGCGCACGCGGTTGCATCATCTCTCCGAGCGTGGTTTCCTGCGGGATAAGGCGGTCATCCCGAACCCGACCCTGTTTGGGGCGGGACTCTTCGTCGCCGACCTCCTCGTCCACCAGTCGGGGGAGGTCGACCGGCTGCTTCGCGACCTCGCCCTCGTGGACGGAGTCCTGTTCACCCGCGACCTGATGGACGAGGCCGAACGCAAGATCCAGGTCCATTTTGTCGCCGAGTCGGAGAAGGCCGCTTCCCGCGAGGCCGCCCTCTTGGGACGTCTCTCGCCGTCGGGGACATCGGTCACACCGCAGCCGTACTACATCCCATCGTGCGACCGCGCGGTCTCGCCGCTCGGCTGGAAGGTGCTCGCGAGCGTCTGGAAGAGCCCGGACGCTACGATCGCGGAGATTGGATCAGCGGTCGGCGTCACTCTGAAGACCGCCGCGCGATGCTATCACCAACTTATCGACTCTCACGCCTGCTGGTGGACACACGGTCCCACCTCGGAAGAGTTCCCGCTCGCCCTGGTCTGCGTCGACGTCCGTGGTCCGGACGACCGCGGACCGGTAACCGGATGGATCGCGCAGGAGGCTCGGAACTGGATGCCGGTCGCGAGCGACGGATTCGGTGTCGAGCCAGCGCGAGCGATGACGGTGGTCGCGGGACTCGTCCCGGCCGACGCACCGACCGTGCTCGAGCGATTCCTCCGGAGACTGGCCGGAATGGAGGGCGTGGTGAAGATCCGGCGGACGTTCCCGCTCGGCTCGGCCACCTACCCGTCGTGGTTCGCGAACCGGATAGAGGAAAGGGTTCGGGCGCGTCCCTGAGGACCTCCGAGATTCGCTCTCAGCCCATGGCGACCTTGGCGGCCGCCACCTTCGCGTTCGCAACCTGGCCCGAGGCCACCTTCGCCGCGGCGACCTGGCCCTCCGCCAGCTTGGCCGTAGCGGCCGGTCCGTGGGCCATCTGGCCCGAGGCCAGTTTGGCCGCCGCCAATTGCGCATGAGCGACCTGTCCCGAGGCCAACTTGGCTGCCACGCCAGGCCCGTGGGCCACCGACCCGGAGGCCAGTTTCGCCGAAGCGACCTTTCCCCAGGCAACCTTGCCCCAAGCGACCTTCCCCCAGGCGAGCTTGCCAATCGCGAGCTTCGCGGACGCGATCTTAGCGAGGGCCACCTGGCCGAAAGCAACCTTGGCCGCAGCGGCCTGGCCGGACGCCAACTTGGCCATCACCGCGGGTGAATGGGCGACCGAACCGGATGCGACCTTTGCCGCGGCGATCTTGCCGATCGCCAGCTTGGCGGCCGCCACTTGGCCGGCCGCGAGGCGGGCCTGCGCGATCTTGGCCGAAGCGACCTTCGCCGCGGCGATCTTGGCCGAGGCGATGCGCGCGATGGCGATCTTCGCGGACGCTATCTTCGCGACGGCAACCTTTGCCGACGCGATCTTGGCCGCCGCGACGTCCGGCGCGGCCAGTTTCGCTGCCGCAATCTTGAAAGCTGCGATCTTGGCGATCGCAATCTTCGACGCGGCGACCTCGGCTACCGACAGCGCCTTGATCGCGTCCAGGGTTTGGATCGCTGCGGCCGCTCGGGCCGCCGCGAGAGCTGCCAGTCTTCCTGCGGCTTCCGCCTCCGCCACTCCCAGCATCATGGTCCTTCCTCCCGCTCGTTCCCCCGAGGGGGAAAGGTCGGAGACGACTATTAATCCTGTTGAGGGGTGGCGCGCGAGCTTGGACGGTCCCGGCGCACGGATGACCGGTTCCCCGAGAGACTTCGCGAAAAACGGAAGTCGTGGGCACAGCACTCATCGGTGCGTTTCAGCCCAACCCGGAAGCGAATCGTCACTTCCCCGCCCCCGGATCGTCGCGATGAGGGCCAACCTGGCGCCGGCGACCGAAGATGCGACGGGGAGAGATGTTGTCCGTTTCCGGTGAGGTTGCTACCTGGCCTACACCCGAGACCGGGTGAACGGGACCCGTTCACCGCGCGAAGTCATTCCCCAGTCCTCTCAGCCTCCCGACGGCCACCGACACCGCGAAAGGATGCCGGGGCCAGACACCAGCCAATATGGTCAGGGCCGGGATGGGCCGGCGTCTGCGTGTCTCCGAGCCCACATCATGAAGGTGCGGGTGGGCTCGCAAATCGAGCCGTACTGGGGCACCCCCTCTGTGACCGCCGTGGAGGGGATCCAATCAAAGCCGTAGACTGATGCGAAAGCGTAGAGCGATT
>Ga0187784_10003285_pt1 | contig 13043 bp, 10 predicted proteins | sample 1015_SJ02_MP15_2_FD_132964 | JGI IMG/M metagenome (GOLD analysis project Ga0187784, IMG submission 132964) | Tropical peat soil microbial communities from peatlands in Department of Meta, Colombia - 1015_SJ02_MP15_20_MG | ecosystem: Environmental > Terrestrial > Soil > Wetlands > Peat | place... | reverse complement strand
TCGGCGACGACATGGATGACGCCCTCCTCGCGCTGCAGCCGGCCGCGGCAATAGAGCAGGGTCGCGCCGAGCGCTGTGCGCCGGAAACGCTCGAGGATCGGCGGCCAGATGATGAGATTGGCGACCCCGGTTTCGTCCTCCAGGGTGATGAAGATGACGCCCTTGGCGCTGCCCGGACGCTGGCGGATCAAGACGAGACCGGCGACCCGGACACGGCACTCGACTGGAAGGGTCACAAGCTCGGCGGCGGTAACGATGCCGTCTTCCCTCAATTCGTCACGCAGGAAGGCGAGCGGGTGACGCTTCAAGCTGAGGCTCGTCGTCGCGTAATCCTCGACAACATGCTCACCCAGTGGCATCGGCGGGAGGAGAGCGGCGGTGAGGTCGTGCGTCCTTCGAGACGCAGTTTGAGGACCGCTCCTCAGGATGACGGACTTTCTTGATGCCCTCATAAACATATCGTCATCCTGAGGAGGCTGCGCAGCAGCCGTCTCGAAGGACGCTGGATGCTTTTGCAGCGCGGCAGCAAAGAGGGGCAGCGTCGCGTCGCCAAGCGCCTTGAGCGCCCAGAGCCCCTGGCGGCGGTCGAGCCCGCCTTGTGCGCGATCGAGTGAGCGCAGAGCATCAGCGCTGGCGAGGCGCTCAAGCGCCAACCGGCCGAGCGCGCTCTTGCGCCACAGCGCCTCGGCGCTCTCGTAGCCCGCGCCCCGCGTGGCGACGAGGCGGCCGGCATCGGCTTCCGAGAACCCCTTGATCTGGCGAAATCCAAGCCGCAGGGCGAACGAGCCGGCGCGCGGCTCCAGCGTGCAGTCCCAGTGGCTGTGATTGACATCGACCGGCAGCACCGTGACGCCGTGCTCGCGCGCGTCGCGGACGATCTGCGCCGGCAGATAGAAGCCCATCGGCTGCGAATTCAAGAGCGCGCAGGCGAAAACCTCGGGGTGGAAGCATTTGATCCAGGCCGAGACATAGACCAGCAGCGAAAAACTCGCGGCGTGGCTTTCCGGAAAGCCATATGTGCCGAATCCCTCGATCTGGCTGAAGCAGCGCGCGGCGAAATCGGTCTCGTACCCGTTGGCGATCATCCCATCGATAAACTTGTCGCGGAACTTCTCGATATCGCCGTTGCGCCGGAAGCTCGCCATCGAGCGGCGCAGCCGGTCGGCCTCGTCGGGGGTGAAACCGGCGCCGTCGATGGCGATCTGCATCGCCTGTTCCTGGAAGAGCGGCACGCCCATGGTTTTGTTCAAGACATGTTCCAGACCGGGAGGGCAATTCACCGGCTCGATCTTGTTGCGGCGACGCAGATAGGGGTGAACCATATCGCCCTGGATCGGGCCGGGCCGGACGATCGCGACCTCGATCACCAGATCGTAGAATGTCCGGGGCTTGAGCCGCGGCAGCATCGACATCTGCGCGCGGCTCTCGACTTGGAAGACGCCGATCGAATCCGCCTTCGACAGCATGTCGTAGACGGCGGGAACCTCTTGCGGGATCTCCGCCAGCGTCCAGGTTTCACCTTTGTGTTGTTTGATGAGGTCGAAGGCCTTGCGCACGCAAGTCAGCATACCGAGCGCCAGGACATCGACCTTGAGGATGTCGAGCGCGTCGAGATCGTCCTTGTCCCATTCGATGACGGTGCGATTTTCCATCGCCGCATTCTCGATCGGCACCAGCTCATGAAGCGGGCCGCGGGTGATAACAAACCCGCCGACATGCTGCGACAGGTGCTGCGGGAAGCCGATCAACGCGAAAGCGAGGTCGAGCGCCATGCGCAAATTGCGGTCGGTCGGGTCGAGCCCGGCCTGGCGCACCCGCTCATCGGCGATGCCCTCGCTCGACCAGCCCCAGACCATGCCGCCGAGCGCGGCGACGACATCGGCCGACAGGCCCATCACCTTGCCGACCTCGCGGATGGCGCCGCGCGAGCGGTAACAGATCACCGTCGCGGCGAGGCCGGCATGGTCGCGGCCATAGCGCTCGTAAATGTATTGGATCACCTCCTCGCGCCGCTCATGCTCGAAATCGACATCGATATCGGGCGGCTCGCCGCGCGCCGCGCTGATAAAGCGCTCAAACAGCACGTCGATCTGTTCGGGGTTGACCGAGGTGATGCCAAGACAGAAGCACACCACCGAATTGGCCGCCGAACCGCGCCCCTGGCAGAGGATGTCTTTCGACCGCGCGAAGCACACGATGTCGTGGACGGTGAGGAAATAGCGGGCGAAATCGAGCTGTTCGATCAGCGCCAATTCATGCTCGATCCGCTTGCGGTTCTTGTCGGAAATGCCGTCGGGGAACCTCCTGGCCGCTCCCTCCCAGGCGAGTTGCGCGAGGCGCGATTGCGGCGTCATGCCGGATGGCACCGGCTCTTCCGGGTATTCGTATTTGAGTTCGTCGAGGCTGAAGCGGCAGCGCTCGGCGATCTCGACGCTTGCGGCGAGCGCCGCCTCATGACCACGGAACAACCGCGCCATCTCATCGGCCGGCTTCAGATGGCGCTCGGCATTGGCGGCGAGCCGAAACCCGGCTTGGTGGAGTGTGCAATGCTCGCGGATGCAGGTCATCACATCCTGCAGCGGGCGGCGTTCCGGGATGTGGTAGAGCGCGTCGCCGGTCGCCAGCAGCTTGAGCCCGGTCACTTCGGCAATGCGCGCCAGTCGGGCGATGCGTCGCGCGTCATCACCGCGATAGAGATGATGCGCGGCAAGATAGCCGCGGCCGGGAAAATCCGCCGCGACCCGGCGCGCCCGCTCGTGATGCCGCGCGAGGCTCGCCCGGTCGGTATAGTCCGGCGGCAACAATGCGACGACAAGCCCCGCGCCATGGGCGACGACATCGGGGTAATCGAGATGGCACTCGCCCTTGGGCGCACGGCGCTTGCCGAGGGTGAGAAGCGTTGTGAGGCGGCCATAGGCGGCGCGGTCTTCGGGAAAGGCAACGAGGCTCATCCCGTCCTGAAGGTCGAGCCGCGCGCCGACCACCAGGCGGATGCCGCATTCCTTGGCCGCCTGATGTGCGCGGACGATCCCGGCGAGACTGTTCCGGTCGGTGATCGCGATGGCCTCAAGGCCGAGCCGAGCTGCCTGCTGCACCAGCTCGTCCGGGTGCGAGGCGCCGCGCAGAAACGAGAAATTGCTGGTCGCCTGAAGCTCGGCGTAACGCCACGCGGCGGCGGGGAACAGACTGTCACAGCCGCCGGCGGTCTTGTGCCGCTCCTTGCCGCCAAAGCGCAGACCGCCGCCATCGCCGATCGTGCGCGACAGCTTGTGGAATGCCTTGGGGGGAAGCTCGGGCATGGGGGTCTTTCAAGTGCGGTCGGGCATCCGCCCGACCTTACGGCACCGGCCCGCTCCCCCACCCGGCCACCCAACGAGAGTATGCTGATTTGGGTGGCCGGGTGGGGGAGTGGGCTGGCGCCGCAGCCGCGCTAGCGGCTTCATGCAAAAACACCGTGGACAAACCAGCGCGGCGGCGGGTCGCCGGGCAGCCCCGCGCGGAACAGCCAGAAGCGCCGGCCCGTCTCGTCCTCGACCCGGTAATAATCGCGGATCGCCGCCGGATCGCCAGCCGCTCCGGCAAGCTGGCCGCCGGTTATTTGTCCATCGGGCTGCCACCATTCCTCGGCGATGCGCTCGGGGCCGTCGGCCCGGGCGACGCGATGCGGCCGATGCCGCCAGGTGAAATTGAAAGGCGGATCGTCGGGCAGCACCCAAAATGCCTCGATCGGCTCTGGCGGGGCAAAGAGGCGGATGGGGCGCGGTGGCTTTCGCGGGATGACCCTGCCCTTTCCCTCCAATGAGGGGCGAGGGGGTTTTGTAGATGCGTTGGTTTCTGTGACCGGCACCGCGACCGATGCGCGTTCCGGGATGTGGCTTTCATGCGTCTCCAGGCGGGCGTGCGCATCGAGGCCGAGCCGCGCGCCGAGCCGGTCGAAGAGCGGGGCAAGGCTGGGACCATCAGCCAAATGATTCTCTCTCTCCACGTGCTTGCGGGGGGAGAGGGTCGGGGTGAGGGAGGTTTTGAGGGCAGGTTCGGAGCAAGCCCCCCTTACCCTGCCCTCGCCCCCCAATGGGGGGAGAGGGGTGTTTTTTGTGAAAAGCGGATTTTCGATTTGCTCAGCCTGCAGCTTCTCGACCGCGAAGGCGGCGAGGATCACGTCCTCGACGCCGAGGCCGGGATCGATCGTGTCGAGCTTGCCGATCATCAGCTTGGCGAGATGCGCGGGGTCGCGGCTCGGCCTAGCGGTGCCGATGCGGATGCGCTCGACCCGGCCGTCGACGCGGTGAAAGCCGAGGTCGAGCCGGCGCGCGCCCATGCCCTCGCGCGCCAGGCGGGCAACGAGATCCTGGGTCAGCCGCTCGGCGGCACGGGCAAGATCGGCCGGATCCGAAATCGGCTCGGCGAAACTGAGACGCACCCGGCGGGTCGGTGCCTCTCCGAGCGGTGACAGCGGCTCGGGCAGATCGCCGAATGCCTGATCGAGCCGGCGGCCGATGTCCTCACCAAACCGCCGGGCGAGCGCGTCACGCGGCATGTTGATGACTTCGCCGATACGCCGGAGACCGACGCGATGCAAGCCCTGGACGATGACGGGGTCGAGCCGCAGCGCCGCGACCGGCAGCGACGCGATGGCGTCGCGGGTCTGTTCCGGCGGAACTATGGTGGGCGCGCCCTCACCCGCCACATGACGCGCCATCGCCCAGGCGGCGCCGATCGTGTCGGCGATCGCCAGACGATGCGTAATGTGCTGTCGCGCCAGGCGGCGCGACAGGTCGGCGGCAAGTTCCGCCTCGCCACCCCACAAATGCGCTGAGCCGGTGATCTCGATCTTGACTCCGTCCGTTTCGTCGGACGCGGTCCATGGGCTGTAGCGGCCGCACCATTCGGCGAGCCGGCGCAGCGCGGCTGCATCCTCGACGGGCTCGGCCGGGCGGGTCGCGAGCCCCGGCAAAAACGACAGCGCATCGGCGAGCGGCAGCCCCACCGCGAGCCCCTTGGCGGCGGCGATCGGGTTCACCGCGGCAAGCAGCTGACGCCCAGCCGCGGCGGTCACCGTCGCGAACGGCGCTTCCTCAGTCGGCGCGGCGCCAGGCTTCGCGCCATTCACGAGCGGCAGCAGACCGACCCGGCGCAGCCGGTCGATCGCCCAACCCGGCAGAAAGACATACAGCACCCGATGCATCAACCCCTCCCAAATCCGCGGGCACATCCCACGACAAACCCGTCGCCTCGGCGTCGCGGCAACGCAGCAGCTCGACCCGCCAGCGCGGCCGGCCGATCCCCGGTTCACCCGGTTCCGACAATGACGGAAGCGGCGCGACCCGCCAGCGCGTCACCGCCGCGCTTGGCCGGGCGCGTTCGGCCGCGGCCTCCGCGCCGGTGCGCCAGCGCCGCAGCAACAACGCCGGAATGCCGGAACGTTCTGCGGCGAGCTGCAGCCGGCGCCCGGCGACCATCGGCAGCCGGCCGATCTCACCGACCACGACGGCGATTCCAGGCGTGCGCAACCCTTCCTCGAGCGCCCACAACAGGTCGTTGTCGCGCGCGGCGCGGACGATGACAATGCGCGCCGGGTCGAACCCGTGCGCTTCCAGCCCCGGCCCGTAAAGATCGCGCCGCTTGAGGCACCACAGCACAAGGCCGTCACCGAGCCGCCCGGCGATGCCGGCGATGAACCCGGCCGCTGCGGCGCCATCCTCCTCGTCGGCCTCGGCGCCGAGGATTTCATGCGCCGCGCCCAAGGCCAGCCCGCCACCGGGCAGCGCCCGGTCGAGCGCCGCGATTCCGAACGGCAGCACCCCGTGACGCCCGGCACTCGGCCGTTCGATACGGCGGATGCGGTCTTGCAAAGCGACAAGGCGGGGGGCAGATGGCATTGGAAACAGGTGGTTGTTCTATTGTTCCCTATTTGTTCGCTTTATCCCCGATTGTCAACCCCGCTTCTTTTGCCGTTAAAATACGCCATGGCTAACGCTCCGAACCCCGACCGCACCGCGGTCGAGAGCGATGCGGCGGAAATCACGGCCCGCATCCTGCTCGAAACCGAGGCCGTGTTGTTCCGGCCCGACAACCCGTTCACTTTCACCTCGGGACGGCTGTCGCCGGTCTATGTCGATTGCCGGCGGCTGATTTCGTTCCCGCGCGCCCGGCGCAAGCTGATGGACATGGCCGCTGACCTGATCGAGCGCCGGGTGGGGTGCGAATCTCTTGACGCGATCGCCGGCGGCGAGACCGCCGGCATCCCGTTTGCCGCGTGGATCGCCGATCGCCTGTCGCTGCCGATGCTCTATGTGCGCAAGCAGGCCAAGGGTTTTGGCCGCAACGCGCAGATCGAAGGCCAGTTGCAGGACGCGGCGCGGGTGCTGCTGGTCGAGGATCTGGCGAGCGAAGGCACCTCGAAGCTCAATTTCGTGCGGGCGATCCGCCAGGCCGGCGGCGAGATCAGCCATACCTTTGTGATCTTCAACTACGGCATCTTCCCGCACACCGAGACGAGCCTCGCCGCCGAGGGGATCACCCTTCTCGCGCTCGCCACCTGGTGGGATGTCGCCGCCGTCGCCGAGAAGATGGGGCGCTTCGAGCCAGGGCAGTACGAGAAGGTCAGAAGCTTTCTCGAAGACCCGGAAAACTGGGCGACGCAACGCGCGACCGCCGCGCGGTAGCGATTACTCGTCGCCGCGGATCAGCGTACGAGTTGTCCGTCGAAAGCGACGAGGCCCAGGGCTTGGCAAATTTCCGGTACCAGCGGGCGGTCTCCGCCGCCATGCGAGGCGCGGATGCAAAATGACTCGCCGACCGGCCTGAACATCAGGAAGTCGTAGCTCATCAACCCTGTTTGGGCAGCCAGGCGGCGAGGCGTTGGGCGGCTTCCTCGATGTCGTCGGTCGAGCCGGCGAACGAGAGGCGGAGCCAGTCCTGGCCGTGGATCGGGTCGAAGTCGGCGCCCGGCGTCGTCGCGACACCGATCTCGGCGAGCATCTCGCGGCAAAAGGCCTCGCTGTCACGGGTCAGCGCCGAGACGTCGGCATAAAGATAAAACGCGCCCTCGGCCGGCGCGAAGCGGCTGAGCCCCGCCTTCTTTAATGTCGCGACCAAGAGGTCGCGGTTGACGCGGTAGCGCGCGACATGCGCGTCGAGCTCGGCGCGGCAGTCGAAAGCCACGACTGCGGCCAGTTGCGACAGCGCCGGCGGCGAGATGTAAAAATTCTGCGCCAGGCACTCGACTGAGCGCGCGAGGTCGGGCGGCACCAGCATCCAGCCCAGCCGCCAGCCGGTCATGCTGTAATATTTCGAGAACGAGTTGACGACGATGGCCTCCCGCCCGAATTCGCGCGCGGTGGCGGCGTCGCCCTCGTAGACGATGCCGTGATAAATCTCGTCGGACACGAGGCGGATGCCGCGCTCGCGGCAATAATCGGCGAGGCGCCGCAATTCGGCCGGCGCGATCATCGTGCCCGTCGGGTTCGCGGGGCTGGCGACGATGAGGCCCGCAAGGTCGGGAATATCGGCCAACAGCTCCGGGTTGGGCTGGTAGTGCGCGTTCTCGCCGACCTCGATCAGCACGGTTTCGAGGCCGAGCGCCGACAGGACGTTGCGATAGGCCGGGTAGCCGGGCGCGGCGAGCGCAACCCGGTCGCCCGGCTCGAACGCGGCGAGAAACGCCAGCTGGAACGCCGCCGAGGAGCCGGTGGTGACGACGATCTCGGCCGGGTCGAAAGCGACGCCGTACTGGTCGCGGTAATGCGCCGCGATCGCCGCGCGCAGCGGGGCGATGCCCTCGGCGTCGGTATAGCCGATCTTGCTGTCGGCGAGCGCGCGCCGCGCCGCGTCGAGCACCGCGGCCGGGGCCGGGGTGCCGGGCTGACCGACCTCGAGATGGATGACCCGCTCGCCGGCCGCTTCGCGCGCGTTGGCGGCGCGCAGCACGTCCATAGCGATAAAGGGCGGGACCAGCCCGCGGGCCGAGGCTTTCAGCGTCATCTGGCCAATCTGCTTGAGATAGTTGCTATTGGCGAGGGGCATTCGCTATGAGGGGCGCAGTCTATTCAAGGGATAAATCAACGATGGCAAAGGTCAGTCTTATTGGCATGTCAGGCAGCTTGCGCGCCGGCTCGTTTTCGAATGCGATCCTGGCGACACTGGCCGATCATTTCGCCGACCGCGCCGATCTCAAGGTCTACGACCTCGCGCCGATCCCGCTCTACAACCAGGATTTTGAGGGCGAAAAACGGCCGCCGGCGGTGAAGCAGATGCTGGCCGATATCGAAGCGGCGGACGGGCTGGTGTTCTGCGCGCCGGAGTTTAACCACTCGATCCCCGGCGTCTTAAAGAACGCGATCGACTGGGCGTCGCGTCCTGCGTTCGCGTCGGTGCTAGCCTACAAGCCGGTGGCGATCATGTCGAGCTCGCGCGGGCCGCTCGGCGGCGCACGCTGCCTCGAGCACATGAAAGTGGCGCTCGACTCCTGCCTGTCGCGGGTGACCCTGGCGCGCGAGTGCATCATCACCGCGGCCGAAACCCGGATCAAGGACGGGCGGTTGGTCGACGAGACCTGCCTTGCTTTCGCCACCGGCGCGGTCGAGGCGTTGTTAAAAGAAATCGCGCTGTTTAAAAACGCCTGAGCGTCAATCGAGCGTCGAGGCGTCCTTTTCGTTGACGCAGCGCAACAGCTTCCAATAGCCGAACAAATTGCTCGGGCGGATTTCCCGCACGGTGAGCTTGCTGTCGCGCATGAAGGTGTCGAATTCGAAATCGGGGTGGAAGCCGATATGCCGGGCGAGATGCGCCAGACGCTTTTCAAAAAACCGCACCGCCCAGTTGTCGCTCATGAAGTGGTTGACCAGCACGATCGTTCCGCCTGGGATGCAAACGCGGCGCATCTCGGCCGCGAAGCGGGCCGGGTTCGGCACCACCGGAGCGACATAAAGCGCGAGCACGGCGTCGAACGAATTGTCGGGAAATTCCATGTGCTCGGCGTCCATGACCCGAAGCGCATCGACATGCTTGAGGTTCTCCCGCGACACGCGCGCCTCGGCCTTGGCCAGCATCTCGGCCGACACGTCGATGCCGGTGACGTGCGAATCGGTGCGGAAATGCGGCAACGACAGGCCGGTTCCGACGCCCACCTCAAGGATGCGCTGGCCGGGCCGGTCGTTGGCGATGCGCACCGCCTCCTTGCGGCCGGGATGAAAAACCGGGCCGAAAACAAAGTCATAGGAGCCGGAAACCCATCGGTAGGTGCGAATTGTGTCGCGAAGTTCCATCGCTTCGTCCCCGTCGCGGGCGCAACAGGCAGTCACCCTCACGGCAGGAGGTTGCCCGTCGTCGACGCCTTTGTAAACCTTTCGTGACGCCTTTAGCGCGCCTAGCTACATCGGGAAGACGCTCAGTAAAATCCGAAAGTTCCGATGCCTGGGTTGCGCTGGCGGCGCCGGCGCGGCGTTAAACAAGCTCGATACTGTCGGCTTCCAGGCCCTTGCGGCCTTCCACCACCTCGACCCGAACCCGCTGGCCGGGCGCCAGGCTATCGATCCCGCTGCGGCGCAGCGCGGTGACGTGGATAAAGACATCCTTGCCGCCGCCATCAGGTGAGATGAAGCCGTAACCCTTGTCGGGTTCGAACCACTTGACCGCGCCTTCGAGTGTGCTCGACGGGCGCGAGCCGCGGCGATCTGTGACGCCCGGGGCGACCGCGGTGCTTTCATCGATGCTGATGACGCTGGTGACGAGCGGTCCCTTGGCGCCGGCGCCGACCTCGCAAGTGATCGATGAACCCTCTCGGACATCCTCGTAACCGGCCCGCCTGAGGATCGCCATCGGCAGAAATGCGTCGGGCGAACCGTCCGCCATGGTTACGAAACCGAAGCCCTTACTGGCATTAAACCACTTGACCTTGGCTTCAACACGCTGAACTGGAGGAGCGCCCTCGGGGGTGAGGGCGGTGCGATGGTCGTGCATCGTTCCTCTAAACGAAAAATTGAATGCGACGGGTGTGGGAGTTTGTAAATTTAGCGTAAATGAGTCGCATTGCGCCAGCGCTGATAACGTGAAACGCGCCTTGGCGCCAGTAGATTTGTACCGTGCCCACGCGTCTTTAAGGTTGATGTAAGACTCAACCGGGGTTTGCAGGGACGTCGTTGCCAGAAGCGGTATCTTGCATCGCGGCTGCGATGTCCTATCATCGCGGCCGCATCGCCCAAACACCGGAGCGCGGGTGTAGCTCAATGGTAGAGCAGAAGCTTCCCAAGCTTACGACGAGGGTTCGATTCCCTTCACCCGCTCCAAACCCTGAATTGACCGGCTAGCCGGAACGGCGGCCCACCAATATCGTCGGGGTGAAGGTCTGTACCGGCTCGTTGTGCTGGTTAAGGGTGGTAACGCGTACCGTCACGAGGCCCTGATCGGGGCGCGAACGTGACGCGCGCAGTTCGATGATCTCGCTTTCGACGCGCAGTTCGTCGCCGGGGCGCACAGGTTTCAGCCAGGAGAGCTCGCCGCCAAACCCGACGATGCCGCCGACGGGACGAAATTCGCTCGGCACGAGAAGGCTCATCGTCAGTGCCGCGGTTTGCCAGCCGCTCGCGGCGAGACCGCCGAACACGGTGCCGCGCGCGGCCTCTTCATCGAGATGAAAGGGCTGCGGGTCGTAGGCCGCGGCAAATTCCTTGATCTCGGCCGCCTCGACGCGACGCTGCGCCGAGGCGAATTTCTGGCCGACGGCAAAATCCTCGAAATAGAGCACGACGACTCGGCGATGCAGGGCGGTTAGAACGGCAGCTTCATGCCGCCGGGGAGGTTGAGGCCGCCGGTCAGCTTGTGCATCTCGGCCTCGGCATGGGCGGAGACCTTCTGCTTGGCGTCGTTGAACGCGGCGACGATCAGATCCTCGACGACCTCGGCCTCTTCCGGGTCGAGCATGGACTTGTCGATCTTGATCTTTTTCAGCTCGCTCTTGCCGTTGAGCGTCACCTGAACGAGCCCGCCGCCAGCGACACCGGTCATCTCCAGCGTTTCCAGCTGCTGCTGCATCTCGGTCATCTTCTGCTGCATCTGCTGCGCCTGCTTCATCAGCTGGCCGAGATTTTTCATGGCTCGTCCTCTTCGCTCGCGCCCGCGTCATCCACGACATCGTCTTCGCCGGTGATCTCGTTTTCATCCGCGGCCGGCTCGGTGGCGGCGAAGCGTTCGCGCACCGCAGCGATCGTCGCGCCGGGAAAGGCCTCCAGCACCGCGCGCACCAGCCGATGCCGCGCGACCTCGCTCTTCACCTCGTTATCGCGCACCTGAGCCTGCTGTTCCAGGGTCGGCGCACCCTCGGTCTGTGAAATCGCCACCACCCAGCGAACGCCGGTCCATTCCTGGAGCCGCTGAGAAAGCCGGCTGGCGAGGTCGCGCGGCGCGTTATCGGCCGGGCGGAACTCGATGCGCGGCGGCTCGAAGTCGACAAGATGCGCCTGCGAGCGCAACTGCGCGCGGGTGATGACCTCACCGTGCTTCTCGAACAGCGCCAGCACCGCCTCAAAGCTTTGCGGCATCGGGTCGAGGCCCGGGTCTTGCGGCGGGGCAGGGGGCGCCGCCGGAAGCGGCGCGGGTTCGGGAATGGCCATGACCGGCGCGGCGTTGCCGCTGTCGGCGAGCCGTGGCAGCACCGCCGGCGCGGGGGCGGGATCGAACCCGACCATGCCGGCATCGCTATTCTTATCGGCGACCGGTGGGGTCACTGCCGGCGGGTGGGGCGCGGCGGACAGTGCGGAGACGGTGCGTGTGGCGATCGGCTCGCCGCCGGCGATGCTTTTCACCAGCTCGGCCGGCACCGGAAGATCGGCGACGTAAGCAAGGCGCACCAACACCATCTCGGCCGCCTGCTTGGCGAACGGCGCGGTCTGCACTTCTTCAATGCCCTTCAACAGCATCTGCCAGGCGCGCGCCAGCACGGGCATCGCCAGGCGCTCGGTGAGCGGCTTGGCGCGCTCGCGGTCACCGGCTTCCATCGGGTCGCCGGCCCCGGCATCAGGCACCAGCTTCAGCCGCGTCACGAAATGCGTGAGATCGAGCAGGTCCTGGATTACCGACAACGAGTCGGCGCCGCCCTGGTAGAGCGCCTCCATCTGGTCGAGTGCGCCGGCGGCGTCGCCTTTCAGCACCGTTTCGAACAGGTCGAAGACCAGGTTGCGGTCGGCGATGCCGAGCATGTCGCGCACCGCATCCTCGGCGATCGGGCCGTTCGCGAGGGCAATCGCCTGGTCGAGAAGCGACAGCCCGTCGCGTACCGAGCCGTCGGCGGCGCGGGCGATCAGGCCTAGCGCACTGGGCGCGATCTCGATCCCCTCGGCCTTGGCGATCTCAGCGTAATGCGCGGTGAGCTGCTCGATCGGCACGCGGCGCAGCGAGAAGCGCTGACAGCGCGACAGCACCGTCACCGGCACTTTCTGGATTTCGGTCGTGGCGAAAACGAATTTGACGTCGGGCGGCGGCTCTTCGAGCGTCTTCAACAGCGCGTTGAAGGCGCTCTTCGAGAGCATATGCACTTCGTCGATGATGTAGACCTTGAACCGCGCCGATACTGGGCGGTAGCGCATGCCGTCGGTCAGTTCGCGGATGTCGTCGACCCCGGTGCGCGAGGCCGCGTCCATCTCGATGACGTCAACATGGCGATCTTCGGCGATGGCGACGCAGTGCTCGCACTGACCGCACGGGCTGACGGTCGGCCCGCCCTTACCGTCGGTGCCGATGCAATTGAGGGCACGAGCAATGATCCGCGCGGTCGTCGTCTTGCCGACACCGCGCACCCCGGTGAGGATGAAAGCATGCGCCACCCGCCCGCTGGCGATCGCATTCGCCAGGGTGCGCACCATCGCCTCCTGACCGATCAGCTCGGCGAAGGTCTGCGGCCGGTATTTGCGGGCCAGCACGCGATAATGGGGCGCGGCGTCGGGCATCAATCAACGCAAATGAGGGGTGGGAGACCGAACAAACGACCCAGGCCGGAACTCGTTACGGCTGCTTCCTTCCGGACCTGACCGGATTGGCGAGGGACCTGT
>Ga0187784_10003284_pt1 | contig 13045 bp, 10 predicted proteins | sample 1015_SJ02_MP15_2_FD_132964 | JGI IMG/M metagenome (GOLD analysis project Ga0187784, IMG submission 132964) | Tropical peat soil microbial communities from peatlands in Department of Meta, Colombia - 1015_SJ02_MP15_20_MG | ecosystem: Environmental > Terrestrial > Soil > Wetlands > Peat | place... | reverse complement strand
GTTGTTTTTGGTGATGTGGCTCGTCTCGAATAGTTCGCCCGCGCCGCATGGCTCGATTCGTTCTAACCGGCCCTTCGAAGCAGACTCGAACCTTCGCCCTCAGTGAGTCAACGGTGAGCAGCGGACGCGCGGATTGCCACGATCTGATGCTCCGGCACTTCATTTTATCCCGCCAACCTGCCCGCGCCAGCGGGGCCCATTGACGATCATGATGACACGCCGCTTACCTCTCTTGCTCTTGCTCGCTTCGTTGAGCGCGCACATGAGTGCTGCGGCTGCATGCGGTTTTCAGGAGGACACTCCTGCCGGCCAGCTCCCCGCTGAACTCCGCGGAGTGAAGGTCTATCACTTGGATGTGGGGAAGAAACCCAAGCTGGCCCCGGAAAAGCTCCTCATCTACAAGAACATTACCTACCAGAATATCAACCTGGAGCGATTGGTGTTGAATCTCTATTTGAGCATCAAGCCCGTGGATCGTGCCGCAACGATTCAGCGCATTTACTTTCAGGACGTCCGGGTCAACTCCGTCCCGGTCCACCTCGAGACGTTTGAGCAGGAGTTCCAGCTTTCCAAAAAGGAGGTTGTGGACCTGCCTTCTCCCCTAAAGTGCACCATTGTATTCGCGGAATTGGACTCACTTAAGCCGGTAGCGGAAATCCTGGCGAAGGATGCGATCCAAATTACGGGGGAGAATTTCGTAGAAGTCAAGTTGAGCGGGTTGGAGAAGTTGGCGCTGCGGAGCAAGCAGTTGGTCATCCCGCTCGCGTTGACCGAAAATGTTCCCTTGAACCTGTTCGCGGGGAGCCCTTTCCTCCAGATGGCGGCGGGCAAAATTCTGGATACGCTCTGCGATCCTTCCTCCGCTGCCGCACAGGCTCTTGGCAAAGAGCACACGGCTAGACTTGGCGAGGATCAGGCCCTCTCGGCAGCCGCACGGCCTGCCCTTTATCTCTTGTACTGCGAGTACGCCCTGGTAGATCCCAAGACCCAGGCCAAGGAAGTGTTCAGCCAATCCGGAACCGGCTTTGTGGTCAGCGCGGAGGGGAAACTGCTTACGGCCAAGCGCGTGGTGCAGCCGTGGAAGTTCGATCCGCAAATTGCTTTCTTGATTGCTCACTACCATCTCGAGTTGGACCCCAAGAGCTACCGCCTTTACGCATGGCCGGCGGGTGCGCGCGTAAAGTCGCCGGACGGTGGGTTGGATTTTCAAATGGCGGCCAGCGGCGAAAAGGCGACGCTGAAACTCCTGATGACCGCTCCCGACCGGCCGCGGAAGAAGGACTATCAGGACCCCGACTCCGGGGAGCGCGCTACCCTTGACCTGGAGGCTGAGGGCGAGAGCGACCTCGCCTTGCTGCAATTGGCCGGCGCGAATTTTAAGCCGCTGGCCTTCGTGGATTCCGCTGCCGTGAGCGGCGAAGCCGCCAAGAAAGCCCTCTTCGGGTTTCCCTTCGGGCTTAACCAGTCTCAGGCTGACCCCAGGGCGGAATATCTCCAAGCCACCACTGAAAGCGCCACGGTGACCTTGGAACGCTTGCTCAATCCCGGAGAATCCGGGGCGCCTCTGTTGACTTTAGAGGGAAAAGTTATGGCTATTGCCAGCGGCGCGAATCAGTGTGTCGCTATTCAGGCGGCCCGTAAGCTCCTTCCATGAGCCTCAACCGCAGTCGAGAGTCGAAAGTCGCGAGTCGAAAGTCGAAGCGCCTTGCACAAATCTTTGGGCGGGCCGCAGGTCTAACGATGAATGGAAAGACCTATGACGAAAACCCTGTCAGCGAACCTCTGACTCGGCAGAATAGAAAGGGACATGCCCGGCTTTTGATATTTCTGACGATCGTGACATTTGGTTTCCCCCTCGCCGGCTCCACTCCGGCTTGGTCGCAGCAAGAGACGGCATCCCAACTCAAAGAGAAAGTCACGCAAGCGGGAGTATTCTTCCGAGCGGACGCTCCGCGGGCTCTGCGCAACTCTAATGATCCCTGCCTCCCTCTCTATCTGGAAATCATTAACGGAGTCGAAAAAACCGCCCACACTACAGGCGCCGGGCTGTCGCCCTACCTAACGCGGGACCCGCTGAAGCTGCTGGGGCTAAACCTTTTTGTGAAACCCGCCGGGACGACGCGCCAATTCGCCGGCGACCCGCTGCCGCTGAGCGAAAGCAAGGATTTCTCGTTTGATGCTCGGAGCAACGGCCAACCCCAGGCCATCACAGACCGGATGAGGAAGACGCTCGAAGTGCCTCGCCAATCGATCGACACCTACTTGCGGCAACACTTCATTGGCGGGCCGTTTCATGCCGTCGACTTGTGGGTCTCGTTTCGCCTGCAAGGCTGGCCCAGCCAAGATTTCTATCTGCGTGTGGAATTGAATGCGCCCCCCTTGCCCCAGCTTCCCGGTTGGTACCGGGGCGATGTCCACTACCACTGCGGCTACACCGATAATCCTGCGGAACGTGGATACCCTCTGCCTGTGACCAAGCAAGCCGCGCTTCACGCTGGCTTGGATTGGCTCATTCTTACTGACCACTCCACGGACCTCAGCGTGGGACGGTATGCCCAGGAGTTACGGGAAGTTCAGAAATATCGCGATGGGCGCCTCATGCTCATTCGAGGTGAGGAGGTCACGACGGCTTCGAGCAAACCATCGCTCCTCACCACCGTGCACATGGTAGCCCTGCCTTCACCCGACGACCCCGAAAAGGGCTTTCCCAATCCCGCCAATCCCTCGGAAGACGTTATCTTGACAGGGGACGGGTCCGTTGCCTCAACCGCGCTGCCGATCAAGGAGGCATTGGCGCGCGTTGTGGCGGCGGGTGGCTTCGCTTATGCCGCCCATCCTTTCGATCCCATCAGTCCCCTGATGCGCGGCGGGAGTTGGGATTTGGAGGCCGATTTTCTGACGCCGGACGGCAAGCAAATGCAAGCCGGACTGGTGGGGCTGGAGCCGTGGAACCGTGCCACCATTACCACTGCCGACGACGCTCGCGACCCCTATTGCCTCCACCGCGATGCGGACCCCAAAGCCTGCTTCCAACCCGACCCTCAGGCAAGCCAGTATGCGCGCCTGGAGAAAGGGATCGAGTTGGGGTGGCGTCCTCTGCTTCAGCGGGGCTTGCAAGCGCCGGGTGAAACCATGCCCGCTCCGGGCTTCAAAGTCTTCCTGGCCGCCGGCTCGGACGCGCACGGAGACTTCAACTACGAGGCCACACTGGACGTCGTGGACTTCCTGGGTAAACCTTTGCGCGGCCTCTCCGGTTACGCCGAGGATAATGCTTTGGGAAAGATTTCGACAGTAGTGTATGCTCCCGAGGGTAAGGGCTCAAAAGGAGAGAACATTCTCCGGGCGCTCCAATCAGGGCACAGCGTCCTGAGCAACGGTCCCCTTCTCATCGCGGGCTTCGCGCGCCACCACGGCAACATGGGCGATTCTGGAGATGTCGGCATAGGTGATTCCCTGGCGGTTTCCCTCGGCCATCTCCCACCCTTACAGCTTGCCTGGGTCAGTAGCGCGGAATTCGGACCCTTCGAATCCATTCGATTGATCGTGGGGTCGCCGGCGGGTGAATCGCAACCTCGAGAAATCCCCGTGCCGGCTTCAAATCAGATGGCAAGCGAGGGTTTCATGCCGGTTGACCTTCGGCCTTTCTTGGGAAAGAATAGGGCGGTTTGGGGCTACGTCCGTTTGGAGGCTCGAACACGAAACGCCGCGGGAGAGGAATTTCGCTGCTATACTAATCCGGTGTGGCTGGAAATCACCGGTGACTAGCTGCGGTAGCCCGGAGCACTCAATATGCCTGCCGAAAAAAACAAACAAGGTATGATGCGCTATATTTCATGCGCGACGTGTGGGAGTGAGAATCCCGCGAACGCAGAACGGTGCGCCCGCTGCGGGAAGCCCCTCCAGGCCGCGACAACTCCTCCCGTCTCTCGCTCGTCGGTGGCACCGTCCATGCCCCTGGAGTGTCCGAAATGTCATAAGGCGTTTCCGGCAGGCAGCAAGTTCTGCGGGTTCTGCGGCACATCCCTTGCGGTCCCGGTTCAAGCGACCCCTCCGCAACAACCCTCCCGGCCCGTTTCAACCCCACAGGTGGCTGGCCCAACTTCCCCCAAGATCGCGTCACAAGTTGCGGGGCCGAGTGTCTCTCGGCTGACTCCTGCGTCGGCGGGCCCGCCTTGGGGCCCGCAGCATTCTCCAGCTCCGAAGGTGGCCGCCCCGACGCCAGTGCCGCCTGTCGCCCGACCTCAGCCGCCGGGCGTCAGCCCCCCTGTAGCAAGACCCACCGGCCCATCTGAGCTCCCCCCATCCCCAGCTAGAGTCCAAGCCCCGCCGAGACCTGCGCCACCCACTCCACCACCCACCGCGCCAAGGGTGGATTCCTCCGTGCCTGCCCCTGCGCCGGAAGGGACCGTGGTCTTCCACGGATTTCGCGCGCCGAAGATTGAGGCACAAATCACGGAGAGAAAGCAGGATGGCTCGTGGGGGAACCCTCTGCAAATCGTGGGAAAAGCTTCCTTCGGACGCGCCCATTGTGAAGTCAATTTTCCTGACGATCCCTCACTTTCAGACCGCCACGCTGTCCTGGCGATTCGCGAAGGCAAATTGTTTTTGGAAGATCTCAGCAGCCAGAGCGGGACATTCATCAAGCAGCGACAGGATGCGGAGCTTGTCCCGGGTGATGTCTTTCTGTTGGGCCGGGACCTCTTCCGATTCACCACGGAAAGCCTGGACGATTTGGAGAGCACCAATGCGGGGCAGAGTACGGTGGCTTGGGCTGCAGCACCAAAGCTCCAGCGCGGACCCATCACGGCCAAGCTCGAACACATCCGGCTGACGGGTGAGATCATTGAAGAGTTCAGATTGGATAAGCCTGAAACCACCTTGGGACGGACTAACGCCAATTTGGTGTTTAAGGACGATCCTTTCATGTCTGGGACCCACGCCCGCATCGTGGCGCAGCCGGGCCGTTTCGTCCTCCAGGATCTGAGGAGTCGCAATGGCGTCTTCCACCGCATCCGAAAAGAAATTGAGCTCGAGGACGGCGATGAGTTTTTCCTGGGGGAACACATCTTCCGGGTGCAGATCAAACAGATAGGCTAGCCCCAGTGTCCTGAGTCAGAATCGTTAAAGAAGCCAGCCCGTCGGCCAACGGGCAATATAACGTGGCCCACTGTCCCGCAGGGCGTGATGGGCCAGGCGGACCTCCGTCAGATCCGCCCCCTTCTCCCGACCAGCGGAGGGGTGGGTAAGCCGGGAAGAGTCGCATTTTCGCTTGACATGGCCAGGAGTTTGGGTTTAGCTGTCTCGGAAGCTCGCGGGTGCCGGACTGCGGCCCGGCGATGCTAAGGAACGCCCTCAAAACCTCTTCCTCTCGAGGTGGAGGCTCGCTATGTTTTACCGAGACTGCGCAGAGGCCGTTGACGAACGGCCGGCGATGTGTATTTCGCGCGGGGTTCCCTCGAGCGCAGGCAAACCATATTGTCAAAATCAGGAAACCGAAATAATCCTCTCGAGAAGGCACTGGTCACCTTCGCTTTCTGCGGAGAATTCGCTTCTGGCCGGCAGCGAAGTCAGGCTTTCCTTCTTCATCGCCTGGATGGTCATATCCGTCATTGTCCTCGGTGTTTTGCTTGCCCCCATCATACTGCCAGGCGCGACCATCCGAAGGCTGGAGCCCCGGTGCGAATGGAAGATCCGGTACGGCAAGGAATGCCCGATGTGCGGTATGACAACGGGTTTTATTCTCATCTGCCGCGGCAAGTTCAAGGAAGCCTGCGCGGCGAACCGGGCGAGCCTGCCTCTTTTCTTGATTCTGGTAACGAACGAGATCTGCGCCGTCCTTCTATTACGCAGGTTCTGCGAAGAAGGACACTACTTCCTGTTCCGGCCGAAACGAGCAACTTCTACAAAAACAATTCCATCTGACCGCAGCCAACAAGGAGGCACTTTATGCAGATTCTGAGTTTGGTGTGGGGGATTCTGGCCATCTGCGGGATGTTCGTGGCGTTCTTCCCCTGTCTCGGCTCCCTCAATTGGATCAACATACCCTTTTCCTTCGTGGGCCTGATCATCGGCATCGTGGCGTTGGTCACGACGAAGGAGGCAAAGAAAGGGATGTCTATCGCCGGCATTATCTGCTGTGGCATCTCGATGCTTTTCGGTTTGATCCGACTTATCGCGGGGGGCGGCATCCTATGAACAGGGTGGCTGATGCGATAATATTGAAACACCTTGAATATTTAGGTACTTGGAAACCCGCCAGCCCTGTGCTAACATCACGTGGAGTCTGAGTTATGCTTGAGCGTCGCCAGGACAAACGGTATCCGCTAACGCTGCCGGCTCGAATCCGGTGGAAGGCCCCGAGGGGGAGTGTGGGTCGAGCGGAAGTGAAAACTGGAGATTTAAGTTCCACCGGAATACTCGTAGTGATGCCCAGCCCCCTGCCTCTCGGCACAGCCATTAATGTCACGATCAATTTGCCCATCGAGTTGACGAAGATTCCGGTGGAGCTTACTTGTTTGGGGCGCGTAGTTCGCAAGAGGCGCATGGGCAAGAGTCAGGGGATCGGCGCGATCATCGAGGATTTCCAACTCCGGCCCACGCGTGCAAAAACTGCGAAGACCTGACCAGCCAGTACAGTGCCTGCGGGCACATGGGGCACGTTGCCTCTTTCCGCAATGAAAAAAAGGCAGAAACCAAAAAGAATCCGGATTCTGTTAGCGGACCGGGAGGAGGTTTTCCGCCTGGGGATACGCCAACTCTTCTCGCTCGAGGACGACCTGCGTGTGATAGCTCAAGCTGTAACCGGCGAACAGGTAGTTGCCTTGGCCGAGCGGTTTAGGCCACACGTGTTAATGGTTCAGGCGGAGATTGCGGCAGAACCCCTCGGCAATATAATGGAAGACATGCGCCGGGCCTCACCCCACAGCAAGCTGGTTGTTACCACTCAGGCCCTCAAGGGGGATATGGCCTCACGTTACATGAATGCCGGAGCCGCAGGTGTGATCGCGCGCTCGGCGCCGCTCTCCCAGTTCGTGAAGTGCATCCGGGACGTGATAAAGAACAAGGGGGGAATGGTGAAGGCGTCGGGGGCCGCAACGCCCAAAGCGGCAGATGCTTCCCCGAAGCTTCCCCTGCGACCTGCCGACACACTAACCCGGCGCGAGAAGGCGGTCATTGGCTGCCTGATGCAAGGGTTCCCCAACCGCGAAATCGCCCGCTTCCTCTCGATTGCGGAGCAGACGGTGAAGAACCATTTGCGTTCTGTGTTCGATAAGGTGGGAGTTTCGGACCGCTTGGAATTGGTGTTGTATGCCATCCACCAAAAGCTCGATATACCCCTGATTGAGCCCGGACAGGCGCAAGCCTCAGTTGCAGTTTCCAGCGGATAATTTCAAGTTACGCTAAGCTCCATTGTGCCGGCGCACGGGTCGGATTTGATAATCGTCAATGATCGCGCCTATGCCGAAGGGGTAGGTCTTGGCCCCCATCTGGCCCACCACACGGGCTTGGCAGAGGAGCTGGAGCGGAATTCTTGTAATCTCGGTGGGTAGACTCACCCTCAGGGTAATTCTGGTGTTCGGGCGTAGCTGAGAGGGCAGCCGCATGAACACGCCGTTCCCGCTCATCGTTACAATCTCACCTTCCATCCGATGTACCCTTCCTGGCCGTGCTCTCCATTGGACGTTTACCGGAAATTCCACCGGAAACCGGATCCCCAAACGAAGACAGTTCAAGGTTACCTCCAAATCAAATAATCTGTGCCCAGCAAGGACACATGTCGCTGACCCATGAGCTCCTGGGCGCCGGAGCGGAAGCGGCCGGCGACATAAGTCTGGCTTCCCTTGCCCAGCCGCGAGTTCCTCAGCAAACTCGCATACAACACTTTATTCGTACCGCGGTTCTCAATCCGACTCAAGGCTACTAAAGTACCATTCCTGTTGTGTCATCGCTCGCGGGGCCGGCAGGGCGGGGCTTTACAGGACTGGGTGAAAAATCCCGGTTCGCCATTCCCAAGGAAGTCTAGCCGTCTTTCAGGAGCTGAGGGTCGAGGGCAGATAGCTGAAAGCTGATGGCTGAAAGCAGATAGCTGAAGGTTAGCCAGTGAAGCTATAATGGTTCAAGAAGTTGAATGCGCCCATGAGTGAATTCTCCACCCCCTTGATGCGGCAGTACAGCGCCATCAAGGAGCGTCATCCTAACGCGCTTCTGCTGTTTCGCCTGGGGGACTTCTACGAACTCTTCTTCGAGGACGCGGTGGTGGCCTCGAAAGAACTGCAAATCACGCTGACCTCCCGCAACAAGGAAAAAGGCGTGGCCATCCCGATGTGCGGTGTTCCCTACCACGCGGCCGAGGGTTACATCGCCAAGCTCATCCGGCGCGGCTACCGTGTGGCCATCTGCGACCAGGTGGAAGACCCGCGTTTTGCCAAGAAACTGGTGCAGCGCGAAGTCACCCGGGTGGTGACGCCGGGAACGGCGACTGACTCGCAAATCCTCGAGCCGCGCGACAACAATTACCTGGCGGCGGTGGCGGAGAGGGACGGCAATGCCGGCGTAGCCTTCGTGGACCTCTCCACGGGCGATTTCCGCGCGACGGAGTTTTCCGGCCCCGAGGCTTCCTCCCGCCTGCAAGAGGAACTGGACCGCATGCGGCCCAGCGAGCTTCTTGTCGCCTCGCGTCCCACCAGCCCGGCGGACTCGCGCTCGCGTCCCCTCGCTCCCCTCACCCAAACCCCTCTGGACGACTGGGTATTCGCCGAGGATTATGGCGCGCGCCTGTTGCGAGATCATTTCCGAGTGGCCACGCTGGCGGGCTACGGCCTGGAGGATCATGCGCTGGCCGTGGCGGCCGCGGGAGCCGTTCTTCACTACGTGCGTGAGACGCAGCGGGGCTCGCTTTCGCATCTGGACGGAATACGCTTCTACCAGCAGCAGGACTCGCTCATCCTCGATCCTGCCACGCTGCGAAACTTGGAGCTTCTCGAACCCGCCTTCGGGGAATCACGCGCTGCCACTCTCTTGGGAATACTGGACGAGTGCGTGACCTCGCTGGGCGCGCGCAAGCTGAAAGCCTGGTTGCTGCGCCCATCGCTGGACCGCCTCGAGCTCGAGGCGCGGCTGGAGGTGGTCGAGGAGTTCCTGAAATCCACCTTGGAGCGGGAAGAGCTTCGCCGGGCGATGGGCGGCGTGCAGGACCTCGAGCGCCTGCTGAGCAAGGTGACTCTCGAAACCGCTCATGCCCGCGAACTGCTGGCATTGAAGCAGTCGTTCCAAGCGCTCCCCCTCCTCCACACTTACCTCAACCATTTTCAGGCGCCTCGCCTCAAGCACTTGCGGGAACATTTGGACGAGCTTGGGGATGTGCGCGAGTTGCTCGAGAAGGCGATTCATCCCGAGCCCCCTGTGCTCCTGAGTGAAGGCGGGTTGATCCGGCCGGGCTACAGCGCCGAACTCGACGACCTCCGCAGCCTGAGCCAAAACAGTAAACGCCTGGTGGCCCTGATCGAATCTCGCGAACGCGAGCGCACCGGCATTGCCTCATTGAAGGTCCGGTTTAACAGCATTTTCGGCTATTACATCGAAGTCTCGAAACCCAATCTCCATCTCGCTCCGGCGGATTACGAACGCAAGCAGACGTTGGTGAATGCGGAACGGTTCACCACGCCGGAGTTGAAGGAATTGGAAGCGAGAATCCTGGATGCGGAGGAAAGAAGCCAAACGCTGGAACGAGAGCTTTTTGTTGCGGTCCGCCGGCAGGTGGCGGGTGAAGCGCGCCGCATCCGCCAGACGGCGGCGGTGCTGGCGGAGTTGGATGTCCTGGCGTGCTTCGCGCACCTTGCCGCCGAGCGCCAATACCACCGCCCGGAGTTTTCCGAGTCGAGCGAACTGGTCATCCAGCGCGGACGCCATCCCGTGATCGAACGCCTCAGTGAAGAAGGCCAGAGCGGCAAGTTCGTTCCCAATGATCTCTACATGAACGGCAGCACCGATCTGATCCTGATCGTGACGGGGCCGAACATGGGGGGCAAGTCAACCTACCTGCGCCAAGCGGCGCTGATTGCCTTGATGGCCCAGATGGGGAGCTTCGTACCGGCGGGGCGCGCCCAGCTTCCCATTTTCGACCGCATCTTCACCCGCATCGGCGCCTCCGATAACCTGGCGCGGGGGCGCTCCACGTTTATGGTAGAGATGACTGAGGCGGCGAGCATTCTCAACACCGCCACCCCGCGTAGCCTGGTTTTGCTCGACGAGGTAGGGCGGGGCACGGCCACCTTTGACGGCTTGGCCATTGCCTGGGCCGTCGTCGAGCACCTGCAAAGCCGTACGCGGCCCAAGACTCTCTTCGCTACCCACTACCACGAACTCACTGAGCTCGCCGAACTTCTTCCCGGGGTGCGCAATTTCCACGTCTCCGTGCGTGAATCGGGCTCCAACATCGTCTTCCTGCGCAAGGTGGAACAGGGCAGCGCCGACAAGAGCTACGGTATCGAAGTGGCGCGCTTGGCCGGCCTGCCCAACAAAGTCATTGCACGCGCACGCGAAATTCTCGCGCGACACGAGCAGACCGAGCACAACCTCAGCGAGCGCCTGGCGGCCAGGCCTGAGGCGCCGGAAACCGGACCTGTCCAGCTTACTATCTTTACTCCCTTGAATGCCGAAGTAGTGAAAGCCATCGAAAGCGCCGACCTCGATAATTTGAAGCCCATTGAAGCTTTGAACTTGTTGGCGGAGCTCAAGAAGCAGATCCAGTCATGAACTTCGGCGAACTCTTGATCCTGAAAGTGAGTGAAGTGCGCTGGGATTCTTCACTCGAGCACGTCCTTCGCAGTTTGCGCGCGGGCGGCGTGCTGTTGGACGCTCCGCTTACCGGGGGAGCCGAAACCGTCCGCGAGTTTCTGGTCAAGACGGGCTGCTCGACCCCAAGCGTTCCCTTCCTGGCCCTCAGAGAAGAAGGCGGGACCATGGATCCGCTTCAGAGCTTCCTGCCTCCTCTGCCCTCGCCTCGAGCGGCGGCTGAGAAGGGGCTCGCCGCTGTCACTCGACTGGGCGAGCTTGTTGGCGCCGGCTTGCATCTCCTGGGTTTCAACACCAACTTGGCCCCCCTGCTTGACCTCGCATCGCCTGCCTCGGTAACGACTTTCGCAGGGCGTGCCTTCAGCCCCGATCCTATCGAGGTGGCAAAGTGTGGGGCAGCATTCCTGAATGGGCTCGAGCGGTGTCACGTACTCGCGTGCGGGAAACATTTCCCCGGACTCGCAAGCGCGCCATACTCGACCTTGCCCGAGCGGCCCATCGTGGCCAAGTCCATGGCTGAGTTATGGCGCGAAGAGCTGGTCCCTTACAGGACGCTCTTGCCCCGCCTTCCCTTCGTTTTGGTGAGCACGGCCGCCTACAAAGCCTACGACTATGATTTGCTGCAATCCGCCGGGCTTTCCCCCAGGGTTGTGGAGGGATTGCTCCGTGCTAAGCTCGGCTACCACGGTGTGGCGATCGCTTATGGACTCGAAATGGATGCCGTTCGTGGAACTCTTGATTTGGGGGAAGCGGCGGTCCAGGCCGTGCGCGCGGGATGCGACGCGCTCCTTTTGGAAAACGCAGAAGCCGCTGAGGCGGTGCACGAGGCCTTGAGCAAAGCTCGAGAGTCCGGGACAATTCCCAGCCCTCGACTTGAGCAAGCGCTGAAGCGCATCCAGTTCGCGAAGATAGACCTGATGCCTCCGCGTGGACCGCTGCCGCGAAGATCGCTGGATCGGCTCGTTAGAGAGTTCACAGATTTCTCGAACGAGTTCCGCCCGAATTCGTAAATTGAGATCGGCTGTTTGCCCTCTCCCGAGGGGAGAGGGTGGCCCGCGTCCGGCGTTTTTACGAGCCCGCGCGGGCCGGGTGAGGGGTCAGTTGCACGGCGCGAGGGATCAGACATAGCTATGCGTGAAAAGTCCAAAGGCAATGCCCGCCTTGCCGTGGGGCTGATGTCCGGCACCTCGATGGATGGAGTCGATGCGGCCCTGGTGCGACTGGCCGGCCCTGCGGATCAACCTCGTGTACGCTTGCTGGCATTCTTCACGCTTCCGTACCCGCCCGAGGTCAGGTGGTGGATCTTCCACGTTGCCACGGGAGACCCGGCCACCGCGGGAGAGATCAGCCAGCTTAACTTTTGGCTCGGCGAGTTCTTCGCCAACGCTGCCCTGCGTGTTTGTCGCACAGCGCACGTTTCGCCGCAGCGTGTTTCCGTCGTTGGCTCGCATGGCCAGACCATCTATCACCAGGGAAGGCCGGAGCTGATCCCGGGCCACCGAGCCGCTGTGGGCCCGAACACCCTCCAAATAGCAGAGCCTGCCGTGATCGCAGAACGAATGGGCGTGCCGGTGGTGGCGGATTTCCGCACCGCCGACGTGGCTGCGGGCGGCCAAGGGGCGCCGCTTGTGCCCATGGTGGACTATCTCTTGCTCCGGCATGCACGCAAAGGGACCGTGGCCTTGAACATCGGTGGCATCGCCAATGTCACGGTGATCCCGGCGCAGGCCAAACCTCCGGACGTTTTTGGCTTTGATACCGGGCCGGGAAACATGGTGAGCGACGCGCTGGTACGACTCTTCACCGCGGAGCGAGAGGATTACGACGCCGGCGGGCGTGTGGCGGCGCTGGGGAAAGTGAATGAACCGATGCTCGCCGACGCGCTGGACCATCCCTTCTTCCTGCAACCTCCGCCCAAAAGTGCGGGTCACGAACAGTTTGGCCGCACTTTCGTGGAGCGCTATTTTCGCTCGCGACGGCGTGCCCGGTTTGAAGACCTGCTTCGAACTTCCCTCGAGTTGACCGCGCGGACGATCGCCGGCGCGCTGGCCCGCTTTGTTTTTCCCGCCGTGAAGATTGACCGCTTAATTGTCTCGGGCGGTGGCGCGAACAATCGTTCGCTCATGAGGCGCTTGGCCGAGTTGCTGCCGAGCCTGACCGTTGAACTCTCCGAGCGTTACGGCCTGCCGGTGGACGCCAAAGAAGCCATCGCCTTCGCTATCCTCGCGGACCGCACCCTGCACCGCTTGCC
>Ga0187784_10003283_pt1 | contig 13047 bp, 6 predicted proteins | sample 1015_SJ02_MP15_2_FD_132964 | JGI IMG/M metagenome (GOLD analysis project Ga0187784, IMG submission 132964) | Tropical peat soil microbial communities from peatlands in Department of Meta, Colombia - 1015_SJ02_MP15_20_MG | ecosystem: Environmental > Terrestrial > Soil > Wetlands > Peat | place... | reverse complement strand
GGGCTCATCACCAACGGCTACCTGCTCGTGCCCGAGCGCATTCAGCGCCTGAACCGCGCCGGCCTGGAATGGCTGCAAATCTCCATTGACAATGTCATGCCGGACGACGTTTCCAAGAAATCCCTCAAGGTCTTGGACAGGAAGCTCCAATTGCTGGCCGAGTACGCCGACTTCCACGTGAACATCAACTCGGTTGTGGGAGGCGGCGTGCACAATCCACAGGATGCGCTAACCATCGGGCGACGCGCGCTCCAGCTCGGCTTCAGCTCGACGGTCGGCATCATCCATGACGGCGGCGGCCAGTTGCAGCCGCTCAGCGACGCAGAGCGGCGCATCTACCACGAGATGAAGTCTCTGGAAAAGCGCAGCTTCACCCGTGTGAACTCGTTCCAGGACAACATTGCGCTGGGCAAACCCAACCAGTGGCGCTGCCGGGCTGGCGCCCGCTACCTCTACATCTGCGAGGATGGCTTGGTGCACTACTGCTCTCAGCAACGCGGCTATCCGGCCATTCCCCTGGAACACTACACGATCCACGACCTGCGCCGCGAATACCTCACCGAAAAGAGCTGCGCCCCGCACTGCACCGTGAGCTGCGTCCATCAAGTTTCGGTGCTGGATGCGTGGCGGGGCCCGCAACACCCCGCGGCGGCGCCGGTCGCAGTCAGTCCCGGCGATCTGGTTCAGATCAAACGCCTTTAAGGAGAAGGGATGCCGGAAGGACGGGGTTGCTGGCAGCAGAAAGCATTCGATCTGAGAGAAAACTTTTGAAAGCTGCCGGATCGCGCTCAACCCCGGGCGTCAGTGCCGCATCTAAGCCGGGTTAGGGGAGTAGTTCGTCTTGCCTTCGGTGCAGAGAGGACATAAAATTATCCTATTAAGGAGCGTGTCTGCCATGTTTTGCATAGGGGTGCGGCGTCAGCTTTTTGGGATCCTGTGCTTGACTGCATGCCTGGTTGGGCGAATCGCGTTCGCGCAGGATAGCAAGCCGGCCACTGGCGGCCAGACGGCGCCGGCGGCGGCATCCGATCAGGCCGCGCAGACCGACGACCCCTTGAAGCGTCCCATCAGCGACAAACAGAAGAAGGAAAATGCCAAGTCGCTGAAGCAGGAATTGAGCAAAACGTACAAGAAGTGGCTGGACGAAGACGTCGTCTACATCATCAGCGAGGAAGAAAGAAAGGCATTCAAGCAGCTTTCCAACGACGAAGAACGCGACCAGTTCATCGAGGCATTCTGGCAGCGCCGCGATCCTACCCCCGATACCGAAGAAAACGAATTCCGGGAAGAACACTACCGGCGCATCGAATACGCCAACGAACATTTCGCTGCCGGCATCCCCGGCTGGAGAACCGACCGGGGACGGATTTACATCATGTACGGCCCGGCGGACGAGATCGACTCCCACCCCTCGGGCGGAGAGTACCAACGCCCGATGGAAGAAGGCGGTGGGGAAACCTCCACCTATCCGTTTGAAGATTGGCGGTATCGCTATATCGAGGGCATTGGTCAAGAGGTCATCATCGAGTTCGTAGACACCTGCATGTGCAACGAATACCACATGACCATTGACCGCTCGGAGAAGGATGCGTTGCTGATGACGCCCAACGGCGGGCAGACTTTGTACGAGCAAATGGGCTTGTCCTCCAAAGCCGACCGTTTTACCGGCAATGGTATGGAACGCCTGGGGGCGGGTCCGATGAGTAGCCAGTTGGCCAGCCAGGAGTTTGACCGCCTGAGCCAGTATTCCAAGCTGATGGCGCCTCCGCCAGTCAAGTTCAAAGATCTGGAAGAAGTGGTCACCCACAAGATCAGCGTTAATTTAATGCCCTTCGATGTACTCACCGACTTCGTGCGGGTTACCGGGGACACGGTGCTGGTACCGGTGACCATTCAAATGAAGAACCGCGACATTACCTTTACCAATAAGGAAGGTGTGCAGCGGGGCACAGTTAATATCTTCTGCCGGGTCACCACCTTGACCGGCAAAATTGCCCAGACTTTCGAAGATACCGTGCAGGCGGACATTCCAGCCGAGCTGTTGGCCAAGGCTGCGGAAAGCTCACAGATTTACTGGAAAGCCGTTCCCCTGCGGCCGGGACGTTATCGTTTCGACGTTGTGGTAAAGGACGTCAATGGAGACCGGGTGGGAACTTGGAGCCGTGGCATCCAGGTGCCGGAGTATCCCGAAGACAGGCTGGCGACTTCTTCACTGATCCTGGCGGATGTAATGGAGCCGGTGGCGGCAAAGAATGTGGGTACCGGAAGTTTCGTGATTGGCGCTACCAAGGTGCGGCCTCGCGTCCCGCCCGCCGATGGCAAGCCGGCCTCCTTCAAACGGGACCAGAAGTTGAATTTCTGGATGCAGGTGTACAACCTCACCGTGGACGACAAAACTCATAAGCCTTCGGCCACGGTCGAGTACGATGTCGTTAACGCAACCACCAATAAGCCGGTGATTCATACCGTAGAATCCACGGACCAGATGGGAAACATTGGCGACCAGATGACGCTGCAGAAGACACTCTCGGCTGCGAATCTCGGCCCGGGCGTGTACCGGATCCAGATTAAGGTGAACGACAAGATTTCCAAGCAAACGGTTGAACCCAGCGGTACGTTTATGGTGGAGTAGTATAAAGTTGGACTCCCGGTAAGGTGGAAGGCGATGTACCGTAAGCTCGCATTCCTGGTGCTTGTGCTGAGCGTAGGCGGGTCCGCATGGGCCGCCACAACCTCGGGCATTATCTCCGGGTACGTGCGCAATGCCGCTGGCACTCCCCAAATGGGTGCCGTGGTGGAGGTGATGGGCTCAGCGGCCTTGACCGTGTTCACCGACGAGCGCGGCTTCTACCGTGCCAAGGACCTGCTCCCCGGCGTCTACAGTATCAAGGTCTCAGCTCCGTCTTTTCTCCCCGTTCTCCGCGAGCATGTCGAATTGAGCGCCGGCGCGAGCCTTCTGCTGGACGTCACTTTGCGAACCCTGTTTGAGAGCGTTCAGTTGGCTCCGGCGCGTGACAGCGCTAACACTGACGATTGGAAGTGGGTCCTGCGTTCCGCCGCCAACCGGCCCATCCTGCGCATGGTCGATGACCAGACCGGGGCCGCGATCGCCGATGCCAAAGCCAGTTCCCGGGTCACCGGGTCGTTGGCTTTTGTGGCGGGCTACAACCCCCTGGGCAGCACGTCCGATCTGGATACCGTGTTCTCCCTGCAAAGGTCGATCTTCGGTTCGGATACCATCGGGTTGCGGGGCAACGTCGGCTATGGAACTTCTTCCCCCGCCAGCGTGCTGCGGGCTACCTTCCGTCATAACCAGGAAAGCGGTTCGGGGCCGGAGTTGGTTTTGGGCATGCAGAATCTTCCCGCTCCAGACGCCATGCCGGGGGCCGGAATCCAGGCTCTGACGCTCGCCGTTTCCGACGGCATTAAACTGGGCGACCTGGTGGAACTGCAGTTTGGCAGCGAACTTCAGGGCATCCAGTTTTTGGGCCGCACTCTCGCCGTTCGCCCGTATGGAACGGCTGATGTGCATCTGTCCAGAACCATGGCCGTCGAGTACCGCTACGCCACTTCCTTGCCGCGTCGCGAAGGAGACGAGGAGTTCGCACCACCCGAGTTCAGCCAGCTCAACCCCCGCATGAGCATCGTGAACTATGCTTCCGCTGTAGAAAGCGCCCACCATCACGAGGCGTCATTTTCATACCGGGATGAGAAAAGCACCTTCGCGGCTGCGGCCTTCTATGATCGCGTCGCCAACCCGGCTTTGGCCGGAACCGGTGAGTTTTCCGCGGACGGCGGCGATGCCCTGCCCGACGTGTTCGCCGGCCGGTTCACCTACCGGGGAGTTGACTATTCTGCCGCCGGCCTGCGCGTCGTAGCAGAACACCGGCTCCTGCCGGCTTTGACGGTCACCGGCGATTACGCATTGGCCAACGCCCTGGAGATGGACCGACCGGGGGTTGCGCTGGCGGACGCGCGCCGCTGGATCAGGTCTGCCCCGCACCACGCCGCCGGCGGCAAGCTGAGCGTCGCCGTTCCCAAGAGCAAAACCATTTGGGCTGCTTCCTACCGCTGGGTGGACGGGCCCGTACTCACTCCCGTGGACATGTTCGACAATTCGGTGGGAAGGATGGATCCGTTCCTGAGTATCCTGATCCGCCAGCCGATCCCCTTCCCAGGTTTCCTGCCGGGGCGCATGGAGGCGATGGTCGACCTGCGCAATCTGTTGGCACAGGGCTATGTACCGGTGCTGGGAGACGACGGCCACACGGTCTACCTGGTGCAATCGGCAAGGGCCGTGCGCGGCGGCTTCTCCTTCACCTTCTGACCGGCCATTCAGCTGCGAAATTTGCCCCGGCCAGTAACCTTCCTTTTTACTGTGCTTTGTCAATAGCTTGCGCTACAATTTGGGACGTTCCTGCTGCCGAATGATCGGCAGCAGGAGTGATGCTCTCTTTCAATGGCTGATAAGGAAGTTCGCCAGTCCACCTTCCGGGCTTGCCCGACGGAAGGCGCAGCACACAATTTTTTGGATGGGCACAACAGGAGAACAGCAATGAAAGGCAGATTGGTAGTGGCATTTATCGTATTGACAGCAGCCGCGCTGGTGGCCCAAACGTTTCGCGGCACCATTCTCGGGACGGTCACCGATGTCACGGGCGCAACGGTTGCAGGCGCCAAGGTGGTGGTGCGCAACGTAGGCACCGGCTTGGAGCGCACTACGCAAACCAGCGCCGATGGCAGCTATGCCGTGCCGGAGTTACCCATCGGAACGTACACGGTCACCATTAGCCAAACCGGCTTCCAGACGTCAGTGACCAATGATGTTTCGGTCGACGTTGCCGCCGAGCGCCGCGTGGACGCGGCGTTGAAGCCTGGGCAGGTGTCGGAGAAGGTCGAGGTTTCCGGCGAGGCGTTGCCCCTTGTAGAAACTACCACCAATGAAATGGGTGGCGTTCTTACCACCGAGGTCCTCGCCGATCTCGCCATCAACGGGCGCGACTATACCAAACTACTTTACCTAAATCCCGGTGTCGCCGGCTCACCCGACCAGATCACCGACTCACCCGGCTCCTTCGGTGAGTTTTCCATGAACGGCGCGCGCGGCCGCTCCAACAACTATTTGCTCGACGGTACAGACATGAACGACGGATACCGCAACGATCCTGCCATTAACCAGGGCGGAGTGTTCGCCGTCCCGTCGGCTATTTTGCCGATCGATGCGGTGGCTGAAGTGCGCGTCATCTCCAACTTTGAGCCCGAGTATGGACGCAACGCCGGAGCCATCGTCAACATCGTGACCAAGAGCGGCACCAACTCACTCCACGGAACCGCGGCGGAGTATTTCCGCAATGATGCCCTGGATGCGAGAAACTACTTCAACAGCGCGGGGCAGCCCAAAGCCCTGTTTCATAACAACCAATACGGCGCCTCGCTGGGCGGACCCATTGTGAAGGAAAAGTCGTTCTTCTATATAGACTACGAAGGTCAACAGGAGCCGCTCGGAGTCGTGACTCTGGCTTGCGTTCCCGACCCAGCCCAAATCGCCGCCGATGGCGGAGCCACCAACCCTGTGATCGCGAAACTCTTGGCGACACGCAACCCCTGGCCGGCGCCGAACATTCCCGGTACCTATGGCGGCTCACTGGTTGGATCTGAAAATAGCGGGTGCCCGAATGGACCAAACAGCTCGGTCATTACTCCCTCCTACAATCACCTGACCAGCATGATCGTGAAAATCGACCAGAATTTTAATACCAATAACATTCTCACCGGGCGCTATTTCTTTGGCGACAGCACGCAAGCCTTCCCCCTTGCTTTGGCTGCGACCGGTGGCCAGTTGCCCGGTTTCAACACCGTCACCCCAACTCGTGTGCAGCTGGTTTCGTTGTCTTACGTGCACACCTTTGGCGCCACCAAGGTCAACGAACTGCGCGTGGGCTGGAACCGCTTCGCTGAGGGATTCTTCCCGCAAGACCAGAGCTTCGCACCCAGTTCGATTGGCCTGAACACCGGTACCGGCTTTGCCAATGCGGGGCTGCCGGACATTTTCGTCGGAAGCTTTGCCCAGCTGGGCGCAAACAGCGGCGACTCCCGCCATCGTGTAGACAGCAACATCCAGGCGATCGATGACTTTTCCTGGAAGCTCAACAAGCACGATGTTAAGTTCGGCTTTGACTTCCATCGCACCACCGTGCAGCAATACCTCGACAAGTATTTCAGGGGTAAATTGGAGTTCAGCGGCGGCGGAGTGAGCGCTACTTCGACTCCACTTCAGGACTTTCTGGCCGGCTATGTGGACAGCGGCTTCCAGTATTTTGGCGATACCATTCGCCATACTTACGAAAATAACTTTGGTCTTTACGTCCAGGATAGTTACCGCATCACTTCGCGGTTGACGTTCAACTACGGTATTCGCTGGGACTATTTCGGCGTAATGGGCGAAAAGAACAACTTGCTCAGCAACATTACCAGCATCTCACCCGCACCGGGTACGGGCACGTTCACCCTCACCCAGGTGGGGCAGCCTGGACTGAGCCAACTCTACAACCCCGACCACAAGGATTTTGCTCCGCGCGTCAGTATCGCGTGGGACTTGACCGGCAAGGGAAAGACGGTGATCCGCGCCGGTTACGGCTTCTTCTTCGACGCCTTCTCGCAGGATATGGCCTTGGGCCACCTGCCCTACGCGCCTGCCTTTGATCCCGGACCGGCATACAATAACGTTGGGCCGCTGCCACTTCTTTCCACCGTCGCTACAGTCGGCGCCATCGTTTCGGGCGCTCCCGTATACACGCCCACCACCACGTGCATCTTCGAGTGTGACACTTTCGCGTTCGACCGTAACATCAGGATGCCCTACATGGAGAACTACAACCTCAACATCCAGCAGCAGCTCACAAACAAGGTGGTGCTGCAGCTAGGCTACGTGGGATCGGAAGGGCATCGGCTATGGCACTTCATCGATCTCGGCCAGCCCAGTGCCGCGCAAATTAACGCCGCGGATCTCCAATACGGTTGCATCTATCGCTACGGCTCTTGCAGCACCAACCCCGCGGCTCCGTTCGGTGCAGCAAGACCTCTGAATGGAAACCCGTACGACTCTTTTTATGTCCTGCAGGAAAATTCCGGGAGCAAGTCCAATTACAACTCGCTGCAGGCGCAGCTTCGCATCACTGGCTGGCACGGGATTACATCGATTCTGAACTACGTGTACTCCAAGTCGCTGGATAATTCCAGTGACGGCGAAGATTTTGAACCCAACGCCGCCCAGCCGAACGACAGCACGCGGCCGTATCTCGAATATGGCCCTTCGAACTTTAACCTGCCTCAACGCCTTAGCTGGACTTTTGGCTATGAGATACCGAAGATGGGCGGAAGCATGCAAAAGCTGAAGAACGGTTGGGGCATCGACAGCACCGTCAACCTGCAAAGTGGCCAACCCTTCCAGCTCAACTACAACTTCGAGGACGATTACAGCGGGAGCGGCAACGGATTTGACCGTCCCGATGTGGTTGGGCCCATCGTCTACCACCCCAGCACTCCATTGAACTACCTTGACATGAGTTCGTTTGCGATTCCCTGCACGATTACAGCCGCGGCACAGGCAGCACCCACGGGTACAGCTCTTGATTGCGCAATCGGCACGCGGCATTTCGGCAATGAAGGCCGCGATTCTTTGCACGGTCCCACCTACAAGCAGTGGGACGTTGCTTTCTATAAGAACACCTCCATTGGCGAACGGCTGAAGCTTCAATTGCGGGCGGACTTTTTCAATATTCTGAACCATCCGAACTTTGCTAACCCATTCCTGCCAGCGTATATCGCTGACGCTGGGTCGGGTGGATTCCAGGTCGTGAACGGCCGCGAGGTGGCTGGAGCGTCGGGCGGCTATCCCATCGTGGCCACCAGTGACGTGGGCGTCGGCAACCCGTTCCTGGGCGGCGGCCCGCGCGGCATTCAGTTAGGTGTGAAGTTCACCTTCTAGAAGGGCGTTCAGCGTTTCTGAGCCCCTCCGGTCATCCCGGAGGGGCTCTCTTTTTCGAGCTCGATGAACCGCCGCTGGACGGGATCGGCTCCAGTATTACCGCGGCGCCGCGACAACTGAACCGGGCCACCGTCTGATAGTTCTGCTGCATCGCCTCGACAAACGGCTCCGGCCAGATCTCGGAACGGGCCAGCTTCATCTGGGAAAGATCAGTCTCCACGATGATTAGGCCAAACAATTTCCGCTTCACGCGCTCTGCTATCTCTTGGTCTGGCCAGCCATGCCTGACCATTTGAAAATAGGCGAACGGATCCGACAAAAGAACCGGCTTTCCCGCCGCCAGCACCGGTCCCGGGTTCTCCGAAAGAACGGCGGTCGAGCCAGAATCGCGGATGTACTGATACGCGCGCTCGCATTCGCGCAAATCGCGGGAGGGCTGCAGGCTCGGACGGTTTTGCACGATGACGCCGACAACCACCGAAGCGCCCAACAGAAAGGTAGCTGGCCAGACTTTGTTCATCTGTTCCGACATCATCATGGAGTAGCCAAGCCCAGCACACATGCAGGAAGCCACCATCCATTCCAGAAAATGGTTGGTGGCGGAGCCGAGTTTGCCGGCAGTGAAAGCGACGATAAAGCTCGTCAGCAAATAAATGGTCGGAAGGCTCCAGCATCGTCTGCCGAAATTGCGGGCTGCGCACCACAGCGCCAGCGCAGTGACGACAGGCGCGCTCGCCCATACCAGAGCTCCCAAGGCGAGAAATCGCGTGACCGAATACGGATCGGAGTGCGTCGAGAACATGTGAAACGCAAACCATCCGCCGGTTGCGCGCTGCAGGGCTAGGAACGCAAGCGCGCAGACCATGCCCAACGCCGCGGCAAACCCTATGGCCCGCTTCCATTGCCGGTTGGCGATCAGATGTATAAACACCGCCAGAGGAGCTGCAATCAGGGTGTATTTGCAGAAAACGGCCAGTCCAAAGCACAGAACCGACCATCCCCAGAGCCTGGTTTTCCAAAGGTACAGCGCCATGCCGGTGACGGAAAACACGATGCCGATCACGTCCGCACGCAGCAGGTACAGCCAAACACGAAATGCCGGCAGGGTCAGCAGCAAGAGTCCGAAAGCGAGGCCGATGCACCAGGAGCCAGTCATCTGCCGGAGCATGCAGCTGAGCAAACAGGAGAGCAGAAGGCAACACACTACAATCAACACTCTTCCTGCCGGGAAGGAAACCGCGCCGCCGGGCAAAACAGAAGCTACTGCCGCGTACGCGACTGGGCCGTACTCGTGCAACACCACCGGAAATGCAAATGGATTGGGATACAAAGGTTGAGCCTGGCGGAAACCCAGTGCTCCCTCCAGCACCAGTCCCTCACCGTAATCGATCTGGTATGGGATCCGAACCAGCCGGGCCGCCGAAACCACCGCCAAACATGCCCCTGCCAGCACAAAAAACAGCAGCCATTTGTCAGGCCTTACGCCCGTAAGAAAATTCCCCGCCTTCCTAACTGCTCGTCGGCCCAAAACGTCTTGCACGGCAACAGTCACCTCGGCCTGATTCCTCAGCAGAGGAAACAAGTGAGCACAATCTTAAATGACTGGGCCGCATGTTGGTCTTCTTCCAGCCGAGTGCGCACACAGCTCGTGACCTTCGACCCATTCATGGTATCTTCATTATTCCTACTCAACATCAATCCCCTGGAGGTTTTATGCCCGCAGTGAAGATTACCGTCAGGAAAAACGGCCCCTACCGAGTCGAGGCTCCGGAAGGATCGGTCCACCTAGTCGACGCAGACGGCAACCCGTATGACCTGACGGGCAAGCCGGTATTTGCGCTATGCCGTTGCGGAGCTTCGGCCAACAGGCCATTCTGCGACGGAGCGCACAACAAAATCGGATTCCAAGCTGCCGAGCCGGTGGTCAAAGCTCCGTAGGCCAGCGCGAGTGGGCTGCAGTCTGACCCGCAGCCGAAGCAGCAGCACGCGGCGAGCCAGAGCGCGCTTTTGCCATGAAAGTAACTGTTACCCATGGTTACTTTGGTTCATTGCCCCGAAGGGCAAAGATAGATAAGGTTGACCCCAGAACCCGAGCGGCCGGTTGACTCCCGGGTACGAAGGTCGTGCATGAGCTCGAACGCGCAATTGATCATGTGGGTGGCCCACCCCATTATGGAATCGGTGTTGGCTGGCATCATGTTCAAGCGCAAGCTGTACCGGCAGTTCCCGGTGTTCTTTGTATACATCCTGTCGCAGATTTTGATTTTTGCCATTCTGTTCCCACTTTATCTGGGAGGCTCGTCGCACTACGACAGGTACTTTTACGCTTACTGGCTTGGTGCGGCGGTCAGTCTGGCCATAGGATTTAAGGTCATTCACGAAATCGTGCTAACCATCTTCCGGCCCTACCATGCGCTGAAAGACCTGGCCACCATATTGTTCCGCTGGGCTGCCCTGGTGATGCTGCTGGTAGCTTTGGTAGTCGCCGCTTCCAGCCCAGCAGCCGCCAATTCGCCGATCACCCAGGCCGTCATCACCGCCCAGCGTTGCGTGCGCGTGGTGCAGTGCGGGTTGATTCTTTTCTTGTTGGTTTTCTCCAAGTACCTGGGGATCTCCTGGAAGCAGCACAGCATGGGCATCGCGCTGGGATTCGGAGGCTATGCCGGCGTCGAGTTGGCCAGCGTGGCCTTGTGCGCCAGCGGCCAGATTCATCCCAACCTGATGCACACGCTGGAAACATCTGCCTACATATTGGCGACTGGCACTTGGATCGGGTACGCCATGTGGAAGGCACCAGAACAGGTAGACCCCGCAAAGATGCTGACCTCACAGCGCTGGGAACAGGGCTTGACCGACCTAAAGAGCCCAGGTTCGGCTCCCGACTCTTTGATTCCGATGTTTGAAAGCATGGTGGAGCGAGCGTTTTCTCGCTCGCCTGCCGAGAGCGAACAGACCGTAGGAAAGCAGATGCTTTCTTTGGATCGAACCAAACCCTTTCACCTTCACCGTCTCGATCCGCCGAAGGAGTAGTGGGGTCTTTCTTCCCGCCGCAGCGGGTTCATGACCGCCGGCCCAGCTCGTAACCTATAGATCCTAAACCGGTTCCACCAAATAACCGGCGGTCTGGCTGCCCCGCCGGGACCCCATCGTATGGAGAAAAACTTACTTGTGGACTAGTTACTAAAGTCATGTATAATTGCCGCCAAGTGTAGGTTTCGCTCCCAGGGAACCTGCACTAGGAGAACGACCCTATGAAACGCACGGTCAGGATGTTGATCCTGATGGTAGGTTTGTTGTTAGCATACACGGCGATAGCCGTTCCGGCCGTTCCGGCGTTGGACGGCGCTCCAACTCCGATATGTCCTCCGGGATCCGGCGGCCGTTGCTGAGATAGTCATTTTAGAGGCCGGTGCTGCAGATCGAGCGTCGGCCTATTTTCTTGTGCCTCACGCAGGCCGACAAGCATTTCATCGCCGTGCCAGCCGCTCGGCAAGCTCCGCTGGGTCTGAAATCGGTGGCTCACAGGCCAGTCCCGAGCACAGCAACGCAGCAGCTTTGCCTTCCTCAAGCGCGGGCAACCGGGGAATGGTGGCAGCCAAGCCAGCTGGAAGGTGATCGGCTGCCATCTGGCTCCTGGTGAGCTTCAACACCGCGCGGGTGGCAGAGAAACTTCGCGTTGCCACGCCATAAAGATCATTCGCGGACTTCCCGTCTCCAACAATAACCACCCGTTCATGGGGCTGCAGGAGCCGCACGCCTGCCAGCGCGTAAGTCGCCACAAAGATTCCATACCGCGCTGCCGCGCCGGCAAGGCTTTCGATCGTCTTTTGCGCTTTTTCTCGATAGCTGTTTTCGTCCGTGTACGCAAACAAGCGCAGCAAAGCGATGGCAGCGACCGCGTTGCCTGCCGGAGTGGGCGAGTCCTGAAAAGCTTTTCGCCGGATCGCCAGCACTCCCAGGTTCTTTTCATCGCTTGTGTTTTGAGAAGTGTCAAAGAAGCCGCCCGAGCCGGAATCGTAGAATTTCGCGATCATCGCATCTGCGATCTGTCTGGCAAACTCGAAGTAGCGCATGTTGGCAGTCGCTTCGTATGCGTCCAGGCAGGCGACCGCGGTGCAAGCGTAGTCATCCAGCACGCCCGGCAAGCCACGCGGTCTGGCTTCCGCGTCGGAGTATGCCAGCACATGAACCGAGCCGCCGTTTGTCCATCCTTCGGTCAGAATCCGCTCCAGCGAGCGCAGAGCAAAGTCGCGCGCAGAGTCGAATTCGAGCGCTCTGGCAGCTTCCAGATAGGCAGAAATGCACAGCGCGTTCCATCCCACGTAAACGGTCTTGTCAACATACGGCGTGGGACGTAGCCTGCGGACCGCGTACATTTTTTTCTTCGCCGACTGAAGCAGTTCCTGCACCTGTTCGGGCGAAACACTCATTCGTCTGGCGATTTCTTCCGCCGAGGCGCGCACGTAGAGAACGTTCTTTGCCGGGTTGTGGTGCATTTCGCCGACTTCGTGAACGTCGTAATGCAGACGAGCGACTTCCGCTTCTTCAGCGGTGACGGCGGCTTGCAGCTCCTCCAAGGTCCAAGTAAAGTAGTCGCCGTCATCTTCCATGGAATAGTCGGCGTCCTGCGAAGCGTAAAACCCGCCGCGCTCGCGGTCACTCAGCCATTCATCCATCCAGCGAATGATGTCGCGCGCCACCTCAGCGAAGAACTGCGAGCGGGTTGCCTGGTAGGCATGCACATAGTTCTTCAACAACTCCGAATTGTCATACGACATTTTTTCGAAATGCGGTACCACCCAGCGTTCATCGACTGAATAACGGTGAAAGCCCCCGGCCAGCTGATCGTACACGCCGCCGCGCGCCATCTTCTCCAGCGTCGTGGTGAAGACGTGCTTGAGCCGCTCGTTTCCGGAACGGCTGTATTGGTCGATCAGCAAGTCGATGATGGGAGGATGCGGGAACTTCGGGGCTTGGCCAAACCCGCCGTTGACGGAGTCGAACATCTGCAAAGCGGAATCGACAATAGCGTCAACCATCGACGCGGAGAACGCGGCGCT
>Ga0187784_10003282_pt1 | contig 13051 bp, 14 predicted proteins | sample 1015_SJ02_MP15_2_FD_132964 | JGI IMG/M metagenome (GOLD analysis project Ga0187784, IMG submission 132964) | Tropical peat soil microbial communities from peatlands in Department of Meta, Colombia - 1015_SJ02_MP15_20_MG | ecosystem: Environmental > Terrestrial > Soil > Wetlands > Peat | place... | reverse complement strand
GACGCAATCGCGGACGTCGTCCTGCTCGCGAACGTACTGCACGGACTTTCGCCCCTCACGCTGGACGAAGCGGTCCGCCTGCTGCGTCCGGGCGGCCGGCTTGTCGACGTCGACTGGAAGAAGACGGCGACCGAGGAAGGCCCGCCGGTGGCACACCGGCTGTCCGAGACCGAGGCCTCCCGGGCCCTCTCCGGGCGAGGTCTGCATCGGCGCCGATCGTTCGAGCTCGGACCGTCGCACTACGTCCTCGTCTTCGAGCGACCGCCTCCCGCGCGCCATCCGCGCCGTCTCGTCTCGGCGGAATGAAGGGCGGTCGCGATGACGTCAGCCCGGATTCACCTCGCGTTCTTGCAAGCGGCTCCCTAAGAGGGACGGATGCAGGCGGTCGCGACCTGGCGCAAGGGGCACGAATTCCTCCTCGAGGACGGCCGGGCCCACTCGGTCGTCGTCGACCTTCCCCCGGAGGAAGGAGGAGCGAGCGCGGGGACGACCCCGCTCGAGCTCTCCCTGCTCGCGCTCGCGGGGAGTCTCGCCTCGACGTTCGTGGTCGTCGCCCGAAAGCGCCACCTCGACTTCTCGGGGCTCACGGTCGTCCTCGAGGGCCACGAGCACTCCGCGCTCGACTCCTCGGGCGGTGTCCGCGGAACCCTGCGGCTGCGCACGCACGCCGAGAGGCGCGAGGTGGACGCGGTCCTCCAGGCTACGGTCGACCTAAGTCCGGTGGGCCGGATCTTCCGCGACGCTCACGTTCCGGTGAATATCGTGGTCGTGGTCGCTCCGATGAGCCGACCGCCGTAAGGAACGGGACGTTCCCGGCCCGCGCTCACGAATGGACGAGGGCGCGCACGAGGTCGTGTCGGGTGACGATCCCGACCAGGCGGTCTCCCCGCATCACCGGGACCCGGTTGATCTCGTTCTCCCGCATCATCTCCGCGGCCAGCTCGAGAGAGTCGTCCGCGGTGAGGTAGATCGGGGGACTCGACATCGCGTCCCGGACGTTCGTCTCCTCGAGGATCCGCCGCAGGACCGGGACGCTCACGGCGGAGTCGTCCGAGAACCCGAACATCAGGAGGTCGAAGAGCCCGGTGACCTCGGGGATGCCTCCCGCGGTCTTGAGCGTCCGCGCGACGTCTCGCTGGCTCAATACCCCGACGAGCTTCCCGGCCTCATCGACCACCGGCAATCCCGAGACCTTCTGTCCCCGCATCAGCACGAGAGCATCGAGGAGCGTCGCATCCGGGCCGACCGTGACCGGGTGCCGGCTCATGACGTCCCGCACGCACACGTTGATGGGGAACGACTCCGGGGTCCCCGGTCGGGCGCGGGGCACGGAGCGGTGGTGGGCGACGACGGCCTTCACGGTCGAGGACGTGGGCGAGGGCATGAGGGTTCGTAGCCGGAGGAGGGGTATTGTCGGCTACGTCGAACCAAGCTGACGAGGCCCGACGAGTCCGCGGAGCCGGACCCATCGCAGGGAGGGCAGGCCCGCGCCCGAGCCTCATGAGTCCGGCGGGTGGGAAATCCCCTGCACGGAGTTTTCTTGGGGCCGAAGGTTCCTCGCCGGCCCGATGGAGTTCTTCAACCGGGCCTACGAGGGCCGGCCCCTCTGGGAGACCGACCGACCCCAGCCCGAGTTCGTGCGTCTCGAGCAGGAGGGGGCTATCACCGGTCGCGTCCTCGACGTCGGTTGCGGCACCGGCGAGACCGCGATCTTTCTCGCGCATCGCGGACACGTTGTCTGGGGGATCGACTTCGCCGAGAACGCCATCCGCAAGGCCGAGCGCAAGGCGGTCGAACGGGGGGTCCCGGTCACGTTCCGCGTGGCGAGCGCCCTCGACCTCGCACACCTCGGTGCGACCTTCGACACCGCCGTCGATTGCGGGCTGTTCCACGTCTTCCTCGACGTGCACCGGCCGGTCTACGCGGCCAACCTCGCGAAGGTCGTGGTTCCGGGGGGTCGGTTGTTCCTGCTCAGTTTCTCGGAACAAGAGCCGACCGACTGGGGCGGACCGCGGCGGGTGACCCAAGCCGAGATTCGGGAGACGTTCCGCAGCGGCTGGGAGGTCCGCTCGATCCGTGCGGCGCGCTACGAGGTGACGACCCCGGGGGTCGAGGGACGGGCGTGGCTCGCCGAGGTCGTCCGGACCGACGATCGACCGACGCCTGCCGAACGATAACTGGTCAGCGTCGGATCGACGCCGCGACCGCCGGGGACCGATCGAGGAGGCGGCGCACCTCCTCGTCGCTCACCGGACTGAACTGGTGATACCATTCCCCGACCGCGAAGAACAGTCGCGGGACGAGCAGGATGACGAGCTCATCGACCTTCGGGCGGAGGACCTCGACCGTCTCGGGCGGTGCGACCCCGAGGGCGAGGACGAGCCGGCGGGGTCCGCGAGCCCGCACCGCCTCGAGCGCGGAGAGCACCGTCCCGCCGGTCGCCACGCCATCGTCCACCAGGACCACCGTTCGGTCGCGGAGCTCGACCGGAGCGCGGCCGAGCCGATACTCCCGGGCACGCCGTTCGACTTCCGCCGACTCGCGGGAGATGATGGGACCGAGCTCCCGCATCGAGTAGCCCGCCGCGCGGATCCGGGGCTGGTCAAGGAACCGAACTCCGCCCTCCGCGACCGCCCCGAGACCGTACTCCGGGTTGCCGGGGGCGCCGACCTTGCGGACGATGAGTACGTCGAGCGGAGCGCCCAAGGCACGGGCGATCTCGAAGGCGACCGGGACGCCCCCGCGCGGAAGCGCGACCACAACCGGGTCCTGCCCGCGCAGGCCCAAGAGACGGGCCGCGAGACGCTCCCCCGCCCCCCGGCGGTCCGGCAGGGGCTCCGGCGGGCCTTCCGACCCGGTCATGGCCCACTCTCACCTCCCAACTCGCGCGGACAGTTAACCCTACGGTCGCCCCCGGTGGATGCGCGGGGGCCGATGTAGCGGAGGGTTCAGATCGACTCGAGCTTCGACTCCCGGGACCAAAACCGGGCCGCGTCCTCGGCGGCGGGAGGCCCGGAATCGGCGGCCGGTCCGAGGTGCCGGCGGTCGAGCTCGACCACTCGGTTGTGGAGCCACTCGAATTCGTGGAAGATGAGCGGGTCCTTCATGGCGGCGCGCAGGTCGCCGATCGCGTCCACCGGGTGCCGCAGCCCCCAGTAGTACGAAGTGATCCAACCCCCGAACGCTTCCCAGACGAGGTCGTCGTCGAGGACCTTGCGGTGGGTCAGCGTCCCGACGAGCTCGAAGAACGTGACGACCTCCAGGTTCGAGATGTCCTGCTGCGCCTGCTTCATGAGCCGTTCGCTCAGGTGGCGCCGCGCGGCGCGCATCCGCGGGCTGTCGAACCGCTCCCGGAGGTCCATCACCGCGTTCGCGGAGTTGAGCTTCTGAGTCTGACGGGTCTGCCAGTACATCAGGATCAGCGTGCCAACCACGAGGACCCAGGTCCCGACCAGAGACCAGACCGCGATGTTGGACCAGTCGACCGCCGTACCACCACCCCCCGACCGAACCGAACCCGCATCCGTGCGGCGAGCCGGGCCAAGAGCTTTTTGGGCCGGGCCCGACGCCGTTCTCGCCCCTCGGTCCTGCCCCGACCGGGTTTTCCCGGGGAGAGACTAGGCGTCCCCGTACCGGGATTCCCGGCTGGGGTGTTCGCCCCGGGCGAACGACGCCTCCGCTTCCTTCCGCTTCGCCTCCATCTCGGCCCGGGACATCTTGACCGGAGTGGAGAGCGACCAGCGATGGCCGAACGGGTCGATGAGGACTCCGTACCGCTCCCCCCAGTACTGGTTCTCGAGCGGCATCGCGACCTTCGCCCCCGCGGCGACCGCCCGGTCCCAGAGGGCGTCGACGTTCTTCGCGTAGACGTGCAGGGTGACGGTCGTCGTGCCGATGGCCGCGGGAGAGGAGAGGTCGGAGCCGGGGAAGTGGTCGGAGAGCATGACGATCGAGCTCCCGATCTTCACCCGGCCGTGGATGAGCTTGCCGTCGGGCGTCACGTTCCGTCGGAGCTCCCGGGCGCCGAAAGCGCGCTCGTAGAACTCGAGGGCGGCGAGCCCTCCCTCGACGGTGAGATACGGGGTGACGGTCCCGAATCCCGGGGGGAGGCCCGAAGGGGTGGAACGTCGCGCGCGGCCGGCCGTCCGAGACTTTCGTTTTGCGGGCATGTTCGGCAACGTCCCGGGCACGGACTCCTCCTACATAACTCCCCGACGCCGGGGACGCGGCGGGTGTCGGCCGGCTTCGGGGGGCGGGTCAGCCGGCCTAGCTCGAGTGGGCCCTTCGGGTGTGCTCTTGCAGCGCCGCGGTAGAGTGGAACCGTTCTCGGCAGAGCGAGCACTTCACGTTCCGCGAGCTCCCCGGCTCGGGGGCTGCCTTCACGGTCGTGGAGTGGGACTCCTGACGGTGCTCCTCCAGGTCCTCTTCGGTCCGGAAGGCACGTCCGCAGTCCCGGCAGACGGCCTCCACCTCGTCGTACTCAACGTACGGCATCGTTAACGGAACTCCGCCCCCGATCGCCCGCCGGACGGGGACCGTCCGGCTGGGGGGTCGTCCACGGGTACATCGTCCCTGCCTAAGAAGAGAGGGGGAGGAGGCCGTCACCACGCGGGTCGATGCCGACCTCGACCTCTGGACCGACGGAGATCCCCTGGGCATGGCCGAAGGCGTTCCGGTCGTCCCGAAGGGGACGGGCGCGGGGAAGCATTAGCTCCGGCTCCCGGTAGAGCGGGGCGGACCCGTAGATCGTGGCCGGATACGCAAACCGCGGCGCCGCGATCGCCTCGGCGAGCGACGCTCCCCGGTCGAGATGGCGGGTGAGCACCTGGACGTTGACCTGAGGCTGCACGTCACCGCCCATTGACCCGAGCAGGACGAGCCTCGGGCCGGTCACGACCGTGGCCATCAGGGTGTGGAACGTCCGCTTTCCGGGCGCGAGGACGTTCGGGTGGTTCGGGTCGAGGGTGAAGTAGCACCCGCGGTCGTTGAGGTTGCACCCCGTGCCGCGGACGGAGACCCCCGAACCGAACCCCATGTAGTTGCTCTGGATCGCGCTGATCCCGACCTCGCCGTCGTAGACGCTGAAGGCGGTCGTGTCGGACCAGCCCGCGGGGCGGTGGGAGCGAACGCGGGCGAGGCGGTAGCGGGCGTTCCGCAGCAGGAGGGACCTCGGAAAGGCGAGGGAGCGAGGGTCGCCGATGAAGCGGCCACGGTAGTGGTACGCGGTCCGCATGCTCTCTACGAGCACGCGTACGTACTGCGACTCGGGGATCGAAGCGAGGTCCCGGCGGGCGAGGAGGTTGAGCCAGATGAGCTCGGTCGCTCCCTGGCTGGGCGGCGGGTTCGTCTCGACGGTATGCTTCCGATACCGTATCCGCATCGGGTCGAGCACCTCCGGACGGAAGGAATCGAGGTCGTCGGGCTCGAGCAGCCCGCCCTTTCGGGCGAGGTCCCGGCAGATCGATCGGGCGAGCCGGCCGTGATAGAAACCGTGCCCCTGGTCCGCAGCGATGCCCGTTAGGGTCCGCGCGAGCTGGGGCTGGCGGAGGCGCGACCCCTCGCGGACCGGGCCGTAGATCGCCCGGAAGTCCGGGTCGGCCCACGGGATGCTCCGCGCCGCCCGGGCAAGGCTGGCCGTCGCGGGGAACCCGCGCGAGGCGAGCCGGACGGCCGGGGCGAGATTCTCCTTCCACGACAGTTTCGCGCGGTCCGCGAGTAGGGGCCACGCGGCGACCAGCCCCGGCACGGTGATGGCCGAGAGCGGGCCCCGGGCGGGGATTCCCGTCCGCCCGAGGCGCCGGAACAGCTCGGGAGTCGCCCGGCGTGCGGCCGGCCCGTTCGAGTTGATCGCCCGGGAGACCCCGTCATGGACCACGGCGAAGAAGTCCGAGCCGAGCCCGTTCATGTGCGGCTGGACGACCGGGAGCGCGGCGCTGACCGCGAGCGCGGCATCGTAGGCATTCCCTCCGGCCTCCAGGACCTCCCATCCCGCCGCGGTGCTGAGCGGATGCGCGGAGGCAACGGCGGACCGCGAACGATCTCGAGCCATCGACGCCCTCGCCCGCTCGGGCCGGAGCCGACTCCTTTCCTCGCGGCTCGGGAGACCCCTCACGCCCGGGTCACATGCGCAACCGTTCGGCGAGGAAGCGTGCAGCCGCGCCGATGGCCTTCCGCTGGTTCTCGCGTCGCGTGAATCCGTGACCCTCGTTCTCGAAGACCATGTAGTCGACCTTCCGCCCGGCAGCGCGAAGTCGCTCGACCATCTGGTCCGACTCGGCCTTGTTCACCCTCGGATCGTTCGCCCCTTGGATGATGAGAAGGTCCGCGCGCACGTTGTCGATGTAGGTGATGGGGGACCGAGCCCGGAGGAAGTCCGCTTCCCGGTCGGGGTTGCCCACCCACTCGTCCATGTAGCGGGTCCAGAACGGGGGCACGGTCTTGACGAAGGTGATGAGGTTCGATGGCCCCACCAGGTCGACTCCGACCTTCCAGTACTCGGCAAGACGGGTCACACAGCTCAACGTCGCGAACCCCCCGAAGCTCCCCCCGAAGACTCCCAGTCGCGCGGGGTCGATCTCGGGCTGGGCCCGCATCCATTCCGCGGCCGCGCGCAGGTCCTCGAGCTCGGCCCCGCCCCAGTCGTGATGGATCAGTTTCTGGTACGTCTTCCCGTATCCGGTCGAGCCTCGGATGTTGGGGGCGAGCACGGAGATCCCGTTCGCGTTCCACCAAGCATACAGACCCGAGTACATCCACGCGGGCCGCTCTTGGGATTCCGGGCCCCCGTGGATGGAGAGGACCGCCGGCGCCGGACCCTTGGGCGGGCGCTTTGGGCGGTAGTAGAGTGCCGGTATCTGCCGGCCGTCGGGTGCGGGGAAGTGCACGAGCTTCGGCGCCGGCAGCGGCCCGTCCGGGACACCGCCGACCATGCTCTCGATGAGGGGGACCGACCGGCCTCGCGCCAGCGGGAACCAGGTCAGTCCGGTCGGTTGGGCGCCGTTCGTCCAGAGGGCGGCGCCGCAAGCCCCGTCGGGAGACAGGGCGAGGGCGCTTCCCCAGATCCCCCCGGCCAGCGCCCCGCGCGGGAGGGCCGTGAGGCGTCGAGCACGACCGGCAAGCTGTCCGGCGTACAGCTCCGAGTAACCCTCCTGGTTCACGCTGTAGAGGAGGGTGGAGGACTTGGGGGCGAACTGGACGTTCTCCACGTCCGCGTTCGGACTGGCAAGCACCTTCCGCTTGCCCGAGGCAACGTCCACGAGTTCGAGCTGCGCGAACTCCCGGCCGAGGTCGGTCAGCATGAGCAGTCCCTTCCCGTCGCGGGTCCATGCCTGGGCCATCGCGACCTCGTCCGTCTCATGCGGAACGACCTCGACGGTCGTCTTCCGACCGAGGTCGTGGACGTGCGTCTCGGCCCGCGTGTTGCTCAGGATCCGATGCACGAAGAAGCGGCGGCCCGCGGGGTCCCACGTCGGGTTCGCCCATACCTCGCCGGTCCGAAGCGGACGCGAGGTGACGTCCCGGACGAGGTCGTGGAGGACGATGTCCATGTCCGCGGGATCTCGGCCGTTGCCCGCGTAGAGCAGGCGGCGTCCGGTGGGGTCGAGGGCTCCCGAAGCGAGCTCGTGGTGGACCTTGCGGTCGTGGGTCACCGCCACCGGTTCTCCGCCGGACGCCTGGGTCCGGTAGATCTGCAACTGCTCGTCCCCGTCCTCGTCGGCCATGAAGAACACCGAACGCCCGTCGCGACCGGAGACGATGCCGCGAACGGCGCGGTCGGTGTAGGCCGTGAGCGGCTCGGCCGGTCCGCGTTCGCCCCGCTGTCCGACCGCCATGCGCCACAGATTGAACTGCCCGGTGAGGTTGCTCGTGAAGAGGATCTCTCCGGGTCGGGTCCAAACGAGGTCGCTGTAGAGCCAGTGCTGGGCATACCTCTCGAACGGCGGGGCTGGGCGGTCGGCCATGTCGGGGGCACCCGGCTCCACTACCTAAGCTTTGGAGCCGGGGGTTGACGGCAACGGCTCGCGGGGCCGGGTCAGCTCTTCGGTCTCGGGCGCCGTCGACGTGGCGTCCGGGCGGGACCGAACGCTTCGAGACAGACCCCGTCCGGGTCGTTCACGTAGACGAGCCGATGCGTTCCGTCCACAAAGTCCTCGACGACCTTCCCGCCGGCGCGGACCACCTTCCGGTGCCAGGCCGCGACATCCGCGGTGAAGAAACCGAAGTGGTCGAACTCATCGCCCTTACGATACGGCGTGAAGAACCGGTTCCCCTCGGGGTAGTAGTTGAGCTCGATCCAGTGTCGGGACCCCGGATAGAGCAATTGCACGAACTGGCCCCCGTGCTTCATCCGGCCCCGACCGGCCACCCGAAATCCGAGCGCCCGGTAGAATCGGATCGATTTCGGCAGGTCGCGGACCCGGATGCCCGAGTAGAGAAAACGAACGGGACGTCGCGCCATCTCCTTCCGAGAGGCCGTTCCCCTTATCTCGCTACCCGGAGCCGGGGGGCGTTCGTCGACTGGGACCGGTCGGTGCACGTCGGCTCAAATACGACACTTTCCTCAGGCGAGCACTCCTCGACGGCGGGGGAGCAGGAACGTCCGATGTTTTCCTCGGAAGCGGCCGCAGTGGCCTCCCTCCGCGACTACCTCGCGGACGACTGGCGAAAATGGATGACGGAGTACCCCGAGCTCGCGACGAGCTTCGGCCTCCCCGGACTGAACGACCGATGGACGGACGATTCGCTCCCGGGGATCGAACGGCGCACCCGGCACCTTTCCGAGAGCCTTGCCTCGCTGCGCGCCCTCGACCCCGAGCGCCTGCCGCGCCGTGAACGGACCCATTACGAGCTCTACCGATCGCTGCTCGAGAACGCCGAAGCGGGCCTTCGCTTCGGTCTCGACCCGCTGCCGTTCCAGCTCGGCGTCCCGCACAACCTCAGGTTGCCGCTCAATCAGATGGAGGGAATCCATCTTACGGCCTCCGACACCCTCGAGATCCAGCCCCGGGACGGCCCCGCGGATTACGACGACTTGGTCGCCCGGCTCAACGCGCTCGGCACGGCGGTCGACCAGAACGTCGCGCTGCTCGAAGCCGGCCGTCGCCAAGGGTCCCTGCCCCACCGGGTCGCGATCCGAGGCGTCCCGGACCAGGTCCGTGGCCTCATTCCGGAGGACCCCCTGAAAAGCCCACTGCTCCACGCCTTCACGGCCTTCCCGAGCCGCGTCACGGACTCGGCGCGACTTCTCCTGGTCGCCCAGGCCAGGAAGGCGTACTCCGAGCGGATCGTACCCGCGCTCGAACGGTTGCACCAGTATCTGGTCTCGACCTACCTTCCTGCGTGTCGGGAGACCCCGGGGGCGTCGGACCTACCGGACGGTTCCGACCTGTATTCCTACCTCGTCCGCTGGGAGACGACGACCGGTCTCACCCCGAAGGAGATCCACGACATCGGCACGGCGGAGGTTCGCCGCATTCGTACCGCGATGGAGGAGCTGATGCGGAAGACCGGCTTCGTCGGGACCTATCCCGAGTTCCTCAAGTTCCTGCGCTCGGACGACCGGTTCTTCTGCCCGACCCCCGAGGCCCTCCTCGACCGGTATCGGGTGATCGCGAAGCGGATCGACCCCGGGCTCGCCCATGAGTTCGGCCGACTTCCGCGCCTCCCGTACGGGGTCCTGCCCGTACCCGAGTTCCGCGCCGCGAGCTCCCCGACCGCTTACTACATGCCGGGGGCACCGGCCACCGGTCGCCCCGGCACGTTCTTCGCGAACACCTACGACCTGCGCGCCCGGCCGACCTGGGAGATGGAGGGTCTCACCCTCCACGAGGCGGTCCCCGGCCACCACCTCCAGATCGCGCTGGCCCAGGAGGTGGAGGACCTCCCCGATTTCCGGAAGTTCACCGGACCGACCGCATTCATCGAGGGATGGGGGCTCTATGCAGAGAGCCTCGGCGACGAGCTTGGGATGTACGAGGACCCCTACTCGAAGATGGGGCAGTACACCTACGACATGTGGCGGTCGATCCGGCTCGTGGTCGACACGGGCATCCATGCGCTCGGGTGGTCGCGCGACCGGGCGATCGAGTTCTTCCGGGAGAACGCCGGCAAGAGCGAGGTCGACATCGCGGTCGAGGTCGACCGGTACATCGTCTGGCCCGGCCAGGCGCTCGCCTACAAGGTCGGCCAGCTCAAGATCCGGGAACTTCGCACGCTCGCCGAGCGCGAGCTCGATGGTCGGTTCGACGTCCGACGGTTCCACGATTGCGTACTCGAGGAGGGAGCCGTTCCCCTCGGGATGCTCGAACGGCGTGTGAGGGATTGGGTCGCGGCCGAGGCGAGTCGCCCCCCCGAATCCCCTCCGTCGGCCGGCCGGGGGAGGGGCGCCGGATGAAGTTCGACCGGTGGACGGTCCTTCTTCTCCTCCGTCGGAAGGACCGTCCGACTCTCGAGCCCCGGGCGGCGGACGAACTCCAGGATTCCCACCTCGCCTACCTCGCGAAGCTCCACGAGGAAGGCCCGCTCGCGGCCGCGGGGCCGGTCGACCCCGCCCCCGGAAGTGACCTCGCCGGAATCTGCATCTACCGGACGGACCCCGAGGAAACCGAGAGGCTCGCCGGGCAAGACCCCGCCGTGAAGGCGGGGGCCCTCCGGATCGAGCTCCATGCCTGGTCCGTCCCGGGCGGAACGATCGCCTTCCCGCCGAGTCGGTTCCCTCGGTCGGCGAACGAGGCCCGGGGCCAGTAGCCCACTTCGGAACCGACCCGCCGACCGGCTCAGGGAGCGAGGGAGGTCGAGCGGAGCGCGCTCTCGAGGAGCTTCTTCTCGAAGCGCCATCGCCTCGGAGACCGCGGACTTGCTGCGGTGCAGTTTGCCCGCGAGCTCGGTGAGCGTGATGCCGCGCGGGACCGCGAAGTAGCCCTCCGCCATGGCGTGGGTGAGGAGCTGGTGCTGTGCCTCCGTGAGCATCGGCAGATGGCTCCTCAGGGGGTGCCGGCGTATCGAGATCACCTGGAAGCCCGGGTCGGTCCTCCGGACGTACTCGAGCACCGCCTCGGACTCCGCCCGGCGCGCCACCACCTCCCACGTGATGCATCCTCCCTGCACGTGGAGGGGGAACTGGATCGGCATGCCAAGCGAACGGTAGAGGTAGATGACGGGCGGGTTGCGGTAGGTGACCCGATAGAGGCACCCTTCGCCGATCTCGGTCAGGCATTCGACCTTGATGACGTCGGGGAGCGAGGCGATCTCGCGCGCCCACCTGCCCGGCGGGTGGCCCCCGATCCAATAGTCGGAGACCGAAAGATCCTTGCTCGCGTCCGAGCGGTTCAGGATCTCGATCGTCATCTCGGGGTGAGCCGCGGTGAAGGCTCCCAATCCGACCGTCGTCGGGATGCGAATCCTCAGGGTCGCGACGAAGAGCCGCTCTCCGGCGGTCTCCTCCTCCTTCGTCCTCAGCTTTCGCAGACGCTCGGACGAGCCGTTCGTGGGCTCGCGCACGGCTCCGCCGGCCGGGGGCCGCGGGTCCATCGCGCCGCGGCGGTCGGTGGTTTCGCCCCGGCCGTCGCGAACCACCTTGCGGACCCCCATCGGCCTGCCATCGAGACCGGGAATATAAACGGAGGAGTTCAGAGAGGTCTCCTCCGAACGTCCCCACGAGGGGACGCTCTCCGACGCGCCTGCCGGATTGCCCCGGAACACGGCGATTGGGGGATTCCGGTCCCCCGAACCCGTTCGGGTCCCCGAATTCGTTCGGTGCACACTATTGGGCCACGGCGCCGTTCCCACAATGGATCCTGACCGATCCGGACCCAGCAATGCCGACCGTCTCACCCAGCGGGATGCCGTTCACAAGCATGTCGCCCATCTCCCCTGCATTCGACCCGGGACCGATACGCAGTTCGGGCGGACAGGGTGGGCCAGCGCACAAGGTTCCGCCGCGACGGGTGCCTCCCCCGGACGGCAGCATCCCGGAGGCCCCGGTGAGCTTCTTTCCGGTCCGTCTCTTCGAGCGTCCGAGCACGATCCTCGTTCACGGGCCGTCCCGTCCGGCGATCAATCTGGCCCTCTTCGCCTTTGCCGAGGCGATCACGCCGGATTTCCAGTGGATCGACATCGGGGTTCCGGGGGAGGAACCGGTCCCCTCCGACCCCGCTCAGCGGGGCTGGATCCCGGAGGAACGCCTGTGGCGGGTCGAGAAGCCGGAGTTGCTCCGCCCGAACGACCTGACCGCCAACCTGGCCTTGTTCGGGCTGATCCGCTGGGACGAACCGGCGTCGTCCATCGCCCAGGTGACGGAGTTCCTGCGCCTGCCCGATACCTCCCAGAGGATCCTGTCGACCCGACCTCGCGACGGCCGTCCGGGCGCGCTCGCGGTCACGAACGCGCACCGGGTCATGGCCCTGTATCCCGCGGACCGGGTCGGTCCGGTCCTCGAGGTGCACCAGAACGCGGGCTTCTCGGTCCTGGTCGGCTTCGCCGAGGCCGTGGGGACGGGCCAAGAACTGTTCGATTTCGTCTTCCAACTCGATTGCGAGAGCCCGGCGGACTGGAGGGCGGGCCATCTCGTATGCACCCAGGGGATCCACTCCGGACCCCTCCGGGACGCCCGCCCGGTTCCGCTCGAGGAGATCCCGCTCCTCGCGAGCGTCTTCTCGCGAGCGAACCCCTACCCCTGAGGCGCCGACGCTACCGCCGACGAGCGGAGGCTACCGCCGCAATCGGGCGCGGTGGGGCTTCCGTCGGGACGCCTTTCCGACCAGTCCCATGTGGCGGGCGAGACGTTGGTGTTCGGCCTTGCTGATCCACTCCACTTTGAGGTAGTCGATCAGCTGCCGGGTCGTCATTCCGATCCGGCGACCTTCCTTCACGGTGAACGCGTACGCCTCGATCTCGGACGGGGCGTCCACGTAGCTCAGCCTCGGGTAGAACAACCGTTCGCCCTTCTGGAACTGGCGGACATGGCAGAGCTCGTGGACCACATCGAGGTAGACGGTGCGGAAGTCCGAGTCGCTCAGGTGGTGCGTGCTCACGAGGAGGTGGCCGTCGACGT
>Ga0187784_10003281_pt1 | contig 13054 bp, 11 predicted proteins | sample 1015_SJ02_MP15_2_FD_132964 | JGI IMG/M metagenome (GOLD analysis project Ga0187784, IMG submission 132964) | Tropical peat soil microbial communities from peatlands in Department of Meta, Colombia - 1015_SJ02_MP15_20_MG | ecosystem: Environmental > Terrestrial > Soil > Wetlands > Peat | place... | reverse complement strand
GCCGCGGCGCGCCGGGCGCTCACTGACGGCGTCAATCTGCGCGGCTATTTTGTCTGGTCGCTACTCGATAATTTCGAATGGGCAGAGGGCTACAGCCGCCGCTTCGGCATCATCCACGTCGATTTCGCCACGCAAAAGCGCACGCCGAAGGCGTCGTTCGCCTACCTCGCCGGCGTCGTGCGGCGGTCGTAATCGCCGCACGCGCGAAAAACCGCCGGCGACAAAAATTGCGGCCGGCTCATCCCGCAAGCTTCGATTTCGGCAAATTCAATGCCGGTCGCGCGCCGCCGCGCTGATCGCTTTGAGCACCGCCGCGCGGTCCTGCTTGAGTACGCCGCGCACCGATTGCTGGGCGCCGATCTCGCCCATCTCGCGCTGGCGCCTTACTGTCGCCGCGGTCATCAGCGGCTCGACACCGAGCTCGCGCAGCGTGTCGGCCACCTCCTCCATCTCCGCGGCGCGGCGTTCGCCGTGCACCGCCATGCGTTCGAGGTTGTAGGCGATCACCTTGCCCCAATCGAGGCCGGGATAATTGTTCTTGAGCGAAGCGGCGACCTCCTCGACCACGCCGGCGCGCGCGGCGGCGAGGAAGCATTCGAGCGTCAATGCCTCGATCCCCTTGAGCATCACGCTGCGCACCATCTTGATTGCCGCTGCGGCGCCGACTTCAGCCCCGGCGGCGCGAAGCTGCATGCCATATGGCGCGAGCATCGCGGCGGCGGCCTCGGCCTGCGCGCCGGCGATGAGCATCGGCGTCCGGTGCCGCGCCGGGTGAATGGCGGCGATCACGGCGACATCGACATAGCGGGCGGCGCCGCCGAGAAGTCTTGCGGTTTCCTGTTTGCGCGCCGGCGACACCGAATTGATGTCGAGAAAGAACGGCTGGCCGGCAAGATGCGGGGCGACCGATTGCGCGGCTTCGACGCTCGAGGTCGCAGTGACTGCGGACACGATCATATCCACGCCGCGCACCGCCTCCGCGGCTGAGGACGCGCAGCTGACGCCGATTGCCTCGGCGGCGCGGCGGAGCTTCTCGCCTTCAGGCCGCGGAAACAGAATATCCCACGCCACGATCCGCTCGACGCCGGCCTCGCGCAGGCCGGCGGCGATCGCCTGGCCGGCTTCGCCGAAGCCGATGAAACAGAGCGCCGGCTTGATTTCTGGCATGGTGATCTTCCATCAGGTGGCGCGCCTCGCAATGACATTTTTTCAGAACCGCGGCAATGCCGGTTTTCATTTGGCGCATCGGCCCGTATATGGTTGCGCCAACGCTTGCGTCCGGATGGTCCCATGACCCGCCACTCCTCTCGCGACCGCCTCGAACAGGCGCTGGCGCGCATCGCCGATCCGAAGGGCGAGGGGGCACGCGCCTGTCTCACCATCTATGCCGACGCGGCCCGCGCCGCGGCCGATGCCGCCGACGCCCGCGCCGCGCTCGGCGTGTCGCTCGGGCCGCTCGATGGCGCGATCCTCACCATCAAGGATTTGTTCGACGTCGCCGGCGAGCCGACGCGCGCCGGCTCGAAAATCCTCGCCGAGGAGCAAAAGCCCGCCGCCGCCGATGCGCCGGCGGTGCGACGGCTGCGCGCCGCTGGCGCGGTGATTGCCGCCAAGACCAACATGACCGAGTTCGCCTTCTCCGCCGTCGGCGCCAATCCGCATTTCGGCACGCCCGGCAATCCCGCCGACCGCGCCCGCGTGCCCGGCGGCTCCTCGGCCGGAGCCGGCGTCGCCGTCGCCGACGGCATGTGCGAGATCGCGATCGGCAGCGACACCGGCGGCTCGGTGCGGGTGCCGGCGGGCTTATGCGGGATCGTCGGCTTTAAGCCGACCAAGCGGCGCGTGCCGACCGACGGCGCCTTTCCACTGAGCTACACGCTCGACTCGATCGGGCCGCTTGCGCGCAGCGTCGCTGATTGCGCCAAGGCCGACGCCGTCATGGCCGGCGAGGAGTTTTTGCCGCTCGAGCCGGTTGCGCTCTCCGGCCTGCGCTTCGGCCTTCCCGAAGGATTGCCGCTTGAGGATCTCGACGACAGCGTCGCCGCGGCGTTCGCGGCGGCGGTCAAGCGCTGCGAGGCCGCCGGCGTGCGCATCGTGCGCGAAAAAATCCCGCTGTTCGCGGAGATGGCTGAGGCCACTCTCTATGGCGTTATGAGCCAGTCCGAGGGCTTCGCCGTGCATCGCGACCGCGTGAAGCGCCGCGGCGCCGATATCGATCCGATCGTGCGCACGCGCATCGAGCGCGGGCAGAACTTCTCGGCGGCGGACTATGTCGACAACATGCGCGCGCGTGAGCGCTCCGTCCGCGCCATGGATGCGCGGCTCGCCGCGTTCGACGTGCTGATCATGCCGACGACGCCGATCGTGGCGCCGACCATCGCCGAAGTCGCCGACCCGAAGGTTTTCGTCGCCCGCAACGTCGCACTGTTGCGCAACACCTCCCCGATCAATTTCTGCGACCTCTGCGCCATCTCGCTGCCGCTCCCGGCGGCGCTGCCGGTCGGGCTGATGCTGATCGCCCGCAGCGGCCGCGACCGTGATCTGCTGCGCATTGCCGCGGCGACGGCCGAGCTTTTTAGGGCATGATCGGTGCTTGCCGCAGGCCAAAGCGCCGCGTAGTTTTTGAGATACTTCAGGGAGGATACCGCTATGACTCGCATCCGCATGCTAGCCAGCCGCCGCCGCGTGCTCGCGGGCGCCGCGGCGACGGCCGCCGCGCTCGCTGCGCCCTCGATCGCACGCGCGCAAGGCGGCCCGCTCAAGGTCGGCGTGCTGCTGCCGCGCTCCGGCCTGCAGGCCGGCATCGGCCAGGATTGCCAGCGTGGTGTCGACATCGCCGGGGCGGTCCTCAAGTCGATGGGCATGCCCGAGCTTTCGATCATGAACGGCGACACCGAATCCAACGTCGATACCGCGCGCGCCCGCGCGGAAAAGCTGATCAGCGATGGCGCCCAGCTTTTGGTCGGCGCCTTCGATTCCGGGCAGACCACCGCCATCGCCCAGGTCGCCGAGCAGAAGGGCATTCCGCTCGTCATCAACATCGCAGCGGCGCCGCCGATCACCGAGCAAGGCTATAAATTCATATTCCGCAATTTCCCGACCGCGCCGATGATCCTCGGCGATGCCTTCGCCAACCAGAAAGAGGTGTTCGCTGCCGCCGGCGCCGCGCCCAAGACCGTGGTGTTCATGCACGTCAATGACACCTACGGCACCGCGATCGCCAAGGGGATCGGCGCGGTGATGCCGAAATTCGACATGCCATACACCATCGTCGAGGAGATTCCCTACGATCCGGCGGCGCACGACCTCTCGGTCGAGGTGGCGAAGGCCAAGGCGACCAACGCCGACGCGCTCTTGGTCTCGAGCCGGCTCAACGACGCGATGCTGCTCACGCGCGAACTGGTCAAGCAGCGCTGGACGCCGCAGGCGATCATGAGCATGGGACCGGGCTGGTACGAAGATCAATATATCAAGACGCTGGGCAAGCTCGCCGATGGGCCGATCAGCTTTGTGCCCTGGTACGATCCGCACAAGAAGTTAAGCGGCGTGCTCGAAGCGGCGCTCGCCAAGGCCGATCCGGGCGTGAGCCTCAACACCAATCATGTCTTTACCTTCGAAGCGCTCTTGGTCGCGGCCGACGCTTTCAAGCGCGCCGGCTCGACCGACCCGAAAGCGCTCGCCGATGCGATCCGCTCGACCAATATTACCGACAATGTCAGCATCGGGCCCGGCATCCAATTCAACGCCAAGGGCCAGAACGACAAGGTCAAGGACGGCGCGATCCAGAACCGCGACGGCAAGCTCGTGATGCTGGCGCCGAAGGACGCCGCCAACGCCAAGCCGGAATGGCCGCTGCCTTCGTATCAAAGCCGCGGCTGATTTTTTTGGGGACGCCGCCGTGCGCCGCATCCGGGTGTCCCCGAATCGACGCAGCGTTCTTGCCGGTACGGCCGCAACTGCGGTTAGCCTTGCGGCACCGGCCGTTCTGCGTGCCCAGGGCGGTGCGCTGAAGGTCGGCCTCATCCTGCCGCTTTCGGGCCTGCAGGCCGGCATCGGCCAGGATTGCCACTACACCGTCGACATTGCCGCGCCGGTCTTGACTTCGATGGGCCTGCCCGAACTCAAGATCATGAGCGGCGACAGCGAGTCGAACGTGGACACCGCGCGCGCCCGCGCCGAGAAGCTGATCAATGACGGCGCGCAGCTCCTGGTCGGCGCCTTCGATTCCGGTCAGACCACCGCGGTTGCCCAGGTCGCCGAGCAGAAGGGCGTGCCGCTCGTCATCAATGTCGCCGCGGCGCCCGCCATCACCGAGCAGGGCTACAAGTACGTGTTCAGAAATTTCCCCACCGCGCAGATGATTCTGCGCGACGCTTTCGCCGATCAGAAGGAGGTGTTTGCCGCAGCCGGGGCGGCGCCGAAGACCGTGGTGTTCGTCCACACCAACGACACTTACGGCACCGCGGTGGCCAAGAGCATCGGCGCGGTGATGCCGAATTTCGAGATGCCTTATGCGCTGGTCGGGGAAATCGCCTACGACCCGGCCACGCACGACCTTTCGGTCGAGGTGGCGAAGGCCAAGGCAACCGGCGCGGAGGCCCTCCTCGTCATCAGCCGCCTCAACGACGCGATGCTGCTCACGCGCGAGCTGGTGAAACAACGCTGGACGCCGCAGGGGATCATGAGCCTCGGGCCGGGCTGGTACGAGGATCAATACCTCAAGACGCTGGGCCGGCTCGCCGACGGGCCGATCAGCTTCGTGCCCTGGTACGACCCGCATAAGAAGCTGAGCCGCCTGCTCGAGGCCGAACTGGCCAAGGCTCATCCGGGCGTGAATCTCAACACCGATCACGTTTACACATTCGAGGCGCTGCTGGTCGCCGCCGATGCTTTCAGGCGCGCCGGCTCCACCGACCCGAAGGCGCTTGCCGACGCCATCCGCTCGACCAACATCACCGACAATGCCAGCGTCGGGCCGGGGATCCAGTTTGACGCCAAGGGCCAGAACGATAAGGTGCGGGGCGCCGCGGTCCAGAACCGCGGCGGCAAATTGATGACGCTGGCGCCAAGCCAAGCCGCGAACGCCAAGCCGGAATGGCCGATGAACTCCTATCTCGGCCGGGGTTGAGGCTCGTCAGTGCCGCTATCCGTCTATCTCAATGTCGCCGTCGGCGGCGTATTGACCGGTCTCGTCTACGGGCTGATGGCGCTCGGGCTCTCGGTCATCTTCGGCGTGGTGCGGGTCGTCAATTTCGCCCATGGCGAGATGATGACGGTAGCGATGTATATCGCCATCGTGATGTTCGCCTGGTTTCACCTCGATCCGCTCATTCTGCTCGTCCCGATCGCCGCCGTGCTGTTCGTGTTCGGCTACGCGCTGCAGGCCTCGCTGATCAATCCGTTCATCACCCGGCCGGAGCACAGCCAGTTTCTGCTGTTGGTGGCGCTTGCGATCATCATTGCCAACACGCTGCTCATCAGTTTCGGGCCGGACGCGCGCGCGGTGCAGACTGGCTACGTTTATGACAGCTTCCAGGTCGGGCCGGTCATCGTCGACGCCTCGAAAATCTATGCCGGAGTCGCCGCGATCGTCGTCACCGTCGCGCTGTTCGCGTTCTTCCGGCTCACGCTCCTCGGCAAGGCGATCCGCGCCTGCGCCGACAACCACACCGGCGCGCTGGTGGTCGGGCTCGACGTCGAGCGGCTCTACGCGCTCACCTTCGGGCTCGGTGCCGCCTGCGTCGGCGCTGCCGGCACCATGCTGGTGCTGATCACCGACGCGACGCCGATGGTCGGACCGGGCTATACGCTCCTTGCCTTCGTCATCGTTATCACCGGTGGGCTCGGCTCGATGCCGGGCGCGCTTCTCGGCGGCGTCCTCATCGGCGTTACCGAAGCGATCGCCGGCCTCCTGTTCACGCCGTCGGCGAAAAGCATGTTCGCGTTCGCCATCCTGGTGCTGGTCCTGCTGTTCCGGCCGCAGGGCATCCTCGGCAAGAGGCTGGCATGATCGCGCGCCTTGGCGCCGGCCTCGCGTCCCGCGGCGCCGTCCCGCTTGCGATCCTGCTGACGGCATTTCTGCTAGCGCCGTTCTTCGTCAACGATTATCTGCTCACCGTCCTCATTCTTATTCTCTATTTCGCCTATGCCGGCCAGGCGTGGAACATCATGATGGGCTTTGCCGGCCAGCTTTCGCTCGGTCATGCGCTCTATGTCGGGCTCGGCTCCTACGTCGCCGCGACCCTGTTCACGCGCTTTGGCATTGGGCCGTGGCTCGGGCTCCTTGCGGCGATTCCGATCGCCGCCGCGTGCGGGGCAGTCATCGGCTATCTCGCCTTCCGCTTTGGCGTCGCCGGCGTCTACTTCGCGATCCTCACTATCGCCTTTGCCGAGTTCGCCCGCATCGGCTTCGACCATCTCGATTACGTCAACGCCTCGAGCGGCCTGTTTCTGCCGGTCAAGCAATACGCCCACAACGATCTGTGGCTGCTGCGCGGCGACCCCACCATGTTCTATTACGTCATTCTCGCCGCGACCGTGTTCGCCTTCGGGCTCTGCCGGCTGCTGCTGCACAGCCGGATCGGCTATTTCTGGCTGGCGATCCGCGAGGACGAGCCGGCGGCGCGCGCCGCCGGCATCGACACCTTCCGCTACAAGATGTACGCGGTGATGGTCTCCGCCGCGGTCACCTCGTTCGCCGGCGTGTTCTACGCCTTCTTCTACAACAACCTGTTCCCCGAGCAGGTGTTCAGCATTTCCCGCTCGATCGAGATCATCCTTGGGCCGATCATCGGCGGCATCGGCACGCTGTTCGGGCCGATCCTCGGCGCCTTCGTGCTCACCGGGCTCGCGGAAACGCTCAATTCGGCGATGGGTGCCTTCGGCCTCGATCTGCCTGGAGCGAAGCAGGTGTTCTACGGCGTGTGCCTCCTCCTCGTCGTGCTGGCGCTGCCGGACGGTGTGTGGCCGCCGCTGGCGCGCCGGCTCGGGCTGAGCGACGACAAACCATGAGCGCGCTCCTTTCCGTCGAGGCGGTCAGCAAGCGCTTTCGCGGCCTCCTTGCCGTCGACCGCGTCAGCTTCGCGGTGCCACAGGGCGCGATCTTCGCGATCATCGGCCCGAACGGCGCCGGCAAGACTACGCTGTTCAACATCATCGCCGGCGTCCTGGCCGCGAATGGCGGCAGCATCAGTTTCGCCGGCCAGTCGATCGACGGCCTGCCGCCCGACGCCGTCTGCCGCCGCGGCATCGCCCGCACCTTCCAGATCGTGCGTCCGTTTCCGGCGTTGAGCGTCGAGGACAATGTCACCGTCGGTGCGCTCCTCAACCGGCGCGAGGTCGGCGCCGCCCGCGCCCACGCGCGGGACTTGCTGCAGCGGCTCGACCTGTTCGACAAGCGCCATCGGCCGGCCGCGACCTTGACGCTGCCGGACCGCAAACGGCTCGAGGTCGCGCGCGCGCTAGCGACCGGGCCGCAGCTTCTTCTCCTCGACGAAGTAATGGCCGGCCTCCGGCCGACCGAGACCGACCGCATGGTCGCGATCCTGCGCGCGCTTAATCGCGAGAGCGGACTGACCATCCTGTTGATCGAGCATGTGATGCGCGCGGTGATGGCGTTGGCGTCGCGGGTCCTGGTGCTCGACCACGGCGTCGCCATTGCCGAAGGCGCGCCGGAATCGGTGGTGCGCGATCCGGCGGTGGTGCAATCCTATCTCGGCGCCGAGGCGGTGTGATGCTGCGCGTCGAGAACCTCGATGTGTTCTACGGCGACGTGCAGGCGCTCGATGGCGTGTCGCTTGAAGTCGAGGAGGGCGCGATCGTCGCCATCGTCGGCGCCAACGGCGCCGGCAAGACCACGCTCATTCGCGCGCTTGCCGGGATGCGGCGCGAGCTGCGCGGCCGCATCACGTTCCGCGGCCGCGACATTGCCGGCTGGCCGAGTCATCGGGTCTGCGATCTGGGGCTCGGACAGGTGGCGGAAGGACGGCAGGTGTTTCCGACGCTGACCGTGGCCGAGAACCTCGACATCGGCGCGATGCTGCCGCGCGCCCGGGCGCTGAGCGCCAGGAACCGCGAGCGCGTGGTCGCGATGTTCCCGGTGCTCGCCGAGCGGGCGCGGCAGCCGGCCGGCACGCTGTCCGGCGGCGAGCAGCAAATGCTGGCGATCGCCCGCTGCCTGATGGGCGCGCCCGAACTCGTGATGTTCGACGAGCCCTCGCTCGGTCTCGCGCCGAAGATCGCGCTCGGCATGCTGGAAACGATTCGCGAGCTCAATGCGGACGGGCTTACCTGCCTTCTGGTCGAGCAGAATGTCGCGCTCTCGCTCAAGCTCGCGAGCCGCGCCTATGTGTTGGAAAACGGCCGGGTCACGCTCGCCGGCAGCGGCGCCGAACTGCTCGCCGACGACCGCGTGCGCAGCGCCTATTTGGGGCTGTAGGCTGCTTCATTGCGGGCGTGGCGAAGCAGAGACGAGCCATCAAAACGACCGTCGCAGGCGCTCCATGATGTAGCCGAGCGCCGTCACGCGCGTGCTGAGATTCGAGAGCGGAAAGGAATGCCGGAGCTGCCGGTAAACGTCGGCGGCAGTCGGCGCATCGACCTCGCCGAGCGCGGCAGCCATGACGCGGGCCATGTCGCTGTCCGGCCGGCCGCTGAGCGTCGCCGGCACCACGGTGACGTCGCCGAACGGGGACGGCGGCAGGACACGCAAGGTCACGCGGCGGGCGGCCATGGCGAGCTCCAATCAGATTGCGGCTTCCTCCTAACGCGTGATTCTTATTCGGGTTCCATGAAGCGGCGACGACAGACGATCGCGAGTGCACGGCCGCCGACGCAATCGCCGATCCGGCTTTAATGCCAACCGGTCTTGTGTCGCCCGTCCGGCGTCATCCGACCGTCACGGGCTCGCGCGACGGCGCCTGCTCCTTGAGCTGCAGGCGGTAGAACGAGGCGTAGCGGCCGCCTTGGCGCAGCAATTCCTCGTGCCGGCCGGATTCCACGATCTGGCCGCCCTCGACCACGAGAATGCAATCGGCGTGCATGATGGTGGAAAGGCGGTGGGCGACGACGAGCGTGGTGCGTCCCTTGCACAGTTCGGCGATCGCCTCCTGGACGTAGCGCTCGGATTCGGAATCGAGCGCCGCCGTCGCTTCGTCGAGGAGGATGATCGGTGCGTCCTTGATCAGCGCCCGCGCCACGGCGATGCGCTGACGCTGACCGCCGGAGAGCTGCATGCCGTGCTCGCCGACCGGCGTGTCGTAGCCGGCGGGGAAGCCGATGATGAAGTCGTGGGCGTGCGCCGCCTTGGCGGCGGCGACGATCTCCCCCTCGCTCGCCCCGAGCTTGCCGAGCGCGATGTTCTCGCGGATCGTGCCGCGGAACAGCTGAACGATCTGACCGACATAGGCGATCTGCCGCCGCAGCGAGCCGCGCGAGATTTGGGCGACGTCCTGACCGTCGATCAGGATGCGGCCGCTGTCGAACTCGTAGAACCGCAAGATCAGGCTCAGCACCGTGCTCTTGCCGCCGCCCGAGGGCCCGACCAAGGCGGTGACCTTGCCCGGCTGCGCCAGGAAGCTCATACCGCGCAGCACCGGGGCGCCGGGACGGTAGGCGAAGCGCACATCGGCAAATTCGAGCCGCGCCGCCGTCACTGTAAGCGGCGGCCGGTCGTCGTCGCTCGGCTCGCCCGCCGGACTGTCAATCACCTCGTAGAGGATGCGCACGCCGACAAGCGCGTTGTTGAGGTCGAGATTGAGCCGCGCCAGGCGCTTGGCTGGCTCGTAAGCGAGCAGAAACGCGGTGACGAACGCGACGAATTGGCCCGGTTGCGCGCCGGCCTCGATCACGCGGTAGCCGGTATAGATCGAGGCTAGGCCGATCGCGAAGCCGCCGAGCGTCTCCATCAGCGGGCTGGCGCGATTGGAAACGCGCGCCATGTTGTTCGCTTCGTGCTCGACCGCGGCGACGCTCAAGCCGAGCCGGCGCCGCATCTCGTCCTCGAGCGAGAAAGCCTTGACCGTGCGCATGCCCTGCAGGGCTTCCTGCATCGTTTCGATCACACGCGTGCCGCCGACGAATTGCATCCGCGCGATCCCGCGCACCCGGCGGATGAGCTTGCGCAGGAAGAAAAACGCCGGCGGCACCACGATGAAGCCGGCGATCGACAACAGCGGATCCTGGCTCACCATGACGACCGTCAAGGCGACGAGCGAAAGCAGGTCGCGGCCGATGGCGGTGATCAGGAGGTTGATCACCGTGGTCACACCGGTGGTGCCGGTGTTGAGCCGGGCGATGAATTCGGACGAATGGCGGTCGGCAAAGAAGCCCATGTCCTCGCGCAACAGCTTATCGAACAGCCGCCGCTGGTGGTCGGCGACAATGCTGTTGCCGATCCAGGACAGCATCACGGTCGCGCCGTAGGTCGCGAAACCCTTGAGCGTGAAGATGGCGATGGCGACGACGCCGACGATGACGATGGCGTGAAAATGCCGGTTGTAGGCGTCGTTGGTCATGGTGCCGAGGAGGTAAGCGGTCAGCGCGGTGGCGACGGCGGCAAGCCCCATCAGCATGAAGGCAAGCACATAACGCCGCCAATGGCGCCACGCCTCGTCGATGAGGAGCCGGCGCACCAATGGGAACGTCGCGTAGCGGTCCGAGGCAGCGGCCGTAACAGCTTTCATGCCCGATCCGTTGCGTGCCGCGGCGCCGCCAAGCGGCGCCGGCGGCCCAAGCCCCAATGATCTCGCGCGCGCGAGGCCAGTTCCCTTCGGCGTTCCATGCCCGGAAGGTGCGGGGTTTTCAAGCTATTTCGCCCGGCGCCCGGCGCGATCGGAACTCGACGGCAGGGATGCCGCAGCTTCCAACTCGGGCGCTGCACGGCGCTTCATCAGTTCGCGCTCCCAGGCGAGCGCGTGCTCGACGATGGTCGCAAGATCATCGAATCGCGGTTTGAAGCCGAGTATCGCCCGCACCTTTCCGGCATCGGCGACGATCCGGGACGGATCGCCCGGGCGCCGCGGTGCCGTTGCCACCTCGAAATCGATTCCGGAGACGCGCTTAACCGTGTCGATCACCTCGCGCACCGAGAAGCCGCGGCCATAGCCGCAGTTAAGCGTGAGCGACGGTCCGCCCGCGCGCAGATGACGCAGCGCGTCAAGATGCGCGCGGGTCAGGTCGCTCACATGGATATAGTCGCGGATGCAGGTGCCGTCCGGCGTCGGGTAATCGATGCCGAAAATCTCGAGCTTGGGGCGCAGCCCGAGCGCGGTTTCGACCGCGACCTTGATCAAATGCGTGGCCGCTTTGCTCGACTGCCCCGAGCGGCGGCGCGGGTCGCCGCCGGCGACGTTGAAATAGCGCAGTGTCATGTAGCTGAGACCATGCGCGTGCGCGGCATCGCGCAGCATGACCTCGCTCATCAGCTTCGACCAGCCATAGGGTGAAGTCGGCTGCGTCGGCGCGTCTTCATTGACCGGGATTTTGGCCGGATCGCCGTAGACCGCGGCGGTCGACGGGAAGATAAAGTTGGGGATACCGTTGCCAATCGCGCATTCGATGAGCGCGCGCGTGTTGACGGTGTTGTTACGATAATAGCCGAGCGGATCGCGCACCGAGTCGGGGACGACGACGGACGCGGCGAAGTGGATGATGGCGTCGATGCCGTGGTCGCGAATGAGGCGGCCGACAAGCGCCTGATCACCGCTGTCGCCGACGACGAGCGGCACACCTTCGGCGACGGCCCAGGGGAAGCCGGCGGAAAGATTATCGAGCACCACGAGCCGCTCGCCGGCGTCGGTCAGCTCGAGCACCATGTGGCTGCCGATATAGCCGGCGCCGCCCGTGACCAGTATCGTCATCGCAGTGAACCCATTTCCCTGCCGTCTCCGCCCCTGATCTGACCTGGCTGGGTTATCCGGGCCGCCTCGATTAGCCGCCCGGGATCGCGGCTGCAAGCGCAGAGCGCACGGCCGCGGTCACTTCGGCGGCGCTGATCTCCTCCATGCAGCGGTGATGGCCGAGCCGGCAAACCGGCCGGTGGCACGGCTGGCAGGCGAGCTTGCTCTCGGTCACGATGGTTGCGGCGAGCGGATTGAGCGGCGCCCAGTGCCATGGGCTCGTCGGCCCGAAGATTGCAACCGTCGGCGTGCCCACCGCCGCAGCGACGTGCATCAGCCCGGAATCGTTCGAGACCGCGACTGACGTGCAGGCGAGCGCAATGGCGGCGTCGCGCAGGTCGTTGCCGGTGAGGTCGCGTGCATTACTGTCGCCGATGATCTCGGCGGCGAGCGACTTTTCGCTCGGGCCGCCGAGCACCCACACCGCGAAGCCGTCGGCGAGGAGGGCACGCGCGAGCGCGGCATAGCCGGTGCTGGTCCAGCGCTTCGCCGGCCCGACCGCGCCGGGCGCAAGCGCCACCACCGGACGGCGTTCGCCGCCTAATCCATGCCGGGCCCGCCAGGCAGTGATTTCGGCGGCAGGGACCTCAAGCTGCGGCGCCGGCCATTCCGCGGGCAGTCTTGCGCCCCGCGGCAGGGCGAGCGCGGCGCAGCGGTCGATCATCCGCGGCAGTTTGCGCTCGCCCCAGCGCAAATCGTTAACGAGCAGGAAACGCCACTCGCCGGCAAAGCCGATCCGCTCGGGAATCCCGGCAAGGAACGGCGCCAGCGCCGATTTCCAGGTCCGCAGCATGACCAGCGCCGTGCCGTAGCCCTCGCGGCGCAGGCGCGCGGCAAGCGCCAGCTGCTGCCTCAGGGCGATGCGGCCGCGCGGCAGGTCGGCGACGATGCGCTGGCGCACGCCCGGCATGTAGTCGGTCAGCGGTGCGCACAATGTCGTTGCCAGCAGGTCGACCGGCCGTCCCGGAAAGCGCTGCCGCAATAACTGCACGACCGAATGGCAGCGCACGAAATCGCCGATCCACATATACGGCACGATCAGAATCGGGCTGTGATTGGTCCCTTCCGCGGCCAAGGCCTTCCCGGCCGGCCCGTCTTCCGCGCGCTCTTCCCTGACTAAGACCGCCGGATTGCTTATCGTTGAATTGTGATTCATT
>Ga0187784_10003280_pt1 | contig 13054 bp, 13 predicted proteins | sample 1015_SJ02_MP15_2_FD_132964 | JGI IMG/M metagenome (GOLD analysis project Ga0187784, IMG submission 132964) | Tropical peat soil microbial communities from peatlands in Department of Meta, Colombia - 1015_SJ02_MP15_20_MG | ecosystem: Environmental > Terrestrial > Soil > Wetlands > Peat | place... | reverse complement strand
TTCAGAAGGCCCTCCGGAGCCATCCCGGCCTTAAATTCAGGCCAAGCGCCGACCTCGCTTTTCATATCTTGAAAGAGAGCGACATGATACGCATCGGGGATTATGCATTCAAATGCATTGAGACACCCGGCCACACTTGGGGGCATATGTGTCTTTACGAACCCGGAAAGAAGATCTTCGTATCCGGAGATCATATCCTTAATGGCATCACTCCCAACATCCAATTGTGGTCAGATGAGTGGAATCCCCTGGAGGAGTATCTAGCAAGTCTAGACAAGGTGTATGAGCTTGATATCGAGCTTGTACTGCCCGGACATAGAGGCATTTTCAGGGACTGCAGGAAAAGGATTCAGGAATTGAAACAACACCACCAGGACAGGCTTGATGAAATTGTCGCTATTCTGGGAAAGGCCAAGATGAATGCTTTTCGGGTGGCCTCGAAGATGACCTGGGATATCGTGAGCGACTCCTGGGATGTATTTCCCGTCTCCCAAAAATGGTTCGCCACGGGGGAAGCCATTGCTCATCTGAAATACCTAAAGGAAAAGGGAATCATAAGAAGCGAAATCCGGAAACAAAAGATCGTTTTTTCTCTAAACAGAAATCATTCGATTTAACTTCCGAAGAGAGATGCAGCCCAACCGTCTGCTCAAGATAAGTGCAACGATTGTCCAGAAAATAGCTCTTTTAAATCCTTCCCTTCCTCCCGGCAGGCAGACTTTAATTTGTCCCAACCAGCATCGGGTTGTTGATAGATAGTGTCAGAACAAGTCTGGATTGGTGGGACCCCTGCCTACGACTGAGGCATGCGCCTCGTATTTCACTTTTCTCGATAATCGCAATCGAGACGCCATTTCGGACGGCAAGGATTGTCGGGAGATATCCTGCTGGTCCACTGCCGATGGCGATCAAGTCAACCCTCTCGGTTGGAGATTCCATAACGTTACCCTCTTTCCCAGTTCATCACTTCTTAACGTCGTTTCGCTGTCCTGACGTCCCATCACCCTTTGAGGTGGAAGATTAAGAATTAAAGGCTGAATCGGTATACTTGATACGTACCGATCCAGCCTTAAAACGCTACTATTCCTCCTTGTAAGGCTTCCATCCAAATTCTTCAGGCTTGTATTCGAGTTGCCCAGGGGGAATGACCTGAAGGGGTTTCAAGTAAGGGAAATCATAATATTTTGTCTTCTTAACCACCTGGGCCACAATCATGGGTTGCATGAGCTGATGATCTTTTGCGCGCATGGTTACGGTCCCTGTGGGTCCATCCCACTTAAGACCCTCAAAAGCTTTAATAATTTTGTCTACGTCAAGCGAACGTGCTTTTTTTACGGCCTCTCCATACAATATCATTGCTTTATATGCGTACCAAATCTGTTCTACGGGCCAGACGCCCGTTTTCTCGTAGAAGGATTGCTCTAATTTCCTGGCCTGTGGAGTATCGAGACCGAGCACAAAAGAAGCCACAGCGAAGTTTCCCACAGCTTCCTCTCCCGGCATCGCTGCTAAGGCAGTGATGTCGGCCTGGAGAATACCCACAAACGGAATCTTCAAACCAAGGCTTCGAGCCTGAATAATAAGCTGAATGAGATCTGTTCCCCAATTACCGGTAAGCAAGTAATCCGCGCCAGAGGCCTGAATCTTAGAGATGTAGGGACCAAAGTCTTTGTTAAACATCGGATGGAAATCCTTGCCCACGACCTCGGCACCCGGAGCAATCTCCTTGATGAATCTCTCATAGAAATCTGCGACATCATGGCCATAAGCATAGTCCATGTTGATCATATAGACCTTTTTAAACTCCTTCTTTTGATTCCCTATATAAAGAGCCATAGCTTTCGTAAACAACGCAACATTGGAATCTGTACGGAAAATATAAGGATGAAAATATTTCCCGGTAAGATCCATGGCAAAAGAAGCCATGGGTATGTAGATCTTTTTGTATCGAGGCATGGCTTGAGAGATCGCCAGAGCCACCGCGGAAGATGACGCCTGAAAGATGGCCTCACATTTGTCTTCGAGAATCATTTTCTTGAGTTTAGTAACTGCAATCTCTGGTTTCATCTGATTATCTTCAACCACCAATTCGACCGGTCGCCCTAGTAGGCCACCTGTTTTATTGATCTCTTTAACCGCTATCTCCACTCCCAAGAGAAATTTATCACCAATTGATTTAAAAGGTCCCGAACGAACTTCATTCACGCCCACATGGATTGGTTCAGCTGCTTGGACTCTGTTATATACCAGTATCAATCCCATCAAAATCGGTAATAAAATGACCAATTTTCTCATAATTTACCTCCTTTGTGCTATTATTTGCTAACCCTAATCTTATCCTTCACTAATAAAATCAAGGCGGGGATTACTCTTCTCGGTTTGTTTTCACCTCCTTCCTTTCAGACTTCCAGATATTTCTTGCGAATCTCCTCCTGCCCTCTCAGGACCTCGGGGGTCCCTTCCCACTGGATCATTCCCTTGCTCATGATGTAAATCCTTTGGACCAGGCCCATCACCAATTGAAGTTTCTGCTCTACCAAGAGCACGGTAGTGCCAGAAGCGTTAATCTCCTGGATCACCTTGCCCACAACCTCCACGATGATCGGCGCCAGACCTTCTGTCGGTTCGTCTACGAGGATGAATTCCGGATTTCCCATCAGGGTTCGCGCGATGGCAAGCATTTGCATCTCGCCACCGGAGAGATGCCCTCCCTTTGAGTTATACCGTTCTTTCAGGATTGGGAAATACTCATAACATCGATCAATCGACCATCTCTCCCGGATCTCTTTTCCATACTGCCCTGGTTTGACCCCCATGATCAGGTTCTGGTGAACAGTCAGGTTGGGAAAGATCCAACGTTCCTCGGGTACAAACCCGATTCCGGCAAGGGCGATCTGATGTGGCTTTTTACCAGCCATCTCCATTCCTTTGTACTGTATCGACCCACTTACCGGTGGGGTTAGGCCCATGATCGTCCGAAGCGTGGTCGTTTTCCCCACGCCGTTTCGGCCCAGAAGGGCAACGATCTCTCCTTGACTTATCTCGAAACAGATATCGAAGAGGACATGACTTTTCCCGTAGTAGGTATTAACCTCACCGAGCTGTAGCATCTTCAATAATCTCCAAGGTAAGCATCATTGACTTTTTGATCCTTTCTGATCTCTTCCGGAGTTCCCGTAGTGATCACTTTCCCATGCTGCATCACTGTGATCACATCAGCAAGACTGAAGATCACTTCCATGTCATGTTCGATAATTGCAAGAGTCTTTCCTTTGGTTACCCTATCGATGAGTTTGGTCGCCTGCCGGGTTTCATCCATCGACATCCCAGCGGTTGGTTCATCCAATAAGATGAGCTCCGGACCTGAAGCAATGGTCAGTCCGACCTCCAGCCCCCGTTGTTCTCCGTATGATAGAAAGGCAGCCAAAACATCCTTTTTGTCGAGAAGCCCAATTTGTTCCAGAAGCTGGATCGTCTCCTGTGTCACTTTCTTCCATCTTTTGAGGTTTCTCAGAAAGTCATAGCGGATATGGTTCTTGGACATGAGTACAGTGTGAACATTTTCGAAAACTGACAGTTGCGGAAAGACATTGATGATTTGAAAAGAACGGGCAATGCCTAACCGGCTGATCCTGTAAGGAGACATTCCTGTGATGTCTCGCCCACGCAAAAGGATTTGCCCCCGGGTGGGTCTGAGGCGACCGCTGAGAAGATTAAACAAAGTCGTTTTACCCGCACCGTTAGGTCCGATAATCGCATGGCGTTTGCCCTTGCCAACGGAGAGGCTGATTCCGTTAACCGCCATCAAGTTTCCAAAATGCTTGTAAAGATCCTTCACTTCTAAAATCGTTCCATCTTCCATCTTCGTTAACCCTTTTTGACGTGAACGCGGCCGAGAAACCAGCTCTTCGTCCGGAGAATCAACCCTGCAAGGCCATCCGGAGCATACATGACCAAGACTACAAAGGTGGCTCCTTGAATAATAGCCCAGTACTGCGTCAGCGAGCTTAAAGCGTCGTTGAGATAAGTGAGGAAAGAGGCCCCCAGAATAGGCCCCCAAAAGATACCGCGCCCCCCGACGAAGGTTAGGATCAAAATTTCTGCCGACTTATCTAGATTGATGATCGCAGTGGAAACGAACTCCTGAAAGGATGAGGAGAGCGCCCCGGCAATTGAGCAGAAGAAAGCTGCGATCACATAGACCAGGAGTTTTGTTACATAGGTGTTGTACCCAATAAAACCTGTCCGCTCTTCATTCTCCCGCATACACGTATCCAGTCTTCCTAAGGGTGTTTTGGTGAAAAACCAGCAATACAGGACACACAGGGCGACGATGATGAGCACGAAGTAATAGAAATTCGCTGTGGGAAACATGTCAATGAACCCAAACCCAGGTATGGATAGGTGCGGACGTCGTACGGCCAGCCCATCTTCCCCACCCGTTAAGGGACGCCATTTCTCTGCTGCAGCATAAACCAGTGCGTTGAACGCCAAACTGAGCAGGGCAAATGGCAACCCACGGAGACGGGCTAAGAAAATCCCGAAAAGAATTCCTAACAACGCACCGCATATGCCCCCTGCCAGAATACCGGGCAGCAAAGAAAATCCAAAATGTTTGAAGACGAGAATCGCAGTATAGGCCCCTATCCCAAAATAGGCAGCATGTCCAAACGAGAGTAGTCCACCCTGGCCTAAAAGGATATTGAAACCGACCGCAACAAGGGAGTAGATGAGCATCGTGATCACAAGGTTCAGGCGAAACTCGGAAAGCAACTTGGGTAAAACAGCCAAAAGAACAAAGAGCGCGAAGAGAAATAGTCCATTCCGTACCCGACCGGAGCTCATCTATTTTTCTCCCAACAGGCCTTCTGGTTTGAGAATGAGAACTGCCGCAAGAAGCAGGAATTCTAAAAAAAGAGAAAATTGGGGTATGAATAACACGCCAAAGGATTGGAGTTCCCCGATTAGGATCGCTGCCAGCATCGCCCCCTGGATCGAACCCAATCCACCCACGACCACCACGACGAAGAGGTCAACAAGGATCGCCCCGCCCATCCCAGGGTGTGTAATCAAGTAAGGGCCGCCTATGACACCTGCAATGCCTGCTAACCAGGATCCGACCCCGAAGAGAAGTAAAAAAATCACAGGAACATTAAACCCAAGGGCGGCGACCATCTCTTTCTTCGCCACGGCAGCCCGCACGATGATGCCTATTCGAGTCTTGAACAGGATCAGGAATAAGAAGGCAAAAACCAATAAAGACACCATCAGGATGAAGAGACGGTAAGTGGGATAAGAGCCGCCTAAGAACGATACGGATCCTGATAGAAGAGCCGGAATTTTGACCTTCAGGGGCTCTGTGCCCCAGAGGATTTTGACGACGTCCTCGAGAATATAAGCTATCCCGAACGTCAATAAGAGCTGTGGAACATGACCATAGGGATGTACCTTTCTCAGGAAAATCCGCTCGACCAAGACACCCAGGCCTCCTACTCCCAAAGGAGCAAGAATCAAGCTGAGCAAGAATTGCCCTGTCCATACCAGCACGGAATAGGAAAAATAGGCGCCGAGCATGTAGAATGCGCCGTGGGCGAAATTCAGGACATCCATCATGCCGAAAATAAGGGTCAGCCCCGAGGCGAGAAGGAAAAGAACCATGCCGTAAACAAGACCATGCAGAATTTGAACTGGCAATAAAGCCATCCAGTCCGTGCAACTCCCTCCGCTTTATCTGAAGTCCCGTCAAACCTTACGGGGTAGACGGGGCCCGTGCCCGAAAGACGCCTGCACGGTAGAATGAACCAGGATATGCAGGCGGACGGCGGTTTCTCCTGCCGGAGTATTACCTGAGCCTCAAAGCCTTTTTCCGCAATATCGACCAAAGCTCCCGGAAGATTTTATGTTCAGGACATGATGTCTTAATCCTCAGTGCCTGTTCAGCCCGCGGCTGCAGCGAAGCAGACCGGCTGATGCGGAATCACCTCCTATGTGCAAAAAAGAACCGTCTGATCAAATCTATCAACAACTCCTTGTAAAAACTAACTAATCGTACATCCCCCGTCTACATAAAAGGTTTGGCCAGTAATAAAATCCGAAGCACCGCTGGAAAGGAAAATCATCGTCCCAACGAGATCCGATGGCAGACCCAGGCGACCCATGGGGATTGTTGAAAGAATCGACTTCTTCAATTTTGGATTTTTAAGAACGCTCTCGCTCATTTTCGTGAGCGTAAAAACAGGAGCGACGGCATTGATCTGGATATTCTTCCTTGCCATCTCCACAGCTAAGGTTCGCACCAAGGAGTGGACGCCGCCTTTGCTCGCAGAATAGTGTGCTGAAAAAGGTCTTCCGATTTGACCGGAAACCGAACCAACGAGAATGATCTTCCCTGAGCGTCTCCTGACCATGGCCCGTAAACTCTGCTGCGAGAGAAGGAAGGACCCCTTTAGATTGATATCCACGACTTTCTGAAACTCCGAGGCCCTGATCTTCTCTATGGGATTTGTCCAAACAACACCCGCAAAGTTAATCAGAATGTCAAGACGTCCAAATTCTTTCACCACGGTATTGACGAGATTCTTGACGGAAGTTTCGTCGGACACATCAACCTTTTTGAACCAAGTCTTAATCCTCCTCCCACTCAGGTCATTACTGAGCCTGGCCAATCCTTTCACATCAGCATCTACAAGGGCTAACCTTGCCCCAAACTGACTCAGACCTAAACAGGTTTCACGGGCGAGACCGCCTGCTGCACCAGCAACGAGAGCAACTTTATGCGTTAGGTCAAATAGCTTTTCATAAGACATGGGTTCCCCCTTCCCCGCTATCGCAGACTCGCAGGTGGGAAGTCCGGCAACTGGCTATAGATGCCATGTTTTGCGCCATCCCTGATCTTGGCTGGCGGTTTTACCGGAGCCGGCAAGCGCGCCCCGCCGCCCGATCTTTACGGTCACGGACGGACGCCACTGCCCGTGCATAAGCGATGCTTTCGCCCATGGTGCTTACACCGATGTCCCGATCTTGTTATAGCTCTTGGTTCCTCCCTTAGGCAGCGCCTGAGCATCATGTCCAGGCCACCGGGGACCTGCCTTGCCGGCCAGATCCCCAGGTGTCGTGAGCTCTTACTTCGGGGAAACCTTGTATATGACGTTCTCTATATCGCTTGTGAAATAAATGTTCCCGGACTTGGAAATTGCAACGCCATTCAGTGTAAAAGCCGGCATAAATCCCTTAGGCACGAAAAGGCCAATGGGCAAATTCGCAACGAAAGGCTTCACTACTCCCGAGGCCGGCTCGATCTGAAGCAATTCCTTCGTTCCCACATTGACCACCAGTATTGTTCCATCAGGCTTCACCGCGATCCCTTTGGGATTCCTCAGCCCGGATGCAATAACCTTCTTATCTCCTGTCTTAAGATCGACCTTGGTTACCCTTCCGGCTAGAAATTCGGTAACATATACGGCATCCGGTCCTGCTGGAGCCATATATACCGGAAGGGCCAGATCCCTGGCGACCACGTCCCTTTGTTTTCCTTCCTTATCGCGCACTCTGAGAATATTTCCCGTGCCCGCCTCGGCAACAAGTATACTCTCGTCCGGAAGCATCAACATGCCTGTCACCGTCTTGAATCCGGGAATACCGTACAAGAGATCATCCGTCTTGGCGTCAAATACCTCAACGACGTTCCTAAACCAGCCGGACATAAGCACCTTATCGCCGGTTATGGAGGCGGCGTTGGGAAACGCCCCACCCTTGGTTGATTCCTGTGCGTTTCCCGTAAAGCCGTCAACCCTCTTGTAGGCGAAATTGTCCGCGACAAAAAGGATGTCCCCCTGCGGGCTGTTCCACACGGCGATCCCCTGAGGGCTTGCCAGTCTTCCCTTTACCACCGTCCGGACCTTGCCCGTTTTTTCATCGACCTCAAAGATGCTGCTGCTTCCATTCGAACTGATGAATATGCGGTCCTGAGAATCAATGGCAAGATTGTCGAGGTGAGGCTCCACTATCGCTACCACTTTCTTCTGGCCGGTCTTTATATCCACCCGTACCAGCTCGCCGGTCTTATTGTCGACGACGAAGAGATTTCCCTTCGAATCGAACTTCACTGCTTGAGGTGTCTTAAACCCGTCCGCGACCACCTTCACTTCGCCAGTATTCACGTCGATCCTTACAACCTGACTCTTGAAAACAAGAGGGCCGTAAAGATAGCCATCCGTGTGAATCCTAAAGGCATTCAACCCGCCGAGCTTCTCAGCGATCTTCCGGTTCTTGTGCTGCCCAGACCGGTCGATCTCCCACAGCGCGTCTCCAAGGTAGCACTGCGAAACAAAAAGGCGGTCCTCCTTACTGAGGTCGATGCCATTGACTCCCGGCAGGTTCTCGACGAGAGTAACGATCTTTCCGTCGGCACCTTTCGCAAATACCTTGCCGAGAAAGAAAGCGTTCCAAATAACTCTTCCACCAGGTTCAAAAACCAAGTCATCTGACATGCCCTCTGGTGGCGGAATGAACACACTTACGGCCCCCGTTTCCTTGTCTACCCGGTAGGTTGTTGAGTCCAGAACACAGCCCACGTAAAGGTTATCCTGGCTGTCGAAAGCCAGACCATTAAATCCGCTTCCCTGTGTTTTCGGCAAGAGGGCCTGAATCCTGTAGTTCGGATCCAAGACCGCCGGCATGGTGACGCCCTCCGCTTCGGCTTCCCTCACCGCCGACATGAGAAAGCAGCAAGAAACAAGAATGAGAATTGCCATCAACGGAATAAGAACCTTCTTCACACTCCCCGCGTTGTTCATAGATTCCTCCTTTCGATTGCGTATTCTTTTTGATCAAACCTTGCACTGCCACTGCCGCCTACTCTTGGTTTCACCCCCTTTCATCAACTGGATACTGTCACTTGTTATGTTTTAAATCTTGTTTCATCAAGATGAATCAACTCATTAAATTCCCGGTCACCTCTACACATGGCACGCTATGCGGTGGGTTCCCTAAAATGCGTGCCAACGATCCTCCCACAAATGATCACAACCGGTTCCTTCTTACGTTTCTCCCCTTTACGATTTTTCCAGAAATCTCCTCTCCGCCCTTTAAAAGTAGCCGGTGGTCAGAAATCGAAGTCTACTATTAGCCTGCTGGTGGAAAGTCCGGCAACTGGCTATAGATGCTATGTTTTGTCCCGTCCTGAATACGTGCGGCCCGTTTCGCGGCCGCCTTGTAACGATCAAAATCGGCTAATGCATAGATAGAAAGCTTTTGGGCTTCCAGTGAGCCTTCCGCATGAATCGTCAGCACATCTTCGTAGGAGGAGGTAAGGTCCCGTATTAATTTAGCCATGCGAAGTCTGTGCTCCGTGGGAACACCTTCTCTGCCTCCCAGGTATTTGTCCAATAGCTCATGGGTTTCAGGATTCATAAAATCTTTTCCCGAAGGGCAGGTGACCGTGATCCCGCCCCCAATATCCTGGATATATTTGGTTGCTTGATGCCAATTATCGGCAAAGTAGAATTTGCAGATATTGGCATACATGGGATTGGGGTATACGAGATCTGAATCCGGCTCCGAAATGCAATGTTCGCATGCGGACCTCCCAATGACCTCAACTGCCTCTGTATATATGGCCAACCAGGTCAGCTTTTCCCGAATATGCGGAACCTTCTCCACTCCGTTGTATTCAGCCATCAGCGCAGCAGCCCCGGTAAAAAGCTCAAGCTCCATGGCCTTATACGTCTCCGCACTAAGGCGATGAAAATTTGCGAACATATGTGCGACCTGCCCTGCAAATTCCCATTCCCCCTTCAGGAAAATTCTTTCATTCGGGACAAAGACATCTTCAAAGATGATCGTGGCATCATTAATATAGACAGACCCGGCAACGGGATGGTCAAAGAGGTTGTTGGCCTCATGCACTTCCGGCTCAGCAGAAATCATGGTAATCCCTGGGCTATTAACCGGAATGCCAAACGATACAGCATAAGCTTTGTCATCTTCTCTCATTGCCCGGCATGGGGCGATCAGTATCTCATTGCAAAGCGGAGCTTCGCTGATATGGGTCTTGGCACCTCTTACGATGATCCGGTCCTTTCTTTCCTCAACAATTCTGACATAGTAATCCTGGTGGCGTTTTTGCTGAGAGGGCCGTAAACTTCTATCTCCTTTGACATCGGTAAGACCCATCGCAAAGGATAAATCATCCTTCTGCAAATGTTTTCGGTAGGCCTCGACGTTTTGGGCATATTTTGTGCCATACTTTTTGTCGATTCTTTGGCTGACCACAGTAACGGCATTCAAGCCATCTTTTGCGACAAATTTGGCTCCCGGCGGCTTGCCCAAACAAATCCTGGCCCAGAGTTTAACGATCTCTCTCAGTCTAAGTAAATCTTCTCTGCTCCTTTGGGGCATTAATACGAAACTTACCCGGTCACCCTCCTCAGTTTTCTCCGTGATAAGGTCCCGGTAGCGAGGATCATTTTCGATGACATAATCCATAGCCACCCAGTTTCTGCAGATTTTCAGAATCTGGTGCTTCGAGACATCCTTGACCCTCTCTCCGTTACAGTAAACCACCCGGCCATCCTTTAGACTTTCTACATATTGTTTTGCTGTTCTAATAGCCATTCAAACCTCCTTTTATATTAAGCTGTGCCGCGTACGTATCTCCCGCCCGAGGACAACTGAACCTGCCATACCCGTTAGGTGCACGTTATTTCCTCCACTAGATATCTATTCTGCAAAGCCAATTTAGATCGAGCGCTCGCTCAAATCATGCCCACACTTCTCTGGCTCCAATACATTACCATTGGTTACTACTCATGAATCTAGCGTCTCAATTTTCCTGCAAATTTAAAGGGAAGGTTCATTCTATCGCTTACTTCGAAACAATTGGCACTAAATGACACCCAATCCTTTCAAAATAAAGTCGACAATGGAAGCTTCCTCCTGCCTTAATGACATACCCCTAAGCGTCCACCCTCTTAAGGACAGAAATACTAAAAGGTAAGTAATTAGGCTCGCTAAGAAATTCAGGTCGGCCTTAATTGTCTTCTTTGCGTTCACCTCCGTTAACATTTTGTGCCAGAACCCAATTACATTTTTTTATCCATTTCCAACACTGCCTGCAGGTGTTACCTATCCGAATATTTACTTTCTGAATAAATGAACTGGATTAGCTTTCTATTCTCAGACATGAATTTTAAGGTTCGATGAAGAGCTCGTGATAACTTTTGCACCGGCTCTTTAGCTTCTTCATAATCGGAGTTTTCCAAGTACTTACACCAGATGTTTTGCATATGTTTGTGAACTAAGTACAAAACATCATCTTTAGAAGAAATGTAGTGATAGAGTTGCCCCATGGACATCCTACAGGCATTGGCTATCTCGCGGACGGTCGTCGGATGGTATCCCTTCTTAAAAATGATTCGACAGGAACCATCCACGATCTGTTGGTGTTTGCTTTCGACTCTTTGGGTATTCTTTGCCGAGGCAATGATTAAATCTTTTGAACGCCTTTGAATTGGACTTGACTTATCCCTCTTTTTTTTTGACATTTTTTCTCCGTCTATGGGTATCAAAGGCCTTCGTCTCACTTACTTTCCTCAACCTTTCTTTTCCTCTGCCAAGATTCTCTTTAAGACTTTTCCCGCAGCGCTTTTGGGCAATTCCTTTTTGAACTCAACAATGCGGGGACGTTTGTAAGCTGCCATATTCTCCTTCGACCATCCAATAATCTCTTCCTCTTTGACTTTTCCCCGATATTCTGGTTTCAAGATGATGAATGCCTTCGGACTCTCCCCTCGATAAGAGTCTGAAACTCCTATCACTGCCGCTTCTGCTACGGCAGGATGCCTGTAAAGCAGGCTTTCAACTTCAGCCGGAAAGACGCTGTAACCGGAACATTTAATGAGTTCTTTTTTCCGCCCTAAGAACTTAATGTATCCCTCCTCGTCCATTAACCCAATGTCTCCCGTTTGAAGCCAACCCTCTCTGAATACATTCGTTGTCTCCTCGGGCTTATTCCAGTACCCCTGCATCATTGCTGGCCCCCTGATCACGATCTCCCCTTCCTGGTTGGCGGGCAACTCTTTAACTCCGTTCTCCAAATCCACGATCTTCACATCATTCAGCTGAGGGATCCCCACAAAGCCTGGCTTATAACGATACAAGGGTGTCGTCGCACCCCCCCTGCGAGACACATTCCGACAAACCATACCCCTCTCCGATGATTGCCTTCGGTGCCAACTCCCTCAACCTCTTTTGCAACTCAACAGAGATCTGTGTCCCTCCGCTCCAAAGGCAGCGGAACGAACTGAAATCACTTTCACTGATATTGGGAAGGTTGAGGAGGGCAATTAACATCGTTGTTGCAGCCACCCAAAAGGTGCATTGGTAATGCTGGATTGCTTTTGCTACCTCGCCGGGATTAAACCTCGCTAAAATAACCACTTGCCCACCCATGACAAGTGGGGCGCACATGAGCTGTTGCTGTCCCATGATGTGAAAGAAGGGTGTAACGCCCAGGTGTATATCTTCTTCTCGGTGATGGAACCAGATCGCTGCTCCGAGATTTGCAAGGCTCAGGGCATAGTGGGTGATCATTGCCCCTTTCGGAAAGCCTGTAGTGCCTCCGGTGTATTGCAACAGAGCGAGCTCGCTTTTCATATCCGCAACATTACATAAAGGCTCAGCATCCTGAAACTCTTCAAGGAGGCGGGGAAACTCTATCGTCCCTGAAAAAGAACGTCTTTGCCCAGACGCTTCTTTAGGCAATGGCAAGATGGGTTTTGTAGGCGCATAATCGAGTAGTGAGGTCAGTATTATATTTTTGATTGGAAGTCGATTCCTGTCTCTTTCCAGTTCAGGATAAAGATAGTCGAGTCCAATAACCGTCTCTGCTTGGGCATCCGTGATTTCATATTCCAACTCAGCATGCTTAAACATTGGGTTAAGCGGAACAACCACGCCGCCAGCCCTGTGGATCGCGAAATAGCTAATCACGAACTGAGGGCAATTCTCCATGTATAAAGCTACTCGATCACCTTTCTTGACTCCTAAATGAATC
>Ga0187784_10003279_pt1 | contig 13056 bp, 7 predicted proteins | sample 1015_SJ02_MP15_2_FD_132964 | JGI IMG/M metagenome (GOLD analysis project Ga0187784, IMG submission 132964) | Tropical peat soil microbial communities from peatlands in Department of Meta, Colombia - 1015_SJ02_MP15_20_MG | ecosystem: Environmental > Terrestrial > Soil > Wetlands > Peat | place... | reverse complement strand
TCCAGTTCGACCGCGCGTTGGACCGCCCGCAGGATTCCCGCGTAGCCCCCGCAGCGGCAGACGTTACCTTCCAGGGCCTCCCGGATCGCATCGGGAGTCGGAGATGGATCCGCCCTCAGCAGCGCCGTGGCTCGGACCACCATTCCGGGGGTGCAGAAACCACACTGGAACGCGCCCACCTCCACGAACGCCCGCTGAACGGGATTCAATGCGCCGTTCTCCTGAAGTCCCTCGACCGTGGTCACTTTTCGGGAACCGACTTCGGAAAGTCGGACCTGGCAGGACTTCACGGCCCGGTCGTCCAGGAGAACGGTACACGAGCCGCACTCACCCTCTCCGCAACCGTACTTCGTACCCGTGAGTCCGAGATCTTCTCGAAGGACGGAGAGGAGGCTGCGATCCGGCACCGAACGGACCGTCTCGAGCCTCCCATTGACCCGAAAATCGACCGTGCTTCTCGTCATCGGAAAGGACTACGGCCCGGCGAACTCCCGTGACCCGTCTCGGGGGTTGAGTCGGTACGGCCGTCGTTCACGGGACCATCCCCCCGAGCCCACGACCTCTTCCGACTTATCTCCCACCGTTGGCGACTCGCGTCGCCCCGGGGCACCGCGCGGTGCGGTCCGGCGCGGCCGGCGAACTAGCCGGATCCCATTCGTGCCTGTTTCGAGGCTCGAAGATACGAGCGATGGGCCTCGCAGAGAAAGAACGGGACCGGATCGCCGCTATCGAGAGTGCGGAAGTTGTGCCACTCCTTGTCACCGGCGCACACTTCGGGGAACGGAGGATCGCCCGCGTGGTCCCCTCCCAGCACCCGCTTCCGGGCGTCCGCGATCTCGCATGTGCTCGCGCTCATGTTCCGGATAGGCAGCGTGTCTCCGTTTTTCAAGCACGCCGGTCCACTCGAAGTCCAACCCTGCGATGTGCACGGTCCGCCCGGAGTCGGTTGCAGGGGAGTACTTTGGGGCCGAACGCCGTCCCGGGACGCGCTGGGCTAGGCGGAGGACCGAGAGCCGAGTGAGGCGGTGATCCGCTTGAGGTCCGGAGCGCGAAGCAGATCGGGGGTCAGGTGGACCCAAACTCGAGCGTCGTGCGAGCGGGCTCTGCGGTCGAGGTCGGAAAGTCGATCGATCAGCTCCTCGACCCCGTGGAGCCGGACCAGGTATTCGATGCCCTCGAGGAACAGCGCGGTGACATGATCCTGATCTACCGCGCGTTGGAGGAGCGCGAAGATCCCCGGGAGATCGGAGGGGCGCAACGTCTTCCCGCGACCCAAATTGGTGAGCCAGTAGACGTCGACGGGTCGGGGACCGACCTGTGCCGTGACCCGCTCGGGCGACTCCCGGACAAGGCAGACGCCGCGATGGCCCGCCGCGGTCGCATCGAGGAACGGCTGGATGGAGGTGAACGGCGAAGAGCCGATTTCGAGTTCGATCCCAGAGGGGGCAGGTGCTCGAGTCGCCACGGGCGGGGCCGAAGGCGCGACAGGGACCTCCGAGGAAGGCGGGATTGGGATCTCCTGGATCGGCTGAGTGGCGACCGCGTCCCTAGGGATCGGGCCTCCGGGGACCGGCGCAACCGGTGAGTTGAGTTCCGGGGGAGCGGGCGGCTCGACCGGCACGGTCGGAGTCTCGATCGATGCAAGTGACGGAGGCTCGGAGGGTGGAGACCCTGGAGCAGCTTCTGCCTCCGGGGAGGACGGTGGAGATTCGAGCGGGACCTGCTCCGGAGCTTCGGAGACGTCTGGTCCCTCGGGCGGCTCGGCGGTCTCGGATTCTGCCTCCTCTTCCAGAGGCTCGGAAGTTTCCTCGGGAACCTCGGTGGCCTCGGTCGACTTCGGTGGAATCTCTTCGAGAGGTTCCGGTGGAGGGACTTCAGCTTCCGGAGCGGAAGCAGGAGAACCGGTCCCGTCCCCTTGTTGGACGGAGGCGTCGGGCTCGAGGAGTACTTCCGTAAGGGCCTCGGGAGAAGCCGAGACTCCTTCCTCCTGCCCTGGCGGCACTTCCAGGGATTGATCGGTGGACTCCGGCCCACTTCCGCCCTCTTCCTGGGCGGGAGCCGGTTCTGCCTCCCCGAGTACGGGTGAAGGCCCGCTTCCACTCGGCTCCGAGATTGCCTCGCTCGTCTCCGACGGAACGGAGGGCTGGGTCGCAGATTCCGGGACCTCACCGCCCCCCTCACCGCTCACGGTGGCTCCCGAGGGAGGTTCGCTCTCCGCGGACGGGACGGTCTCACCGCTTGCAGGGGTTTCGACCGCAGGAATCGGGGTCGCCTCCGGGGGACCGAGGGGGATCGGCTCCGGCGGGGGGACGGAAGCCGTCGACCCCGTCGGTGCCTCAGGGGGGGCCGACCCCGAGGAAGGCGGTCCTCCCTCGGAGACTGCGATAGGCTCCTCGACCGGAGGGCCCGACTCGGAGTGCGATAAAGGAGGTACCACCGCGTTCGAGGGTGCCTCCTCGAGAGTCACGGGGACGCGGGGCTCGACGACCGCGATTGCGGAAGAGGTCGAGCCCGCCTCGGGGGAGGCCGGGACGTGTCGTTCCGGCGCGCCGGACCGAGCGGTGCGAGACCTTAGTGGATGGACGCCCGGCGGGGGAAGCGATCCTCCCAATTTCTGGACCAGCAGGTAGGCAATCGCCGCTCCGAAGCCCGGCAGGGACTCCAGCTGCTCGAACGGCGCGCCCCGATAGGCCTCGATCGACTGTAGACCCGCGTCCCATGCGTGGGCCACCTTGGTCGGTCCCAGCAGGGGGACGCCGAGGACATCGTCGAGCTCCGAGCCCAGCTTGCGAACCGCCTTCGAGCGCTCGATGAAGTCATCCGCCCCGAAGTCCACCTCCGGGGTCGGTTTCCCGGGCGGACCGACGGGTACCCGTCGGCACCGTGGCCGCGCCGTCCGGTGCTTGACCCGTCGCGGTGGAGAGTTGAGACCGGGGAGATCCACCCACCAGGGCGAGCCGGTTCTCGATCGTCCCATCATGCGTCCGGGGGGCTGCTCGGCGGTGAAGTCGACAATTCGGAGCTCGAGGAGTCCCAGGTACCGAGCGATCGCGTCCGAGTACCTCCGAAACTCCCCGGTGAGGGGTTCACTGCCGGCGATCACCGCGATCCCCTCGGGAGCAGTGGGGAACCCTCGAGCCGCCCGCAAACGGCGGTCGAGGCGGCGCACGAGCCAGACCGCGTCCGGAGAGAGAGGCGGGGGGACCCGGTCGGGTTTGTTCGCTCCGGACGGCAACTCGAGATACATCTCCCCTCTCGACCAGGGATGCGGTACGAAGCCCGCAGGCAGGGTCTCCACGTACTCGACCATCGATGGGAATATCCGCACAGGTTGTCCCTGGACCACGACCGACAGCTCGCCCGTGGAACCCCCCTCCGCCCGTACCCGTGGTGGCGTCCGTCCGAGCAGGTGTGCGATCTGAGCCGCCTGCGAGGGATAGACCCGCTGGATTTCGCTCTCGACCGGCCGGTACTGGCCGTGCCGGCCGGTCCAGGGGCTCCGGGGAGAGCCGATGTCGATCCGGTCGACGCGTGCGAGGCGTTCCAGAACCGTGCGATCCGATCGCAGTTGATCCCCCAGTCCGTCGTCCGTCACCACCAGCGCCATCGACGGGATCGAGACGTCGCGGCCGACGCTGCATTTTCGGCGGAACTCCGCGATCCCCCGGAGGATTGGTGCCCACCGGTCCCACGCAGTGCACAACTCGTCGTTCAACAGCGAACGGTCCGCTGGGGCCAGCGAACCTTCGAACAGGCTCGATCCCCCCATCGAGAGCCGACGGTGGATCGCGTCCGCAGTATGCGGGCAGACCGGCGCGAGGACGGACATCGACTCCCGGAACACGTGCACCAGCGTCCGGAACGCGGCTCGCTTGGTGGTGGGAGATCCGGGGTGCGCAAGCCGGGCCCGGACCCAGACCCGGTACTGGGCCAGGTCCGACTCGAGAAACCGGAACACGCGTCGATACGCCGAGGCGGGGTCGTTGTGATCGTAGTCGGTGAGAGCGAAGACCCGGTCTCTCTCCCATCGGGCGAGAAGGGCCCGGTCCTCGGGTTCGAGCTCTCCGAGGAACCCGGCGATCGGCTGTCCGAAGCCGGAGAGCATTGCGGGATCGCACCCAGCGAGGACCTCTTCGACGCCCGACCAGAGGCGGCCCAGGCGGTTCCGCTCGGTCCGGCAATGATCGGGGAACGCGCCGGACGCGCGCTCGGGAGTGGTGCCTCGGACGAACGTCGCCCGCACGGCGTCCGCCCCCCAGGCCGCGACCAGGTCGCCCAGCACGACGTCCGAGACCGTCGGTAAAATCGAGAGCCCCACCTCCCCAGGTTCGCCCTCCACGGCGGCAAGCGCCATGAGCTGGTGGACAACGGCCGGGACGCGTCGCCGATCTCCCAGATAGAGCCGGATCGGCGCGGCGACCGGAAACGACTCGAACCGTGCCCATGCCGAAAGGGCCCCGGCCGCGGAGCCGGTCAGCCGGCGGCGGACAGGGAATCGCCGAGCTCCGCACGGACACTCCACGGGGCCGCTCAGCGCGTCGAGCCGCTCGCACCGGGAACATTCCAACAGGGCGATCGCCTCCGGGACGTCGTGCCGGCCCGTCGCGCTCACCGGCCACGGTGCGACTTCGATCCGATCCAAAGGGGGAGCGTCCGGGAGGAGCCGGGCGTAATCGGCCGCCTGGCGGGCGGGAAAGCGAGATGGTTCGAGACACCAAGCGCGGCCCGGAATCCAGAGGAGGGTCGAACCGCAGGTGGCGCAATGCGGAACCCCCCGGCGGACCTTCAAGCTCGCGAAGATCGCTCCGTTCTCATCGAGATCTCGCAGGATGAACTCGCTGCCAGTCACGAGGTCGAGTCCGGAGTATTTGTGCATCAACGTCAGGTCGAGCTGCCCTCTCGGCGTGACCAGCGGCCAGCCGGCGACTCCGCGAGCGCCCGCGATTTCCGCGTCCGTGCTCCCATGGCCCGGGACGAGAGGAACGATCCCGGTCCCCGTGTCGGTCACATCGGGGGTCGCGAGGATCGTGCCGTTGGGAGCGGGGAGGGTACCTCCGGTCGGAAACTCGTGACGCAGCGGGTAGTCGTAGGCCCGGCCCTCAAAGTACCGGCCCGGATGCTCCTCCACGATCTCGAAACTCACCCTGGGACTCCAGGTCCGGAACCGTTCGAGCGAGGACCGCGAAGTGAGCACGAGCTCTTCCCCTGCCCCTTGGCGGCAGCGGGCGACGACGTAGGCGAGATCCGGCCGGACGAGGAGGGCGCTGGTCCCGAGAAGGCGCCACGGCGCGTCCACCCAGACCAGCGCGGAGACGACCCGGTCGTCGAGCGAGAAATTGAACCGGACGAGGTACGTCGCCCCGTCTTCCTCCTGGTAGATGATCTGTTCGGGGCTGCGCGGCTCGCCGCAGACCGGGCAGGATCGCATCGGGAGGTCGCGGGAAACCAGCACCCCCCGGTGGGCGAGTCGGCCGACCATCGCCTCCACTCGTTCATGCCGTGGGGTAGCGTCCCAAGGAACGGTCCCATCTCCGCCGGTCCAGATTCCGAGCCGAGCGAGGGTCTCTTGCATGCGGGGGACCCCCGGTGGGGCGCCGGGCGACTCATATCGCAGTGTCCCGAACGCCCGTCGACCCACGAGGGCGAGGTAGCGTGCATCGACGTCGGCGGCGATCGCTCGGTGCGCGACTAGCGACTCGGGTTCGGAAGGAGTGAAGGTCCCTTCGAATTGCAGGGTCAAGGGCCCGCCCGCGGGCCCCAACGTTCCTCCCTTGGACGGTAGGCCATGGGCTTTCCAGAGGCCCCGCACCTCCTCCTCGAGGACGGCGGGGTCAAACGTAGGCTCGAGTCGGACCATGGACCGATCTCTGGGAAACCCCTCGAAAAAGAATGGGAAGTCCGGCGGTTAAAGCCTGTCGTTCGGCGGCGGTTTGAGTGCCCGGTTCCACCGGGGCAACCGTTATGGGAACCGAGACTTCCCGACATGCCCGAGAGGCGTCCCGATGGCGTGGTCACAACAGGAGGTCCGCGAGCTCAAGGAGGGACGCTACCTGCTGATTGACGAGGAGCCCTGTCGGATTCTCAGCATCCAGACCTCGAAACCCGGGAAGCATGGAGAGGCGAAGGCACGGATCGATGCGGTGGGCCTGTTCGACGGTGGCAAACGAAGCGTCGTCTTCCCCGTGAAACACAAGGTCCAGGTGCCGATGATCGGAAAGCGTCAGGCTCAGGTACTCTCGCTCACGGACACCGAGGTCCAGCTGATGGTCCTCGAGACCTACGAGACCTTCAGTCTATCCTTGGACGCCGACACGAAGGGCCAACTGACCCCCGGCTCCGAGGTCCAGTACTTGGACGCCATGGGCAAGCGACGGATCACACGCCCGTAATCCCGTCCGGATTTGCCTCGGTCCCGCCGCGGGATTGAAGGGTCACGGGGCCCTGTCGATGACCCGGAACGAAAGGATGAGTTCAGGCAAAACGCATACGTCCAGTTCTTATCTCCCGAAAGAGGAATAATATGGAAGGCCCAGCATGAATCAGACGTCTGGGCTCTCCGACGTCATTTGTCGGGCGGGCCTGGCCTAGGAGGGGAGGTACGACCGGTTCGGGAGGTGTGGGGTCGCTCCCCTCGTCCCGTCTAACGCGGATCCTGCAGGAGAAGGCCGAGGCGCTCAAGAAGCAGAGGCAAGCGGCCGAGGCAGCCCTGAAGGAGCTTGAGGAGCACCTCGACCAGCTCGAGGCCCTGGGCATCGCGCCCGCGGGGTCGGCCGACCGCCTTCAAGGTATCCGCGAACTGCAGCGGCGCTCCGACTGGGCGAGTGTTGAGACCCAGGCGAAGACTCTCGCGGAATACCTCGCGAAGAGCGTACCGGCGAACTTCGAGGATCGGAGGAAGCGGACGGTCGCAATGCTCGACCGCCTCTCGGGGATCGGGATCGTCGTACCGCCCGAGGTCACGGCCGAGCTCGCGGCGCTGGCTCAACCGCCCGCGGACGGAAACTGGTCCGCTCCGGTCGCCCATCTCGTCCGCGCGGAGGAAACCCTCCACGCCGCCGAAAAGGGGCACATCTCCCGGGCTCGGGACGGTGCCATGCGCGTCGCCCGGTGGGCGGGGCTCGCCGGGGATCGAATGGCCGAGTTCGAGCGCGGGCTCGACGCGGCGAGCCAGCTCGCCTCCGAGGGAGGTGTGGCCCAGGCCCTCGATGCGATCAACGGGATGATGCGCGAAGGGCTCCCGGAAGCCGAGGAGCGTCGGCGGCAGACGCGCGACGGGGCCGCGACCCTTGTCTCCCAAGCGAAGGAGCACGGGGCCCCGACTGCGGAGCTCGAGGCGGCACTCACGGCGGGCGCGGACCCGGATCCGACCACCTGGCCGGAGTCGGTCGCCGTCACGGAGCGGGCCGTTCAGGAAGTTGGCGAGGCGCTCCGCGTCCGGTGTGGGCAGGCGCTCGAGGGGCTGGAGACATCCCTGAATTCCGCAGCGGAGTACGGGGTGGATCCGACGACGGCCCGGCAGACGATCGAGGACGCGGTCGTTCGGATCGCGACGGCTCCCGCCATGGAGATCGCGGCGATCTTCGTGGAGGCCCGTCGCTCGGCCGAAGAACCGGTCGTGAGCGTGATCGCGGGCTTGCTCGACGAGGTCCGACCCCGGATCGCCGAGGCTCGCCGCCTCGGACGGGATTCCAGCGAAGTGTTCGCTGCGATGAACCGGGCGCGCGAGGCCCTGCGTCTCAAGATCTATTCCGAGGCGTTTGCAGCGAGCCAGGAGGCCCTGGATCGGGTCACCAAGCTCACCGAGGACATCGAAGCCGCGCGCGAGGAGTTCGAGGCCGTGGAGGATCTCGTCGCCCGGTTCCAGAAGGCGGGTTTCTCCACCGAGATGTTCGATGGCCCGGTCAATCGCATTCGGACGACCCTCGACCGAGGAGACGTGCGGGCCGCGCGCGATCTCCTGCGGGAGCTTGTGGTCCAGATGGGCCGTGACGCACTCCAGTTCTTCCTCGGTCGTTGGGGCCAGCTCGACAAATTGAGGACGTATGCGCGGGATCGAGGATTCCTTTCACCGGAAACGGACGGGCACATCACCAAGGCTCGCTCCCAGCTCGACGAAGGGCAGCTCGCCGACGGAGGCGAGGGGATCGCCGCCGCGGAGGTCGAACTCCGTGCGACAGCCGCGCCGTATGTGACCCGCCGAGTACGGGAGATGGAGCAGGGACTCGCCGACATCCCGGACGAGGCGCTGACCGCGCCGGTCCGGCGCCTCCTCGCCGACGCGGAAGTGACCCTCCGGGTGAAGGAGGACCTCTTCGCCTCCGTGGAGAGCCTTCGCCGTGCGGAGCGGGACTTTGCCGCGGTCTTCGCGGCGCATGCCTCGGCGCTGGTCGAGGTCCTCGAGTCCGAGGGCCGGGTCCTCGAGTCGATGGGTGGCCCGAGCGATGAGATCCAGCGACAGATCGATGAGGTCCAACAGATCTTCAACATGGGGGACTTCGTCAAGGCGTCGCGGGCGTCCCAGGAGATCCGCACGCGCGCCCAGCAACAGCAGCTCGTCCGAGGCGAGGAAGCGGTCTCCCACGCAAAGCTCTCGCTGGTCGAGCTCGAGACGATGGGCCTCGATCTCGCGCGGTTCCGTACCCAGCTCGACGACGCGCAGGCCGCGGCCCACGCGGGCCGGTACCTCGAGGCGTATCAGCGCGCCACGAAGCTCGAAGAGGGAGCTGCACGCGCTCGCGTGGCCGCGCAGCAGATCCTTGACACCATCGCCCAGGCCCAGGACGCCCTGGGTCGCCTCCGCAGCTCCGGACTTGACCTCGGACCGTATCACGATGCGCTGCGCGCGGCGCGTCTCCAGTTCCAGAGCCTTGAATTCGACGCGGCCCGTGCCGGAGTCGAGGAGGTTCTTCAGCGGCTCGCCCAGGAGGAGGCCCGGCACGAGACGAACCGGCTCCTCGTGGAGATCGAGCAACTGATCGAGGACGGCCGTCGCCTCTCGATTCCCATGGAATCGTTCGATGGCCGGCTGAAAGAGCTACGGACGGAACAGCCGACCGCTCCGCCCGAGGCGACTCGAACGGGGGCCGCGGCGGTCCACGAAGAGCTCATCGGTGTGCTGCGCCCGGTCCTCGAGGAGAACCTGCGGGATCTCGACCGGGACCTGGACATCGCGCGTGCGGCCGGAGTCAACGTCGAGCGGATCCTGGGCCCCCTCAGCGAGGCCCGTCGCCGCATTGCGCTTCCGCTCCCGATCGGGGCCGCAGCCCTTCTCGACTCGGCCCGAAGCGAATTCGTTTCGACCCGGGGCTTCGTCGAGCACGCTGAGCGGATGGCCAAACGCGCCCGGGAAGCACTCGCGCAGGCCGATCTGCTTCACGTGGAGGCGGTCTCGCTCCGGAACGGCGTGGAGCGCCTCGATGGACTGCTCGCCGAGCGTCAGTATGCCCGGGTCATCGAGCTCGCGGGTCCGCTCGAGCGCGAACTCCTCCAAGCGACGTACCAGCACGTCTCGAAGACTCTCGCCGGGTTCCAGGCTACGGTGAGTCGTCTCCGCCATGCAGGGACCGACACTTCGCTCGCCGAGAATCTCCTCCACCAGGCCCGCACGGCGCTCGACGAAGGTCGGTCCGTCGAAGCGCTTCAGCTCGCGTCCAAGAGCGAGGCCGAGCTGGAACGGGCCGAGCTTCAGCGGCGTCTCGCCGAGGGCTCCCTCGAGGCGGCGGGCGGATCGATCGCGCGGGCGGTCTCGGAAGGAGTCGTCGCCTCCGCCGCGACCGACGAATTCGACGCCGCGAAGCGCTCGTTCCAGGAGCGGGTCTACCCGGATGTTCTCGAGCACGCGATGACGGCGCTCGACCACCTCGGGGTCGCTCGGGAGGGGCACCGGCGAGCCCGCGAGGCGATCGACACCGCCGACCGGCAGTTGCGGGAAGCGGGCGAGAATGGGGCGGAGTCGAGCGAGGGGGCCGATCGGCTCGCCACGGCGCGCCAACTCCTGGGAGGCGGCCAGTACTCCGAGGCGGTCCGCGCGGCCCGGGAAGCGACCGAGATGGGCCGATGGGCGATCGAGCGCCTCTTCGCCGCGCCGCTCGGCGAGCTGCGTCGTCAGGTCGAGTCCGGCCGGGCCGAGGGACTGACGAGCGAGATTGATCCCCTGGACGCAGTCGTGGCGGAGTCGGAGGCTGCGCTCCGCTCTCGGGAGTGGCCGCAGGCCCGGGACGGCATCAAGCGGGCCGACGCGCTCTGTCAGCGAATCTTCGACACCGTGGTCGAGGGGCGGTGGCGCGAAGTGGAAGCCGAGTTTGCCCGACTCCCCACCGGGCCCGCGGATGAAACCACGCGCCGGGAGGAGGTGCGCGCGCGGCTCACGGACGTCCGGGGCCGGCGGGACTTCGCGGCCGCACTCGGGATCGTCCGCTCGGAGCTCGAGCTCGCTCGGCGGCGTCGTCGGGAGGAACTGGATGGCCGAATGTCGGAGTTCAAGGCCCGCCTCTGGGTCGGGGAGCGCCTCGGGGTCGACACGACCCCCGTGATGCAGACGTTCAGCGAGGCGCGCGTCGCGGTCGACGCGGGGCAGCTCGATGGGGCGGATGCGCTACTGAGCCGGGCGACCGCGGCCCTCGAGCCCGCGATCCGCGAACCGTTCGACCGTCGGTTCCGGGAGCTCTCGACCGAAGTGACGTTCTCTCAGGAGGGTCTCCACGTCAGCGTCGGGCCGGTGCGGGAGAGCCTCCGCCGGGTCGAAGAGCTCGATCGGGGCGGCCGACTTCTGGACGCTGCCCGCCTCCTTCTCTCGGCCGAGGAGGACCTCAACCTTCGGAAGTCGCTGCACCGGGAGCTGATGAACCTCCACTACCTCATCGACGCCGCGCTTTCTCGTGCGCACGAGCGCCACCTCGATACGAGCGCAGCACGTGCGCTCCTCGCCGAATCGATCCGGCTCCGGGAAACCGACTATGCGGCAGCCCTCGAGAAGGCCCGGGAGGCGTTGCGGAAGCTCCAGGAAGAAGGTGCTGCCACCCCGGAAAGTCCGGCCGCCCCCACGACTGCGACCGCGTCCTCGTTCTGGCCGTTCCGCCGCCCACCGAGCGAGCCGTGAGCCCGGGCCAGCGCCAAGAAACGGACCGCGGGTGACCTTCGAGCGCAGTCGCCCGTCGGTCCCACTAATTAAAGACTGACATCGACCGCAACTGGCCGCCGTTTCCGTCCGAGGCGAAGTTGAGTTCCGCGACGGCATCTCCCGGCCCCATGAGGATGGAATCGGTCCCGCACACGAGCACCGTCTGGAACTGATAGACCAGACCTCCTTGGAGCGAGAGTCGTGCTTCGAAAACGTCCGTGGTGTTCTGGGTCTTGTTCTGGTACGCTCCCAAGTGGATCTCGTGGTAGAGGGCCGCGTGGCTGTCCACATTGAAGTAGGACTGATTTGATGGGACGTAGATCAAGTCGTAGGTCTCGATCACCCCGTAAACAAAATTCGACGCGTTCCCCCTGACCGAAAGCGACAGCTCGAAGGAGAACCGCCAGACGAAGGCAACGTTGTACTCTCCCGAAACCGGTACGGTGAAGTCGGGGCCCTGGAGAACGATCGCATTTGCCGTCGTCGCGGACTGGGGATACGGCTCCCCGGAGCAGGTCGAGGCGACGGTCCGCTCTTCGGACCCGACCCGTCCGCTCCGGTTGGAGGCGAACGTCGGTACGATGAAACGGGCGGAGGAATGGCAACCCGTGGTATACGTGGAACTCGACACTTGGGCGACCACGCCCTCGTAGGGTGGTGTCACCTCGATTCGGTACGTCGCCGACGTGCTGGGGAAGACGAGGAGGAGCACGACGGCGGCCATGCCGACAACCGTGGCGAAGCTGAGCCCTCTGCGGGGAGACCCTCGATCGGCACGGTCCGCCGACCGGGGCGATTGACGGAAGGAGTTCGTCTCCGCCATCGGGACCCCCGAACCTAGAGCCCCCGGAGTCTTGACCGTAACGGTTCAGCTTGCGAGGAAACCGGATCCGACCGAACCGGGCGGAGGAGGAGTCGGCAGGCCTCGCGGTGGGCCGAGCCCGAGTCGGTCGTATTCGACCGTGTGCTTGATCCCGCGTCGCCGAAGAAGAGCCGAGACCTGCTCGGTGATCTGGACGACCTCTTGACACCGGGACGGTTTTGTGAAGTAGAACTCCACCCGCTTCTCTTCGACGATCGGGAAGATCAAGCGGAGCCCGAATGCATCCTGGCGATTGTAGCCGACGGGCTTGCGGTTCCCCTTGAGATCCCGGAGGTTCTCGTCGAGAAGGACCTCCGGAAGCAACGGGTCGGAGTCCTTGACGAACGGCCGGTTCATCTCGACGACCCGACGGTGGATCTCCGGGTACACGCGGACGAGGTCATGGTACGTCCGCTTCGGGTCGAGAAGGATGTGGCCGCTCCGCGCTTTGACCGGAGGAGTCACGTTCCCGGAAACCCTGCCGGACAGATAGGCCCTTCGGGACCCCGAAGCAACTGCTATACATGTCCTGGGCTGGGCGCGGACATGTCCGGAGCCCCGCTTCCGAGCCAGGGTCCCGCTGTGTATGCCCCTCCCTCCGATTGCATCGTCGTGACCACCCCGTTCGTTCCAGGGTACCGGGTTTCGAAGATCATCGGGACGACCTTCGGCTTGATCGTCCGATCGCGGGGCCTCGGCCGGAACATCGTCGCCGGTTTTCGCGCCCTCGGGGGAGGCGAGATCACCGAGTATACGCAGCTCTTGGAGCAGGCCCGGCACGAGGCGCTGGTGCGGCTGAAGGATCATGCGAAGAGCCTCGGGGCCAACGCGGTTCTCTCGGTCGGATTCGACACGTCGGAAATGAGCGAGATCATGACCGAGATCATGGCGTACGGGACTGCCGTTGTGGTGGAGCCCGACCCGAATCCGCCCGCGGGGGTCTCCCTCCGCTGAACCGCGATCCGACGAAAGGCTCAAAGAGCCCGCCCACTAGCGGCGGGGGGCGCTCCCGTAGTCTAGTGGTCAAGGATAGAGGCCTCTCGAGCCTCTGACGCGGGTTCAAAACCGGTCGGCG
>Ga0187784_10003278_pt1 | contig 13056 bp, 14 predicted proteins | sample 1015_SJ02_MP15_2_FD_132964 | JGI IMG/M metagenome (GOLD analysis project Ga0187784, IMG submission 132964) | Tropical peat soil microbial communities from peatlands in Department of Meta, Colombia - 1015_SJ02_MP15_20_MG | ecosystem: Environmental > Terrestrial > Soil > Wetlands > Peat | place... | reverse complement strand
GGACTTCCTCCTGCCAACTCCATCTGGCTCTGGGGACAGGGGCGTTCGCCGCAGATGGCCCCGCTGAAGGAACGATTCGGAATAGATGGCTATGTGATCTCGGCGGTCCACCTGATCAAGGGGATTGGAATCCTAGCAGGATTAGAAGTGATTGAGGTCCCGGGGATTACAGGATACCTTGACACGAATTATGAAGGCAAGGCCCAGTATGCCCTGAAGGGTTTGAGGGAGAAGGATTTTGTCTATGTCCATGTGGAGGCCCCTGATGAGGCGAGTCACATGGGAAATCTTCGTTTGAAGGTCGAAGCGATCGAGGCCTTTGACGAAAAGGTCGTGGGGAAGATTTTGGACGGAATGAAGGAATTCAAACGGTACAAGGTGCTGGTCATCCCCGATCATTCCACCCCTCTTTCCGTCAGAACGCACACTGCTGATCCGGTTCCATTCGTCATTTATTCCAACGAGGACGGACGCGCCTCCTGCCATGGGAGAACATTTGATGAAGCTTGTGCGGGTCAGTCCGGAATATTTATTGAGAAGGGGTTTGAATTGATCGAAAGGTTTTTAAATCCCCGCTGTTCGTGTTGACGGAGAGGGAGGATGTTTTGGTGAATTCGAGGACCAAGTATATATTTATGACCGGAGGCGTGGTTTCGTCTCTAGGAAAGGGGCTGGCATCGTCATCGATCGGATCCCTCCTGGAGCTGAGGGGGTTGAAAGTCAATTTCCTCAAGTTCGACCCTTATATCAACGTAGACCCGGGGACCATGAATCCTTTTCAACATGGGGAGGTCTACGTAACCGATGATGGCGCGGAGGCGGACCTCGACCTAGGACACTACGAGCGCTACACCAATGTCAAGACTTCAAAGAAAAATAATTTCACGACGGGACAGATCTACGATTCCGTCATCTCCAAAGAGAGGAAGGGGGACTATCTGGGCAGCACCGTGCAGGTGATTCCCCATATCACCGATGAGATCAAGTCCAAGATCTTCGACTTAGCCCAGGATGTTGACATTGTCATCATCGAGGTGGGTGGAACCGTCGGCGACATCGAGAGCCTTCCCTTTTTAGAGGCGATCCGACAAATTCGAGGAGACGTGGGCAGGGAAAATACGCTCTACATTCACCTCACCCTGGTGCCTTATATCCAAACAGCCGGGGAGTTGAAGACGAAGCCGACTCAACATAGTGTGAAGGAGCTTCGAGAAATAGGTATTCAGCCTGACATTCTTCTTTGCCGGACCGATCGATTGCTCTCTTCTGACGTGAAAGCCAAAATCGCCCTCTTTTGCAATGTGGATAAAGGTGCGGTGATCACAGCCAAGAATGTGGAGACGGTTTACGAAGTCCCCATTGTGTTTCATCAAGAAGGGCTGGATGAAAAAATTGTCGAGAAACTCAATATCTGGACCGGGCGGCCGAATCTAAGAGGGTGGGAGCGTGTCGTCAAAAAGGCCAAACATCCCCGTTTCGAGACCACCATCGCGGTGGTGGGAAAATATGTCGGCTTGGTCGAATCCTATAAAAGCTTGACGGAGGCGTTGATTCATGGAGGCATTGCCAATGACGCCCGGGTGAATCTGAAATATATCGATTCGGAGCAGGTCGAGAAAGAAGGGCCCGAGCATTTTCTCAAGGAGGCCAATGGCATTCTTGTCCCGGGAGGGTTTGGGACGAGGGGAATCGAAGGGAAGATCAAGGCGATTCAATATGCCAGGGAGAAACGAATCCCCTATTTCGGAATCTGCTTGGGGATGCAGTGTGCTGTGATTGAAATGGCCAGGCACTGCGCCGGCCTTAAAGGGGCAAACAGCGAGGAATTCGACGCCCACACGCCGCACCCTGTGATCTATCTCATCGAGGAGTGGGTGGACCGCAATCAGGTCGTTCAGAAACGGACTTGTGATTCGGAAAAGGGTGGTTCGATGAGGCTGGGGTCTTATCCTTGCCGGCTTGAAGAAGGAAGCTTGGCTCTGGAGGCCTATAATAAGAAATTGATTAATGAACGGCACCGGCATCGTTACGAATTCAATAATGCTTATATGGATATTTTGGGAAAGGCAGGAATGGTATTCAGTGGCGTCTCTCCCGACAAGGAGCTTGTCGAAATTATCGAACTGAAAGGCCACCCCTGGTTTCTCGGATGTCAGTTCCACCCAGAATTTAAATCGAAGCCGATGGATCCTCATCCCCTTTTCAGGGAGTTTATCAAGGCCTCCATTCGGCGGAGGAAAAGCTCCAGGGGAAAGACAAGAGGTTCAAAGCTCAACCAAGGTCGCAAACCGCAAAGCGCATAGAGTTGAGGGGAGAAGGAGACAAGAGTCGTTGGATATCGTGAAAGAAGCTAAACGGGTATTGAGGGTGGAAGCCCAATCCATTCTCGACTTGGCAGAGCGAGTGGATGAGAATTTCTCACGGGCGGTCGAGTTACTCTATCATTGTAAAGGGAAAGTCGTCCTCATGGGCATGGGAAAATCGGGACTCGTAGGCCGAAAGATCTCGTCCACATTTGCCAGCACGGGAACCCCTTCTTTTTTTCTCCACCCCGCAGAAGGGCTCAACGGAGATTTCGGGATGTTAGCGAAGGAGGATGTGATCATCGCCATCTCCAACAGTGGAGAGACCCGAGAGCTTTTGGAAGCCCTGCCGCTCATCAAACGATACGGAAATCGTTTGATCACCTTCACCGGAAACCTAAGCTCCACGCTGGCAAAGGCCGGGGATGTGAACCTCAACGTCCATGTGAAAGAGGAGGCCTGCCCCTTTGGTTTGGCTCCCACCGCCAGCACCACCGCCACGCTCGCTCTCGGAGATGCCTTGGCCATCGCTCTCATGGGGAAAAGAGATTTCAAAAAAGAGGATTTTGCCATGCTCCACCCGGGCGGTGCACTGGGGAAGAGGTTACTCCTGAGAGTGGAGGACTTGATGCATGTCGGAAAGGCTTTTCCGACGGTGGGGGAGAAGACCCTGATGAAGGATGCGATTTTTGAGATTACTTCAAAACGATTGGGAGTCACCGGAGTCTGCAACACGGAGGGGTATCTAGTGGGCGTGATTACCGACGGGGATTTGAGGCGGGCCTTGGAGAAATTCAGCGATCTTTTCAATCGGGAGGCCTCCGAAGTCATGACGAAGAACCCGAAGTGGATCGAAAAGGATGCCTTGGCGGCGGAAGCCGTACAGAGAATGGAGGAGCACTCGATTACTTCCCTGTTTGTTTTCAACAAAACAGGAGATAAAGTCCCCGTGGGGATTATTCATCTCCACGACCTGTTGAAAGCGGGCGTGGTCTAAGCAGCCCAAAGCTGAAGGCTCAAGGCCGATAGATATCACCTTTGAGCTTTCAACTTTGAACTTTGAGCAAGATAGTTGACTATGAAAAAAGCGAAAATCATCATTTTATTGTCGATTCTGATGATCGGGGGGATCGTCCTTGCCAGTCTCTGGGCAAACCTACGGGAGAGAAGGGCTTCGGAAGCTGTGGAGAAGGTTCCGAAGGCTTCCACCGGAGGGGCTGACATGAGACTGGAAAAAGTTCGATTTATGGAGGATAAACACGGTCAAAAGACTTGGGAGTTGGAGGCGAAATCAGTTCATCGATACGAAGGACAAAACATGATGGTCTTAGAGGACGTGAAACTGACCTTTTATGCGAAGGAAGGACGGATCTTCTATCTCACTAGCAAGCAGGGAAAGGTTTATCAGGACTCGAAGAACGTGGACTTGATAGGTGATGTGGTGCTTACGTCGAACGACGGGTACTCGCTGAAGACCCAATCCGCTTCCTATCGTGATGCAGACAAGATCGTGAGCACTCCCGACCCCGTGGAGATCGAAGGGGAACAGCTTCGAATGACAGGCAAAGGGATGGTGGTTAATGTGGAAGCCAAGACCTTTAGAATTCTCAGCCAGGTGAAAACCCAACTGAGAGGGAAAAAGAAGGCATGAAGCAAAATAGACCGGTCGGTCTTCTCGTTATTTCATTCTTCCTTCTTTTCTTTTTTGTTTCTGGAGAAGCCCAGGAAAAGAAGGGGAGCGGAAAAGGTGGGGAGAAAGACATTAAGACCGACAGGGGGTTTGGATTTACTACCAGTCGTGCCCCCATCGATATTACCTCTGATACGGTGGAGGCGGATCAGAAGCAGAACAGGGTTACCTTTAAGGGAAATGTAGTAGCGAAACAGGAGGACGTAACGCTCTACGCCAATACGCTGGTTATGATTTATGATCCCGACACGAGACAGATGAAGGAGGTCATCGCGATCGGCAACGTGAAGGTCGTTCAACTGGATCGCCGGGCTACCGGCCAGAAAGCGACGTTTGATCAGGACAGTAATAAAGTGATTCTGGACGGGGACGCGGTGGTTCGTGAAGGGACGAATGTCGTCCGGGGGGAGCGGATTACCTTCTACGTCGATGAGGAGAGGAGTGTCGTGGAACCGGTGAAGGGAGGGCGTGTCAGCACCAGCATTACCCCACCGCCCAAAGAGGAAGGGGAGGAGAAAAAGCCGAAAGAAGAAAAGAAAAAATAAAAATAGTTGTGAGTTTGGAGTTATGAGTTAAATAATAAATTACCGAGAACTCAAAAAACTCCGAACTGCGATGAGAAAAGCAATGTCGCGTATCTTATGTGAGAGTTTGATCAAGTCATTTCGTCATAAAACGGTTGTGGATTCGGTGAGTATCGATATCCAAGGGGGAGAAGTGGTAGGACTGTTGGGACCCAACGGTGCTGGGAAGACCACCATTTTTTATATGATCGTCGGATTGTATCAACCCAACGGCGGGAAGATATACCTTAACGACGAAGAGATTAGTCGCCTTCCCATGTATTTGAGAGCGAGGAAAGGAATCGGGTACCTTCCTCAGGAGCCATCGGTTTTTAGAAAGCTCACGACCGAAGAGAATCTGACGGCGATTTTGGAGACCCTTCCGCTCTCCGCGAAGGAGAAGAAGAACCGATTGGAAAAGCTCTTAAACGAGTTAGGACTCTCCTCACTGCGCAAACAGAAAGCCTACGTTCTCTCGGGAGGAGAGCGCCGGCGTGTGGAGATTACACGAGCCTTGGTGCTCTCGCCTTCTTTCATTCTTTTGGACGAACCTTTTTCAGGGATCGATCCCATCGCCGTTTTAGATATCCAGGCCATCATCCGTCAATTGAAATCAAAGGGGATTGGAATTATAATTACGGATCATAATGTTCGAGAAACCCTGGGAGTTTGCGACCGGGCATACATCCTTAACGAAGGGCGAATCCTGGAGGAAGGAAGCCCCGAAAAGATTGCCCAAAGCGAGAAGGCGAGAAAGATCTATCTGGGCGATGGGTTTGAGTTAGGGGGGAGGCGCCTCAGTCAAGAGGAAAAAAAGAAGGGCATAGATCCTCCTGGCCAGCGGAGACTATGGGAGTAAGATGGTCTTAGAGATTAAACAAACGCCTAAGCTTGTTCAACAGTTGGTGATCACCCCTCAGCTCCAGCAGGCGATCCGGCTTCTCCAGTTAACGCGTCTTGAATTGGTGGACCTGATCAGCCAAGAGATGAAGGAGAACCCGCTCCTGGAGGAGGCGGAGGAGGGGAAGGAACTGGCAGAGGGCGAAGCCCCGGTGATCGACCAGGAGGAAGCCGAAGCCCCCCCCGAGCCAGAAGTGACGCCGGAACTGAAAGGAAATGGAGAGGGGGCGGATGAGTTTGATTGGGAGAACTACCTAGAAAATTCAAACCTCACCCCATTTGAAAAGAGTTCTCGGAGATCTCAGGATGACGAAGAAAGACCGTCCTTCGAAAATTTTCTGACTAAGAGGACAACCCTGACAGATCATCTTCAGTGGCAGCTGCAACTCTCGCACTTCACGGAGGAAGAGCATGAGGCCGGGACGTGGATCATCGGAAATCTGGATGAAGATGGATATCTGAAGGTCTCCCTGGAAGAGATCAGCTCAGAAACCCATCTTCCGATGGAGGGGGCAGAGAGGGTCCTACGGAGGGTTCAGCAATTCGATCCAGTAGGAGTGGCGGCGAGAGATTTGAAAGAATGTCTTTTGATCCAGCTGGAGCAAATAAGTCCCCGAGATCCCGTGGCGGAACGAATTGTTTCCGACCATCTCTCTCTTCTGAGAAATCGAAATTACCCAGCGATCGCCAAACGGTTAGGGGTGTCTTTGGATCGAGTGAACCGGGCTGCGTCTCTCATCTCCAAATTGGATCCAAAACCAGGAAAGGCATTCGGAAGCGAGGTGATCCAAGAGATCATCCCCGATGTCTATATTTACAAGGTGGAAGGAGATTATGTCATCTATCTGAACGATGACGGAATTCCGAGACTCAAGATCAATTCTCTTTACCGGAATATCCTCAACGGCAGCCGTCACGCTCCGGATGGGGACCGAAAATACATCCAGGACAAACTCCGGTCCGCCCTCTGGCTGATCCGCAGCATCCACCAACGACAAAGGACGATTTATAAGGTGGCCAAAAGCATCGTGAAATTCCAGAGGGAATTCTTGGACAAAGGAATCCAATCCCTCAAGCCCCTTGTGCTACGAGATGTGGCCGAAGATATCCAGATGCATGAATCCACGATTAGCCGAGTCACTCACAACAAGTATGCTCATACTCCCCAAGGGATTTATGAATTGAAATTCTTCTTCAACGCTGGGATCACCTCCACACAGGGGGAGACGATGGCCTCGGAAAGCGTCAAGAATCTGGTTCGGGAAATCATTGCTAAAGAAGATCCAAGGAAACCTTACAGCGATGAGAAATTGGTCCAGATTCTCCAGGGGATGAACATCCATATCGCCCGAAGAACCGTCTCGAAATATCGAGAGATGATGAAGATCCTCTCCTCCAACGAGCGGAGGAAGATTGCTTAGTCTAATGGGTCGTTCCCCCTCTACCGTTTGGTGTGAACCGGCGAACTTTGTTGAAGCGTAGGAGCCGACCAATGCAAGTTGCAGTGACATTTCGACATATGGAGACGGACGAGGGCGTCAAGGTCTACGTAAGAGACAAGGTGCAGAAGCTTCAAAAATATATCCTGAATCCAACGGAGATTCATGTCGTTTTGGCGGTAAAAATTCCGGCATATAGCCGAAATCACTATTGTCGGGAACGGAAGATCTCTCAATAGCCAGGGAAGGGACAACGATCTCTATGCCGCCATCGATCAGATGGTGGATAAAATGGAGCGACAGATTCGTGAACGAAGGGAGAAGGTGAGACAAAAAAGAGCGATCTCCTCTTCTAAGGCTTCTTCCACGAAGGGAGAAGGAGACCAGGAGGGCAAAGAAGAGGGAGAGGTCCCTGCCCTTCTCCAGAGAAACCGTACGATTGCCAAGCCCATGTCTCTTGAGGAAGCGCTATCTCAATTGACCCTTTCAAAAGAAGATTTCTTGGTGTTTATCAATTCGGATTCCGGGCAGATGAACGTTGTGTACCGGTCAAAAAAAGGGGGCTACGGGTGGGTGGAACCTCATCCCAAGTAGCCGAGGCACCCAAGAGGGAATGATGAAAATCATGGACTATCTGGATGAGGCGTCGGTGATCCCGGACTTGAAGGGAACGGACAAGCCCTCCATTCTCAAGGAGTTATCAAGTGTCTTGGTAAAGCCATGCCAAGTCGCTTCCGTTGAAGAAATGCTTCAAGTGCTCCTCGACCGGGAGAAACTGGGATCGACGGGAATTGGAGAAGGGATTGCCATCCCCCATGGTCGGATAAAAAAGTTGAAAAGATTCTTCATCTCTTTCGGTCGTTCCCCGAAGGGGGTGGATTTTGATTCCATCGACCGGAAACCGAGCCAGCTCTTCTTTTTAGTATTGGCCCCGGAGAATTCGGCTGTCGAGAACTTAAAGCTTCTCGGTCGAATCGTCACCCTGCTCAAAGAGCCTTCCTTCAAGAAGCGATTAACAGAGGCTCCTTCGCAGAAAGAGCTTTTCCGTATCATCTCCGAAGAGGATGAGAAATACTAGTCGATGAATGGTGTCGTTGTACAAGAATTGGAGCAGAGCCGGGAGCACCATTTGGAACTGACCCTGATGGCCGGGCAAAAAGGGCTCAAGAATATGATCACCCATTCGCAAGTCCAGAAGATGGGGTTGGCCCTGACGGGTTTTATCCAATTCATCAACCCGGAACGTCTTCAGATTATCGGAAATACGGAAATGGCTTATTTCAACACGCTGACACCCGGGATGCAGGAGAAGGTGATCCACCAGATTTGTAGCCTGCCGTTGTCCTGTCTGGTTATCACCCGGGGTTTGGAGATTCCCGAACTCCTCCTCCGGGAAGCCGACGAGAAGGGCATCCCTGTATTTCGGACCAGCATCCGCTCTTTCGATTTTATTGAGCGAATCACCCAATTCTTGGAGGAGAAACTTTCCGCGACGACCAGCCTCCACGGTGTGCTCATGGATGTCTTTGGGGTGGGCCTCCTCCTTTTGGGTAAGAGCGGGATTGGGAAGAGTGAATGTGCGCTGGACTTGATTCTTCGAGGGCACCGGCTGGTGGCAGATGACATGGTTCATATTCGGAAACGGTCTTCGTCCTCAGTGATCGGAAGTGGTTTCGAAGTGATCCAGCACCACATGGAAATCCGAGGACTGGGAATCCTCAACATTCGGAGCCTTTTTGGTGTGGAGGCCATTCGCGAGAAGAAGAAGGTCGAGCTCATCCTAGAGTTGATGGAGTGGGACGCCCACCGGGAGTACGATCGTTTGGGGTTTGAGGAGGAGAAATTTTCCGTCCTGGGCGTTGAGCTTCCGATGTTGAGAATTCCCGTCACGCCCGCTCGGAATTTGACGACCATCATCGAGGTGGCTGTTCGCAATCATCTCTTGAAAGTGATGGGATACGATTCGGCGTTGGAGTTTGAGAAGAAACTCCTACGCAAGATGGAAGGGAGAGAGGGGGATGGATTTGAGGTTGAGGGCGAAGTGGAGTGAAGAATATACGAGTCATTCTCATCAGCGGTCTTTCCGGGTCGGGCAAGACTACGGCGATTAAAGCCTTAGAAGATATTGGTTTTTATTGCGTCGATAACCTTCCCATACTCCTTTTACCCAAATTCATAGAACTCTGTGTGCAGTCGGGTGGAAAGATCTCCAAGGTGGCCGTGGTGGAGGATATCCGGGGAGAAGCTTCCTATCCTCTTTCCCAGCAGGTTCCGAATCCCCCGAGCGGCGAGACTGGTTCAGGGCGAGCCTCAGACCATCATGTGTCAGGGCAGTTGAGGGAAGGAGCGGGGGAAATAGATTTCTTAGAAGATTCGAGAAGGATCATCCAAGACTTAAAGAAAGAGGGATATCCCATCGAAATCCTCTTTTTGGAGTCTTCCGACCCCGCTCTGATGAGGCGATTCAGCGAGACCCGGCGTCAGCATCCATTGGCGGTCGGCGGGTCTATCCGAGAGGGGCTCCGATTGGAACGAGAACGACTTCAAGCCATCAGGGATATGGCCAATCAGGTCATTGATACGTCAGAATTAAATGTGCATCAGCTGAAAGAAAGAGTCCAACAGTATGCCGAGGAGGGAAGAAGCCCGGGCCAGATGACAATCGTCCTCCTTTCTTTTGGATACAGTTTTGGAATTCCTTTTGAAACGGATCTCTTGATGGATGTTCGCTTCTTACCCAATCCTTATTTTGTAGAAGAGTTGAAACGGTTAAGAGGAGATCATCCAGATGTCTCCGAATATGTCCTCCAGTGGGAAGAGGCAAAAGAATTTTTGCGGCACCTTCAAGAGTTGATCCGGTTTCTTCTTCCCCTGTATGAAAAGGAGATGAAGACACATCTGACGATTGCCGTGGGGTGTACCGGTGGGAGACATCGTTCGGTCGTCATCGTTAACCGATTGGCAGAGATGCTCCGGGATGAATTGGCGGAGCGGGCAGTATTTCTGTCTGTACAACACCGCGACGCGGAGAAGGGATGAGGAGAGAAATGGTTGGAGTGGTTGTGGTGACCCATTGCCGCTTAGCCGAGGAGATGATCTGTGCTGCACGCTTGGTGGTGGGAGAGGAGTTGAAACAATTTCAACCCGTTTCAATCGACCCGAAGGAGGGGAGCGAAGAGATCCGGGAAAAGATCATCGCTGCCATTCGGAAAGTGGATGTCGGACAAGGGGTCCTCATCCTGACGGACATGTACGGAGGGACCCCTTCCAATATCAGTCTCTCTTTCTTGGAAGAGAAGAAGATAGAAGTGATCACGGGAGTCAACCTCCCTATGTTGCTGAAATTGGCGACTTATCAGAACAATATGGATCTTGAGGCCTTGGCCGCTTTCATTACCGATTATGGTCAAAGAAATATCAATCTAGCCAGCGAGGTGCTTAAGAAAAGGGTCGACAAGAAGAAGAATTAAGAGTTTGGAGTTTAGAGTTTAGAGTGCAAAAGAGAAAGGGGTACAGAACCACCAAATCCCAAGCACCAAATTTCAAATAAATCCCAATCGCCGAAATTCGAAACAAAATCTGTTTTGGTCATTTGAGATTGGAAACTGGAGATTATTTGGGATTTGGAATTTGTAATTTGAGATGTTAAATGCCTTGCGCTGTGTTCTCAGCACAGTGCTCATAAAAGTCGAGATGGAAATTCAGACCTTTACGATTCGAAATCGCCTAGGGCTTCATGCGCGGGCAGCCGCTCTTTTAGTTAAAACGGCCAATCATTTCGCTTCGGAGATTACCATCGAGAAAGACGGGTTGGAGGTCAATGGAAAATCGATCATGGGAATATTGATGTTGGCTGCCTCGAAGGGCTCGAAGATTACGCTAAAAGCAGAAGGGAAAGATGCGGTTCAAGCGGTTAAGACCCTGGGTGAATTGATTGAGAATAGATTCGGCGAGGAATAGGAATGGCCGTTCAGCAGCAGATCAATAAATTTGTCCAAGGAATCGCCGCTTCTCCCGGGATCATCGTTGGGAAGGCCTTTCTGATTGAACGACTTAAGGTTCGTCTTCCTCAGAAGAAAATCGACCTCTCTGGGGTAGAAGAAGAAGTCAACCGGTTCCTCAATGCGATTCGAGAATCACAGAATGAGTTATCCGAGATCAAAGAAAAGATTCTTGACCCGGAAGTGCGCAAGCATTCCTTTATCCTCGATGTCCACTTGATGATTTTGAACGACGAGATGCTGCTTCAGGATACCGTGGATGCGATCCGAAAGAAAGAAGTGAATGCGGAATGGGCTTTGGATCTCACTCTGGAGAAGCTGGACGCGGCCTTCAAGACCATCGAAGACGAATATCTGAGGGAGCGGCGCAGCGACCTGCACTATGTGGCGGCGAGGATCTTTCGAAACTTATTGGGAAAGAAGCACGATGACATCACCCGGATTAAAGGGAAAGTGATTGTGGTTGCCCACGACCTGTCTCCTGCGGATACCCTTCAGATGAACCTGCAGCATGTGGCAGGGTTCATCACGGATATCGGCGGCAAGGTTTCCCACACGGCGATCCTCTCCCGGTCTCTCGGCATTCCGGCAGTGGTCGGAGTCCAGGTAGCGACCTCCCTGATTAACGGAGGAGATCTCTTAATCATCGATGGAGAGACAGGAGAAGTGGTTATTAATCCCACGGACGAAGTCTCAAAGTCCTTTCTCGAACGGAAGCGTCGGACCAGACTGATCGAGCGTGAGATTCTGAAATACGCTTCTTTGCCGGCAGAGACCCGAGATGGAGTTCGTGTCCGCCTTCAGGCCAACATTGAAATGGTGGAGGAGATCTCCTCTGCCAAGGTGCATGGTGCAGAGGGGATCGGGCTTTATCGTACGGAAATCGTTTATCTCAACCGGAAAGACCTCCCCACGGAGCAGGAGCATTTCCAGACCTACCGGCGCCTGGTTGAAGATATTTCCCCGGCCACCGCAACCATCCGTACGTTGGACATCGGTGGCGATAAATTTCTTCCAAATTATTCGAAGAACAACGAGTTGAACCCGGCCCTAGGATTAAGAGCGATCCGGTTCAGCCTTCGGGAGACTGACATCTTCAAGACCCAGTTGAGGGGGATCTTGCGGGCCAGCGCCTATGGAAAGCTGAGAATCCTTTTCCCCATGATCTCGGGGATTGAGGAAATCCGGCAGGCGAAGGCCATCTTAGAAGAGGCTAAAAAGAGCTTGGCCAGGGCAAAAATTCCGTTTGACGAAAAAATAGGAATTGGGGCCATGATCGAGATTCCCTCTGCCTCGGACATTGCTGACATCTTAGCCAAGGAGGTGGATTTTTTCAGTATCGGAACAAACGACCTGATCCAGTACGCACTGGCGGTCGACCGGATCAATGAACACGTCTCCTATCTCTATGAACCCCTTCACCCCGCTGTTCTGAGAATCATCCGATGGGTCGTTCAATCAGGTCATCAAGCCGGGATTCCAGTGGCCATTTGTGGAGAGATGGCGGCAGAGCCGACTTATGCCGTCGTCCTATTAGGGTTGGGCCTGGATGAATTCAGTATGAACCCGGCTTCCATTCCCAAAGTGAAGAAAGTACTCCGGATGTCGAGATTTGAGGAGACCCGGTCTTTGGTCGAACAACTGTTCCAATTTTCAACGGCCTCAGAGATTGAGTGTTTTATACGGAACTGGATGGCCAAACGATTTCCTGAAGAGGTCATTGAACGCTATCCAGAGGAGATAGAAGCCTAAAAAGGTACGAAAAGGAGGAAATATTCCATGGCAATGACAGATTTCTTATTCACCTCGGAATCGGTCACCGAGGGTCATCCCGATAAGGTTGCTGACCAGATTTCAGATTCCATCCTGGATGCGATCATTGCTCAGGATACCAGGGCTCGGGTGGCCTGCGAGACGATGGTCACCACGGGAATGGCTATTATTGCAGGAGAGATTACCACTTCCTGCTATGTCCATATGCCGTCCATCGTCCGAGAGACGATCAAAGAGATCGGTTACAACAACTCGGGGATGGGCTTCGATTGGGAGACGTGCGCAGTGATCACTTCCATTGATGAGCAGTCATCCGATATCAAGCAAGGGGTGGATGAATTTGGAGATCACGAACAGGGGGCCGGGGATCAAGGGTTGATGTTCGGC
>Ga0187784_10003277_pt1 | contig 13057 bp, 12 predicted proteins | sample 1015_SJ02_MP15_2_FD_132964 | JGI IMG/M metagenome (GOLD analysis project Ga0187784, IMG submission 132964) | Tropical peat soil microbial communities from peatlands in Department of Meta, Colombia - 1015_SJ02_MP15_20_MG | ecosystem: Environmental > Terrestrial > Soil > Wetlands > Peat | place... | reverse complement strand
CTCGAGTTCTACCATGCGTGGCGTGAAGCGGAGCTTCGGGAGTGTATGCGCGTCCGCGCGGCCCAGAAGCGGTACAATCTGCTGTCCCTGAAACCCGAATTTGCTGAGCGCCTCGACCGGCAAAACGAGCAGCGTCCCTGCTTCTTGCGCCGTTTTCACGAGGATCTCGAGGAATTTGCGGGACAGGACAGATGCCGGCGGCACATCGAAGATGATCGGAATGGGAATGGAAAAAGCCCGTGCGCCTTCCCCCGCCCTTGCTCCCCGTTCATCGAAAGTAAGGAAGGGCGGCTTTTGACCAATATCCACGCTGGTCGAAATGAATTCTCGGCCGTGAATACCGTCGCGTGTGGGACGTACGATCTCTGACATGTCGGTCCACATGCCGTCCCAGCCTTCGCCTCCGAAGGGGCCTCGGTAGCCGGCGCCTTTCACCGGTATCCTCCCGGTGCGTGCTTCATAGCAAGTGGTGTCAACATCGTCCGGAGTGAAGTAGGAGTCGCCCAGACGCTGGTGTTCCGGATTAAGGTGCACGTGGGCCATGTCGGGATACTCCATTGTGCAGCGCAGGCAAGCCACGCACGAGTTGCTCCGGGGCGCGAATCCCCCCACCGGCCCGGAGAAAACGCCGTAAACGCACGGCCGGCTCAATGCAACTTCCAGGTTTCGCCGATGGTGAACCAGTTCCTTGATCAGATGCATGGCCAAACCAGGCTTGCTGACTTTCACCCGTGTGCGATTTGGGAAAGGCGCGATTTCCGGTGCGGGGCTCGTCTGAAGGTGGTAGCGATGATACATGTCGAATTACTGGTTCAAACAAACAAGCCACGCCGTGTGGCTTGGAGGCGGCATATACCTGCTTTTGGGAAACCCGATGTCTTGGTAGGCAGAAGCCAAGTGAACCGGAGTCCCCCCTCTCCGTTTTTGACCGCCCGATAACATACCGCCGACCGGCTCGGAATGCAATAGCACGGTGAATTAAAGTCCGGCAATTGAACAGTGCTTCCTGGACACAAGTCGGGGGTCCGACTCATGCGGATTTCCTTGCCGTAGAAATGGCAGACGAGCAGAGTGAAATCGGTAAAAGCAGGGGTCAGGGCCCGCGGCCTACCCATAGAGATGAAAGTCATCGGCCCCGTCACCCCCGCGCAAGCGGGGGTCCACGTCCCGACGAACTGGATTCCCGCTTTCGCGGGATTGACGTCTTGACTTTCATTTATTTGGTTGGGCCGCAGGACCATGTGCGCTCGGAATGATACGGCCGGTCGATCTTTTCACACCTTCCCACGCCACGGGCCACAGGGCGACGCCCCTGGCGGGGCTCTGGAAATGCGCGGGTGGCGCAGACATCGCCCTTTATGTCTGCGCCCCAGTCAACGCCTCGCTTTCTCGTGGGCCGGGTGTTCACGAAAACCCAATCAACCGGATGTCGGGCGCTACGGGTGCCCGGCGTGCAACGGTACAATGGGGGTCGCAGACATGCACGGCAATGTCTGCGCCACCCGCGGGACGAGAGTCACGTCATTCCCGCGGAAGCGGGAATCCAATTCCGGGCTGACGATAACAGCCTTTGTTTTCAATGACATTCCCTGGTTAAAAGGGTAAGTCATTTATTTTCAATGACATTCGAGCTTAATTGGGGAGTTTCTCATGCCGGCCCTTTGTTTTCATAGACATTCTCGGGTCGTTCGTTCAATTTTGAAGAATCCTTCGTGGCATGGCCCTCTTGTGACGAACTTTTCGTCCACTGCCCCCTTCTCACCCTGTTCCTCATCTCCTGGCGCGCTGACATAAAAATCAATGCCGGCCCAGCCCCCGGTTGCCACTTGGTAGCGTACGCCCGTCCGACCCCCTCTCGCTCGTTGCCTTGCGGCCTTTGCGTACCTTGCGCCTTTGCGTGGACCCGCCCCGGAATCGTGGGCCGTGCCCGCCAACTCCTCAGTCCCGAATCCCGAATCCCGAATCCTGAATCCGGAATCCTGCTTCCTCGCTCTAATCCGCCTCTTTTGCGCTCAAAATCGAGTTCGTTTTGAGTTCGTTTTTCGCTCCAAAAGCAGCTAAGTGCTGTGTTTTCAGCAAATCCTTGAGTTCGTTCCCTCTATTTAACATCTTTTTCGCGTTTTGTTGCCCTCTTGCGCCCCCGCGAGCCGCTTTCTCATCTCCTTCCCGCGCTGTACGCCGGCGCTCTTCATAGGTTAAGCATGATAGGCTACCATTTTGCTGCCCTTCTGTCAAGAGTAAAAGCGGGGCCCTGATCCGTCCATAACTTGCGGGTAGGCAATGAAAAAGTAGGGGCGAGGCGGCGAACGTGCGAAAAAATCCCCTTGTAGGGGCGGCCCTTGTGGCCGCCCTGGGGCAACCACAAGGGTTGCCCCTACGACGCACCGCCACAACGCGGTTTTTTTCACACGTTCGACGCCTCGCCCCTACAGGCGGCACCCTCCGAGCGAAACCGGACGGGGCGGAGCGCCCATCGGCCGGCGCGGCGACTGCTTCTACCAGTCTCGCCCGTCGTTATCGAAGGGTGGCCTGGTTGGGGTTTCGGGGATGACTTGACTTTCGCCTTATATTCGCTTATTGTTGGTCAGGATAGAGTCGCGAACGTCAGCTCGACGGTGGGTTCGGCTTGCGCTGTTTTCGCGGCATCCATTGGCGTACCAGTATTGGGATGAAGTCCTGAAATACAGTTCAGACCAGCGGAGTTTCGGGTTTTAGTTTCGAGGCGATGGATGGGGCAAGCGTCGGCAATTGAGTGGACGGAATCCACGTGGAACCCGCTCACGGGCTGCACGAAGATCAGCCCGGGGTGCAAGCATTGCTACGCCGAGCGGATGGCCCTGCGCCTCAAAGCCATGGGCCAGCCCAACTATGCCAAGGGTTTTGACTTGGCCCTCCACGAGAACGCCCTGGAGCTGCCGCTGAAGTGGAAGAAGCCCCAGACCATTTTCGTAAACTCGATGAGCGACCTGTTCCATAAAGATGTTCCTGTGGATTTCATCCTGGGAACCTTCGACGTCATGCGCCGCGCCGACTGGCACAATTTCCAGGTCCTCACCAAGAGGTCGGAGCGCTTGCTGGAGCTCTCTCCGATACTTCCCTGGAAACCGCACATTTGGATGGGCGTGAGCGTGGAAACCCTCAAGTATACTCACCGCATCGACCACCTTCGCCAAACCGGCGCGATGGTGAAATTCCTGTCCCTCGAACCACTCTTGGGGCCGCTCCCTGGCCTGAATCTAGATGGCATCGATTGGGTGATCGTGGGCGGCGAATCCGGCCCCGGCGCCCGCCCCATGGACCCGGCGTGGGTGACGGAAGTCCGCGACCAGTGCCTCAACGCGCGCGTCCCGTTTTTCTTCAAACAGTGGGGCGGGACGAGAAAGAAGAGAGCTGGACGAGAACTCGAAGGCCGAACGTGGGATGAGTTACCCACGCGGGGCTTGGTCCAGGCCCTGTGAGCCGTGCCCTTGGCGGAGCGACTTATTAGATCTGGCCCGAGAGGAGATGACCCAGACAGGGCTCCGCCCGGTCGTTAAGTCGATAGAAGTTCGAGAAACTCGCCGGCGCGGACGATGCGGATGCCGCGGAATGCTCCGAGCTCCAGCAGGTCTTTATCTCCGCTGACGATATATTGCGCATGGCTCTCAAGAGCGCATTCGAGGACCATGTTATCTTCCGGGTCGCGGCACACCGCCGTCAACCCCTTAGGAATCTGAATCACCCGCAGAAAGCCCAGATAGTCAGCGAGCGTCTCCGCGACTTGGTCCGCGGAGAAATGGAGGCGAGCTCCCAGCTTCTCCGCCAGTTCCTCCATCAATTCCGGGCAAGTGAAGACACGGAGCCCGCCGGCACGCGCCCGCTCGACGCATTGAAAGGGATTTCCACGCCAGCCTGTCGCGGAAAACAGGATGTTGGTGTCGAAAACGGCGGTAAGCGGCAAGGCTACTTCTCGTGGAGTAAGGTGTCGACGAAGGACTCGCGTTCATCTTCCGATAAGCGGTCCCAATCCAGCCCTCGTTCGGCGCACGCCCGGCGCAATTGCGTCTCGCCAAAGCGCAGCCGATCCTCCCGGCTCACCTGTGCTTCCTGGGCAAGGGCCAGCAGAGCAACCCGCTTGCGTTCGGCCGGCAACCCCCGCACCAGAGAAATTACCTGCTCGTCACTGAGCTCCAAAGTGCTCATGCTGCTTATCATATCACTGGTAGTGTGCTCAGTGCAGGTCAGGATTGGGGCGGAGAGTCCGGCCCCGGCCCGCCCCCCATCGGCCCGGCCTGTGTAACGGAAATCCGCGACCAGTGCCTGAACGCGGGCGTTCCGTTTTTCTTCAAACAGTGGGGCGGAACCAGAAAGAAGAAAGCTGGGCGAGAGCTCGAAGGGCGGACTTGGGAGGAGATGCCGGTTGCCGCGCAGAGCTTCGCGTTGCGGGAGCCCGGGTGGTCTGCACTCCCTCTCTTCAAAATGGGGTAAAATAGAAAGCGGAACGTTTACAGGATAAGGAGAGTGGATGGCATGACCGTTACACTGCCGCCAGAACTGGAGATTGTGGTTGCCGAGAGGGCACGCGCCCAAGGGATTTCGGTGGAAGAATATGTGGAACGGTTGGTTCGCGACGCTACCCAGCCAGCGCCGCAACGGTCGGCGGCGCTGCCCTCGTGGCCCGGTCGTACGCTGAGCGACTTGCACCGTGAGCAACTCTACGAAGATGTCCGCTGACAGGGTGGCCGTCGACGCCAACATCCTGGTCTACGCTGTATACCGCGATACCCCTCAGTATGCGGCAAGTCGTGCGTGGCTGGAACGCGCTGCCCGCGGCGAGGTGGGGATCTGCCTCACTTCCCAGGTTCTGGCAGAGTTCTTCGCCATCGTCACTAACCCCAAACGCGTGTGAAAACCCGCCCTCTCCCCCTTGGGGGAGAGGGTGGACCGCGACGGCGTCTTTACCAGCCGGCGCGGGACGGGTGAGGGGGTGCAACCCGGATCAATTACATCATAATACGAGGTCCCGCACAGACTCGTTGGCCCTCCCTGGCGCTACGGTGCTACCGGTGCCTCCCCAAGCCACGTCACGCTGGCTGGAGATGTTGCGCCACCGCCCCGTGCGCGGCGGGGCCGTCTTCGATTTGCAGCTTGTCGCCACCTTGGCGGCAAACGGGGTAGAGCGGATCTGCACGTTCAATCGCGCGGACTTTGAGGGATTGCCAGGCCTGGAAATCGTCACCCCTTAGTGTGACGGCCTGCACGGCGGGCAGCCCAGAGAAAAGCGACTATTGCGTTCGGTGGCGTCTTTTCCCACGAGCCGCAGAGCTGCGCCAGCCGCGGTAAAGGTCTTGCCGCTGGTTTGCCCTTTCGGTTACCATCGCATGCGCGCAGGGCAGTCATCTTTCGAGGCGCCCCTATGGTCGAATACAGCGACTTAGAGCCGCTCGCAAACCTGAAGATAGGAAAGGTTATCGACCGGCTTGCTAAGGAAAATGCTGAGCGCACGGCGAAGATTAACTCGGAGTTCGCGGCTCGCGGCTTGTCTCAGAGCGGGCCTTTGGATGTTGCGAGGCTGAGATCGCGCATTCAGATGGCCGAGGAGGGTTGTCGAGAGGTTAGCTCAGTCTGGTCGGACCTGATTCTGAAGCGGGACCGGGTCCTGACGCCGGAGGCCACGGCCTTTATCATGGGAAAGGTGCAGGAGGCCGCCGATGGATTCTCCCGCCAGAGCATTCAGTCTTCGATGACCGCTGCTCCACAGGGTCTAATGAGCGCCCTCGGCGGGCAGTTTGCAACAGGCGTTCAAGGCGCCGTCGCCAGCGTTCGCAGAGATCTCGAAATTCAGCTACGTGAGCAAGCACTCGCTTCGCCGAACCGCGACAGCACCAGCGAGGAGGTATTCGTGATTATGGCGTCCAACGAGGACCTTCGCCCTCTTTACGAGGAGGGCATCGCTCCGGCAGTCAGGGACAGCGCCCTCCAGCCCTACCTAATGGTCAGGAAGGAGCCAGAGAAGGGGATCACTGATGAGATTCTGGCGCGAATCGAGTCGGCTCGGCTCCTGATTGCGGACGTGACCTACGAAAGGCCTAACTGCTACTACGAGGTAGGGTACGCACACGCAAAGGGCAAGAAGGTAGTCTTCTGCGCCAGGGCCGACCACGACCCCCGAAGGATAGGTCGGCGCGTGAACGATCCAAAAATTCATTTCGATCTGGACAGCCATCGGTTCTCCTTTTGGCAGCCCGGAGAGTGGAGCCGTCTGCGAAAGGAGCTGCGGGACAGAATCGGGCAGTCACTGAAGCGACTGAACGCTGGAGGGACTGTCGTAGCTCGGCGCAGTGAAACTGGTGAGGCTGAAATCCTGGGGTACATGCAGGAAACCCAGTCTTGCGTCCGGGGCCGGGTTGTATTCCACGAACGAGCCGTCGCTCAGGAGATGGGGTGGCCGGTCGAGGATGTCGATTTCATGTTTCGCAGGCTGGCTGGAAAGGGCGTGATCGAGGCGTACCAGGGCGGGTACACTCTGAGGACTAGCGCATAAGCTGGTAGCGCGGGCCGCCGGGGCTGGCGCAGAGCGAAGCTCTGCGGTCTCCAGGTGTTGCGACTCCACCGGCCCCGGGGCTTTGCCCTACGCCAGCCACCGGCGCCTCAACTATCGCTAATGAACTGCCGATTGCATTGTGAAAGCCAGTGGGCCGATAATGAACCAGTGAGATGGCGGTTGTTAAATGGGACAGGCAGCAAAAGCTGGGGAACGGTCAATGAGTTTGGTTTTCGATGAGGGTTCGAGCATTAAGATCGTCTCTAGCTCCTACCGGCAAGCGGTTACGAACTATATTTGCGGAGATTCCGCTTCACCTCTTCTACTGCAAGGAGACGCCCTTGCCGTGCTACGGGAGATGCCCGGCGAGTCTGTTGATTTCGCCATGACCTCGCCGCCATATTGGGGTAAGCGTGAATACCAAAACGGTGGTATTGGGCTTGAGGCCGATTACCGCGATTTCGTCCGGGACCTCGCCGCTGTGTTCCTCGAACTAAAGCGGGTGCTCAAATCTGAAGGTTCGTTTTGGCTCAATATTGGCGATACCTACGAAAACAAGGGGCTCGTCGGCGTGCCCTGGAGAGTTGCGTTCGAACTCACCGACCACCAGGGATGGATACTCCGCAACAGCGTGATTTGGAACAAGGTCAAGAGCGGGATGGACAATACGACGGACCGTTTGGGCAACGTTCACGAGAATGTTTTCCATTTTGTCAAACGCGCCAAGGGCTATTACTACAACGCGGACGCCATCCGCTCGAAGCCGCGCGAGGCAAAGATTGTAAACGGTGCGGTTGTTTCCGCGACCGGCGTTTCGGGTGTCCGGTATAAACGGCAGATTGAACTATCCACAGACCTGAACCCAGCAGAGAAGGTTGCCGCCTTCAAAGAACTTGACCGCACCCTCGAAGAGGTTGCAAACGGCAAGATTTCCGACTTCAGAATGATTATCCGCGCCCAACAACGAGCTACCCACTCCGACAGTGAGAGAGTGTCCGGCCGGGCCAAAGAGCTTCGCGATAAAGGATTCTATTTCCTTCGATATCATCCCAACGGCAGTAAGCCAAGTGACGTTTGGGATATCATTCCCGAGGATACGCAGAAACGGGAATTGCACTTTGCGCCCTACCCCGTGGACCTTTGCCGGATTCCCATTCTCGCCACTTGTCCGGAACGCGGGCTCGTGCTTGACCCTTTTTGCGGTACCGGCACTACCCTTCTCGTTGCATGTAGAGTTGGCCGTAAATCCATTGGTATTGATATCTCGCAGCAGTACCTTGAACATGCCCGGGAAAGGTGCGCGGGCTAACATGAGCGGCGTTGTCGAGTTATTCGGGCATTCTGCGAGGAAACCGTCCAAGAGTTGGAAGAAGATCATTGAGCAACAACAGTGCCCTTTTCTAAACAAGCGTTGTTACAAGGTTCGCAAGAGCGACCCGGATACTTCTATTGGCACGTGCACCGTCCTTTATGGCCGCAAACCCGAGCCGATAATCATTTGCCCTACCCGCCTCATCGAGCGGCGCCAAATCTTCACTGACTGTCTACACTTGCTTACGACCCATCAGCCAGGCAGCGAATTGCACATCGTCAATGAAATTGCAGTTCCTGGCGGAAGCGTCGACTATTTTCTGGTGTCCGCGCGGGAAGGGCGTGTTAAAGATTTCGTTGGCGTTGAGCTACAAACCTTAGACAGTACCGGGACGGTTTGGCCAGAACGGCAACGGCTTTTAAGGAAACTTAATATTCCCCGTGGTGACAAAGCCGAGAATGCAGACAAGCCATACGGCATGAATTGGAAGATGACCGCAAAGACCATCCTCGTGCAGATGCACCACAAGATTCAAACCTTCGAGCATGTGAACAAGAAGTTGGCGCTCGTTACCCAAGATAAGCTGTTGGCTTATATGACCAGAGAGTTTAACTTTGCCCGTTTGAACAACCCCGCCACGGTGGGGGATTCTATGCACTTCCATTCGTACCGAATCGCCCAGCAGCCTGACCATTCTTATCGGCTCACCCTACAGGCCCGGCTCAGTACCGATGCTGCGGGGATTGCCCAATGCCTCGGGTTGCAAGCTGAGGCCCGCGTCGAACTCGAACAGATTATCGAAGCTTTGCAAGCTAAGATTTCGCGGGCCACATTATTTACTCCCGTGTGAGTTGTACCGGCGAATACCTGCCATCCCCGAGCACCACCATCGCGGGAAAAAAGGTGTCAGCTACCTTTTCTTCGCCGGCGGGATACGCTCCGCTTGTTGAAGCTAATGTTTCAGAATAGGGTGAGCACCGCTACGGCTCTGGGACGGCTCGATGTGCATGGAGCGCCGCATACGAATCCGGATGGGGTGCAGCTCTCGGGCAGCCATCTGCACTTGTTCAGGGAGGGTTTCGATGACAAGTGGGCGTACCCAGTGGATTCGAGGGTATTCACCCTCCTTAGCGACCCAGGGAAGACATTTCACGATTTCTGCGCGTTCTGTAGAATTGAGTCACCTCCTCCCGTTCAGGGGGTCATCACGTGAACCGGCAAGAATGTCAAAAGCTGATTGATTCCTACGTTGACTGGCTCCGCCAAGGGCTGGCCGTGGAGGAAGTGGGGAGCGCCTGCGAACTGACCACCCCCTTTCTCGACCGCCACAACGACCACTTGCAAGTCTATGCCATCCGGCAGAATGGAAATATCGTCCTGACCGACGATGGGTACATCCTCTCCGATCTGAGAACCAGCGGCCTGGAAGTTGACACGCCCAAGCGGAAGTTGGTGCTCGATAGCGTCCTCAACGGTCTGGGCGTGCGGATGGAAAACAACCAGTTGCTGGTTGAGGCGTCGGCCAAGAATCTCGGGCAGCGGCTCCATTCGCTTGTTCAGGCCATGCTGGCGGTCAACGACATGTTCGTAATGGCCCAGCCGCGCGTTGCCAGCTTCTTCTTTGAGGACGTGCGCGCCTTCCTTGACAGCCATGAGGTTCGCTACACGGCGAGGGTGAAGCTGGCCGGCAGGAGTGGCTACGATCACGGAGTGGACTTCCTTATTCCGAAGTCGCGGATCCGCCCCGAAAGGATTCTCCAGGCGATCGCCGCCCCCAAGCGAGAGAATATCTTCGCCTATCTGTGGACGCTGAGCGACACGCGCGCCGCACGCACAGGGGATTCGTCACAGGAGGCCGAAGCCTACGCGTTCCTGAACGATCAGGAACAGCCGGTGGGTGGAGATGTGATCGAAGCATTGAATGCCTATCGCGTTACTCCGGCAGTATGGTCCAATCGCAACCAATACGTACAGGCATTGGCGGAATAGCAGAACCCCATAAAACCAACACTGCCAAGTCAGGTGGCATTCGAAGACCTGCGCGGGATCAGCATCGCGAGCATTTGCGTCGGGGGAAAAGGTGTTGGGTACCCTTTCTTCGCCCACACTATCGGCAGGTGGCGTGCGGAGCCAGAGGAAGCTTTCGGGCATTGGACCCGGCGGGGGATGGCCGTTGCATCCCTGAGCAGCTTGACGTTGCGACTCCTTGCGCTCGAGGAAGGACACGCCCTGCCGCACTTTCGGACGCACGGCGGGCATGCTATGCTACCCGGTGCAACGTAAGCATTGGGTGTGTCCATGCCCGATCTTTCCGCCAGAACTGCTTCCAAGCCCCATTCCATCCGACGCCACGTGGAGCGTAAGATTCTTCGTTTCTCCTTGTGGGTCGGGACCATCGCGGCTCTGTGCAACAACAATCTTTACCTCCTTGTGACCGAAAGACAGGGGCGGCTTTTGGCTGCCTCGATCGCCAGGCTCGCAGGCATTTGGTGGCTTCTGATACTTTGCGCCGCGGCGTTCCTGGGCATGACCGTTTTGGTACGCGGCCTGAGCGCCCGCTACCTCCGCAGGTATTTCGCTCTCTTAGGCGTCCAACTGCCGACGGTAGAAGAGGCCCTGAGAACCGGCGAAGGCCAGCGGGTTGAGTTTAAACGGGGCTTTTCTGACGAAGTAGCGAAGTCTGGCTCGGTCGACACTGAGTTACTGAAGTCGATCGCGGCCTTCGCGATCACGAACGATGCCGCGATCCTCATCGGGATCGATGATGCCGGGCACGTAAAAGGACTGGATCTCGACTTCAATAGGAGGGACGCGTGGGAGAGAAGAATCTACCAGCTTGTCCGCACCCGCATCAAGCCCACGCCGCCGATTCAAGTCGCCTTCGAGGAATTGCGGGGCATGCTCGTCGGGAAAATTTCAGTGGCGCGCGGTGAGGCTGCGGTGTACATGCTGGATGGCGTAGTTTACCTGCGCCAAGGCTCATCGGACGTTCAAGCACAACCCGATGACATCATTTCACTTGTCGCGGAATTCGCATTTTGAAGGAGAGAAGCCGCTTCGTGCTGCTGCCCAGACCCCCATTTGATTCCGGTCACGACTTCGACGCTTACGTCGGCATCCCGTACATCTGACCTCCGCCCGACTCCTGGACGACGCGTCGGAAGTTGGAAAGGGACGGCCAACGGCCCATACGGAGAACAGCGTCTGAATACCTGTGGCAACAAGATGCGCGGCGGGCGGGGAGCGGCGCCCGGCGGGCCAGCCGAATCGCGCTCATCTACAGCGCTGAACCGCCGCCCGACGCCTGCTTGCCGCTCCCGTTTGCCAGCCTAATCACCGTCCTGATGGAGACCGCGAACCCAGCCTCGGTTGAAGGCTCGCGCCAACAGGGCGAGGTCAGCATGTAGCGCGGGCGTCTCGCCCGCCGTGGCGGGAGCGTCCCGTTCCCGCGCGCAGGCAGAGCCTGCGCTGAGCGTGGATTCCATGATCCTTCGGCTCACCACTTTGCACGAAAATGCGCGAAGCGCGTCCTCCCTCCCCCCGTCCGAATACCTGTATCCCGTTTAAGATGCCCTTGTTCCGCCCTGCGCTGGCCAAAGCGAGCAGGAATGGCGCCTCCGCCGGCGGGCTCAAGGAAAAATACAAGGTGTGCGCTACCCTCGTTGGGGTAGCCTGAACAAATTCTTGCGGCCCAAACACGACCTGTAATTCGGCGTCGCTGGAAGCCAGCGCTGGTGGGAGGGACACGGCCAGCGCCGCAACTGCAAAGAATCCTGCCCGAACCACGGCGAGCCCTTCCTGGAGAAGATTAGGCGCCTGCCTTCGCAGGGCTTCCAATGTCTACGTTTCCATTGCTTTAACCTTCGACCGCCGCCTAGTTTATTCCTAATCGTGACCGCTGCCTTGCCTTTTATTGGGGATAAGTCACTGAAAGGGGAGAAAACAATTGTTGACACAGGGGGGGGCCGAACGGCCGTCAGGCCGGCTAGGGCCGAAGGGGGTTCGGCCTGCGAACCAGCGCCGTCCAGCGCCGGCGGCGAGCGCCACTCGCTCCTACTCGCCGGCGATGGCGCCTACCACTAGAAGAGGCTCCGTCCCCGTGGGCACCGCTTCCGGCAACGGGGTGTGCGGCGGCTCGAGTGAGAAGTCGATTGAGTTCGCTCTTCTTATGATTTGATCCTGCTGGTACAATCGCTGGTTGTCCGTTCGTGCACGCGCGAGGGAATGAGTGCCGGCGGGCGAAGCCCAATCATGGCGAGGAGCGTGCTGTGAGTGATCAGTCGGAAGACTTTGCTGCGATGTTCGAGGCTTCGGTCCAGGCCAAGCGCCTCGAGCAAGGCGAACTCGTCGAGGGCAAGATCGTCGCCATCGGCCCGGAGGTGGCGTTAGTCGACGTTGGTCGCAAGGGCGAGGCGATCATGGAGATCGCCGAACTGAAGAACGCCGAGGGCGGGTTCGAGGTCGCGGTGGGCGACCTGGTTCAGGCGATGGTGGTATCGACGTCAGGGGGACTGACGCTCTCCCGCAAGCTGGCGGGAGCGGCCGCGAGCGATCGCCAGTTCGAAGCTGCCTTCCAAAGCGGCCTGCCGGTGGAGGGGAAGGTGGAACGGGAGGTAAAGGGCGGCTACGAGGTGCGCATCGGCCGGCGTCGCGCCTTCTGTCCGATTTCCCAAATCGATGTTCGCGGCGCAAACATGTCGGCGCACGAAGGGCGTGTCTACCAATTCCGCATCATTGAGTACAAGGAAGAAGGCTCGAACATCGTCGTCAGCCGCCGCGCGCTCCTCGAGGACGAGCAGCGTGCGAACGCTGCCAAGGTCCGGGACAAGATCGTCCCCGGGGCCGTCGTGACCGGCCGCGTCACCTCCGTCCGCGAGTTCGGCGCGTTCGTCGATCTTGGCGCAAGTGTGCAGGGGCTACTCCACGTCTCCGAGATGGCGTGGTCGCGCGTGTCGGACCCTGCGGAGATCGTCAAAGCGGGCGACGAGATCACGGTCAAGGTGCTGCGCGTGGACGAGGAAAAGCAGAAGATCTCGCTGGGGTTGAAGCAGCTCTCCCCCGACCCCTGGTCGAGAGTGCCCGAGGTGTACAAATTAGGCCAAGTGCTCCCTGGCCGGGTCACGCGCGTCGCGCCGTTCGGAGCGTTTGTGGAGCTCGAGCCGGGCGTCGAGGCGCTGGCCCATGCTTCCACGTTCGAGCCCACCGGGCGACCGGAAGGCTGG
>Ga0187784_10003276_pt1 | contig 13061 bp, 3 predicted proteins | sample 1015_SJ02_MP15_2_FD_132964 | JGI IMG/M metagenome (GOLD analysis project Ga0187784, IMG submission 132964) | Tropical peat soil microbial communities from peatlands in Department of Meta, Colombia - 1015_SJ02_MP15_20_MG | ecosystem: Environmental > Terrestrial > Soil > Wetlands > Peat | place... | reverse complement strand
CCCTTGCGATAGGGCTGCGCGAAGTCGGCACAGTTCTGTGTATCGAGCTCGGAGAAGTTGGTGCGCGTCATTTCGAGGGGCTTGAAGACGCGCTGTACCACCGCATCCTCCCAACTGGTTCCGTTCAACTGGCCGGCGATATAACCCGCCGTCATGAACATCAGGTTGTTGTACTGGAAGGTGCTGCGCAGGGGTTTGCTGGGCTCGAGAAATTGCAGACGCCGCAGCAGGTCCTCGCGAGGAAAGTCAGACGAGTACCACACCAGATCGTGGCGGGGAAGGCCGGAGCGATGAGTAATGAGATCGCGAATGGTCATCTGCTCGGTGAGGTCCGGGGTGAACAGCTTGAAGGTGGGCAGATAATCGCGGACCGGCTTGTCCCAGTCGACTTTGCCTTCGTCCATCTCCATGCCCAGGATAGTCACGGTAAAGGATTTGGTGATGGAGCCGATAGCGAACAGAGTGTTGGGCGTGACCGGCAACTGCTTCTCCACATCGCGATAGCCATAACCCTTGAGCAGGGTTACTTTGCCGTCCTGGACGACGGCGAGGGCGAGGCCGGGGACTTTCCAGTCCTTGAGGACCTGGGCGACGAACTCGTCGAGGCCGTCCAGAGTGGGTTTGGCCGCCGGGGCCACAGCCGCGGCCGCCGGCGCGGGAGCGCGCGTGAAGTTGAGCTCCAGCGGCTGGCCCTGCGACCAGGTGCCATCAATCTCGGTGGCGTCCTTGTTGACAGTGCCCTCATAAGTTCCATGGACAGCATCGATGGTGAGCTTGAGCTTGGAATCCTTGAGTGTGACGGTGGTGACTGGGATGCCCATGGCGCCTTGATCGACACTGTCGAGGGCAGCCGTGAGGCTGCCGTCCTTTGCCGCGCTAATGTGGAGGACAAGGTGCAGTGAAGCGCCTCCCGCACTCAGCGTTCCCTGCCAATCCCCGGCGATCTGCGATTGTGCCAGGCATAGCGACGGGAGAGCCACTATGGCGAGCACGATCCAAGTGAGTCTTCGTATGATTCCGTTCATCATTGGTTCCCTACCTTTCGTGGAGGATCGTCGCCGATCTCTTCGCGGCGCTCGAGTTGTTTGTAAAGCACCAGCCAATAGAGCCTTTGGCCAAACCATCCAGCGAGTAAAGCGAATGCCCGCCAATTGTATAGGGCAAGGATTGCGAAAAGCAATCCCAGCAGCTCCCCGCTACCCGGTGGTGGGCGACACCCTAATCCGTCGATAACGACGGGCAGGTGGCAACGAAGAAGTAGGGGCGAGGCGGCGCGGAGGAGGTTGGTTGGTGAGGTGCGCCGTCGGAAAGGCGCAGCCTTTCCGCAAAGCAGGCGGCAGAGCCGCTGGTCGCCCCCTAAGACCGCAGCCTAAATTGGACAAGCCTGATGGGCATGCGCCCCTGCCAGTCCCGCCCGTCCTTATCGACGGATTAGGGACGGCGCATGGTGAGCAACGGATAAAAACTCCAGTGTTAGTTCCTCTCAGCATTGCGAAATTCCGAGGAGCCGATAAAAAACCTGGAACTGGCTGGGTTGCGGGCCCTTGGTCCCCAGCTCCGGGCGGCTGAAGGCGTGCGATTACCGAGGAGTTGGGCATTGCGACTGGAGAGGAAACGCGACCTTGCCTCCAGCGGTGAGTCATGATGAAATTCGTTCGTGACCAATGATTGAGATCCTTGACGGTTGTCGCGGGGCAGGAAGGGAGTGTGGCTAAATGAATCGAAGAATGTTCCTGAAGGCATCCGGGGCGGCATCCCTTCTACCGCCCTGGCCACATCGTCTGTTCGCAGGCCCCATAACTCGCAGGGTGCGTCCTTCCGACCCAGGTTGGCCGCCCAAGGAAGCTTGGAAGCGTCTCAACGACGCCGTTGGTGGCACCCTCATCCCGGTCGATTTTCCGATCAACGCATGCTTGTCCTCGTCGAAGAGCGCTGACTGCCAGGCTCTCTTCGCCAGCCTGAAGAATCCCTACTACATCGGCGATAATCCCGGCATAACCCAGACCCTGGGTTGGATTGACGCTTGGACCACCAAACCCAGCGCGTTTGCCGTCGCCGCAAGAAACGCTGCCGACATCGCCGCCGCGGTGGACTTTGCCCGCGAAAACAACTTGCGCCTCGTCGTCAAAGGCGGTGGCCATAGCTATCAAGGCACGTCGAACGCGCCCGATTCTCTCCTGGTCTGGACGCGCCACATTCATGACGTCACGATCCGGAATGACTTTGTCCCTCAGGGTTGCCAGTCAACTCACGCTCCTCAGCGGGCTGTCACCGCGGGCGCCGGAGCAATTTGGCTGCAAGCCTACGACGCCGTCACCACCAAGGCGGGCGAGTACGTTCAAGGCGGCGGCTGCACAACCGTGGGTGTGGCCGGGCTGATTCAAAGCGGGGGTTTCGGGAGTTTCTCCAAGCATTTCGGCATGGCCGCAACCGGCCTTCTCGAAGCCGAGGTCGTAACGGCCGACGGCAAAGTGCGGATTGCCAATGCCCGTACAAATCCGGACCTGTTCTGGGCTCTGAAAGGAGGCGGAGGCGGCACCTTCGGTGTAATCAGCAAGTTAACCTTGCAGGTGAGGGATCTTCCCGAACTTGCCGGCGGTGCCAATTTCAACGTTAAAGCTTCTTCAGACGATGCCTATCGTCGTTTAATTCGCCAGTTTGTTGGCTTCTACCGCGAGGCTCTCTTCAACGATCGTTGGGGCGAACAAGCGCACTTCTCGCCGGACAATACGCTGGAGATCAGCATGGTCCATCTGGGTTTGGACACGGAGCAAGCGCAAAAAGTGTGGCAGCCATTCTTCCATTGGCTAGCGCAGTTTTCTGGAGCCTACACAATCGAGCCTGGGTCCGTGATCGGCAGTATGCCATTTCGTCATTGGTGGGATGTCGACTGGCGCAGAGAGCATCGCCATGATGTTTTCAAAGCAGACTCCCGCTCGGGTGCCAGCCCAAGCAGCGTCTGGTGGAAAGGCGACTCGGGGCAAGTCGGTTGGGTCGTCTGGGGTTTCGAGTCGCTTTGGATGCCTGCGTCGTTGTTGCAGGACGATTCACAACAAGAATTGGCCGATTCCTTATTTGCAGCTTCCCGCTTCAGCGAAGTCGAGCTCCATTTCAACAAGGGGCTGGCAGGCGCGCCTGCGGAAGCCATCACGGCGGCAGAAGATACTGCCATGAATCCCGCGGTGCAGAGCGCATTTGCTCTTGCCATTGTTGCCGACGGTCAAGGCCCGGCTTATCCCGGAATCTCCATGCACGAGCCCGACGTCGCGAGGGGCCGGAAGGGGGCTGAGGCAGTGCAGCGCTGTATGAACGAGCTCCGCGCCGTGGCGGCCCATGGGGGTGCTTACGTCTCCGAAAGCAACTTCTTCGAATCCGATTTTCAGCACTCCTACTGGGGTAAAAACTACGCGCGCCTCGCCGAAATCAAAAAGAGATATGATCCCGGCGGCCTTTTCTTTGTCCATAATGGGGTCGGCTCAGAACAATGGACCAGCGACGGCTTTACCAGGCTCCCTAACATCCCCTAAACGCCAGCGAGTTAGTTGGGGATCGCCAGCAACTCGCTATGACTCTACCACGCCTCGCCTTGGACTTGTTGCCGGCCTCTCGCCGGCCTCGCTAACCGTCACAAGGGTTCACGCAAAGGCGCCAAGTACGCAAAGCCCGCAAAGAAATGCGAAGCGAGGAATCTCGCTCTGGGCTGGGGGCATAGAAGCCCCATAAGCAGAGCGCGATTCCTCGCTGCCACGAAAATGAGGACCCCCTCACCCGGCCCACGACGGCTGATGAAAACGCCGTCGTGGGCCACGCTCTCTCCCCCAAGGGGGAGAGGGGAGGTTTTCCATTTTCATACATAGTGGTGAGCCGAAGAATCATGAAGTCTTCGCTCGGAACGACACGGGGCTGGTGCTTCGCCGCACGACAGGCTCGAATTCTCTCACGGGCCGGGGGTGCTGACGCGCCGTCGAACGGTCTCGACTTTTATCGCCAATTACCGTGACAGGGCGCTAGCAACCGTTTTTCTGATGCGCGCAACCTACAAGGAAGTGGTGGTAGTATCGCTCGCTGTAGCCGAGGTGGGTCATGATACGCCGCAACTCACGCCCTGCACTTTGCACGCTCATCATCGTTCTCTCGCTCGCCGGCGCAAGTTCCGGACAAGTCAGTGTCCGAGTCAACGAAGCGGCCATTCGAATTCAGATTCAGCGCGAGCCCAAGCTCGCTAACCTGATCGTCAATCTACCTATCGAAAATCTCAGCTCCCAGCCCGTGCCAGCGCGTGTACTGCTCGAGCTAGTAGGGACGACCGGCGCCGTTCAAAGTCACGCCAGCCGCGAGATTAACTTGGCTCCGTCGTCAACGACGCTGAAGATCCCGCTGCCGCCCGTCAACTCCCCTCGCGGGCACAATGAGGAGGACCCCCTACCCTGGTACCGCTTGCGATATTCGATTACGCCCACTCTCGCGGGTGGAGTGGAAGGCAATCCCGCCAAAGGCATAATCTCGGTCAGTGAGGTCACACCCCAGCTCTTCGATTTGCACGTCGCCGGCCCTGCCTCGGTCAGGGCGGGCGGTCATTATACTCTGCGCGTGCGGACCATCCATCCATTGACCGGAAGGCCCGTACCGGGAGTGACGGTCCAGGCTTCCCTCGACATCGATAGCGACGGCAACAAGCCTCTCCTCACCCGGAAAGCCCAAACGAATCGAGAGGGGTTCGCCGCGCTTGCGTTCACGCTCCCGAACACTCTCGACAGCGACGACGAGGACGAAATCGATTTGAAGGTCACCGGAGTGCTCGGCCCGATTTCAGAAGAGGCGGACGACGAACTGCGTTTCCGGCGGCAGTCCTTGGCCTTGCTCAGCACCGATAAGCCCCTCTATCAGCCAGGCCAAACCCTGCACATGCGCTTGCTCGCTTTTGACAATGACAAGAAAGCTATCGCAGATCAACCTGCGAGATTCGAGATCGCCGATCCCGAAGATACCCTCCAGTACGGGGCGGAGGTTCGAACTTCACGCTTCGGGATTGCCTCAGCCGACTGGCAGATTCCCGAAAGTCTCCGGCTCGGAACCTATCAAATCCATGCCGAGCTGGAGGGCGATCAATTCGGCAAATCCGAGGCCCAGGCCGAGGTGAAGATCAGCCGGTACGAGCTGCCCACTTTCGTGGTCACCGCGAAGCCCGACCACACGTACTATCTCCCAGGGCAGAACGCTGCGGTGGAGGTGCGAGCCGACTATCTATTCGGCAAGCCGGTGCGCCACGGTCACGTGCGCGTGGTGCGAGAGACGGAGCGGCAATGGAATTACCGCGACCAAAAATGGGACATCAAGCAAGCGGAGACTTATGAGGGCGAGACCGATGGCGAAGGCCGCTACGTAGCGCATCTCGACTTGACCCGCGATCACGATGAGCTCGAAAAGAACGATTACGAGCGCTTTCGCGACCTCCGCTTTGCGGCTTACTTCACCGACACATCCACAGGCAGAACCGAGCAGCGGCGCTTTGACGCCCGCTTGACGAAAGAACCCATTCACATCTATGTGATTGGAAATGCCTCAGCCCCTCAAGGTCTGCCCCTGGACTTCTACATTTCCACCGATTATGCCGATGGCTCACCAGCCGCGTGCGACGTCGAGGTTACGTGGACAGCTCAAAAGCGCGGAAGGTCGCAGCTCCCCATCGAGCAACCCTTACGACGCATTCACACCAACCACTACGGTGTCGCCAAAGTGAGCGGCATTTCGATACCCAGCGAGCCTGAGTCCAGCGACGCATTCCTGAGCTTTCGGGCCACCGACCGCAAGGGTGCCATTGGCCACCAGAAGGAAGGGCTTTGGTACTCGGATAACCTGGCCATTCGCGTCACGACGGACAAAGCCCTTTACCGCCCGGATGACCCGATCGCAGTGACGATAAGGGCAAACAAACCCGATCTCACCGTCTTCCTCGAAGCGATACAAGGCTCGCGCGTTCTCTCCTCTCAAAGAGTACGCGTGCGGGGTGGACAAGCCAACCTGCTCTTGCCCCCCAACGCTGAATTCCAGGACGAGGTCTCCGTGCTCGCCTACGGATTTGGGCTCGCTCCCGATTCCGACGAATACGGACCAAGCCTTGCCAGTTCGCACACGGTTCTGTTTCCCAAAAACCATGAGCTGAAACTCGATGTGCGCCCGGAGAAAATGACGTATCGCCCCGGCAATGAGGCTGCGGTGGATTTCCACGTCGTGAGCCCCGAGGGCGGACCGGCACTGAGCGCCCTGGGTCTGGTGGTAGTGGATAAAGCCCTGGAAGAACGCCAACGGACGGATGAAGAGTTCGGGGCGAGGTGCGGATTCTATGGTTTCCTCGAGTCCTGGGGAGGGACGGAAGAAATAAGTGGAATTCGGCGAAGCGACTTGGACAAGCTTGATCTCACCAAACCTCTGCCCAGCGGCCTGGAAGTGGTGGCGGAAATCCTGCTGCAACAGCGCGGCGCGTACCCAAAGATCTTCACAAGCAGAGAGGGCCAAGAGGACTTGCGGAAGCTCTTCGCCTCAGAGATTGACGCCGGGATTAGTCCGCTCATCAAGGCCTTGGACATTCGCTATCATGACGCCGGAGAATATCCCAAAACCGAGGCAGCCCTCCGGAGTTTCCTGGCGAGCGCGGGGCTGAACTTGGAAAGCGTGCGGGACCCCTGGGGGCAACCCTACAAGACGGAGTTCGGCGTATCCTCCGACATGGACGTGCTCACTTTCAAAAGCGCTGGGCCGGATAAGAGATTCGGCACAGAGGACGATTTTGAAGCGGCTCACGTGTCGCGACCCTACTTCAAAACCAACGCCGATGCGATCCAAGACGCCGTCAACCAGTTTCATAACCGTACGGGGGGTTACATTCGGGACATTCAAACCCTCAAGAGTGAATTGGCGCGGCGGAAAATCGACCTCGACTCATGGAAAGACCCCTGGGGCCATCCCTATCGTTACACCTTTGGTGTAGTGCTGACACAGTTCTCTGTGACGGTCACCAGCGCTGGGCCGGACGGGTATTTCAATATGGAGCCAAAACCCTCCTTCGACGATTTCACCCTCGCCGAGGTGGGGATTGATTACACGTCGGAGATGGCTCGTCAATTCGATGCCGCACTCGCGCGGCATTTTGAAAAGACGGGCAAGTTCCCACAGAATGTGGAGGATCTGCAACAGGCGTTTCAAGAGTCAGGATTGACCTGGGGGAGTTTCAAGGACCCATGGGGCCATCCCTACTATGCCACGTTCCGGCAGGAGGCAAGGTACTCCGATCGGATGGTGGTGGAACGCTACGCCGACCACAAGCAGGAGAATCTCCCGCGCCTCACCACAGTTCCGGTAACGCGCCAGATCAATTGGGTCTACTTCCGATCTGCCGGAAAGGACGGCATTGAAGGCACCGAGGACGATTTTGATGTGGCAGCGTTCTCGCGAGCCTCCCTGGAACAAGAGAGCCAAAACAAGACCCCGCAAATCCTCCCCGACCAGACAGTGTTGGCCGGAGCGACGGGCGCCATATCCGGCACCGTGATCGACCAAAGCGGCGCCGTGATTCCGGGCGCTAAGATCACAGCCAAGAACCTCCACACCGACCAGGAGTACACTGGGACAGCGGACGACAAAGGTAAATACACACTGCGCAATCTCCCCGCTGGCTTCTACTTTGTCCAAGTCGGAAGTCCCGGCTTCCTAACTTACGCCATCACGGAGGTGCCGGTGCGGTCGTCAAGTGTTACGCAGGTTGATGTCACGTTGCGCGTCGGCGCCGTCACACAGGCAGTTATGGTGTCAGCCGCCCTGAACGGGGTTCAATTAGAGACAAGCGCGGCTGTTGCAGCCACCAAATCCGGCATCGCGCGCACTTCGCTATCTCCACAGATTTCCACCCCGCGCCTGCGACAGTATTTCCCCGAGACATTGCTATGGCGGCCGGAAGTGGTGACGGATGGCAAGGGCCGCGCACGCGTAAAGTTCCCACTCGCCGACAACATTACGACATGGAAATTAGCGGTCGTGGCCTCCACCGTGGATGGCGAGCTGGGCACCGCCGAGAAGGAGATTCGCGCTTTCCAGCCCTTCTTCATTGAACACGACCCGCCGCCCTTCCTCACTTCGGGCGATAAGATTGCTTTGCCGGTCGTTCTGCGCAATTACCTCGACCACACCCTCCAGGCCAAGGTTGCGATGCAGCCGGAAGGTTGGTTCACGCTAGCCGACCCCACGCCGAAAACCATCGAAATTGCTCCCGGCGATTCTGCGGGTGAAGTCTTCTCTTTCCAAGCCATCGCGCCGGCCAAGCATGGGAAACAGAAGGTCACGGCCCTTAGCGGTGAAGCAAGCGACGCCATCGAGCGGCGCGTTACTGTCCGCCCCAATGGCAAAGAGGAGACCCAAACCCTCAGCCAAGTGTTCCGGGATACGGCCTCGCTGGACCTTGAAATCCCCGCCGCTACGATTCCGGGGTCCCTGGAAGTCACGCTGAAGGTTTATCCCAACCTCAACGCCCACGTCCTGGAGAGCATTGAAGCGATCATGGCGCGCCCGCATGGGTGCGCAGAGCAGGCCATTTCATCCTCATATCCCAGCATTCTGTACTTGCGTTACGCGAAGGGTACGGAGCAACAAGACTCCGCGCTTTCCCAGCGAGCACAGAAGTACGTGCAACTCGGCTATGAGCGCCTGCTCTCCTATCGCGCTCCCGACGGGGGCTTCAGCTATTGGGGCCGCGGTGAGGCTGACCTGGCCCTTACCGCTTATGCAATCAGGTTTCTCAGCGACGCCAGCGAGTTCGTGGCGGTGGACGGCGAGGTGGTTTACAAGGCCCTTTCCTGGCTGACGAGCCGCGCTCAGCCGGATGGCCATTGGATCGAGCGGCATTTGGATGGGAAAGAGGACGTCGAGCACAGTGTGCTGGTGACCGCGTATATCGCGCGGATGATCGCCGCGTCGGGGCTCACCAACGGGGAGCCACCGAAAGAGATAAAGCAGCTTGCCGAAATTGCCTCGGACGCGCAGAGGAAGGCGCTTGATTACCTCGCCTCGAAAGTGGCTTTAACGAATGAACCTTATCTGCTTGCCGATTTCGCGTTGGTGGCGCTCGCGGCAGGTGAACGAGCGCGCGCTATTGAGGTGCTCGAAAGACTCCGCCAGTTCGAACACCGCGAAGGGCAGTCGAGCTACTGGTCGCTGGAAATGAATACGCCGTTTTATGGTTGGGGACTCGCGGGCCGGCTCGAAACGACGGCCTTGGTATTGCAGGCGCTCGAAAAGGGCGCGACGGCAGGACTGGGCACGCAAGGATCCGACGAGTTGATTTCGCGCGGCCTGTTGTTCCTTCTCCGCAGTCAGGATTCCTACGGCGTATGGTACACCACACAAGCCACGGTCGATGTGCTGGACGCGATCGCGGCGCTTACCACCTCTGAGGGAGCGCAGCCCGAGGGAGCCGCCTCGAAGGCGGACATCCTTGTGGATGGCAAACCTGCTGCCTCTCTTCAATTGCCTGCGGCAAACAAGATCAGCGCCCCACTAACCCAGGACCTTTCCGCCGCTTTCGCGCCCGGAATCCACCGCGTCGAAATCAAGTGCCCCAGCGGCGTCTCGCCGGCATCCGTCCAATTGGTAGCGGACTATTACCTGCCCTGGGGACAGGAAAAGGCCGAGAGCGATTTCCATCATCAGGCCCAGGCCTCCGAGGCGCTTCGGCTGGCCGTTCACTTTGACAAGAACTCGCTTCCGCACGGTCAAGAAGTGCAGTGCAGCGTCCTGGCGGAGAGAGTCGGATTCCGCGGCTATGGGATGATGCTGGCGGAGATTGGCCTGCCGCCGGGCGCTGAGGTCGAGCGGGCTTCGCTGGAACGCGCCATGAAGGAATCGGGATGGGTCATCAACCAATACGATATTCTTCCCGACCGCGTGGTGTTTTATCTCTGGCCCCGGGCGGGTGGGGTGAAGTTTTCCTTCACATTCAAGCAGCGCTTCGGGTTGGATGCCCTCACTACCCCTTCCCTGCTCTACGATTATTACAATCCGGAAGCTCGCGCGGTGGTGGCACCGACGCGGTTTATGGTGAAATAGGGTCAGATTTAATCAATAACTTGTGGGAATGGCTGACACGGTGAGCGAGGCTCAGGCAGGCTTGCAAGAAGCGCCGTGTCTGCGCCAGCCGGGATGAAGAAAGGGCTTGACGGCGCGTTCTCTATATATGTAGACTTTTCGTGCTTAGACTCGAGGCCTGTCAGCAAAACATGGAGGCACTCATGAAATCACTTCGAATGCTTTCACCTGCTGGTTTTCTGGTGCTGGCGCTTTTAGGAGCTTGGTTCAGCACCGGGACGGCGAGCGGCAAAGGTTCCAAGGGGCGATCAAGCAGTTGGGGCAATCTTAAATCTCTGACGCCGGGTCAGGAGATTCGCGTCGTAATGAACAACGTCAAATCCTACCAAGGTGCGTTCGAGTCGTTGAGCGACGGCGGAATTACCCTCCGGCAGGCAGCGGGAGAGCAGACGCTGGCCCGCAAGGACATCCTTCGCGTTTCCCAGAAGATAGGGCAAGACCACGGGGTGCGAAACGCGCTGATTGGCACGGTCGTCGGAGCGGGCGCCGGCCTCGGGATTGGACTAGTCGCCAATAATGTCATATGGAGCCACACAAACTGTACCGAAGGCCCGCTCTTCAACTGCGGTTATCCCCCGAATCCGCACTGGGGGATCATCCTTACACCTGTAGGTGGTCTAGCCGGCGCCGTTATCGGCGGGTTAAAACCGACGGGCGGATGGAAGGACGTCTACCGCGCCCGCTGATGGCCTGGGGGTGGCGCATACGGCCCGACGGCTTTTGACGGGGTGTATGCAACCCACCGGGTTAAGCGTGCCTGAACGTTGCAATGATGTGGAACATTGCGGTTCATGACAACTGACAGATTCCAAGGAGTCGACCGATGTTTTGTCCAGCATTCGATGCTATAATTAACAAAGCGACTATATGGGCTCCGGGTTAAACGTGGCGTACCCAAGAGGACAAGAAACGAATTAGGTAGCAGAGGACCAGGTAGCTGATGCACTTCCCTGCCAAGCGCGCCCCTGTGGGTGTCAGAAGCATGAGACTTTTCCTTGTGGCTTTCTGTGTTCTGCTTTGCGCATGCCATCCGCGGCAGTGGAAAGCTGGCCCTTTCATCGAAATCACCAAAATTCCTCCGGCGAGCGTGGGGAATCCGTACACCAACCTGACCATCGAAGGGCGTGTGGTCGGTGCTCGCCCCGCCCAACAGATCGTCCTGTACGCCCGGAGCGGAGCTTGGTGGGTACAGCCGCTGGCGAACCAACCCTACACGAAGATTCAGCCCGACTCCACATGGAAGAACTCCACCCATCCGGGAACAGAGTACGCCGCGCTGCTTGTCGACCCGGGATATAACCCGCCTGGCGTAACCATTGTCCTGCCAAGCGCCGGAGGCGCTGTGGCCGCCGTGGCCGTGGTGGAGGGTGAACCAGCCTTCTGGCAGACCCGATGGTTTCGGGCCGTTGCAGGTCTGGTGCTGCTGGCCATGGCGTTTGGCGCCTACCGTCTGCGCGTCGAGAACATTGAAGAACGCGAACGTGAGTTCCGCAAGCTGGCGGAGAATGCTCCCGACATCGTGATGCGGTTTGACCCGGACTTGCGCTACCGCTACGTGAATCCGGTCGTCGAGGAGTACACGGGCCTGCCCCCGAAGGCGCTGCTAGGAAAGACCAACCAGGAGGTGGGCATGCATGAAAGGTATGTCCAGTCTTGGGAAGCGGCTCTGCGGCAAGTATTAGGCACCGGCGGGGCGGCGATGAAAGAGTTCACCTTCGACACGCCAAAGGGAGAGCGTCACTTCGAGTCGCGCCTCGTGCCGGAGGCCGGGACGGCAGGCTCGATTAAATCTGTGCTGGCGATCACGCGCGATGTAACCGAACTCAAGCGGGCCGAGCAGAGGTTTCGCGCGCTGCTGGAATCTGCGCCGGATGCGATGGTCGTGGTAAATCAACAGGGCAGGATTATCTTGATCAATGCGCAGGTGGAAAAGCTGTTTGGTTACAAGCGGGATGAATTGTTGGGCAAAGAAATTGAGATTCTGGTCCCTGCGCGCTTTCGCGCCGATCATTCAGGGCACCGGGCCAATTTCTTCGCCGAGCCCAGGGTCCGAGAGATGGGGGCGGGACTGGATCTTTACGGTTTGCATAAAGACGGAAGGGAGTTCCCTGTCGAAATCAGTCTAAGCCCTTTGGAAACCGAAGAGGGGATGGTGGTATCCAGCGCCATCCGCGACATTACCAATCGCAAGTGCGCGTCGGAAGCCCTGCGGCGGAGTGAAAATGAGCTGCGACGAATGGTGGATTTTGTTCCCGGGATAATTATAGTTATCGACGCCAACGGTGAGCCGCTCTACGCAAATCGTGCGATGCTCGATTACACCGGCCTGACTGCTGAGGAGCTTCCATTCGCGGAATTTAGTGGCCGCCTCTCCCATCCTGAAGATATAGAGAAATTTCGAAGGATCAGACAGCAATCCCTGGCTCGCGCCATTCCATTCCAACTGGAGCAGCGAATGTTAGGGAAACACGGCGATTATCGATGGTTTCTCTTCCGCTACAACCCTCTAAAGGATGAGCAAGGCAACCCGGTGCGCTGGTATGTAACCGCAACGGACATCGAGGAGCGCAGGCAATCGGAAGAAAGGGTCCACAACGAAATCCTGGCCTTGCGGGAGCAAATCGACCGCGACTCGATGTTCGAGGATATTGTCGGGTCCTCGGAACCGTTGCGGAAAGTGCTGACGCAAGTCAGCAAGGTGGCGCCTTCAGATTCCACCGTTCTAATTTTGGGTGAAACCGGCACGGGGAAGGAGTTGATTGCGCGGGCCATACACAAGCGTTCGAAGCGGGCGGGGCGGGCATTTATTGGTGTGAACTGCGGCGCAATCCCAGGTTCGTTGATTGCTTCCGAGCTCTTTGGTCACGAGAAAGGAGCATTTACGGGTGCCACACAACGGCGTCTAGGACGCTTTGAAGCAGCGAATG
>Ga0187784_10003274_pt1 | contig 13062 bp, 10 predicted proteins | sample 1015_SJ02_MP15_2_FD_132964 | JGI IMG/M metagenome (GOLD analysis project Ga0187784, IMG submission 132964) | Tropical peat soil microbial communities from peatlands in Department of Meta, Colombia - 1015_SJ02_MP15_20_MG | ecosystem: Environmental > Terrestrial > Soil > Wetlands > Peat | place... | reverse complement strand
GCACCACGCCAAAGGAGCAGGCGAAAAAGCGCACCGCCGGCTTGTCGGTCTTCATCGTCGACATGCGGGAGGCGAAGAAGGCCGGGCTTTCGATCCGCCCGATCCGCACCATGATGAATCACGCCACCACCGAAGTATTCTTCGAGAACATGCGCGTGCCGGCGGAAAATCTCATCGGCGCGGAGGGCGAAGGCTTTCGCTACATCCTGTCCGGCATGAACGCCGAGCGCATACTGATCGCCGCCGAATGCATCGGCGATGCCAAATGGTTCATCGGCAAAGCCACCTCGTACGCGCGGGAGCGGATCGTGTTCGGCCGGCCGATCGGGCAGAACCAGGGCATCCAGTTTCCCGTCGCCCGCGCCTATATCGGCATGCGCGCCGCGGAGCTGATGGTGCGCGAGGCGGCGGGACTCTACGAAGCCGGCAAACAGTGCGGCGCTGAGGCAAACATGGCGAAACACCTCGCCGCCGAGGCGTCCTGGGCGGCGGCGGATATGTGCCTGCAGACCCATGGCGGCTTCGGCTTCGCCGAAGAGTTCGACATCGAGCGAAAATTCCGCGAGACCAGACTCTATACGGTGGCGCCGATCTCCACCAATCTGATCCTGTCATACGTCGCCGAGCACGTACTCGGACTGCCGCGATCGTACTAATCGGCCCCGCCGACGCGGGGCCATAAGGAGGAAGAAACCCATGGACATCGGCTTTATCGGTCTGGGCAACATGGGCGCCCACATGGCGCGACGACTGGTCGAGGCCGGACATCGTGTCATCGTCTACGACACCAATCAGGAGGCGATCGGCAATCTCGCCGCCCTCGGCGCGGTCGCGGCACGCTCGCCGGCGGAAGTCGCCGATGCGGCCGAGACGGTGATGGCGAGCCTGCCGACGCCGGACATCGTGCTGGCGGTGGCGACCGGTCCGCACGGCGTGATCGAGGGCAAGCGCGTGCGCCGCTTCGTCGACCTCTCGACCACCGGCGCGGTCATGGCGCAGCGGATCTTCAAGCTGCTTGCCGCGCGCAACATCGTGCAGATCGATGCGCCAGTGAGCGGCGGCGTGCGCGGCGCCGCAAAAGGCACGGTCGCCGTGATGGCGTCGGGACCGCGCGCCGACGTGGAGGCCGTGGAGCCCGTCCTGAAGGTCATCGGCAAATTCTTCTTCATCGGCGAGCGCCCGGGCGCCGGGCAGACGATGAAACTGTGCAACAACGTGCTGTCCGCGGCGGCCACGACCGCGACCTCCGAATCGATGGTGGCCGGCGTCAAGGCAGGCCTCGATCCGCGCGTCATGCTCGACGTGATCAATGCAAGCTCGGGGCGGAGCACGGCAACCGAGCAGAAATTTCCCGACACCGTTCTGCCGCGCACCTTCAATCAGGGGTTCACCGCCGGCCTGATGAAGAAGGACGTCGACTTGTTCGTCTCCGAAGCCAAAGCGCTCGGCGTGCCGATCCGGGTGATCGAAGCGGTGGCCGCCCTGCTCGACTTGACCTGCGACGAGCTGGGCCCCGACAAGGACATCAGCGAGGTGGTGAAAACGGTCGAGAAGCGCGCCGGCGTCGAGGTGCGCGCGCCCGATACCGCGACCAGACCATGATCCGATCGGTTAACGAACCATGGTTTGAATTTCGTCGCGCGTGACCTTTGCGGAAAAATCAGCGGCCGCTTTTTGGATCGTGTTTTCGCCGGCGCGGGCGCGCCAACCCGGGCAGGCCAGCGCCCGCCAAGCGCGCGAAATTGCGCCACGGGGGCGTTGGTTAACGATTCGGACATTCTGTGATGGCGGTCACTTCGCGATTTCCTGCCGCCCCATATGGTTCACTCAAGATTGGTTCGCCGCGCGGCCCTCCCGCATCCCCCCCTGACCCCGACGGGCCGGTGGCGAACCACGAGGGGTGGTACATCGGTCCCCATACACCCCGAAGACCCCTGCGAGGGTCTACTTACCCGCCCTGGCCACGCGTCCGGGCGGGTTTTTTTATTGCTGTCAATTCCGCCGCGTGCTTGCATGATTGATGCTTATGCGGTCCGGAGGGCAACCGCTATGCCGAAAGACGTGCGCGGGGGTCCGAGCCTGCTATCCGGACTGCCTGAACATCTTTCCAAGGATCTTTTCGCCGCCGCGGGCGCGGTGCGGCTCGCCGCCGACGAGGTTCTGTTCCTGGCCGGCGATGGCGGCGATGGCTGCTATCGCATCGAGGAGGGCTTGCTCAAGGTCACGATGATGTCGCGCGCGGGTACCGAGCGTATCCTGGCGTTCCTCGGCCCCGGAGCTATTGTGGGCGAGCTTTCGATGATCGACGGCCTGCCGCGCTCGGCGGCCGTCGTGGCGGTCCGCGAAGCGGCATTGAGCTTTCTCAGCCGCGCCGCTTTCGAGGCTTTCGCGCAGAAGCGTCCCGAGGTCTACAAGACGCTGGTCACGCTACTCGCGGCGCGGCTTCGCGAGACCGACGCCGTCATTGCCGCCGGCAGTTTCCTGCCGCTGCGCGGCCGCGTGGCTCTGACGCTCCTCGAGCTTGCGGAAAATTTCGGCCAGGATGTCGGCTCCGGCCGCATTGTCATCCGCCAGAAGATCGGACAAAGCGATCTTGCCGCCATGGCCGGCATCGCGCGCGAGAATGTCAGCCGCATCCTCAACGACTGGAAGCGCCGCAAACTGGTGAGCCGACTTTCCGGCTATTACTGCCTGGAGAACAAGGCGCAACTGCAACACGAGGCCGAGTTATAGTCGTCCGCTTCGCCGCGCTACTTCGGCCCGCCAACGTCCGCTGCCGCTTCGCCCATGAACAGGCCCGCGCTTGCCGAATTCCGCCGCATCGTCGTCAAGGTCGGCTCGTCGCTTCTGGTCGACACGCGGGCCGGCAAGCTCAAAGAATCCTGGCTCGCATCGCTTGCGGCGGACTTGGCGGCGCTGCACGGCGAGAAGCGCGACGTGCTCGTGGTCTCGTCCGGCGCCATCGCGCTCGCCCGCGCGGTGCTCAAACTCCCCGCCGGCCCGCTCAAGCTCGAGGATAGCCAAGCCGCCGCGGCCGTCGGCCAGATCGCGCTGGCGCGCAGGTGGTCCGAGGTGCTCTCGCATCACGGCATTGTCGCCGGGCAAGTGCTGGTGACGCTCGGCGACACCGAGGAGCGCCGACGCTATCTCAACGCCCGCTCGACCATCGACAAGCTCCTGGAATGGCGCGCCGTGCCGGTCATCAACGAGAACGACACGGTCGCTACCAGCGAGATCCGCTACGGTGACAACGACCGGCTCGCCGCGCGCGTCGCCACCATGGTCAGCGCCGACCTTTTGGTGCTGTTGTCGGATGTCGATGGGCTCTACGACGCGCCGCCGGAGACCAATGATTCGGCGCGGCACATTCCCTGCGTGGCGCGGGTGACCCCGGAAATCGAGGCGATGGCCGGCGCTGCCGGTTCGGAGCTGTCCCGCGGCGGCATGCAGACCAAGATCGAGGCGGCGCGGATCGCCACCAATGCCGGAACCCACATGGTGGTCGCCTCCGGCCGTGTCGAGCACCCTTTAAGGGCCATCGCCGAGGGCGCGCGCTGCACGTGGTTCCTCACCGCTGCGAACCCGGTGACCGCGCGCAAAAAATGGATCGCCGGCACGCTCGAACCCAAAGGCACGCTGAGCATCGACGGCGGTGCGGTCGCAGCCTTGCGGCGCGGCAAGAGCCTGTTGCCGGCCGGGGTGGTGCGGGTCGACGGTGCCTTCGCGCGCGGCGACGCGGTGATCATCCGCGGTCCCGACGGGGCGGAGATCGCGCGCGGGCTCAGCGCCTTTGACTCCGAGGACGCACAGAAGATCCGGGGCCGGTCGTCCGCCGATATCGCAAGCATCCTCGGTTTCAGCGGCCGCGCCGAAATGGTTCATCGCGATGACCTGGTCGTCGGCCGCGATTAAAGGGCTTTGAAGGCCAGACGCCGCGGCATCGAACGACCCCTGGCGGCAAAAAGAGAACCCCGGCCGCTAACACGGCCGGGGCTCGACGCCGGGTGATTGAGGGTGAGGGGCTGGGGGGCTTCGCCCGGCGCCAACAGGAAAACGTTGGCGCCGTCATCAAGTTCCGGTGCGCTTAACGATTTTTTTCGGCCGACCATTTGATCGCCTAAGCGCCTGAGATCGCTTGGAATTTGTATTACCCCTAAAAGCCCGGGTCACAGGCGGCGGCGACAGCCGGGCGATATCCGTCGGCACATTGAACCGTTGCCCGCCGGGCAGCACGACGTAGCGCGACACGACATGTAAGTTCCCGCACTCTCCGCCATACCCCTCAACGACGAACTTGGCACCGATCGGAAGCTGCCGCGGCAGACGGCTTGATCGGCGATTGATCGGTAAACTCATGGCACCCTCTCTTGCGGTTGATCCGGGTAAACGGAGTTGGCTTCAGCCACGTTGGGCAAATTCGATGACCGCATTGCGAACTTCTGTGGACGCCTGTGGAAAAGCGGCCGGTGGCCCCGCCTCGCCCGATCTCGGCGAACGTGGTAGGAAGCGCTGAATGCAAGACGGATCAACGCCATGAACGCTCCGCTCACGGCAATCGCCGCCCCTGGGACGCTGGAAACGGCAATGCGCCTGATCGGCCGCGAGGCGCACGCAGCCGCCCGCACCCTGGCGCTCGCCCCGACAGCGCGGAAAAACCGCGCCCTCACCGCCATGGCCGCAGCCGTCCGTGGCGCTCGATCGTCAATTCTCGACGCCAATGCGGAGGATTTGGCGGCGGCCAAGTCCAATGGCGGCACGGCTGCTTTTCTCGACCGGCTGAGACTCGACGAGAACCGCATCGCGGCCATGGCGGCCGGTCTCGACGTAATCCGCAGATTAAAGGATCCGATCGGGACCGTCATGGCTTCGTGGCGGCGCCCCAACGGGATGCGCATCGAGCGCGTGCGGGTTCCGCTCGGGGTCGTCGGTGTGATCTACGAGAGCCGGCCGAACGTCACGGCGGATGCCGGCGCGCTCGGCCTTAAGGCCGGTAACGCCGTGATCCTGCGCGGAGGTTCGGACGCCTTTCGATCAGTCGGCGCGATCCACGCGGCGCTGGTCGAAGGCCTCCTCGAAGCCGGGCTGCCCGCCGCCGCCATCACGCTAGTACCCACGCGCGAGCGCGCGGCCGTCGGCATGATGCTGGCCGGCCTCGACGGCGCGATCGACGTGATCGTCCCGCGCGGCGGCAAGGAGCTTGTGGCCCGCGTGCAGGCCGAGGCGCGGGTGCCGGTCTTTGCCCATCTCGAAGGCGTCTGCCACGTCTATGTCGATGGCAAGGCAAAGCTGCCGATGGCCAAGGCGATCGTGCTCAATGCAAAAATGCGCCGTACCGGCGTGTGCGGCGCGGCCGAAACCCTGCTGGTTGATCGGGCGGCGGCCGGCAGGATGCTCAAGCCGTTGGTGGAAGCCTTGCTCGGCGCCGGCTGCGAAATCCGCGGCGACAGCGCGGTGCAAGCGGTCGACCAGCGCGTGAAGCCGGCGCGCGAAGCCGATTGGAGCACGGAATATCTCGACGCCGTCATCACCGCCGGCGTCGTCGACGGCGTTGATGCGGCGATCGCCCACATCGAGCATTACGGGTCGCACCACACCGATGCCATCGTCACGGAAGACCAGGCTGCGGCGAAGAAATTCCTCCGCGAGGTCGATTCCGCGATCGTGCTGCACAACGCGTCGACCCAGTTTGCCGACGGCGGCGAGTTCGGCTTCGGCGCGGAAATCGGCATCGCCACCGGCCGGCTGCACGCGCGCGGCCCGGTCGGCGTCGAGCAGCTCACCAGCTTCAAATATCGCGTGCACGGCAACGGACAAACGCGCCCCTAGTTGAAGGCTCGCCGCCGAGTAGAAGCGCAAAGCCACAGGTGCGGTAGGTTTTTGTTGATTGCCATGAACCGCGAATTTCCCCCTGTGCAAGCGGCGAACTCTTGCCTTCCCGTGCCCCCGATCCGGGAAGCCTGGAGCCCGGCGCGCAAAGCCCGCATCGTCCTGCCTCCGCATGCACCGGGCATGCGCATCGGCCTTTTCGGCGGCACCTTCGACCCGGTCCACGCGGCGCATCGAGGGGCTTGCCTGCTCGCGATGAAGCGCATCGGCCTCGATCGGATCTGGTGGCTGGTAACGCCGGGCAATCCGCTGAAGGACACGCGCGGCCTGGCGCCGCTCGCCGACCGCGTTCGCGCTGCCCGCAGGCTGGCGCATCATCCGCGTATCGATGTGAGCGACCTCGAAGCACAGCTCGGCACGCGCTACAGCTACCAGACCATCGCCTGCCTAGTCCGCCGTTGCCCAGGCGTGCATTTCGTCTGGATCATGGGCGCCGACAACCTCCGCAGCTTTCACCGTTGGCAGCGTTGGCGCGACATCGCGGCGCTGGTGCCGATTGCGGTCGTCGACCGGCTCGGACCGAGCCTCTACGCCACCGCCGGAGTTGCCGGCTTGGCGCTCGCCCGTGCGCGCATTCCCGAATCGGCGGCGAGAACCCTCCCGCGACGAAAACCGCCGGCGTGGATTTATCTCCACGGCCTCAAATCGCCGCTATCGTCGACGGCTTTGCGCGCGGCGCGGGTATCGGTGCAAAGCGGTTGAAAACATTAACCGGCCGTGCCTATCTTAGTGACGGTCTCGGCATCGTCAGCCGAGGCGGCAAAGGAGCGAAAGGAACGGACCCCCTGTCCACACCTGCGATCTCTCGGGCCGATCGTCGCGCGCCCGCACCGATCTCCGGAGTGCGTCTAACCGCTGAGGAGATCCTGCAACTGGTCCTCACCCGCCTCGACGACATGAAGGCGGAGGACATCCTCACCATCGACCTGCGAAACAAATCTTCGATCGGCGACTACATGGTGGTGTCGTCCGGCCGGTCGCAGCGCCATGTCGGATCGGTCGCCGACCGGGTGCTTGAGGATTTACGCGATGCCGGCGTTGCCGCCCGCAGCGAAGGCGTTCCGCATTGCGACTGGGTGCTCATCGACGCCGGCGATGTGATCGTTCACGTCTTTCGCCCGGAAGTACGGGCCTTCTACAATCTCGAGAAGATGTGGACGGCAAATCTGCCGGTGCAGCGCGTGAGTTAGAGCTGGGCCGCTGCGCGGGCCGGAACCGGGCCGCAGCGCGGCTTTCGGCGGCCCGGCGATCGTCGCCTTCGTGGCGACGGGCGGTGAAAGACAGCCGCCCCGGTTTTCTCTGACGCGCCATGCGTATCGTCATCGCCGCAGTTGGCCGCCTCAAACAGGGACCGGAACGCGAGCTCGCCGCTTTCTACCGTAAGCGCGCGGAAGCCGAGGGGCGCCCGCTCGGGCTGCGCGAATTCGCAATCATCGAGATTCGCGAGAGCCGCGCGCGCGATGCCGAACGGCGTCGCGTCGAGGAGGCGATCGCGCTCGCCGACGCTGTTCCCGAAGCCGCGACCGTGGTCATTCTCGACCAGCGCGGGAGCAATCTCGACAGCGCCGAATTCGCCGCACTGCTGCGTCAATGGCGGAGCGAAAACCGCCCCGCAGTCTGCTTCGTCGTCGGCGGCGCCGACGGCTTGGCGCCCAGCCTCTATGCGCGAGCCAAACTCAGGCTCGCCTTCGGCGCGGCCACCTGGCCGCACCAGCTGGTGCGCATCATGCTGCTCGAACAGCTTTACCGCGCCGTAACGATTATCGGCGGACATCCCTACCACCGGTCGTGAGCGCGTCCTGAATTTTTCTTAATGTCGCCTCACCAATTTGTGACGATGGGAACGGGGACACGTCTTATTCAGGTCGCATCGTGACGGCTCTGTCTTGTCTTCCCGAGGCTATTGTCTACCTTTGGTCACAATGATTCTCCGCCAGGCAAGCCGCACTGACCCGCGCCTTGTGCTCGGCTCGATATTGGCCGTCCTCCCGCTGCTCGCCGCGAGTCAGTTCGCGCTTGCTCAGGCGCGCTCCAACCTGCCGGCCGGCGGCGATGCCACCGTTCAGCCGCCGATGGCGCAAGCGCCGGCTCCGGCGAGCAGCCTACCCGACGCCGAGGCGCTGAAGCAGCGCGATCAGGAACTCGATGCCGCGCGCGCCAAGGAGCGCGAGTCCGCGGAGAACCAGGCGAGGCTCAAGCGCGAGATCGAGGCGATCGGCGATGATCGACGAACGCTCAACCAACAGCTGATCGCCACCGCGGCGCGCGTGCGTGACGTGGAGTCGAGCATAGAGGCGACGGAGGCGCGTCTCAAACCGCTCGACGAGCAGGAGCGCCTGTTCCAGAAATCGCTGGACGAGCGCCGGACGGCGATCATCGAGATTCTCGCCGCCCTGCAGCGGGTCGGGCGTCAGCCGCCGCCCGCGCTGATGGTGCGCCCTGAGGATGCGCTGCAGGCGGTTCGCACCGCCATTGCGCTCGGCGCCGTGGTCCCGGAAATGCGGGCGCAGGCGGATGCGCTGGCCGGTGATCTCGCCGATCTGTCGCGCGTGCGCAAGGAGGTGCTCGCGGAGCGCGAACGGCTGGCGCGCGATCTCGACCTGCTCGGGCGCGAGCAGCTGCGCATGAACATGCTCATCGACGAACGGCAGAAGAAGGAGGCCACCGCCCAGGAGGCGCTCGACGCCGAACGGCAGCGCGCCGCCGATCTCGCACGCCGGGTCGACAATCTGAAGGATCTGATCGCCAAGCTCGAAGCGAGCCTCGAGAGCGCCGGCCGCGCGGCCGGCAGCGCCTCGCACACCGCCGAAGACGCACGGCCCAATCTGGCCGCGCTCAGCGATCCCGGACGGCTTGCCCCTGCGGTCGCCTTCGCGGCGATGCGCGGGCGGTTGCGCTTGCCCGTCAACGGCACGAGACTGCGCGAGTTCGGGGGCGCCGACGGGCTCGGTGGCAGCCAAAAGGGGCTCTCCATTTCCACCCGGTTCGATGCACAAATTACCTCGCCGTGCGACGGTTGGGTGGTTTACGCCGGCGCATTTCGCAGCTATGGGCAACTCTTGATCCTCAATGCCGGCGGCGGCTATCATGTCTTGTTAGCGGGGATGGAACGGATTTCCGTCGATCTCGGTCAGTTCGTGCTGACTGGTGAACCGGTAGCGGTAATGGGCGGCGGATCGCAGGTGTCCGCAGCCGCGGCGATCAGGGCGAAGCCACCTGTGCTCTACGTGGAGTTCCGCAAGGACGGCACTCCGATTGACCCCAGCCCTTGGTGGGCAACAAACGAAGGCGAAAAGGTTCGCGGATGATGCGCAAAACTTCCCTTATTTTCCTCGGTGCGGTCGCGGGTGCCGGGCTCGCGCTGCTGGCAACGCAGCCCCACACGGTATTCGTCGGATCGAGCGCGAAAGCCGCCTCGTCTGACACCTACCGCCAGCTCAATCTGTTCGGCGACGTGTTCGAGCGGGTGCGCGCCGATTATGTCGAGAAGCCCGACGACTCGAAGCTGGTCGAATCGGCGATCAACGGCATGCTCGCCGGTCTCGATCCGCATTCCAGCTACATGGACCCGAAGAGCTTCCGCGACATGCAGGTGCAGACGCGCGGCGAATTCGGCGGTCTCGGCATCGAGGTCACCATGGAGGATGGCTTGGTGAAGGTCGTGGCGCCGATCGACGATACGCCGGCGGCCAAGGCCGGCGTCATGGCCAACGACATCATCACCCATCTCGACGACGAAGCGGTGCAGGGGCTTACGCTCAATCAGGCGGTCGAGAAGATGCGCGGCCCGGTGAATACCAAGATCAAGCTGCGGATCATGCGCAAAGGCTCCGACAAGCCGGTCGATGTGACCATCGTGCGCGACGTGATCCGCGTGCGCTCGGTGCGCGCGCACAATGAGGGCGAAGACGTCGGCTACATCCGCGTCACGCAGTTCAACGAGCAGACGACCGACGGGCTGAAAAAGTCGATCAGCGACCTGACCGCCCAGCTTGGTGCCGACAAGGTCAAAGGTTTTGTCGTCGACCTGCGCAACAATCCGGGCGGGCTGCTCGATCAGGCGATCTCGGTGGCGGATGCGTTTCTCGACAAGGGCGAGATCGTCTCCACCCGTGGGCGTAACGCCGAGGAGACGCAGCGTTTCAACGCCCGTCCGGGCGACCTGACCAAGGGCAAGCCGCTGATCGTGCTGATCAACGGCGGTTCGGCGTCGGCGTCGGAAATCGTCGCCGGTGCGCTCCAGGATCACAAGCGCGCCACGCTGATCGGCACGCGTTCGTTCGGCAAAGGCTCGGTGCAGACCATTATCCCGCTCGGCGCCGGCAATGGGGCGCTGCGGTTGACCACGGCGCGCTACTACACCCCGTCGGGCCGCTCCATCCAGGCCAAGGGCATCACGCCCGACATCGAGGTGTTGCAGGATGTACCGGACGAGTTGAAGGCGCGGACCGACTCCAAGGGCGAAGCATCGTTGCGCGGCCATCTCAAGGCCGAGGGCGCGGAGGAAACCGGCTCGCAATCCTATGTTCCGCCCGACGAGAAGGACGACAAGGCGCTCAAAATGGCGCTCGACCTGCTGCGCGGAATGACGAGCGACGCCGCCTTCCCGCCGAATCCCAAGGCCGCTGTTCCCAATTGATATCGGCTCGCCGGCAGCGCTTGCCGGTGAAGGAAATGGCTTGGGGCGGCTCGCGGCCGCCCCTTTTTCTTTGCGCGGCGTCAGCGAGGTCCGGTTTTAGGACCGGCGGCGCGCCGTGATAGACTGTGAGTGCTTGATTCGCCGCCGGAATCGTATTTGCCGGAAAGCACTGACGCATGACCGCCGACGATTTCAGCGCGCCGCTCGGCCAGCAGCCGACGAAGCGGCGGCGCCGATTCCCGATCGCGGTGCCGCAGGCGGTTGCCGGGGCGCTCGCGCTCTTCGTTGGCGTGTTCATACTGTGGGCGATCTTCGCCGACGATCCGTACGGCGGCGAGCCGACGGCCGCAGTGCCGGTCGACCTGCGCTCGGCAGCGACTGCGAAGAAGCCCGCGCTGCCTGACGCCCCGAAGGCGGCCGAGGCCTCCGCGGATGGCCGCGACAGTGCGGCGCCGGCGTCGGGCCCGCCGAGCCAGCGTGCACCGGCAGACGCCAAGACGGTGACCATCATCAATGGCAAGACCGGCGAGCGCGAGCAGGTGACGATCCCGGCGACCGGCGAAGGCACCGCTGCGACCAGCGAGGCGGTCGACCAGAAATTCGCGGAGATGACATCGCACGGTCCGGTGCCGAAGATCGCCGCCGACGGTACCCGCCCGGCGGAAGCCTATGCGCGGCCGGTCAAACCGCTTCCCGGCAAGCCCGAGGCCCCCCGCATCGCGCTGATCGTCAGCGGTCTCGGCGTAAGCGCCGGCGCCACGGCCGACAGCATCGCCAAGCTGCCGGGCCCTGTGACGCTCGGTTTCATGCCCTACGGCGGCGACGTCGAGCGCTTTGTCGCGCGCGCCCGGGCGAGCGACCACGAGACCCTTCTGCAAGTCCCGATGGAGCCGTTCAACTACCCGGACAATGATCCCGGCCCGCAAACGTTGCTGACGTCGCTGACGCCGGAACAGAATATCGAGCGGCTGCATTGGCTAATGAGCCGGCTCCAGGGCTATGTCGGAATCGTCGGCGCCATGGGCGCGCGCTTTACCGCCTCGGAGCAGTCGTTCGTTCCGGTGCTGCGCGAAATCGCCAAGCGCGGGCTGATCTATGTCGACGACGGCGCCAACCCGAGAAGCATTGCCGGCCGCGTCGCCGGCGCCGACAATCTGCCGTTCGCCAAAGCCGACGTGATCCTCGACGCGGTTCCTACCGCCGGCGAAATCGACCGTGCCCTCGGCCGCCTGGAAATGGCGGCGCGCGAGCGCGGCGCGGCGGTCGGCATATCGTCCGCACTGCCGGTATCCATCAAACGCATCGCCGAATGGGCGAAGGGCGCGGAAAACCGCGGCATCCTCCTGGTGCCGATCAGCGCGATTGCGGTCAAAACCAAGCAGAGCTAAGGACGGCTACTTACAAATCGGCGCGATGTCGGCTTTGGTCCGGAGAGCTGGCCCACTATCACATTGCGAATGTCTCGCTTTCCGCGAAATCCGCGGTAGCTCGAATATCTCATCGCCGAACGGCGACTGACGCCGCTCATGTTTCCGCGGCAGACGAATTTCGCCGGCTCAACCCAAGACGCGCACCTTTAAAGCCCCCGGACGCCCGCATCCTTGACACGATAATTGTTTATGATCTAAACAGTTTAGATACTAAACTTTTTTAGGTATGCGACCATGGAACCGACCTGGGACGCCATCGTCATCGGATCAGGCATCGGCGGCATGACCGCCGCCGGTCTTCTGGCCCGTGTCGCCAAGATGAAAGTTCTCGTACTGGAGAAGCACGCGGAGCGTGGCGGACAAACACACACCTTCCGGCGCGACGGCGCGTCCTGGGACGTCGGCCTGCACTACGTCGGCAATCTGCAGGAGGGCACCATCGAGCGCAGGGTGCTTGATTTTCTGTCCGGCGGCGCGCTGCGCTGGAACCGGATGCCGGACGACTTCGAGCGTTTCATCTATCCCGGCATCGATTTCGCCGTGCCTTCCGATCCGCTGCGCTACGAGGCTCGGCTCATCGCGCTTTTCCCGGACGAAGCGAAAGCGATTCGCGGCTACTTCCGCGACCTTCGCTCGGTGGCACGCTGGTACATCCTCGGTATTCAGCAGCAAATGATGCCCCGCCCGCTGGCTTTCCTGCTGGCCCAGTACCGCCGCCTCGGCGCGGCCAAGGCTACGCAGACGACCGGCGACTATCTGGAGCGGCATTTCCGCTCGCCGCGGCTCAAAGCCCTGTTGGCTTCGCAATGGGGCGACTACGGCCTGCCACCGAGTCAGAGCGCCTTCGCTATTCACGCCCTCGTGGCCGGCAGTTACTTCCAGGGAGGCTGGTTTCCTGCCGGCGGTGCCGGGCGCATCGCCCGCACGTTCGAACAAGGCATCGAGGCAAGCTCGGGAGCGATCAGGGTATGCCAAGAAGCAACAGCGATTGTCGTGCGCGACGGACATGCGATCGGCGTGAAGGTGATCGATCGCCGGGGAACCGAACCGGTGGAGGTGGACTATTACGCGCCTGTCGTCATCTCCGATGTGGGCGCGCAGATGACG
>Ga0187784_10003273_pt1 | contig 13065 bp, 11 predicted proteins | sample 1015_SJ02_MP15_2_FD_132964 | JGI IMG/M metagenome (GOLD analysis project Ga0187784, IMG submission 132964) | Tropical peat soil microbial communities from peatlands in Department of Meta, Colombia - 1015_SJ02_MP15_20_MG | ecosystem: Environmental > Terrestrial > Soil > Wetlands > Peat | place... | reverse complement strand
GGCGCTCCGCGTCTACCCCGCGGCGATCTACTGGCACGTTCCCAATCGCAACGCCTTGATGGCGGCGATGGTTGCCCACGTGCTGCGCGACCTCAATCCGAAGCCGGGCATCGCCGCTTGGCAGGACTGGCTGCGGGCTCTGTTCAAGGGCTATCGGCGCGCCGTGATGCAGCACCCGAATATCGCGCCCCTGATCGGCGCACAGCTCGTCTCCAACGCCAGCATGGACTTCCAGCTGCTGGAGCGCATGCTTCAGGTGCTGTCGGAGGCGGGATTTCGCGGCCGCAAGCTGATCGAGGCGTTCAACGTCGTGATCGCGGCCCAAGTCGGTTTCGTCACCCTGGAATTCGCGCCCGCCCCGGCCGAGGACGCCGCGGCCTGGGAGCGGGAAATGCGCCGTCGCGTCGGCTCGGTCGACGCAGCGAATTATCCGCTGCTCGCCAAGCATGTCCCGGCGATGGCCAACCGCAGCTTCATGCTGCGCTGGCAGAACGGCACGCAAGTCTCCTTCGAGCGGCACTTCCTCGCCTATGTGGAAACCGTCATCGCCGGGCTGGAACGAATGGCAGCCGCAGGCGATTGAAGAGCGATTGACGCGCGTTTGCCCGCTACTTATTGTTCGTTGGACAATAACATTGGAGGCCGCGATGGACGCTGTACCGGCAAAGGGCCTGGAGCAGGCGCTGGACGCAGCGCGCGCACGTTACGTCGCAGCCAATCCGCGCAGCTCCGCCCAGCTCGCGGCCGCCGACGGCGTCATGCCGGGCGGCAATACCCGCAGCGTGCTGTTCTACGAGCCCTTCCCGCTCGCCATCGCCCGCGGGGAAGGCGCGTATCTGTGGGACGCGGACGGCCATCGCTACGTCGATTTTCTCGGCGAGTTCACCGCCGGGCTCTATGGGCATTCGAGCCCGGTGATCCGCAAGGCGATCATCAGCGCGCTCGACGGCGGCATCAGTCTCGGTGGGCATAATCTGCTCGAGGACCAGCTCGCCCGCCTGATCTGCGAGCGCTTTCCCGCAATGGACAAGCTGCGCTTCACCAATTCCGGCACCGAAGCGAACCTGATGGCGCTCGCGCTCGCCAAGGCGGCGACCGGGCGTCCACGGATCATGGTGTTCGCCGGCGCCTATCACGGCAGCGTCCTGTCCTTCGCGGCCGCGCCCTCTCCGATCAACGTGCCGCATGAGTTCATCATCGCGCCTTACAATGATATCGAGGCGACGCGCCGTCTGATCGAGATGCATCGTGCGCAGCTTGCCGCCGTGCTGGTCGAGCCGATGCTCGGCGCCGGTGGCGCGATTCCGGCGGACGCCGAATTCCTTGCCTCGTTGCGCGAGGCCACGCGAGCCGCCGGCGCGCTTCTCATCTTCGACGAGGTGATGACCTCGCGCTTTTCCGCCGGCGGACGGCAGAAGCTGCTCGGCATCGCGCCCGATCTCACGACGCTCGGCAAATATCTCGGCGGTGGCTTGAGCTTCGGAGCCTTCGGCGGCCGCGCCGACCTCTTGGATCTGTTCGATCCGCGTCGCGCGCACGCGCTCGCGCATCCCGGCACCTTCAACAACAACGTGCTGAGCATGGCCGCCGGCATCGCCGGATTGACCGAGCTGTTCACGCCGGATGCCGCGGACGCGCTGACGCGACGCGGCGAAGCACTGCGCGCGCGGCTCAACGCGACTTGTGCGGGCGCCACCATGCAGGTGACGGGTTTCGGCTCGATCATGAACGTGCATTTCACGGCTGCGCCGATCCGCCGCCCCGCGGACGCCGTCAGCGATCCGCGACTGCGCGACCTGTTCTTCTTCGACATGATCGAGAACGGCATCTACCTCGCAAGGCGCGGCCTGATCGCACTGATGCTGACCATCGCAGACAACGACGAGCAGGCCTTGGTGGCCGCCGTCGAACGCTTCATCGACCGACGCGCCGATCTCATCAAGGCGTGAGCGTAATGGCGGCGCTGTCGCGGCAGGCGCTGCTCGGCAAGGTGCAGACCGTCACCGGCCTGATCGAGCCTTCATCTCTCGGCCGCACGTTGATGCACGAGCATCTGCGGCTCGACCTCAATCCGCCGAAGTTCAGGGCCGAGCCCGCGCGCAACGATACGCTGGCGCCTTGCGATTGCTTCGATGTCAGATGGGGATCGCTCTACAAGTCGCTGAACTTCCGCCTCGACGACGAAGCGCTGGCGCGGCGCGAGCTTGAGAGGCTGCGCGACGCCGGCGGCGAGACCCTGGTCGAGTTGACGGTCGGTGGGCTCGGCCCGCGGCCGGAGAGCCTCGTGCGGCTTGCGCGCGACACCGGCGTCAACATCGTGATGGGCAGCGGCCACTATGTCGAGGAGTATCAGGACGACGCGAACGCCGCCCGCGAGGTCGAGGATTTCGCGCGCGAGATCATCGAACAGATCACGGTCGGCGCCTGGGGTACCACGATCCGCTCAGGCATCATCGGCGAGATCGGTTGCAGCGCGCCGTGGACGCCGCAGGAGAAGCGGGTGATGCGTGCGGCGTTGATCGCCCAAGCCGAGACCGGCGCCGCGCTCAATGTCCATCCCGGCCGCCACTCTGATCAGCCTGAGGAGATCGCAGCCTTCGCCCGCGTAGCCGGCGCGCCGATGGAGCGCATCATCATCAGCCACGTCGACCGCACGATCTTCGACGCCGACCGGCTGCTGCGCCTCGCCGACAGCGGCGTCGTGATCGAGTTCGATCTGTTCGGCTGGGAGCAGAGCTACTACTTTCCCAATCCCGACATCGACATGCCGAACGATGCCGCGCGACTGCGCTGGCTGCGGCTGCTGCGCGACCACGGACACATCGAGCGCATCCTCATCAGCCAGGACATCTGCGAGCGCACCCGCCTCACGGCCTATGGCGGACACGGCTATGGTCATGTCTTGCGCAACGTCGTGCCGCTGATGCTGCGCCGCGGCTTTTCGGCGGACGAGGTCGAGACGATCCTGGTGCGCAATCCGGCACGGCTCCTGACCTTCGTCTGAAGGCCGCGCGGTTCACGCCTTCACGCGGTTCACACCTTGGCGACGTTCCAGGGCAACACCGCCGGCCCGTGCAGCACGCCCTGGACGTTGCGGCGATAGGCGGTGCGCACGACATACTGGCCGAGCGGAACGTAGGGCACGGTGCGAAACGCAATGCCCTGGATCAGGTCGGCGAGCCGCGCGCGCTCGGTCTGCTGCTCGGATTGCAGCCATTCGGAGGCAAGTTTCTCGATCTCGGGATTGTCGTACCAGCCGAAATAGCCACGCTGCCCTTGGCCGCGGATGAGAAAATTCACGGCCGGGTTCATGATCGCCGGCCCGTTGACCCCTGACACGAAGATCGACCAGCCGCCCTGCTCCACCGGCTCTTTCTTGGCGCGTCGCTGCGTCACGGTCCCCCAATCGCTGGCCACGAGATCGACGGTCATGCCGATCTGCCGCAACAGGTCGGCCGTGATGGTGGCAAAGTCGCCATAGGGCGCCAGGTCCGCGGGCTGCAGGATCACCACCTTCTCGCCCGCATAGCCGCCTTCCTTGAGCAGGCGCTTGGCAGCCTCCAGATCGCCGCGCATCGCGTCCGCGCCGATCTCGCGGCCAAACGGCGTCCCGCAAGGGAAGACCGACTTGCAGACCGTGTAAGAGGTCGGATCGTCGCCGGCCGCGAGGCGTAGATAGTCTTCCTGCCTCACCGCCATCAGCACGGCCTGGCGAATCTTGACGTTGTCGAACGGCTTCTGCAGCTGGTTGAAGCGCAGGAAGCCGGTCCACCCGGTCGGGTCGATCACGTCGAGCGTGATGTCCCGGTGCTTGCGCAAGAGCGGCTGCAGGTCGGCCGGCGGCGCCTCGAGCCAGTCGATCTCGCCTTGCTGCAGCGCCGCGGCGGCGGTCGCCTGATCCGGGATGATCCGCCATTCGACCCGGCCGACCTTGGCGATCTTGCCGCCGGAGGTCCATTCGGCCGGCTCGGGACGCGGCGCGTAGCCGGCGAATTTCTCGTAGACGACGCGGTTGCCGCTGACATATTCGGCGGCGTTGAAACGGAACGGTCCCGACCCGATCATCTCGGTCACCTGCTTGTCGGGCGCGGTCCGGGCGAGGCGCTCGGGCATCACGAATGGCGGGAACACCGAGTTCGCCATCAGATACGCAAGGGTTGGGAGCGGTTGTTTCAGCGTGACCTTGATGGTGCGGTCGTCCGCCGTGCTCCAGCTCTCGACAAAGGCGCCCACCACCTGGCCGGTCGACTGGCGCGCGGCCCAGCGCGCAAAGCTCGCGGCGCAGTCGCTCGCGCGCACCGGCTCGCCGTCATGGAATGTCAGCCCCTCGCGCAGCCGCAGCGACCAGGCGCGCCCATCGACCGACACCTCGTGCCCCTGCAGCATCTGCGGACGCGGATTCTGCCCGGCATCCGCCGCATAGGGCGCGTCGAAGACCGCGTAGCCATGGCAGATGCTGACATAGGCGGTCGACCAGATCGGATCGAGCAGCGTGAGATTGGCCGCCGGGACATAGCGCAGCACCGAGCCGGGCGCCGATTGGGCCTGCGCGGCGCGAGGCGGCCTTGCGGCGGCAAGCGTTGCGGCGGCGCAGCCTTTGAGCAAGTCGCGTCGACGCATGCGCCACCGCCTTCCGATCGACGATCCCCTGAGCGAGCCTCGCGCGCGAGATTGCGGCCTAATTGTCCATCAGTCAATAAGGCGGTCGATGTCACGCCCCGCGCGGTCGCGCGATCAGCCTCAGCCAGGGCGCCGCATGGAACGCGCTCATCAGCGCGTACATCATGACCATGCCGCTCAGCGGTGATGCATCATGCGCGACGGCGCAAAGCATGTCGTCGCTGCCACCGCAAAGGACCGTGAACAGCGCCATCAACGCGAAGGTCGGTGCGGCCGCGAGATGCAGCCAGTCGCTCGCGTCGCGGGCGGCGGCCTCCAGCAACGGGTCAAGTGTTTCGAGCGTGCGTGTCGTCATGGCGTTCACTCCTCGTCATCGGCTCTCCTGCGCTAGATTGCTCACCGGGGCCGAAAGGGGCGGAGTGACAAGTTTGGCGGGATTTGCATGGACTCGCTGATCACCGCGGCGGCGCGCGCGCTTGCCGTCGGCGATCCGCTCGGCGCGCTCAATCGGGTCGCGCTGCGCGACGATCCACCGGCGCTCGCGCTGCGCGGCATCGCGATGGCGCAGCTCGGCGACCTTGATCGCGCCAAGGCGCTGTTGCGCCGCGCGGCGCGCGCCTTCGGCCCCAAAGAGGCGGTCGCCCGTGCGCGCTGCATCGTCGCGCAGGCCGAGATCGCGCTCGCTTCGCGCGATCTCGGATTTGCCGCGAAGACGCTCGACGCCGCGCGAGCAACGCTCGAAGCGCATGGCGACCCCCTCAATGCCGCGCATGCGCGCTATCTCGAGGCGCGGCGCCTGCTCCTGATCGGCCGCCTCGACGCGGCCGAACGCGCCCTCGCGGCGCTCGACGCGGCCCCCTTCCCGCCCGCCCTGCAGGCCGCCCACGCGCTGACCGCCGCCGGCATCGCACTGCGACGGCTCGACACCAAGACGGCGCGTGCCGCGCTCACGCGGGCCGCACGCGCCGCGCGCAACGCCGACATCCCGGCGCTGACCGCGGAGGTCGAGAGCGCCGCCCGCATGCTGACCACGCCGGCGGCGCGCCTGATCGAACGCGGCGCGGAACGCTTGCTGCTGCTCGAGGAGGTCGAGGCGCTGCGGTCCTCGAAGGCGCTCGTGATCGACGCCTGCCGTCATCTGGTGCGGGACGGCAACACCGTCATCTCGCTCGCCCGACGTCCGGTGCTGTTCGCGCTCGCCCGTGCGCTGGCCGAAGCCTGGCCCGGCGACGTGCCGCGCGCAGCGCTGATCGCGCGTGCCTTCCGCGGCAAGGAGGCCGATGAATCGCACCGCGCGCGGCTGCGCGTCGAGATCGGACGGCTGCGCCGGATCTTGGCGCCGCTCGCCGAAATCAGCGCCACGCCGGACGGGTTTGCGCTCGCGCCGCGTCGCGCGCGCGAGGTCGCCGTGCTGGCGCGCCCGCTCGAGGAGCCGCACGCCGCGGTGCTCGCGCTCCTCGCCGACGGCGAGTCGTGGTCGAGCTCGGCGCTGGCGCTGGCGCTCGGCGCAAGCCAGCGCAACGTGCAGCGCGCGCTCGATGCGCTGAGCGCCGCCGGCAAGGTGCAATCGTTCGGCCGCGCCCGCGCGCGGCGCTGGATCACGCCGCCGGTCGGCGGATTCGCGACGACCTTGTTACTCCCGCCGCCGCTGCCGGCCGGCTAGCTTGCGGCCATGAGCGAGCGACGAGGAGCAACCGATGAAACAGTCGAGAGCCGAAATCCTGCGCGAATACGGCCCCTTTCCCGGCGTCGCGCGCGTCCACGGCGTGACCTATGATGGCGAGCGCGTCTGGTTCGCGTCGGACAATAAATTGAGAGCGTTCGACCCGGCGACCGGCGAGGCGGCGCGCGCGATCGATGTCCCGGCCCATGCCGGCACCGCCTTCGACGGCAAGCACCTGTTCCAGATCGCCGAGGATCGCATCCAGAAGATCGATCCCGACAGCGGCCGTGTGCTCGCGACCATCCCGGCGCCCGGCCACGGCGGCGACTCCGGCCTCGCCTGGGCCGAAGGCTCGCTCTGGGTCGGGGTCTATCGCGAGCGCAAGATCCATCAGATCGATCCGCAGACCGGCGCGATCCTGCGCACGATCCCGTGCAACCGCTTCGTCACCGGCGTGACCTGGGTCGATGGCGAGCTCTGGCACGGCACCTGGGAAGGCGACGAGAGCGACGTGCGGCGCATCGATCCGCAAACCGGCGAGGTGCTGGAAAGCCTGGAAATGCCGCCTGGCACCGGCGTGTCGGGGCTTGAGTCCGACGGCGGCGAGCGCTTCTTCTGCGGCAGCGGCAGCAGCGGCACGGTGCGCGCGGTGCGGCGGCCGAAGCGCGAAGGCTAGGCGACCGCACGGCGCTGAGCGCCGCGCGGCCGCGCGGGGCGGATGACTTGACGGGCAGATGTTTCGAGTCCAGACTAGAACATATAGAGAACATCGCGCGGATCCCCGCATGCGCGATATTCCACAACTCATTGACGTGGTTAATGGTTCTGGCGATATCGGGGGCGAATGCATGTTCACGCAGAGATTGCTAGAGGCCGTATTTGCCATCTTCACCGCGGGCCTACTGATCTCGACGCAACGCGATTGTGCCGCCGCGCCGCAAGCGAGCCAATCGCGCGTGCAGGCGGCCATCGAGAACATCACCAACCTCACGCGGCCAGGCTTAGACGGCTACGCGACCATTTGGGAAGGCAACAAATACGTCCAATGCCGACGCCTTCCGGACCGCAACTTGCGCTGCGAGGCGGCAGGGACGCTGATGCAGCCCTCCCTCAAGCGTGTCCTCACGACGGAGCGGCAGCTTCGACTTGAAGTGCTCGGATGGCGTTTCGATCCGAGCTTTGGAAACTTCGTGCAGACTTTTCCGGCTGATGCCGCATCGAGCCTGCTGGCGGACAAAATCGTGCAAGCGCTGCGCGAGGCCTACGATGCCGATGTCGTTAGACTGGAGATCCAGACAGCGTGGGTCTCGAGCAAGACTTGCCCGCCGCGCAATGGGCCAAGCCAAAACCTCGCCGGCATCGTCAACGATGCGCCCACGATGGCGGCAACCGCGATCGTGGGCTGCGCCTACAAGCCCGAGGACAATCTTGGACCAAACACCCCGGCCAACTCGACAGCGGAATTGATCGAATTCTATGGGGCAAGAGTGACTGCCGAAATCCAGCGGCTGCGCGTGAACATGCAGCGCAAGGTCTTCGCGGTATTTGCTGCCGGTATCGGGTACGTGCAATGTGCGCCGGACCCTTCGCCGCCGGCAATCTACTGCGAGGCCCAATCGACTGAGAGCTGGGCTGCGCTTGCCAGCGTGCTCACGCCCGATCGCGTTCGACGGCTTCACGATCTCGGGTTCTCCGATCCAGGACCGACGCCGAACTACTGGAAGGAATATCCGGCGGACCAATTCGATGACGCGAAGATCGCGCACGAGATGCTCATGATCCTGCACGAGGTCTACGGCTACAATGGCCAGCCGGTCCTCGAGGTGAAGACCGAAGACGCTCCTTAGGCGGCACCGCGCGGCCTTATTGACACCATCGACGCCGCTCGCGAACGGCTCCGGCACGCCAACACTGGAGACGCAGATGATCCTGGAGGCCTATACGCGTGTCTTCGTCGATAGCGCGGCGCTCGACCGGACGATCTCCTTCTATGAGTCACTGCTTTCGGGACGCTGCACCATGCGCTTTCTCTATCCCGAGATGGGACTGGAGCTCGCCGCTGTCACCGCTCCGCAGCTATCCGTGCTGATCATCGCCGGCCCGGCCGAGAAGCGCGCGCCCTTCGAGGCGACCCGGCTGACGATCAAGGTCGAGGCGCTGGAGCCGATGCTTGCGGTCCTGAAGGATGCGGGTGCCACGCAGCTGGAGCCGATCCAGCCCACTCCCGTCGGCCGCAAGACCCGCTTCCGGCACGCTGACGGGTTGATCGTCGAATATGTCGATCACGCCTCGCGTTGAGCTCCATCGGGTCGCGGCCTAGCATTCAGTTGCGGTCGTTACCCGACATTCCGCCTCACGGCTTGAGTCACCCTCCGCTCCGGCGCGCGCCTTCGATAAGTGCCGAAAGCACATCGGCGAGCTGCCGCGTGATCTCGGGAGGCGGCAGCGGTATCTTGAGAACTTGCTGGCCGGACGCGGCGTCGCGCTCCATCCACGGGTGCGCGGCCGTGCCGGAGCCGGCGCCCGCCGCCAGCGCGCCGAGGAATTGCGCGCCAACCTGGATCAAAGCTTGCCACGGCTCGGTCGCGCTCGCGCGCGCTCCCGTCTCGACCGCCGTCGCCGCGGCAGGTGCCTTGCCGGGCTGCGCGCCGCGAGCGACGTCCGCGTCCGGTTCCGCCATCGCGTGATCCGCAGTATCGGCCGGCGCCTCCTCCTCGACCGGCGTCACGCCGTCGCCACCCAAGGCACCGGTGACGCTCTCCACGTCCTTCATGAAGCGCGTGAGGCGTGAGCCGCCGAGCGAAATCTCACCGTTGCCGCCGTCGAGAATGCCCGCCGACAAGGAACGCTTGAACGCCAGCACCGACAGCATGCCCTCCTCGATCGTTCCCTTCGCCACGAAGTTGATGATGCGCACCGGGCGTGACTGGCCGAGCCGATGCACGCGCGCGATCCGTTGCTCGAGGATCGCCGGATTCCACGGCAGGTCCATGTTCACCAGGGTCGTGGCATGCTGAAGATTGAGACCGGTGCTGCCGGCATCGCTTGAGAGGAACACGCGGCAAGCGGGGTCGTCGCGAAACCGCTCGATCAGCTCGGGCCGCTTCTCCGAGGGCACGCCGCCGTGGAAGCTGACATAGCCAACTCCGCGCGCTTCGAGCCGGCGGATGACGCTATCCTGCGTGCGCGTCCATTGCGAGAACACCACCGCCTTGGCGTCAGGGTCGGCAAATAGGTCGTCGAGCAGCGCCGCGAGCTCATCGGCCTTGATGCCATGGTCGGTTTCCTGGTCGAGCAGGTACGTGCTGTTGCAGGACATGCGCATGTTCTGCAGCGCGCACATCAGCCGCCGCTGATCCGTATCCGACAAGAATTTCATCTTGCGCCAGCGCTTGACGATCCTCCCCACGGTATCGGCATTCTCGCGGTGATATTGCATCTGCATGTCGGTCATCGGCACCAGCAGGTTCTGGTCGGTGCGGCCGGGCAGCTGCCGCAGCACCTCGGACTTGCGCCGGCGGATCATGATCGGCGCCAGCGTCTCCCCGATCCTGTCGAGCGCCGTGTAGCCGGTGACGCGTCCGGCCTCGTCGCGAACCTGATGCTCGTGCAACAGCTTCCAGGTCGGCCCCAGCCGGTGCTGGTCGACGAACTGAACGATCGAGACCAGCTCCTCGAGCTTGTTCTCCAGCGGCGTGCCGGTGAGCACGATGGCGTACGGACTGTCGATGCGCTTGAGCGCACGCGCCGCAACCGTGTTCCAGTTCTTCACCCGCTGCGCTTCGTCGACGATGACCAGCTCGGGCGCCCATTCGGCGATCAGATCGAGATCGGGCTGGAGCTTCTCGTAGTTCGTGATCTTGCAGAAATCATCGAGCGCGTAGCCCTTCAGCCGCTGTGCCCGGCCGCCGCTGATGACGCGCGCCGCCTTGCTGCCTTGCCGGCCCGCAAAGCGCGCGATCTCGCTCTGCCATTGATATTTCAGCGAGGTCGGACAGACCACCAGCACCCGCGCGACCCCGAAATGGCGCGCCAGCAGCTCGGTTGCGGCGATCGCCTGGATGGTCTTGCCCAGCCCCATGTCATCGCCGATCAGCGCGCGGCCGGCCTGCACGGCAAACAGCGCGCCCTCCGCCTGATATCGATAGAGCGGCACCTTCAACAGCGACTTGAGCTTCGGATCAGCGGCGCCGCGCGGAAACAGCCGCTCGAGCGTTCCGCTACGATGCGCGGCATCACGGCGACGCGCGACGAAATCAAGCGCATCGTCATAGGCGCGCAACTCGTGCCCGCTCTTTGCGACCAGAGCCATAAAGGCTTCGAGCGCGGCGAAGCGATCGTCGGAAAGCACCCCGTCATGCTCGATCTCGAACAGGCGCGCCGCCGCCTCCCGCACGCTCGCTGGACAATCGGTCCCGGCGCGAAAGTGAATGCGGCGCCGGCCTTCATTGCGCAGATAGAGCTCAGAGAAGGCGGGTCGATAGCCGCGCGCGAAGGCGAGCTTGGCGCCGCGCTGCTTCTCCAGTTGAGCGAGCGTGAATTCGAGGTGTTTGCAAGTTCCGAGCTCATTGGTGGCGTAATCGGGGCACGAGCAGAAATTGCCGCCCGGCCCCGAGCCTCGCACGGCGACGCGGTAGCTCGATTTTGAGACCGGATTGGTGACCCGAAACTCGGAGAAGAACGGCTCGGCTCCGAGATTTTCCAGCACGAAGGATTGCTCGCGGCCGAATTGGCGCCGCAGGCCGCGCTGCCAATCGCGTACCGACACGCCCTCCGGCTGGTGGGTGCGCGAGAGCCGCGGCGCGGCCTTCGGCCCGGCGGAGCGCTTGGACTGGCGAGCGATCGACGTCATGGATGGAATCGCGCTGTCGTTGGACTGACGCTACCCTACTTCGCGATCAAGGCTGCGCGTACCGGAAACTCTCCGCAATCCCCTCCTTCGACGGCTTGCCGATCTCAATGCTGCTCGCCGGGAACGAGCTCGTCCGCACCGGGCGTTTCCAACCCCTCACTGAAGCCGCGACGCTGTCCCGTCCTCCGCTCGGCATGAGCCGAGCATCGACAACGAGCTTCATTCGGCCGGCATGCCTTCCTTCCTCAAAGCAGCGCATCGAGGCTCAACGGCCCGCCGCCGGCGAACACCAGGTAAAGAAACACGAAGCAGAACAGGATCGCGCCCTCGCCGCCGTTGAGCAGCGGAAAGAAGCTCCGCAGCCTGTGGCTCATGAAATAGGCGAACGCCATTTCGCCGGACAAGATGAAGGCGACCGGGCGCGTGAGGAGCCCGAGTGCCAGGAGCGTGCTGCCGACAAGCTCGATCCGGCCGGCGAACCATTCGGGCCGTGGGAACGCCGGCATTTCGCCCTGCGGCGGGAAGTCGAAGATCTTTGCCGTGCCGTGCTGGAGAAAGAGGAGCGCCGTCACGATACGCAAAATGCTCAGCACATAAGGCCGGTACGGCTCGAGCGCCGCGCCGAGGGTCGCCGGCGAGGCCAAATCTGTGATGGAAATCGTATTCGTGGTCGACGCGGCAACCGGCAGATCGGCGGCCAGGAGAAGAACGGCCGCGCAAGCCGGCGCACTGAAAATCTTCCGGCGACAGTCAGAGACCTGCATGACACCCTCCATCTTGTCTTTGCTGGCAGATCGGTACGCTACTTCGCCAAAACGACGGTTTCGAACGCCGCCCGTCATGCCGTCGGTCGAGGCCACGGCAGCGCGTTCAAGCCGCGGCGCCACCCTTGAGCAGGCGCTCGAGCTTTCTCATCGTTTGCTCTTCATCAGCAGGCGTATAGACGACGAGCTTCATGTCCGGCTGCTCGGCAACCGTGAGGCTCGTATATTCGAACACCATGCGCTTTGCCTTTGGATGGTCGACGCGCTTGCATCCGCCGAAGGGTCGCAGCACCTCGTGCTTCGGCCACCAGGCACGGAACGCGGCGCTCGCGCTGCTGAGGAGCGCAATCAGACGCTCGAAATCCGGATCGCCAGCATAGCGCGCGCTGTCGGCGCGGAACATGGCGAGTGCGGCCGGCGCCAGCACGTCCCAGTCCGCCAACCTCCGGCGGTGGTCCGGATTGGCGAAGACCATGTGCATGATGTTGCGCTCGTCGCCCTGCAGCCGGCCATAATCGCCAAAGACGGCTTGCGCGGCGCGGTTCCAGGCGAGGATGTCCCAGCGGCGGCCGAGCACATAGGCGGGCTGCCCCGCCATGCTCTCGAGCATGCGCAGGAGTGGTGCCGGAACCGTTTCCAGGCCGGACCGGCGCGTCTCGGGCGGAGGTCGGTCGTTGAGCAGGAACAGATGCTGCCGCTCGGCGGGGTCGAGCCTCAACGCCTTCGCGAGCGCGGAAAGAACCTCTGCCGAAGGGCGCACGTCGCGTCCCTGCTCGAGCCATGTGTACCAAGTGGCTCCGACGCCGGCGAGGAGCGCCACCTCTTCGCGTCGGAGGCCGGGCGTGCGCCGCCGCAACCCTTCGGGCAAGCCGACATCGCTCGGCGCCAGCCGTTCGCGCCGGCTGCGCAGGAATGCCGCGAACTCGCGGCGACGGTTGTCCGTGACGGCTGACTGGAGGACCATGCGGTCGATTGTAGTAGTATCAATACCAGGATAACGCCAGTCCTGTTTGTCCCGCTTGCACGATGCGACCATCCGGTCCGCAAAGCAGGCAGAGGACGGCGGAAGAATGGATGTGAGAGGCAAGACCGTCCTCATCACCGGATCGACGGACGGGGTCGGGCGCCGCGTGGCCGAAAGGCTGGCCGCCGCCGGTGCCACGCTG
>Ga0187784_10003272_pt1 | contig 13066 bp, 7 predicted proteins | sample 1015_SJ02_MP15_2_FD_132964 | JGI IMG/M metagenome (GOLD analysis project Ga0187784, IMG submission 132964) | Tropical peat soil microbial communities from peatlands in Department of Meta, Colombia - 1015_SJ02_MP15_20_MG | ecosystem: Environmental > Terrestrial > Soil > Wetlands > Peat | place... | reverse complement strand
TACCAAGCATGGAGATGGCTATGGGAAGTAGTTCCAGGCTTGATCCCATCAACCGGTGCAGCATTAGCTGACGGAGTTTGGATTGCATACATGATGGAAGACGGCACAACTCTTAATGACCAAGCACACGCAGGCAACAGCTCTGTTCCAGCAACTGGCAATTCAGGCAGCTTTGTCACCGACAACAATTACATACAACTAAACCGTGATGATTTCACAGGCGCACAAGTAGTTAACTCAGCCCTCTCGACATCAGCCGTACCAACTGATGCAAATCAGACTCAGAGCTATCCAGGCGGAATTGTCAACTTTAACGACATCACCTACTTCGTCACAGCATACATTGCATACTTCAACCAAGGAATATACAATCCATACATCGACTTTAGCGCAAGCGGCACCATCAACTTTAACGACGTCACGTCATTCGTCTCAACATACATAGCATACTACGCAACCACCTACGGGTAAACTAACCGTTTACCTCTTTATTTCCCAGAAAACATGAAAGGAGAAAAAAACCATGAATCAAAAAATGTTTAAAACCAAACCCTTAGCAGCCTTGGTACTGGCCCTTCTTATGGTAGTACCGATGCTGTTCGTTGCAATACCGACCGCGACTGTTAAAGCCCAAGTCACAGCACCGACAATATATGCCGTGCTGGATAACAGCGGTGTTGCGACAACCAATTCATTGATCCCAGCTACAGCAGTCGGAAACAGCTTCACTGTCGATATATACATAAACAACACGCAAAACGTTAGCCCAGGAATCAACGCTGTCAGCCTTATGGTGACATGGACCCCAGCGGTCTTAACGTGCACTAACATGGTTGATGGATCATACTTAAACAGCGACGGAAAGATGCAAGCACTCGGTGACTTAGGTCCAAACACTGGAAGTGCAACCTTCGGTCAAATCATCATCAACACCAAAAACCCGAACGACTACACTACAAACACCGCGGGCATCATCGGTCAATTGACATTCCAAGTTGTGGGTACAGGATCAACTTTCATTTCGATCGTACCTAGCGCCGCAGGCATCGCATACTTAGACTACCCAGTCAGTGGTAAAAGCACTCCAGTCGTCGGAACCGAGGTTTTTGCAGCACAGTACAACCCAGTTACAGCAATCAGCCTCTACCAAACAGGCACAAGCAACAACGCAATAACATTAACTGGTGACCCAATCAACCAAACATTCGGTGTTGACATCTACATCAACAACCCATTGGCAGTCAACGTTTGGGCATGGAACCTAGGCCTAACATGGAATCCAGCAGCACTTCAATTAACCAACATTGTTGAAGGAACATACCTGAACCAGACAGGCAACACATTCTTTGTCCCAGGCTACGTTAACAACAACGTAGGAGATATCCCGCAAGGAATTAGCGACGTCTACCTATCTTACAAGACCCAAAACGCGGCAGCAGGCGTACTAGCCACAGTATACTTCCAAGTAATAAACTACGCCGACAGCAACATAAACCTAGTACAAGGCATCCCGTCGCTCCTAACACTAAACTCCACCACCAACCAACCACTAACAGTAACACCTGCACCCGTATTGAACGGTGCAACATACACAACATCTGCACCACCAGCACCAACACAGCCAGTAGCAGTAATCACCCAAGATTCAGTCCCGACAGGCGGAGTATACTACGCTAATGCCCCGATTGAATTTGACGGATTGCAATCAACAGGCGGAGTTGACGTAACACCAAATCCAAATTCACCGAACTACCCGATCACCTCATACGCATGGACTATCACCCCGGCAATCACCGGCGCTCCATTATCAGGTAACACAACGAGCTTCATAGCCCCAACAGTCCAAACAGAAACAACATACACACTCACGCTCACGGTCACGACAACACCAGATACAGCTGATCCAAACTACGTAAACACAGCTACAGCCTCCACAACCTTCATAGTCCAAGCACCTCTCATAAGCCCATCAAATGCCGGTACAGTAGTGGATGTTTTCATCACCCAACTGCCAACAAACTCCTCAGTCCTCGCTAAAGGCGCTTGGGGATACGGACCTAATGCGTACTGCGATGCCTTCGGTCCACAAGAATGGATGAACCTAACAGCATACGTAACATACAACGGTGGCTCAGTTGCAGACAAAGAAGTAGACTTCGTAGTAAAAGACAGCTATGGTGACGTTATTGCAACTCTACCAGCAACAACCGACAGTCTAGGATATGCAAGCTACCTCTACCAACTACGATGGTACACTACCAACGGCGGTACCAACAGCACCAACGTAGGTGACTTCGGAATCTGGACTGTTTCTGCACAAACAACAGTCGGCGCAGAAGTCGTCTATGACACAATGCCATTCGACTACAACTACATAGTTACCGTCACAAGCGTAACTGCAATTGCAACAGTTGCAAGAACTCCAATCGCAAGTGGTGCATCTGCCTTCGTTCCAACCGTTCAAAACATAACCGTTAGCTTAGCAAACGTCGATGTCCTTCCTGAAAATGTCTATGTGACATATACAATCCTTGACAACCAAAGCGTACCAATTGCCACTGGATGCGCAGAAGTAACAGTCAAAAACGCATCATACGTCTCAGGCGCTCCTACATCTGACAGCTTAGTCGTCACACCAGGCAATGGATCAGTCAGCTTCTATCCGACAATCCCGAACTATGCATTCGTCGGCACAGCAACAGTAATCGTCCAAGTATTCACTGAGAACCCAACAACCACAACTAACTACGCAGCAACATTCGGTCAACCGGCACAAACAACCAGCTTCACAATCGTCCAAGAAACTGGTTCACAACCACAACCATCCGGCGGTTCATCTGCCCCATAAAATGGCAAAAATCAGATGGTAAAAAACCATCTTCTTCTTTTTATTTTAAATCTAAAAAATTTTCAGCTCAAAATAACCAACATTCCATAATTGGAATACTCTATATAGAGTTATCATTTCTAAATATAATATTTTGGATAGGCTAAATAATTTCAGGCGAGAAAGAGATGGACAAGAGAAGGAGAAAACAAGATGAAAAAAATTGTTTTAGCTTCACTTCTTATAGCTATCACATTATTATGCCCAATGCTTATGGTGCATGCTCAATTTGGCGGAGCGAACACAGTTACTTTGACTGCTAATACTGATCAATCTCAGTACCCAGTTTATTCCCAAGTTACATTCACTGAAAGCATGGCATACTTCAACAACCCCGGCACAACCTACCCAAGCGACGGTCTAGTCGGAGTACAACTTGAAAATCCGTTTGGTACCACACTGTTCACAAGGACACTTCGAACAGGGTCAACAACTCCTTACAATCTAACTGCCACAGTAACAAATGCCTATGTCACCAGTGGTGGAACACAAACTAGCAGCATACCGCTTCCGCCATATCCCTATGGTGCTCCAGAGGTTTACCTCGATGTTACCAATAACTGGCCAACGCAACAGACATTCTTGGTAGTAGTAAGCATTTTTGATAGCAATGGTATTCCAATCTTTGAGCAACCCGTACAATTTACAATCGGAGGCGAACAGCAATCTGAACAATACGTTAGCCTATCAGGAATTCAAACGACAGCCCATTTCGGAACAGCCTATGCATACGTTGACGTTTTCAATAACTTTCCAAGCGACGGCGGATACCCCTTAGCAGAAGAATATGGCTTCCAATTTACGATCACGGGCGGCAACGCTTTCCAAGGAACTCCTCCAACAACCTACACGGTTAACACCGGTCCAACAAACTACTTTAACATGACATTCAGAATGCCTAAAGACCCAAACAATCTTCTGGGAGGAGCCAACGGTGTTACAGGAACCTATACGATATACTCTACAGCAGACTACACTACTACATCAGGCGTTAGTACATTTGGCAATCAAACAACAACATTCCAGTACTTGCTTCTCGGAGATGTGAAGAATTTGGGCATCCTAAACTTTAACGATGTCACTTACTTCGTTACACTCTACATCGCTTACTTCGAAACAGGCAATTATGCCGAATCTGAGGCGATAGATTTTACCCACACGGGAACGATAAACTTTAATGACGTAACAACATTCGTCGAGTACTACATTTTATATTGGAGTTCCTAAAGAAAAATGAGGAAAACGATCATATGCCTGATAGCACTGCTTATCCTCAGCTTAATAATTACTCCTTTTTTCACACCAGCAAAAGCTCAAGGCTCACCAACAGTTTCGCTGGTCCCATCGCAAATTCAAGTCACACAGGTAAACCAAGTCTTCATGGTTAACATAACTATCTCTAACGTTCAAAACCTTTGGGCTTGGGATATGAACCTAACTTGGAACCCGGCAAGCCTCAGCTTAATTGCTCCCCCCACGGAAGGCGACTTTATGCAGTCGGTTGGAGATACAGTGCCCGTATTTTCACCTCAAAACGCAACTGGCGGTTACATCCCAGACATGTCAGACACCTTCTTGGAAGAGCAAAGCGTAAGCGGAAGCGGAGTCTTGGCTACACTCCAGTTCAAAGTGATAAGCCAAACCTCCTCAAACATTCAGTTAAACATAACAGAACTTCAAGGCCCGCCAACAACCGTAAAAGGCGTAGACCAACCCGTTCCGGGCGCTCAAATAACCCCCACCGCAACGACTGCAACTACAACAGTCACCTTTGCATCCACCGGTGCACCTGCAGCAAACGCTGGACCAAACCAGACAGTCAAGGTCGGCTCAACAGTAACCTTTGACGGCTCCAAATCCTTATCGTCAGGAGCCAACGCCACATACACATGGACTTTCACAGACGTCACCCCGCAAACACTTAGCGGCATTAAACCTTCCTACGCCTTTAACAACTCTGGAATATACCAAGTAACACTAACACTTCAAGACTCAAATGGAGTCAGCAACTCCACCATGCTAGTGATAGTTCAAGGTCCTCCGCCAGTAGCCGTTATAACCATAGAAGGCAACCCGCAAACACTAGAGACTCAACAGCCAATAACTTTTGATTCATCAAACAGCAGCGGAACAATCAGAAGATACCTCTGGAACATGGGCGACGAAGTAGGCACGGGAACCAACTCTTCCATCACCTACACTTACACAAAGGCAGGAACCTACAACGTGACCCTCACAGTTTTCGACAACGCCGACCAAAACAACACAACCTACCAAGAGATAACAGTAGCAGGATCTGGTTCAGGAGGTTCAACTTCCACCTCCACTCAAACATCGACTCCAACGCCGACTCCACAGTCCACAGCCGCTCCAACCTCCGGTACTCCAGCCCCCGGCGACAGCACCGTTGCAGGCGGCAGCGTACCAGCATATGTTGTGGCGTTGCTGGTGATATTTACGCTTATGGTGTTTGGCGGTTCAATCTCCTGGCTGAGAAAAAGAACATAGCCACCTCTTTTTCCTATCTATTTACTACTTGTTTTCAGCTATATAGCACTCAATATACTATTTTAGATACCCTAAATAGCTTCACGCCAACTTTTGATGCTCAAAGGGAGAGGAATTAAATGAAAAAAACCTTAATAGCATTACTTTTAATATCCATCGCGCTCGCAAGCACCCTCATAATTAACCCATCACACGCAAGCACAACAGCAACCTTAGGCATCGATTCATCAACTCAAAGTTTCCTCTCAGCAAAAGTAGGAGAAACAATCCAAGTCAACCTGGAAATCAGCAATGTACAAGACCTTTGGGCATGGGACATCGAAGAACTAACATGGAACTCACAGATTCTAAACCTGACATCAGCAACTGAAGGTCCCTTCCTACAGAAAGAGGGTCAAACAATGTTCCTATATCCATCAGCCTCGGTCGTACCAATAGCAAACGGCAATATACCCGAAATATCCGACACTCTGATGGAATTATCAAGTGTAAGCGGCACTGGCGACATAGTCTCATTGAATTTCATAGTAGTCTCAACAGGAACCTGCAACATAAACTTCGGCGAAGTAATAGCTTACGCACCACCACCAGACCTTGCCAATCCCGATGAACAAACGTCAATAGCAATCACCGCAGTTAACGGAACAGTAACCGTGGGAACTCCAATTTCATCAACAACTACAACTTCAACTCCGACCCCGACGCCGACCTCGACCAACTCACGTGATTCAGGCTCCCAAACATCAACCGGCGACATCGCCACACCAACTCCGGATGGAACATTAAATATTCCAGAATTTTCTGCAGCTTCAACTGTTGCCTTATTAGCCATGTTTGTTGCCACAGCTTCGTTGCTGCTAATAGTTAGAAAGCGGTTTTCCAAAAAATAGCCTTTTTTTTATTACCCATCGATGGCTAAACCAAAACGGCTGAAATTTTCCCTAAAACGTACCTATTCTAATGCGCGATATATTCACTAAAGAAAAACTATAGTCTAAATATTCTATGTGGCTAAGGTAAAAATGTAGATGACCTATTACTTGCCCACGTAGGGAGAAGCTTTGAGACTGAAGCAAGAATGCGCAAGGGCATATTTCTTATGTTCGAATTCAAAAAATTTTCGAAGGAAGGTAGCTTTCAATGAAATATAAGAAAGTATTCTGTACTCTTTTCGTGATTATTCTGGGCCTATCCGTTTTTTTTACTATTGTGCCCCTTATTAACGCCGCGTCAACCGCGCCAGAACTATCTATCGTTCAAGACGGAACAACCAGCGGCATCATCCCCACTATGGCCGTTGGATCAACTTTCAAAGTTGACGTCTATCTAAATAACACCTCAAGCGTCACACCTGGAATCAACTGCATAAGCCTCACGGTTGCGTGGAATCAATCAATAATAAACTGTACAGCCATGAATGACGGCACATACCTGCCTGATCAAGCAAATCTCGGCGATCTTGGTCCATATTACTCCGGTCAAATGGCTGGAACTTGCACATTCGGCCTTAATTGTTTTGACCCATCCAATCCACAATTGGCCGCTCCAAATGGAGCCTCCGGCATTGTAGGAACCCTAACTTTCCAAGTATTATCATCAGGGTCAAGCAACATAACTATTGAGCCCCAAGGATTGAACGTCCCGTATCTCGATTACCCAACCAGCACAACTGAGTTTAATGCTGTCAGCAGCGTGACTGTCCTTTATGGAGTATATGGAACTTCGACTACCACACCGCCGCCATCAGGAACCTACGCTCCAACAGCAATCATCAAAATCGCAAACGGCACAGTGTACACGACAGGCAGCCCCATACCCCTTGACGGAAGCCCATCCACAGGAGGTCAAGACGGATCATACTCTTGCCCAATTCAATCCTGGTCTTGGCTGGCTCAGTTTCAAAATGGCACGATATTTGGAGCCTACAGCGGTGAAAACGTGACAGTCGTCATAAATGCCTCAGCACTTCTAAAAATAACTCTAGTTGTAACTGCCCCAGATACAAATCCCCAACCCAGTTCACAGTACACTAACTCTTCAGCAACATTTATCTGGATAAACGTTGAACTACCGTCGCAAATAACAAACCTCAACGTCTGCACTAACAAAGAAACACCTGGAAGCAGCCCCGCCGGCGGAACTTTCTACCCGCAAGACTACGTTCAAGTGTACGCAAACGTCACCACCAGTGGCGCCGCAGTAGCCAATGCACAAGTCACCTTTGTCATCGAAAATCCATCAAGCGCAGTTATTTCCGTTATCACAAATACCACAAACACGCAAGGAACCGCATACACGGCTTTTCGATTACCTTGGTTAGACAACAACACAGCTGATTTTGGAATCTGGACCATTCTAACCTCAGTTGAAATTTCTCAAAACGTGTTTACCAACACACTTCAATTCCAATACAGTAACGTAACCACACTCGTCATATCTGTGCCTTCAAGCATTAGCAGAGGATCTGCTCTCACCATTAACGCTACAATTCCGGTCATCAGCGGCGCCCCTGCCACCTCGATGGTCACCTTCACCTTATACGACAGCGAACAAGTTCCGATAGACTTCTACATGGCTAACTTAACCAGCGCAGTTAACAACGTGATTTCAGCAACAGTCACCATTCCTTCATGGGCATTCACCGGAGCCGCGACAGTTTACGTAAACGTAATTACAAACAGTCCGACTGCTGGCGGAGTACCCCTGATTTCACAGCAATCAGCAACCTTCCAAGTAACATCCTAAAAGAGTAAAAGTTAAAGAAGGCTAACTCACCTGAAACACAAAACTCTCGCAAGCATGGCTCTCGTCATTCTCGTAGCGATGTCAGCATTTTACTTCATGACAAATCTCACTAACGCGGGCAATAATCCAACAATAAGCGCCGTTCTTTCCGGAACAACCGACGTCAACATCATCCCTGCTCAAGCAATCGGAACAACGTTTTCAGTAGACATAAGAGTAGACAACATCGCAGGCGTCTCACCCGGCGTCGATGCCGCAAGTTATAACGTAACGTGGGACCCTACAGTGCTCAGTTGCACTGCTCAGCAAGACAACAAATGGTTGCCCGATCAGTTTGACACAGACATCCCCGCCAACAATACAATAGGACTCGTTGGAATAGGACAAGTCGCCTTCGACACTAGCAATGCTTCCGTATGCACAACCACCTCCGGCGTGTCTACGACCTTAACCTTCCAAGTGCTGTCAAGCGGCAACTGCACCATTGGAATTGAACAGAGTAGCCCCATCGTTCCCTTGCTCCAATCTCCAAACGGTGACGTTGTAGCCGGCGCTGCAGTGGCTGGAGTCGTTGTCCAAAACGCAACATATGGAATTTCAGCAAGCCTGCTGCCTCATGGACCCATAGCAAGCTTCACTCCGACTGATGGCTCATACTTTCAAGTTGGAACGTTAATTGCGCTGAACGCCACTTCATCGCAGCCAGGTTACGACGGAACACAAGCTTGCCCCATAACGAGTTATGCTTGGCTTGTTCAGTATTTTAACGGAACACAGTTCACGACGCTGAGCGGTGTAACCGCTAACTTTACGGCTTCAGCTTTAGGAGCTTTCAACGTAATTCTAATAGTCACTGCTCCTTCCTCAAATCCTCCTTCAAACCCAAACTTCTCGACCACCAACAGCACAACCGCCACAATTCAGATTGTGACCACCCTTCAACCAACAACCATACAGGTCTACACTGACCAAGGAGGCATCGGGGGACAAACGGGAACTTATGGACCTTTACAGCTCGTGCAGATGTACGCCTTAGTCAAGAACCAAAATGTTCCCGTGGTTGGTCAAAGCGTCGTTTTCAACGTTGAAAACCCCAATTCGACTTTAATAGACGTGATAGGAAACGTCACAGATTCAACGGGCACTGCAACTGCAAGCTTTAGACTTCCAAACCTTGATCTCACTGCTCCCCAAATTAGTTTTGGCACGTGGACTATAACTGCCTCAATAAACTCTCTAAGTCCAGCAGTAAGCAACTCCACAAGCTTCATGTTCAGCTACCAGAGCGGGATCGAAAATGTCACGGTACCAGCCAGCATCAGCACGTCTGAAACTTTGCCGATTCAACTTACAATAAACAACCAGTATCTTTCCCAACAGTGGACGGAGCTGAGCATCTCAATTTTTGACCAAGCAGGAATACCGATAGGGTCAGCCATGATTTCTACGCCTCAGCAAGTGCAAAACGTCATGGTAGTCGACACCACCATAATAATACCGTCATGGGCGTTCCCAGGTCAAGCAACCATATACTTCTGTCTACTGACAAATTCAACAAGCACGCAGTATGTTCCAATAGCCCCAGAGACCGAAGCAACCTTCAACATACTGCCATAAAACCAGTTAATCAATCAATATATTCTTATTCACTATTGACTGCTTAGCTTAGGCTTCGGTAAACTTAACTTCCCAAACTCAAAGCTAAGGAAAGCCGACAAGAAGTACGTCACTGGAGTTGTCTCTTGCTCCGTCAACTCATGCTTCGGTCGTCGAATCTGAGGCTGACAATTAGGCTATTGCTTAAATTGTTTAAAGCTGAACATTGATATTTCTTCTTGAAGCGGCAAAGCTCCGAAAGATTTTGGTCAGCTGTTGCCTTCTGCAAGCGCTTGCCCATATATCACGTAAGCGGCAATGAAAAGTGTTATGTCGTTGAAGTTGAGTTTTCCGTCGTTGTTCAGATCGCAGGCAGGATTCAGATAGCCAGTTTGATAGTATTGTATGTAAGCGGTAGCGAAGTATAGGACGTCATTAAAGTTAACAGTGCCGTTGTGGTAGTAGTCGATGAGCGGGTAAGAAGAGCTTTGAACGATCAAGATTGATGTTGTTTCGTTGACGCTGCTTGAGTTCCGGACCGAATACGTCACTGGGTAAACTCCGGGCTGGTTAAATGTGTAGTTGGCCGTTTGTCCACCAAGCGTCAAAGGGTCACCATAAGTGAACGACCAAGAATCGTTCAAACCTAAAGACGATATGTTAGACCCGTTGAATGTTACAGTTGTGCCCTCGATTACGATTAAGTTACTTCCAGCATTCAAAACTGACAATTCACTGGATGCAGGCGCAACAGCCATTGTTGACGAGGTTGCTGCAGGGACTATTTGAGGGTGCGGATAACCCGAAGAAACTTCTGAACTTGGCAGAGGGCCTTCAAGGGTGATGCCGCTAAGCTGGATAAAAGATTCTGTTGGGTTTATCACTTGGAATTCCAACGACGTCAATGTACCTGACCCGTTCACGGCGGTGTTTGTGAGAAATGCATCGGCAATGACGATTAAGCTGCTGTTATTGCCCGCGGATGCGGCTACGAATACTGTGTTAGCGCCTGTTTGCTTCATGAAACTTCCTTCCACTGGGTTACCTACTAAGCTTAAGCTTGTCGGATTCCATGTTAAGTTGCAGACCCATCCCCAGAGGTTTTGCACGTTAGACGCAGTGATGCTTACCGTAAAAGTCTGGTTCACCTGTGAAAACGAAAATTGTGAGGGGTTCAAAGAAACAGCGTTTGACACCGGCGCTCCCTCGGATGTAACGGTGACTATTGTAGTTGCAGTTGTAGAGGTGGGAGTTATTTGAGGAAAGATAGCACCATTTTCACCGACTTCTGAGGCGGGCAGAGGGGCTTCGAGAGCTATTATATTTAACTGAATGCTCGAAGAGGCTTGGCTTATCACTTGGAATTGGAGTGTGGCCAAGGTTCCACTGCCGTTTACACCAATATTTTCTAGGAAGGCGTCTGAAATATCCGGAATGTAGCCACCCGTCGCATTTTGTGGAATGGACACCCACAACGTGCTTCCAGCCGATCGCATGAAGCTGCCTTCCGTGGGAGCCGATATTAAGCTGATGCTTGCTGGGTTCCATGTTAGGTTCATGTCCCAAGCCCAAAGGTTTTGAACGTTGGAGATTGTTATGTTCACTGTAAAAGTCTGGTTCACCTGTGTACAAGTAACCTGCGCGGGAGACAGAGATACTGTTGGCTCTGTTTGAGCTTCGATGGTTCGGATTGAATAAAGAGCGGGCGCTAACAGTATCAAGAGGCATAAGAGAGAAAGCGCCTTATAATTCATGAACCTCGCCTGTATACATCTGCCTGTTTTTCAGTTAAGAAACTTATCCATATAGAAAATGTTTACCAAAATAGTTTTTGCCCTTTCTATTTAGTTCAGGGTAAGCCGAGGGTTGAGCTTTTTTATCGCCAAGTTAAGCCCCAGCTTCAATAGTATCGTAAGCGCGATCTCTTACTTGGCAGAACGCCGCTGCTTTTAACCCGGCGCAGAGACTATATGCCTCATTAACGATTTCCAACCAAAAGAAGTCACAAACAAACGGAGAAAGGCTATGGTGAAACGTGGACTTGTGTTGGTTTGGTTTGCATTTGTCACATTGACAGTTAACTAGTTCTTTGCCTTTTGTGCAGGCTAACGAATTTCTGTCGTGATATTCTTTGGAGTGCTCGCAAGTGCATAATTGTGAATCTGTAAAGCTTGTACCTGAGGCATCAAATATTGTGCCACAAACAAAACAAAGGTCGCATTTTTCTCTCGTTTTGGAATCCTCGATGTTAGTTATGATTGACCAGCACCCGCATATTGGGCAGTAACCGTTCGTTAGTCCCAGAGTTTATACCAATATAGTTGAGGCTGCTTCTAAATAGCCTAAAAGGGAGTTCTGGTGAGTATGTTTTCTATGTGGAGAAGTATCATATACTAAAAAACCTTAGAAAATGAAGAAGCAAGCTTCAATCAATAAAATAATTACGCCTAAGTAGGAAAGGAGAGTTGACCGTGAGAAGAAATGTGGTATCTATCGTGTTGCTCATAACCCTAATGATGACTGCAATGGGCGCAACCGTTTACGCCCAAGTATCTGTCCAAATAGGGTACCCAAGTTCACCAACTGACTTAGGCATCATTACATCTCAAGGCTATTGGATTGGACAATTCCCAATCACAATAAACGGAAACACAGGTGAAGCCTACTGCTTAACTCCCAGCGGCACCATCTACGAGGGTTCTTCTTATTCGGCCGACGAAGTCTTAGTACCAACGAACGACGCGACATGGCAAGCTATCAGCTACTTATTGAGTTGGTATGCTCCAACAGACGCAACTAGTGCAGCAATTGATCAAGTTGCAATCTGGGATCTTTTAGGCGAAGCTCCACCTTATTCTGACTTCGTCCTGGACTCCTCAATTACGAACCCAGCAGCTACATTGGCGGCTGATGCTAGCGGCAAGAATACCGCTCTGCCTAGCGACACATTAACGTGGACTTCGCCGTCATCAGGCACCACAACAGCCAATCCGGGTAACCAGGTAAGCTTCTTGGTGCAACTTAACTCCGTCTCGGCACGTCCAAACGTGCAAATCGATTTTGCCGCAAGTATCACGGCCCCCGAAGGTTCCCCCACGCCTTTACCCTCGGCAGATCTCAGCTCAAGTATGGCTTTTACAGCCAGCACCGGTATGGCCCAAGTTACCGTTACGGTGCCTTCAACCGCAGCGGTGGGGTCAAAAATCGCAGTTACAGCCTCTACCCAAAGCGTATGGCCGACACAATACTTAAACCTGACAAGCTACAATAGCGGAGCTCAAGACCTAATCGGATTAGGCCAAGCTTTAGACCTGACAACAAGCGCGAGCG
>Ga0187784_10003271_pt1 | contig 13066 bp, 15 predicted proteins | sample 1015_SJ02_MP15_2_FD_132964 | JGI IMG/M metagenome (GOLD analysis project Ga0187784, IMG submission 132964) | Tropical peat soil microbial communities from peatlands in Department of Meta, Colombia - 1015_SJ02_MP15_20_MG | ecosystem: Environmental > Terrestrial > Soil > Wetlands > Peat | place... | reverse complement strand
ATCCCGTCGAGCAGGGTGTCGGCAGCTTCACCCGCTATTACCTCGGCACCAAGCCCACCATCACCCACAGCTTTGAAGTGGATGATCGCATCATGAAGGAATTCCGCGATTACCTTACCCGCGCCAACATCCGTTACACCGAACCCGAAATGGCGGAAAATCTCGATTGGATCAAGCGCAAGATCAAGCAGGAAGTCTTCATGTCCACCTATGGCACTCAAGAAGGCTTCAAGATTCTTCTTGAAGCCGATCCCCAAGTGCAGAAGGCCATCGAAGCCATTCCGCAAGCCCGCGCCCTCTACGAAAACGCCCGCAAAGTCGTGGCCCAGCGCGCCGGCGCCTCCCCCGACCAACCCTAACCGCGGCCCTCTTGTAGCGCTGGCTTTTATGCCAGCGCCTTTGGAGTGCGGCGGCTTGCCGCCGCTTTTGCGGTGTCAGCCACCCCCGCGAATTGTCATCCCGCCTGCCCGCCGCTGGCAGGCCACTGCCTTGTGAACTGTGTGTCCTCGCGCAATTGGAAACCCGCTCAGGCTCTGCTAAACTGCATTTACTGCTACTCGTGGGCGAGTAGCTCAGCTGGGAGAGCGCCTCGTTCGCAACGAGGAGGCCGGGGGTTCGAATCCCCTCTCGTCCACCAATTTCCTAGTGAATCAAAACGGGTTGCGAACCTGAGCCGTCCTCCTCTTCCTCCAACTCGGCAGCAATTGGCAGCAAAACCCGCGTGACTTTGGCCGCGATCCGCCGCTGCGCTTCGGGCATCGGCTGCGTATACACGCCCAGGGTAACACGCGAGTCTGTGTGGCCCAACTGCGCCTGTAGTGCTTTGATGCTCTCTCCTGTCGGCTCCGCCCACGTCGCATAGGTGTAGCGAAATGTGTGCCAACCCACGCGCGGAACTCCCGCCCGATCACACGCAGCATGAAGCACACCGCGAACACGCCCCGGATGCAATGCAGTGCCGGTCTTTGAAGGAAATACAAAATCATCCGGCTGCACACGCTCCGGGCGCAATCGCGCCAGGGCTTCCAACACAATCGCAGGGAGAAAAACTTTCCGGCGAGATGCGCGTGTCTTTGGTGGAGCACTCCGGCCATGATAGGAGCACTCGACAACGGTCACCGAATTCTCCGTCATGTCCACATACCGCCATCGCAAACCGAAAATTTCTCCGCGCCGCAAACCGGAAAGAACTGCGAGAAGTACCATCGTCCTATGCGGCTCTGCCAGTTCTACCAGCAAAGCCCGTACCTGTTCCGGCGTGAGCGTAATTCTCTCGCGCGTGTCCACCAGCGCGGGCACTTGCGCACCTTGCGCTGGATTCGCGTTGAGATAGCCCCACCGTTGCGCGGTACCGAAGATTTTCGAAAGCAGATTCCGAAGACAAACAACCGTTTTCGGAGCAATCTGTTTCGACTTCCGAGAGATGAACACTTGAACGTCCACTGCTCCAATCTCTGACAGCCCCATCTCGCCGAAAAATGGAAGTAGGTGACACCGAACATACCATCGGTAGTTCCTTTGCGTAGAGTGCCGCAGCGTGGGGTAAAGATTCGGCTCCCAACGCTCTAACACAAAACGCTGAAACGTGATGAGATGCTCCGGCTTCTGTCTCCCTTGATTAATGGCCGCCAGCCGCTCAGAGAGCCGCTGTTGCGCTTGCCGCTTACCTAACTCGAATACTCGGCCAAGAATCACCGAACGCTGACGGCGGAGCCGCCGCCCGTCCTCGGTAATCACGTCATCGCGGTAGCAGCCAACCCACACTGGATTTCTAGTACCCCTCTTTCGAAGATGACCTTCCTGATACCTCGGCCTTGCCACGGGCTCCTCCCTTCCCGTGGCCCACGTGGTTTCTGCGGAGCCGAGCGTAACACAGTTAGTTGTAGAAGAAAGTCCTGAAACCGCCGTTTCCCCGTGGCTAGGAACCCCAGGGATGCCCGGATCGTCGCCCACCACGTCCCGTATTGCGATTTTTGGGGCACCTGGAAGCCAATCGAGACGACCTGGGCAAACCTTGACGCCGCTCCCATGACCAGGAAGCGCGCCACCCGCGAATTTTGACGGATGTTTCAACATGGCGCGCGCGGCGCATGAGCCGCCATCTCTTCCGGCTCAAGGAAACAGAGCTCATCGTCTTTGTACTCGCCCGCGTAGTCCGGCTCATCGTCCGGCAAAAGCGGAATGTCCTCAATCTCAGAGAGGGGAACAACGCCCAAACCCGAAACCCGTTTCAATTCCTTCTTACACTTCGGACACTTCGGTGCGCCGCGCTTCTTCTCTTCCAATGCAAGGCCCTGCAAAAATCCGCGCACCGCGTAGCGCCGAACACCGATCAAAACCTTTTCATAGAGTGCGAGTCCTTCCGGCGTGCTCGCGGGCAGCTTCAACCCCGCGTACTTTAGAGCATGGGCAAGGGCAGAGCGATAACCCTTCTTCGCCTTGTCGATGACGACTCCACGACTCTCTACACCAAATGCCTTACACGATTCCTCGCGGAAAATTTCTACCAGACGCTCAAACGGCAGAAATGGCCCGAAGTAGCAGCCGTGAAAGTGATAGTTGGAATTAGGCGATCCGGTTTCCTTCGAGTAGCCGAACTCCGAGACCGCAACCTGCAAAACCCCGAAGCGAAGTTTCCAACGCCGGGTATCTACTTCCCGATTCTCCCAATCCGGCCACTCAACCCGTCCGCACCCTAGATTTTGTTTAGTCCCTGGACATAGGCGCGCTTTCTCACCTTTGATTTTCTTTACCCGCGCGCCACAGTGAACACAGGTAGGACAGTTTCCAACGCGGCCAGGGCGGACTAGCACCCATCCCACCAACACCCGCGCCGATCCGTCCGGCGCGCTGACATAGGGCCAGCCGTCGCAAGTCATCGGCGAGCCGTCTTCATCGAAGCGAATCCGGCAGCCTTTCCCCGCCAAGTACATCTCGCGGCACTTCTCCCGCACTACGCGATCCGTGACGCGATTGATAACGCGGCGCATCTCCCGCATCTCCTCGCGAGAGGGGAAATCGCCATCATGCCGAAAAGTAAAGTCCAAGATTTTCCAGCCCCAACCCGGTAGCGAACGCAGCGCGCCCGGAATCTCTTTGTCCAGAGGAACCAACTCCGCGAACGCCCGGTTAAAAATTCTCCTGGCGCAGTTCGGGCAGGATCGGAGCGAGCACCCCCACGACGCTTTGAATGGACAGAAACACTCCGGGCACTCCCACAACTCGCCCACACGGTCACAAACCTCCCTACGATCCGCTCTCTTCTCCAAGCCAGCAGCGCGCAAGGCGTCAGCGTGCGCCAATTGGTCAGGTGGGCAATCCTCGCGCGGCAATTTCGGAAGGCCCGTTCCCCATCCATGTTTCTTTTTCAGCCCCGCCTTGCGTATCGAACTCAGATAAATTGTGACGGCTTCGGAATCTTCCGCAGGAACGTAGGCACCGGAAACGGCGGGGAGAATCGAAACGGTAAGGGGTTCAGCGAGACTCGCCACGATCCCTCCCGTTCACACTTATTCGTTGCGTACAAGTAAAAAAGGCCCGCTCCGCCGCGCAGTCCTCGACACTTGGCCAGCGGTTCGCAGACGAAAAAGAACGCTCGCGCGGTTCGGGCTTTCCACCTATGTGAAGGGGGCGGGCAAAAACCGCCCGCCCAGGGGGAAGCCCCCTACGCGACTCCGGGCCGCTTCGCGGCCCTCCGTCGCTACCCCCCGAAAACCCAGAGATAATCCGAAGAGCTTCGGAAAAATCACAAGACTCAACGAGCATCACAAAATCAAAAAGGTCGCCGCCGCGATTGCAGCCGAAGCAGTAGAAAACCTTCTTCTCCGGGTGAACATAGAACGAGGGGTGACGTTCGGAATGGAAAGGGCAGAGGCCGACGAATTGCCGGCCTGCGCGACGCAGCCGCGTGTACCGCGAGGCGATGGCAAAGAAATCGGCACGCGCCTTCACATCGCAGGCGTCTAGCGAGGGGAGTAGCGGGGAAATCATCGCGCCTCCAGAGTAAAAACTTGCAACTTGAAATCGATGGTGATTTTTTCGTAGTGCGAAAGCACGCTCAAACCGATGATGCCGTCGATCTGCGTTTTAGCTAGTGCGCTCAGGTCGTCAGTAGAGCCGAGCAGCACGTCCACTCCGAAATTGTTCTCGCCAAGGGAAACCGTAGCTGGCACTCTTCGGAAGGTCTGTTTGCCGCCTAGATAATGGACAGTAGACTTAACTCCTACGTTCTTTTCCCCAATCAATTCAGGGGAAGCGAAGCAATCGACAGCACCGGTATCGAAAACAAAAACGCCCGGATTACCGTTGATCTTGGCATGGATCAAAATCCAGCCTGTAGCGGAGCGAGCGAAAGGCAAGGTTTCAGACTTCGGATGCGCGCTGGCCGTTCCGACAACAAGCGCTAGAAGCAGTGCGAGAATGGCCAGCGTCCGCATCATCAAAACACCCGGCAAAACGATCCGCGTTTGATCGTTATGGGATAACTTGCGTTGGTAGTCGTGCTCATGATGTTGACGACGCTGGAAGAGGCATTCGAGGGTTGCTCGATCAAGCCAGCAATCCAGGCCGAAGCGGAGCCTGTTGAGGGAGTCCAACTGACGATTGAAGTGGCCGTGGTGGTGTTCAATCCTGTGACCGTTCCACTCGTAATCGCCGCTGTAGCGGTCATCACTTCGCCTTGCACGGCGGCGTTTGTAGGAGCCACGGACACATCTTGGATTCCAAAGGCATAGGATGCCGAAGACGATACGCCGCTAAAAATCAGATCACAATGAAAGGCGGAATTGGTGGCCGCATTCGCCGGCATGGTCCAAGAAAGCCCGGTGATGTTGGTGAAACTGGTGCTCGTGATGTTCTGATCCGAAGTGACCCAGTAGGTTCCATTGGGCGTGCTTCCGTTATAAGTTGGCAGCGCGGTCCACGCGCCCGTGGCGCCGTCAACGTATTTCCCCGCCGCGGGTGTGCCCGTGCCTTCATTCGCAACTGGTAAAACTCCAGTTACTTGCGTTGCTAGATTTACGGGGACCGTCGCGGGAGCGCTTCCCCCAATCGTTGAGCTTGCGGAGAGATTCGCAGTGATGTTGCCTGCCGTGTCAATGCAGAACGCTGCGCGAAATTTTCCCGTGGCGAGATTGTAGGTTGTCCCCCCTGTCGAGAGGGGCATCGAACCGGTGGGGCACAGCAGCTCATAGCCTATCGGGTAGCCTTGCGCTTGAGCCGAGACGTGCGGCCCCGGCAAGAAGATCCCCGCGCCGATGCACGCGGCTAGCAGAATTACTGCGAAAAATTGCCTCACAGTCTCACCTTCCTTTTGCATCATGGCGTAACTCCAGATCGGGATGGGGAAGCTCGCCGGAATTTATGAGCAGGAAACAACGAACGCAGACACAGCCGCGCCCGCGCCCCAGCTTGTCGCACCGCCAACAACAGCGCGCGCCACAAGTCCGGCAACGTGCGCGCATCAATTCGTAGCAGTCCGGGCATAAGCATGAATCTGCACGCTTATAGGCGAGGGGGCTTGACTGTGCCGTGGCTTTATGGTACAAAGGACTTGTCATAGCCAACTTCCTTTCCTTTCGCCCCTCGCTTGCCGCGGGGGGCTTTCTTTTTCAAAGGCCAAGCCACTCAAGCAGACCGGGCCTGTGGTTTGACTTCGCCCGCGTCTTACGCTTAGGGCGTGTCTTTGCGATAAGAGCCTCGCGTCGTGCCCGCAAAGCCCTCTTCAACTGCGGAGGCGTGCGCGGACTAGCAATCGCCCGCCGAATCCCTCGAATCTGTTCTTCAATCGTCAGGATATGTCGAGGCATTTTCCCTCCTTGATTTTCCTAGATAGGGTAGGGTAAAATCGCTGACAAGATCAAGAGGGGGTAGGCGTTCATGTCAGCGGCCAAAAAACCATACAAGAGACGGGCACAAGCCACCCACAGAATCATGACCCGTATCAAAAAAGCACTCGGGCCGTTTACCCCAAACGAGATACTCCTATTCGACCCACGGAAAGGGTTGTCAAGTTTGGAGATAGCCCAGAACAAAGATGGAAAGTTCGGCATCAGACCGCGAGGCAAACCCGGATTTTTCGAGGAACTCTACACAGAGGAAATTCCACGCAGGTTACAACGCGCGTTCTGGCTTTTAGATGAAGATGGGCCAGCACCCACCCCCGCCGATTACCGAAAAATGGAACGCGAAATTCTCACATACGCTCGACGCAAACTGATGCGCGAACTCGTCACCCGCATCACAAAGTTACCCCCATTCCAAAAGCAAAATGGGGGACGACGCTCAGAGATAGACGAAACCGAACGACGCCGAATCAAAGCCGAGATTCAAAACCTCATGCAATCAGGAGATGAAGGTGAAGGCATGAGCAAGCGAAAGGCTGTTGAGGAAGTAGCCAGGAGAAGAAATATCAGTGCCCGCCACATTTGGCGGATCGTTTCATCCAGCAGAGAGAGAAACTGCCGGTAAACCAGAATTCCGCAGTGCGATGCGATCATAGTTGACGTTGTACTCACGCAGCCCAGCCTCAAACATCTCCCGGTCCTGTTCCGTTCCGTGCCCCGTGTCGAGCCGTACTGCGAGCGCCTTGAGGAAATGGAACTGCCCCCACAAAGTGACCGAATCCGCTTCATCGAGACGCGCGGGCAGCGAAACCTCCATTGTGGCGTGCAGCGACCGATAGTAGTCCCGGCTCTGTTCTCCCCGCGCCCGCCAGGGTATCTTCGCGGCGTCCTGGGGGAATTCCCTGGCAAACCATTCTGGCTCCGGCTCAGACCTCGCCAGGATCGGCCTTCCGGGGGCTGTGCGGGAGGGGACGCGCACGATCTCCAACGGAACAGGGGTAGCGTCTATGACCTCGGCTTGGACCGGCTTCGGCCTCACGGGAACGATGGCAACCTGACGCGACCGGCGCGCCTTGGCGCGCTGGCCCAAACAGCGCCCCTTGAGGAGATGGCGCCTACGATCCGCGGGACGGGAGAACGTGGTCCCGCAGCCTCTACAGATTACCTTTGGACCGTTGTAAGCCATTGCTTTTTATGCTACCCCAGGTGCGCCGTTAGCTTTTTCCTGACGCCTTAGGGGTACGCTTCAGAAGTTAAGCTAACGGCTACCACTACACTTTTTTCACGGTACGCCGTTATCTTTTCTTTGGCGCACCAACTCCCGGCGCACCTCGATTAAAATACGCCAACCGTTCAGCGCCTCGTCGCGTAATTTCCCATCGCAGTTTGCCCGCCATCCTAACCGCTCGCACATACCCAAACCGGCGATACCTTGCCAGGTCCCCGGCGACCTGGCGGATTGGATAGATGCCCACAGCCCCAGCAATCTGAGCGTAGGTCAAAGGGCCTTGCGCCCCCGCCAGGAAGCCCAGGATCGCGGCCTTACGCCGATTTTTCTTCCAGCTCCTTAGATACACCGGTACTCTCCTGCAAAGCCAGCTCCGCGATGTTCGCGTCCCTGCTTCCAATGGTCTGCCAGGTGCGATCGGGAAAGAAGACAAGAGCTTCATGGGGTCCAAGCCCCTCTACTTTCTCCGTCGCCTCTGAGCCGACCCTAGGCCGCATAGAATCCAAATCGAGAGGTTCCTGGGAGCGAAACAGGATTTGAACGTCTGCACCGGCTGAGATGGGCCTTGGAACCTCTGCATACCTCAAGCCGCAATATATTTGATTGATTCCCCTGTGGCGCCCCTGATTCACGAGCCGTCGCAGCTCCGGGGGCATCCCTTGCGCGGAAACTCCCCGGCAAGACTCACTCACTTCTTCGACGCACACCCATGCGTTCCGCCAGCCCCACACCCAAGCACAAAAATCGTTGAGCGAATCGAACGGGTCGAGGCGCCCGTCAGGTATATAACGGATCGCAACCTTTGTTTGCGGCTTTGCCTGCCTCCGCCAGTGGGAGTAATCTTTTAGCTCCTCGATGCTGCGCCCCGTGTTCTTTATCCAGGAATACGCAGGATCACCATGCGGATCGAAAACGAGAACGCCATCATTCGCGCGAAGGATGCTCGACGCCACCGTGCTTTTCCCGCTCCCGCGAAAGCCCACGATGAGAATAATTCGGTTTTGCATCTCACACCCACCCACGTGGATTGGCCGGCTTCATGGCCGATGACGAGGGCAGCCCTGGCTTGCCAGGACGCCCGGCAAAATAGAAAAACAAAAAGGCAGCGCCAGCAAGAACCAGCAACCACCGGCCCCAGCTTGGCCCCTGATCCTGCGGCGAACCTAAAGCCCCGGAAGGGTGCCGAATCTGATCCGCGTAGCTCACTCTCTTCTTCCTCCAAAAACTCGGCAGCAACTCGGCAGCAAAAACCCCTGTTTTGCTGCCTAAACCTGTTTCGTAAGTCGCAGAAAATCCACGTGGGCCACGACTTAGAAATGGCTTAAATCACTTTCGCAACGAGGAGGTCGGGGGTTCGAATCCCCTCTCGTCCACCAGCCTTCGCCTGTTTGGCAGGCTACGGCTCGGCTGGCCACCCGGAAGGCGAAGGCTGTCGCGCCGCAGCGCAAGCACAGGCGGACTACCCATGAGATACGTTTACATCCTGCAGAGTCTCGCCGACACCGAGCACTTCTACACAGGCATCACCGACGATTTGAAGGCCAGGCTTTCGAAACACAATTCAGGTGCCGTGACGCACACTGCCTAGTATCGGCCCTGGCGCATCAAGAGCTACGTGGCGTTCACTGACCAGGACCGCGCGCCCGCGTTCGAGAAATATCTGAAGTCTGGATCAGGCCGTGCCTTGGCTAAAGCAAGGTTGTAGTACTGAGGGTCGCTCGCAAGTCGCTCAGGATGCCTCTAGAATTGGCCAATTACGCGCACCGCAGCCATTTTGAGCGAAGATCGCAGCTGAGGGCCGCCCGTGAGGAGAGGCGCATCGCCCGCTGTCGGGCAGGCTTTTCGTTGTGCCCCTTGCTTCGAAATTTTGCTCCGTGCCATCTACTTATAGCTTGGGGACAAAACGGGGACAATTTGCACAATTTTGGGCAATCGAATCGAGCGCGTTAATCCGGGCTAGAGCGGAGTCCTCACTCATTCTTACGTGCCCGCCTCACGTAACCGACGAAGAGGGGACAAAAAGGCAAGACGACTCCGAGAAACGGCAAAAAGCTGCGGGTTGCGAGTCACAGGGGTATGTAATGATGGTCACGTCCCATGAACGATAGTCTTGCGAATCAGCTGGATATAAGTCATGGAAAATCATGGTGTTCTTGGCGGGCGAATTGCCCCTTTTTCAACGGGCCAAAGTGTCTTTTCCCAAGGAGGACTTATGAAAACCACGAAATACGTGCTGGCGTTGGCTGCAGCTTTAATCGCCCTCCTTGCACCGCGGGCGGTTCTGGCAGACACGGTCGATCAGTTCACGGTCTCAGGAACATACTCTGATTCCTCTACGCTATCGGGCACAATTACGATAGATACCACCACTGGTGTCGTCCAAGCGGTTGATTTGGCTTGGTCGGACGTTCTTCCCAGCCTAACTAATTTTACCCAATTTGGTACCACCTCCATTAGTACCTACACCCCTTCGTACGCAGGGCTGAGCGTAATGGACCCTGCAGGCGACTATCTCGGGTTGGTGTTTCCCGTTGCCACGTTGACCGATTACCTAGGTGGAAGTCTGTGCAACGGGTACGGCTCCTCTCCCCCCCTCTGTCCGTCTACGGGGGGCCCATGGGCGACCGACGCTAACCTGGGAACGTCCCCGTCGACTATATTTGACCTGGAAACAGGCACGGTGGAACTGACAGGCACGGTCGTGACCCCGGAGCCGACTTCACTGCTTCTGCTCGGCACCGGCTTACTGAGCTTGCTGGTGGTCGCGGGACTGAAGTTGCGGCCCGCATAGCTCTGCGCAGAATCGCCCCCCTCACCGCACATACACGCCACGTGAGGCTCTGCCCTCACTCCAGCTAACAGTGTCCGGTTCTGACTAGATGACGGGCCAAGGAACATGCCTGATTTGTCGTGCCGGGTTATCAGTAAAGTTCGTACCAGGCCCCAAGGGCTTGTCGGAAAGTCAATTCTGACGCGACTTTTTCCCGAGATCCGACTCTGCGAACTCAACAGGGCCGCTCGAAAAACCGAGCAGCCCTCTTTTTTGCCCTCGCGCTCCGGTAGGGGGCAGAGCAGCAGGAGTTGCGCCTGCCCCTTTCTGCTTGCTTGGTGGCGGCGGTTGTAAACGGCTCGCTTGCCCCAGTTCCCAAAATCTTCTCAGTGGAATCACTTGCGGATGAGCTGTCGGAAATGTGCGAGGACTTCGATGGTGCGAAACTCCGAAGGCACACGCACGGCTGCAGCACGTAGCAGCAAGGCAAGAATCTCTTCTTGCGTAGTGCAATCTTGGATATCGAGCGCAGGAAGAGTCACGATCATAGGGAAAACCTCGCGAGGGCAGGACGCGGCCCGAGTCGTCCGCATCGAAAGTAAAATCCGCGTTCGTTTGTTTCGCGGACGGCCTGCAAGGTCGTGAGTTTGGCCTCGTTCAATTCGCTGGCCATGCCCGATAACTCCCCGCTCTCATCGTGAGAATCGCCCGAAGAGTCCGCGCGAGACGAAATTGGCGCGCTGTTCCGCCTCGCTCTGGAGACGCTCGCCGCGAACGGCAGATCAAATCCTGGAAGGACCGCAGCATGATTGAGGCGCTCGTAAGAGCGTCCCGGTGACAACCGGGAAGGTCGGCGGTTCGAATCCTCTCTCGTCCACCAATTCCCCTTCAAAAACGAGTATTTTCGACAATCTCGCGATTTGCGGTGCAACGCACGGAACCTGTGCGGCAGTGCGACTGGTGCAGCCTAGCTCATCTCTTGCCTTACCACCACACTCTGAGCGCGTCTGTTGGGGCGTTCATAGCTGTGGCTGGCACTCGATTTGGTGTACGGCCCTGGCCAGTGGTTCTGTTGTACCCTCGGTTCGCTTGTGATAAAACCGCATCATGCAGCCCTCTCTCATTACATTCTTATCTGTTCCTCTTGAAGCCTGGTTGACAATTGCGGCTATCATCTCCGGTCCGATAGCCGCTCTATGGATTCAAAAACATCTTTAGCGGACAAAGGCTGAAGAAGAGCGCAAGGTTACGATCTTCAGGACTCTCATGGCAAATCGGGCGAGTCGGCTGTCTCCCGCCTACGTGCAAGCTCTGAATGGAATCGAAACGGAATTCTTTGGCCAAGCAAGGGTCATCGAAGCGTGGCGCAGCCTCGTTGACCACCTCTATACACCCCATGACCCAGTGGCCGACCCAAACTTGGCTCACTGGAATGAGCGGGTCACTGATCTTCTGACTGACCTTCTTCATGAAATGGCCGAATCGTTGGACTACCACTTCGATAAAGTCACTCTCAAGAAAAGTGCTTACTACCCGACCGGATGGGGAGTGGTGGAAGGAGAGCAGGCGAAGTTGCGACAGTCGGCCATTAAAGTTTTTGAAGGTGAGAAGCCACTAAAGGTAGAGGTCACGGGCCAGAACCAGCGGTAGATGTTAAGATGTTAGCTGGTTTATCATGAATCGTTTCCGCGCACACGGGAGCGTCGCGACGGAGGCCGGGTTCGAATCCCCTCTCGTCCACCAAACCACTCTGGGTCCAACCTGAAGACCCGCTTCCTTTCTTCACCATCCCCGACACCCCATTCGAGGCAGTCTCTCGGGCTACTCTTCTCTGAAAACTTAAAACTGAAAACTTACCACTTATAACTTTTTCTCCTCCCCGCAACTTCCCTCACTTGCATCTTTTCTTGCCCCAGGATTCCGCGTAAACTATCGCTATCGTTTTCGCTCCCGTTCGTATCGGTTACCAGCAGCAACGCGAAAATAACCTGGCTGCAACATTCCTGAAACCTGGGTCCAGCCACACTCGACCCAGCCAGAGGTCAACTGTGAAGACAGTAACGACCGACCCAGTCTTAACCGAAACCTCCCTCTTCCGCGTCTCCCTTGCGCAAACCACGCAGGATTTGGAAGAGTGTCAGCGCCTCCGCTTTCTCGTCTTCAATCTTGAACTGGGCGAAGGCCTTTCCACTTCCGAGCGCTCCGGTCTGGACATCGATCCCTTCGATTCTTTCTGCGACCACCTCATGGTCCGCGACCTCGATACTTCCAAGCTCGTCGGCACCTATCGCCTGCAATCCGGTGAAACCGCCGCGCAAAATCTCGGCTATTACGGCAACCAGCTCTTCGATTTCACCCCCTACGACCCTATTCGCAAGGAAGTCCTCGAACTCGGCCGTGCCTGCGTCCACGTGGATTACCGCAACACCCTCGTCCTCCACAGCCTGTGGAAAGGTCTGGCCATTTACTGCACGCGCATTGAGGCCCGCTATCTGATTGGCTGCAATTCCATCTCTTCCCAAGACGAAAACTACGGCGCCGCCATGTACGAGTCCCTGAAAACCAAGCACCTCGTGGAACCTCGCCTCCGCACCTTGCCCCAGCCCGAGTGCCGCTGCGCTCCCAACGGCACCCCCGTCGAGGTCTCGCGCCCCCCGCGGCTCTTCCGCGCCTATCTCGATATCTCCGCCCGTGTTTGCGGCCCCCCAGCCATCGACCGCGAATTCAAGACCATCGACTTCCTCACCCTGCTCGACCTGGGCCATCTCCCTGTCCGCGTCCGCACCCGCTTCTTCTAACCTCCCGCAATTTCATACGTCCTGAAGCTCAGGCCTTCAGGCCTGGGGCTTCTCCTATTCCATCGCGATTTGTCATCCCGAGCGCAGTGGCCGGGTGCCCCAGGCACGGAGTGTGTGCCTGGGTCTTGGGTTTCTCTTCTCTGCGAATCTCTACACCCTTAGCGCCTCCTTGCCTCGCTTACCCCGAGTTTCCAAGGGAGCTTTGAGCGGTGCGTTATCCTTGTCTTTCTTCCTCTGTGCCCTCTGTGTTCTTCTCCCTGTGAACTCCGTGTTACCGTCTCTCTTCTCTTCCTCCGAAACTGTCAACTTTCAACTGTGAACTGTAAACTTCCTCCGCCCCCTCACTTCTTCCCAATAAATCGCAACCTCCCCGTAAACGCTCGCCCCTGCCCGCCGGTAAACGCCAAAAAATTCGGCGCATCCACGT
>Ga0187784_10003270_pt1 | contig 13067 bp, 16 predicted proteins | sample 1015_SJ02_MP15_2_FD_132964 | JGI IMG/M metagenome (GOLD analysis project Ga0187784, IMG submission 132964) | Tropical peat soil microbial communities from peatlands in Department of Meta, Colombia - 1015_SJ02_MP15_20_MG | ecosystem: Environmental > Terrestrial > Soil > Wetlands > Peat | place... | reverse complement strand
ATATCGATAAGATCGAATCCATGGGAGGATCGATCAAAGCCATCGAATCAGGTTATATTCAGGGAGAGATTGGTGAAAGTGCTTATCAATATCAGAAGGAAATCGAAACCAAAAAGCGGATCATTGTTGGATTGAACCAGTTTCAGGTCGAAGAGGAACCCCTTAGAAATATCCTTCGTATCAAACCCGAGGTGGAGCAATATCAGAAACAAAAACTCGCACGGGTTAAAAAAGAAAGAGACAATGCGAAGGTGAAGGAGGCCTTAGCCATTCTAAAGAAAGCTGCTCAAGGCACGGACAATGTGGTGCCCCCCATTTTAGAGGCGGTTAAGGTCTACGTTACATTGGGAGAAATCTCGGACACCTTGAGAGAAGTGTTCGGGGAATACCGAGAAAGATAAAAGTCAAGAAGTTCAAATGTCAAAGCTTGCACGAAGTGATGAACCAAAGGTGAATCAAGTTCAAATCAATGACAAATGACTAAGTTCAAACCTTTAAAATTGCCTCTTTCTAAAATTGGTATTTGATATTTGGAATTTTGACTTCCTTTGACATTTGAAATTTGAACTTTGTAATTGCTTCCAGGAGGAAGTTATGGTCCGAAAGATTCGAGTGCTCATTGCGAAGCCAGGGTTGGACGGTCACGACAGGGGTGCAAAGGTGATCGCTCGAGCCCTGAGAGATGCCGGGATGGAAGTGATCTACACTGGAATACGACAAACCCCTGAACAGATTGCGAGTGCTGCCATCCAGGAAGACGTGGATGTCGTAGGCCTCTCCAGTCTGTCCGGCGCCCACAATAACCTTTTTCCAAAGGTTGTTCAGATTCTCAAAGAAAAGAAAGCGGAAGATGTCCTCGTTTTTGGGGGGGGAATCATCCCGTTCGATGACATTCCAGGTCTGAGAAAAGCTGGAATCCGGGAGATTTTTCAACCCGGCGCCTCCACAGAAGACATTATTAAATACATCAAAGAAAATGTAAAAACTACATGAGGGATAAGGAGAAAAACAATGCTCAAAAAGATCAATCACGTTGCCATTGCCGTGAATAACATCGAGGAGGCAGCGAAGTTCTACCAGAATGTCTTGGGCCTAACTCTCTCAGGCGTGGAGGTGGTTACCGCCCAGAAGACGAGGGTGGGATTTCTCAAGATTGGGGAGTCCAATATTGAATTGGTTCAGCCTGCCGACCCGGATTCTCCTCTCGTGAAATTCTTGGAAAGCAAAGGCCCGGGAATACATCACATCTGTTTTGAGGTGGAAGATGTGGAAGCAGAGGTGAAGGCGCATCTCGAGAAAGGAGCGGCGCTGATTGATCAGAAGCCAAGACCGGGGGCTCACAACACAAGAGTCGCTTTCGTCCACCCCAAATCCTCGAGTGGCGTCCTGATCGAGCTTTGCGAACTTCCAAAGCAGCGTTAAAGTAAGGGGAGTCTCTTGTGTAAGCCCTTAAGAACTTTGAGCAAGAAATTGAAACCTATATCAAACCTATTACCCTGCCATTGGCCATTAAACTCCTGACATTGGAAAAACGCGAAAGAATAAGACATGATGAGACGTCTTCAAAATGAGACGGGGCAGGCTGGGACTCAATGACGCCTCAAGTCTTTCATAACCTTGGCCAATACATTGATATAGCGACACCCATTAAACACAGTCCCCCACCCGTGAGTCGAAGAAGTCCGGAGTTCTCCCGTCAATGAACCACCCCCATAGGATTGCAAGAATTATGAAGACGATCCTAGCAAAGTGAGGTCTTAAATTTTTCCCTTAAATATCGAGCTGTTATGTGTAAATGCACCATGTGAATTCTTTCCTCTTGACAACCATATACAAATTTGTATAAGCTTACGTTATTGTAAAATTATATCAAGCGTAATCCTGTAGTTTATCCAAAGAATACCAATTCCAAGAGATTATTCTAATCGCAGGCCTTCAAAAACGATGTAAAAAGGGTGGGGTCCTCCGATGGCGATGTTTCCTCGAATTCCAAAGCAACGTTGATCACTTCTTACCGTCCTTGTGAGTTGATTACTGATGTTGAATTACCTCCCTAAATGGAGGTGACCGCCTTGAGCGAAAAAAAAATCTTTCAACTCGGAATTGACCCACTGTACTCAATTAGTGAGGTCTCCAAGATCTTGAAAATCCATCCAAGAACTCTGCTGAAATATGAAAAACTCGATCTTATCAAACCTCAGCGAAACCCAAAGAATAACAGAAGGATTTATTCAGGAAATGATATCCAATGGGTTAGTTGCTTGATGCGTTTGGTCCATCAGGATGGTTATACTTTGAAGACTCTCAGTTCAGTGTTGGCCATTGCCCCGTGTTGGGTCATCAAAGGTTGTCCATCTGAAGTTCGAGAGAATTGCGAGGTATTCATACATCGTGACCATTCCTGTTGGGACAGAGGAAAAGGAAAGTTTTCCGATATTCCCTGTCATGAGTGCGTCTATTTCAACTATTTTCACCGAGTGAAGGAGCACTAGTTTGCCCGCAACCAAAAAGACTCCCAGGAGGAGGCTGGGTCAGAAAGGTTGGGATAAACAGACCCTGAGAAGAAGGGTCAATTCTTCAAGGGAATATTAAAGAAGGGAGGGAATTTAATGGCCAAACAATTGTTGATTGATGCATATCGGGGAAAGCGCACTGAAAGAGCTCCCTGGGTTCCCTATGCAGGTGTCCATGCGGCCTATCTCATTGGCGAGAAGGCGGACAAATTCTTCCAGGATCCTAATCTCATTGCCAAGGGAGTTTTGTATGCAGCCGAACGATACAAGGCAGACGGCGTCCCTCTGGTCTTTGATCTAAATGTAGAGGCCATGTCCATGGGGTGTCAGGCCAAGTGGGTCGAAGATAACCCGCCGAGTGTCGTTGGCCATCCATTGCAGGATAAGTCGTTGAAAGACGCCAACCTAAAGATCCCAAAAGCCACTGATGGCCGTTGGCCTGTCATTGTAGAGGCTGGAAAGAAAGTGATGGCCAAAAAGGGTGACTGGGTTCTGATGGGTCTCTTCTGTGGCCCTCTCACTTTAGCCTCACATCTCCGAGGGGTGAAAATCTTCACCGATATTTATAAGAATAAACCCCTCGCCAAGGAGATCATCGATTTTGCAGGGAGGGTGGGAGCAGAATCGGCAAGAATCTATCGGGATATCGGATGTGAAATCATTGCCATTGTTGATCCTGTGGCTTCCCAGATCAAACCGGAGACCTTCGCTGAGTTTGTCACACCCGCATGCCAGGAGGCCATCAAAGTGATTCGTGATGCAGGCCGCACCTCAAGCTTCTTCATCTGCGGAGATGCTACCAAGGTGCTTGAGGAAGTATGCAAGGTAGGAACGGATGGGTTTGCCATCGACGAGCAACTCAATTTGAACTATGTGCGGGATTTGGCCCTAAAATATGGCAAAGGGTTCGGCGGAAACCTGAAGCTTACTTTGGCTCTTTCCCTGGGAATCGTGAACCCGAAGGAAGATGCCATTGTGAGTTTGGCTGCGGGGGGACTGACGGGATATACGTTTGCCCCTGGCTGAGACATGCCCTACGACGTTCCAGTTGAGAACGTGGATAAAGCTCTTGAGGCGAAGGCATGGTATGAACAATTCTATGCAAAGTATCCGACAACCGTTCCGAAAGGTTTCATATCCCTCTGATGAGGTGAGAAAATGTCATCTCATAGAGGTTTAATTCTAAAAGAAAGGAGGGAGATTTCATGGCTAATAAAGTAGTCGTCGATGTGCTGACTTTAGATAGTTACCAATGTGCCGCCTGCCAGTATATGCTGGAAGCGGTGTCCGCCCTCCCCAAGCATGTCCAAGACATGATTGAGTACAAAGAGTGGAACATTAAAGGGAAGGAAGGCATTGGGAAGTTCTTGGAGTTGAAGGGACGTGTGCTCCCCACCATTTGTATCAATAAAGAACTGGTTTTTGAGAGCATCATCCCTACTTATGAGGAGTTGATCCAGGAACTGGCGAAGAGGGCCCCCAAGGAGTTTGCGGATGCCCTTTGGAAAGAATACCAAAAATCGATTCAGGTTTAAGAAGAGCTGGGGGCGGGGGGGGACTGGATTCCTCTCCGCCTTTCTTTCGAAAAGGGGGGAGACATGTTTCGATTTTCAAGAGAACAAAAAGTTTGTCAGATTGGAAGGATCAAAGTCGGCGGGCAACCGGGTGAAAACCCCACTCTTCTCCTGTCCTCCCTCTTTCAGAAGGGAGATAAGTTAGTAGAGGGTCGGAAGGAGAGGAAGTTCGATAAGAAAGCGGCGAAAGAAGCGATCCTCAATCAAGAGAAGCTTTCTAAGGAGACAGGGATTCCGGCCATCGTCAGCATGGTCGCCAACTCAGGGGATGAGATGAAGGCTTATATCGACTTCTTCGCCTCCGTAACGGATATGCCCTTTGCCATCGATATGTGGATGCTTAAACCCCGACTTGAAGCGACGCGATATGTTGCTGAACTAGGGTTGATGAATAGATTACTTTACAACAGTATCACCCCCTGGAGCACGGATTTGAAGAGTGAGGTGGCAGAAATAAAAGAGTTAGGCGTCAAGCACGTAGTGATGGTCGTCTTCGACCAAGAAGACCAGATGCCAACGGGCAGGGTGAAGTCTTTGAAGAGCCTGCTCGAGTGCATCGAAGGGGCTGGAATTGAGAACATCTTAGTTGATACTTCCGTCATGAATCTGCCAGCTACTGCCATGTGCCTTCAAGCTAACTACATGGTGAAAGAACAATTTGGATTACCCGCGGGATGTGCCTCAGCAAACGGAACCTATATGTGGAAGCAATCAAGGGAGATGTGGGGGAAAGAGGGCTTTATCGGACTGGATGCGGCCACCCATGCCATCTCTTCTATCCTCTGGAGTGACTTTATCTTCTACGGTCCCATCTCAGGAGCTCCATGGGTCTTCCCGGCTGTTGCTTCTGCAAATGCCATTCTGGGAACGCTGGTTTTTAGCGAGACAAAAGAGCTTCCCAAAGATGGATCGTACCCTTTAAATAAACTTTTTCCTGACTTCACCGAACAGCTTTCAAAGATTGTCCATAAATAGCGGAAAGGAGGTGTTGCCTCATGGGTGAAAACGGATTGAGTTCCAGAGAGAAGGTCCTAAAACTATTCAAGCATGAACAAACCGATTACATCCCTTGTTTCAGCGGCATGGGCAATATTGTTATGGAGGGCTTGAAGAAATATGGCCTCCAATTTAATGAGGTCCATCAGGATGCCAAGAAGATGGCCTTCGCTGCGAAAGCGACTCCAGAACTCTTTGGTTACGACTGCGCCATCGTCCCCTTTGACTTCAACGTGTGTGCTGAAGTCTTGGGAAGTAAGGTTCAGTACTACAAAACCGAAGATATCCTCTATCCTTCAATTCCAGAGAAACATATCAAGTCCGTTGAAGATATTAGAATACCTTCGAATCTTGAAAAGGCTGGGCGCTTTCCCATCGTTATGGAGGCCATTCGTATCCTGAAGAAAGAGGTTGGAAACGAGGTGGCCGTCGGTTCCTGGGTGCTCGGCCCTTTCACTCTTGCGGGCCAAGTGACAGACCTGAATAAGCTCCTCAAGGACACATTCAAAAAGCCCAACGAGGTCGTTCAGTTCCTTAGCCCTCTCAGGGATCTCCTCATTGCCGAAGCCAAGCTATATAAGAAGGCTGGAGCAGATTTTATCACCGTACGAGAGATGGGAACACCCGTCGATCTTTTGAGCCCGCGACTCTGGAAATCGATGATACAGCCTTTCATGATTAAAATGAGGGAAGAGATCGGATCACCTGCGGTTCTTCATATCTGTGGCAAAACAAATGAAATCGTTCATTTCATGCATGAGTGTGGCTATGATGCCATTAGTGTTGAGCACCAGAACGATGTTGCAATGTCCAGACAGAAGATCGGTCCCTCGCCAAAGAACCTTCTTTTCGGAAACCTGGAAACCTTCAAAGTGATGGTTCAAGGCACCCCTGAAGATGTGGCCAAGATTGTCATCGCGGCGATCGATGGCGGAGTCGATGCCATTTGGCCAGGATGTGATATCTGGCCAGGGACTCCAGCCGAAAATATCAAAGCCATGGTGGAGACAACGAGAGAATATGGATCAAAAAAGAAAAAGGAGAGATGAACATGGCAGACGAAGCGAAAAGAGCGGATATCTTAAAACGGTTGAGTGATGGGGTCGTTTATTTCGAAGACCAAAAGGTCATTGACGCGGCCAATGAGGCGCTTGAGGTTAGACTCGACCCTTTTGACGCCATCATGAATGGATTGGCTGCTGGCATGGAGATTGTGGGAGATCTTTATGAGAAACAGGAATACTTTGTCCCTGAAATCTTGATGTGTGCGGATGCCCTGTATGCAGGCCTCGACATCCTCCGTCCTCATCTCAAGGCCAAGGAGATGAAGGAAAGAGTTAAAGGTCAGGTCGTGATCGGAGTCGTCCAGGGCGATGTTCACGATATCGGAAAAAACCTGGTAAAGATGATGTTCGACGTGGCCGGCTTCACTGTCCATGACCTGGGCGCTGATGTTCCCTTAGAGAAGTTTGCGGAAGAACAAGTCAGAACGGATTCCAATATCATTGCTTTATCAGCCATGATGACGACCACCATGATGGGAATGAGAAAGGTCATTAATATGATCAAAGAGCGCAACCCTGACGTGGCCATTATGGTGGGTGGGGCACCCCTGACCAAAGAGATTGCGGACGTCTTCGGGGCTGATGGTTATGCGGAAAATGCCGGCAATGCTGTCCAGGAAGCCATCAAAATGATATCAAGGCTACGAGAGATGCATGCGAAAAAGCAACTGGGGGCTGCTCCTTGACCACCTTTTAACCGTTGGAGAGGAGGCGGAACCTACTTGTCCGTTAAGCGCATCTGTATCTTCCCTTGTGGAGGAATGAAAAAGGTTGAAGCAACCGTTGCCCGGATCGCTTCCTATATCGTGAACGAAGATCTTCTTCCTGGAAAGACAATGTTGATGTGTGTCCCAGCCTTCTTGAGAGGAGTGGAGGAAGATGTTTCGATGGTTGAAAACAATCCAACGGTGGTGGTCGATTGCCATCCGGAAAGCTGTGGATCCGCCCTCATGGGTCTGATTGGAATTCCGCCGGCCGCTAGAATTTATATCCCTGATGTTGTCAGTCAAACGGGATTGATTTCAGGGAAAAATCGTCAGGTCCTTGATCCTGTTGGGAGCCAGCTTGCTCAAGAGGTGGCCCGGCGCGTGGCCAAAGCAGCAAAGTGGATGCTGGAAGAAGTACAGTACCATTTCGAGAAAAGGAAGGCCAGGGTCATCGATCAGACACTTTGTAAATTCTCTGAAGGGGTAGTTGACTCCTTGGACTACGTTGAGGTGGACCCGGCGATCTATAGGCCAAAGTCCATGCCCCCTCTTTGGGATCGATGACCAGGGATCTATGAGCGTTGAAAAGGTTGCCATTTATCCCTGTGGGGGAATTGGGCTACATGTTTCATGTGTGACCCGACAGGCTGGTTATCTTCTTGAGGAAGAACTCCTCAAATTAGATGTTGAAATTCTTGACATGCATCGGCTCATTCGGGGCATGCCTGATGAGATCGAGCTCGTGGAGAAATACCCGACCGTTATCCTTGACGGTTGTGCTCACCAGTGTGGCTCAAACCTTTTCTGGTTGCTCAAAATCAAACCGGCTGCCAGGATTTATATCCCCGATATCATCGCTGAAACAAATCTCTTTCCAGGAAGGGCAAGGAAGGTTTTGGAGGAGTCAGGGCAACATCTTGCCAAACAGGTCGCCCTTAAAACAGCAAAAATGGTGAGAGAGATGAGGGAAAGTCCAGACTATCATTATCATTCTCAGAAAGTCCAAGCCGACGACCTCACCCTTTGCGACTATGAGGTGGATGTGGAGGAGGTCTTGGGGTATATCAAAATAGCCGCCGGGGTTTATAGGCCGAGAGATATGAACCCGTTGCCGGGGTTCAAAGAGAAGGGAACCCAGGGGTGAAGGGCAAATTTATTGAGGTTCTGTTTGACGGGGCATTAAAGCGGATCGAGATTGAAGGGACGATAACTCTGCAGGATCTTTTGGAGAGGCTTGAGATAAAGGAGACCGATGCCTACTGGGTGGCTTGTAACAGAAAGATGATTTTGAAATCAGATTTTAATAAGGAGGTTCTTAAACCAGGAGATAGAGTCGAAATCCTTCGAATCCTTTCAGGGGGAGGCTAAGGATGATCTTAGAAGGATTTTACGGACAAAAGGTCGAACTCCCCGAAGACCTCCTTTATTATCCTCCCCAGGAATTATGGGTTAGACCTGTTGGGAAAAACGGAGAGCTGGCGTTCGGGGTCACTCATGCCGGCGCTATCTTGGTAAGCGGGTTCACTTACTTAGAATATATCGCTCAAGTTGGTGACCAATTAGAGAAAGAGGATGATGTGCTCTTCGTAGAAACATATAAAGCAATTATCAGCATCCAGGCCCCCATCTCTGGACGTATCACTCAAATCAATGAAAATCTTAAGGGAGAGAAAGTCTCAATTCTAGAACACAACTGCTACGGAAATCCCCTTTTTTTAATGGCCCCCAAAGAACCCATAGACCCCAAAAAGGTATTTCTCGACGTTGAGGCGTATAAACAGGCTCTACTTCGCGGAGAGTCAGACCATTGCGGAGCCGGTGCGAGAGTTCAGAGGAGGAGCAAGTATCAGAAGGAGGAAAGTTAGATCATTCTGGCTGAAAGGGAGGACCGACGATGAAACATAAAATAATTTTTCAGCCCTCCGGTCGAAGGGGGGAAGTGGAGACGGGTAAGACGATTCTTCAGGCTTCGAGAGAATTAGGTGTGGATATTGAAGCCGTCTGCGGGGAGAAGAAGAAGTGCGGGAAGTGTAAGGTGAGGATTGAAGAGGGGTTCTTCGAACGCTATGGAATTGAGTCGAAGATGGAGCATTTGACTCCCCCCGGTTTGACTGAGGAGGAGCTGAAATTCATCAAGACCGAGGAGGAGGCGGAGGGGTATCGCTTAAGCTGCGTGACAGCGATCCAAGGAGACATCTTAGTTTTCGTTCCTGAAGAAAGCCGAGCAGGAAAACAGGTGGTCAGAAAAGCGGCCACTGAACGGGCAATCAAATTGGATCCGGCGATTAGAAAATTCTATGTAGAACTTCCCCCGCCGTCACTCCATGAACCTATGGGAGATTGGGAGCGATTAACCCAAGAACTAAAGAAGATTTATGGGTTAGATAATTTGACGATTGATTACTTCGTTCTGAAGGATATGCCCATCCGGATCCGGCAGGGAAAGTGGAATGTGACAGTTACCATCTGGAATGGAAAAGAAGTGGTTAAAATAGAACCCGGCTTTGTGGAAAAAGGTTATGGTTTGGCCATTGACATCGGGACGACGACGGTTGCAGCCTACCTATGTGACGTGACTACCGGGTCAATTGCAGCGGTAGACTCGATGATGAACCCGCAAGTTCCCTATGGGGAAGATGTGATGTCCCGGATCACTTACGCCATGATGCATCAGGACGGTTTGGAAAAACTGCATCATTCAATCATCGATGGCCTAAATAAGCTCATTCAAAGCGTCTCCGCGGCAGGGAGTATTACCCCGGAGGATATTTGCGAGCTCACCATCGTTGGCAACACGGCGATGCACCATCTCTTCATGAATATCTACCCTGAGCATATCGGGGTCGCGCCATTCCCTCCGACGCTCCATCACTCGACTGATGTGAAGGCGAGGGATTTGAAGCTAAATATTTACGAGGGGGCCTATGTCCATATCCTTCCTATCGAAGCAGGGTTTGTGGGTGCCGACAACGTGGGCGTCCTCATCGCTGAAGAACCTTATAACCAGGACAGTATGGAACTGGTCATCGATATCGGAACCAATGGGGAACTGGTGCTGGGCAACCGGCAAAAACTTATCTCATCCTCATGTGCAACCGGCCCTGCACTTGAAGGGGCGCACATCAAATTCGGAATGAGGGCTGCCCCGGGAGCCATCGAGAGAATCAAGATCGATCCCGAAACCCGCGAAGTTAAATTCAAGGTCATTGGAAAGGAGGAATGGAGTACCGAATCGGAAAACCTTGGTGCTAAGGGAATCTGTGGTTCCGGAATCATCGATGCCGTTGCAGAAATGTTCAGGACCGGTGTCATCCTTAAGAATGGCAATATCAACATGAATGTCAAATCACCCAGAGTCCGAAAGGAAGATGGGGTAGCCGAATTTGTCATCGCCTGGGCCAATGAAACTTCCATTGGCCGAGATATCACTATGTCCGTCAAGGACGTCAGAGCCGTCCAGCTGGCTAAGGGAGCTCTCTATTCAGGAGCGAAGCTGATGATGAAAAGACTGGGGATTACAAAACTTGATAAAGTGATACTAGCAGGTGCCTTCGGAAGCTATATTAATAAAGAATCGGCGATGATGATCGGGATGTTTCCGGACTGTGAGATGGAGAATGTTTACGCAGTGGGCAATGCCGCCGGTGACGGCGCACGAATCGCCTTGCTGAACAAAACCAAACGGGACGAAGCCAATGTCATTTCAAGGCAGGTGGAGTACGTGGAACTGGCGGTCGACCCAACCTTTCAAAGGGAGTTTATGGAATCGATGCATTTGCCTCATATGAAGGATAAATTTCCTCATATCCAGCATATCCTGGATGGGATTCGGACATCATAACCAGGCTGAGATGGCGGAAGATAGCAAAGCCTCACCTTCCTATGACGAACCTTCCCGTTCTGAAGGGGAGAAGATTTTAATAGAGGTCATCTCAGAGGGTCCTCACTGTATCCCTTGTGAGTATGCCATCAAATCGGTGGGGGAGGTAGTGCCATCTTTTGTGGACCGAGTAGAATGGCGGGTGGTTCTTCTAAAGGAGCGAGAGGGTGCTGAAAGATATCTGGAACTTACACGAAAATTTGGAAAGAATCCCCCCATCCCTTCTATATTAATCAATGAGAAAATTGCCTTTGTAAGGATCCCGGGCCCTCATCTTCTGAAAACGACGATTGAAAGAGTCTTGAAAGGGAAAGAGATGGAATGTCCAGATGAAGAAATGTTTTAAACCGACAGGGATCTGTCCGAAGGAAATTCACTTAGATATCGAAGGAGGAATTCTCAAGGAATTAAGTTTCCTGGGAGGAGGATGTCGAGGCAACTCTTATCTTGTCTGTAAAATCCTTCAAGGAAAACGTATTGAAGAGCTAATCCCCCTGCTCAAAGGCATCCCTTGTCGCGAGGGCACTTCCTGCCCTGACCAGGTGGCCAAGGCCCTCGAATTGGATCAAAAAGAAGGACTTCCCACTGCTGAGATGAACATTCTCACCATCGAAGAGCAGTGGGAAAGGATTGGGGTATTTTCTGGCATCCACGGAGACATTCAAAATTTGAAGAGAGTTCTGGAACAACTTTCCAGCGAGAAATTTGATAGGCTGATCTGCTTTGGCGGTCTCGTGGGAGAAGGATTCTTTCGCGACGAGATCTTTTTTGAATTAGACAAGGCGAAAGTTATCCTTTTGGAGGACCCTTCTGACCTCAGAATCAAGCATCCTAACGAAATCTCCAAGTCCGGGGAGGAATCTCTATCTCAACTTCCCGCCCTTCTCGAATTCAAACTCGGGAAGCTGAGAGGGATTGCTTTTCACGGGGGGGCCATGGAGGAAATCCCCGGATATTCAGAATATGCCAAGTACGGGGCTGACATCAACGCGATCATCTACTTGAGTAATTACCTAAGAGATGAATATGTCTCCCCGGCATTCGAAACGCTTGCGAAGCAGTTTTGGGCCAATCTTTATATTTTTAATCACACCCGTGATCCTTTGTATAAATCTCTTCCCAATCGCCATTTTGTGAATGTGGGTGAGATTAAACCTCTGGAAGGGAATAAAGGCACTTACGCCGTCTTGGAAGCAAAAGGAGATCAATTGGTAGTCCAGTTTCGAGAGGTCGAAAGTTGAAAGAAAACGCAGGGATTAAACTGCCGTCACAAAAGAACCCTATGGCAAGATGCTTATTATAGAAGGTTTTAACGGGCATCAAATAGAGATTCCTGAAGACCGCTACTACCTGCCAGGCCCTGATCTCTGGATCCGTGGAAACGGTCAGGCTCTGGTTATTGGTTTGACACAGGCCGGAGTTATTTTGGCGGGGAACGTCATAAGTTTAGAATATCTTGTCGAGGAGGGACAGTCCGTTTCCCCTGGAGACGTTATCGCCTTTGCTATAACGAACAAAATTAAATATATTGAAACTCCACTGGCCGGAAGCATCCTCAATCTTAACTCGTCTTTGGTCGACAATCTGCACCTCTTTCAAGAAGATCCTCATGGAAGAGCTTGGATCTTTTCTCTTCGACCATCGGGCACCGTCAATCTCTCTGATCACTTTTTTGACCCTGTCTCCTATCAACAAAGGCTTCTTCGTTCAGAGGCGTGCGGAAACCCACGGGGGCTGAAAGGGGGGACTTCGCCTACATGTAGAACGATTTACAGCGGCATCCGTAGCCAGAAGGAAGGTTGAACCAGCGTGGATACCCAAAGGGACAAGATGATGAAAGAGACTCCACTCGTGAAACATGAAGTACCCATCCTTCAAGGGATCTACCAGTTTCCTAAATTCCCAGTAGTGTTGGTTACTGTGGGTGGTGAACATGACCGCAACATCATCACCATCCACTTCGTCCATCCTGTCTCCTTCAGACCACCCATGCTGGGCGTCGGCATCGGCCGGGGCCAGTACAGTCACGGGCTGATGACAAAATACCGGGAATTCGTAGTTAACATCCCCAAGGCCGATCTGCGACCGGCCATCGACTACTGCGGCAGCCACTCTGGGCGAAAGGTAGATAAGTTCAAGGAGACCGGTTTGACACCTGTCCGCGCAAGCCAAGTGAACGGCTACCTGATTGATGAGTGTCCGGTTAATACAGAGTGCCGGGTCGTACAGACAGCGGAGTTAGGAACCCATACGTGGTTCTTTGGAGAAATCCTTACTGTCCACTTGCTGGGCACTCCTCTGGAAGGATATGATAGGGGGGAGAACGCTGCCTT
>Ga0187784_10003268_pt1 | contig 13070 bp, 9 predicted proteins | sample 1015_SJ02_MP15_2_FD_132964 | JGI IMG/M metagenome (GOLD analysis project Ga0187784, IMG submission 132964) | Tropical peat soil microbial communities from peatlands in Department of Meta, Colombia - 1015_SJ02_MP15_20_MG | ecosystem: Environmental > Terrestrial > Soil > Wetlands > Peat | place... | reverse complement strand
CGTCGTCGTGTCCGGCATGGATGGTTTCAAAGAACGGTCCGTCGCCCTGTACAAAGACGCTTGGATGGAGGGCGGCTACGCCGTGCTTGCCTTTGAGGGGCCCGGTTACTGGGAACCGCCCCTGCGAGGCGTCTATGTGGATGTGGCGGGTTGGACTGAAGCTGCCAAGACCCTCGCCGATTGGCTTGGCAGGCGGCCAGAGGTTGACACGGGAAAAATTGGAATGACCGGTGTGAGCTATGGCTCGTTCTTCACCGCGATCATGATGGCCGCGGACTCTCGTTACAAAGCTTGTGCGGTGCTCGGCACCTGCTACGAGCCAGGTGGCGAAACGATATTCAACCGCGCTTCGCCGACCTTCAAGAAGCGCTTCATGTTTATGTCCGGCATCACTGACGAGCGAGAATTTGATGAGTTTCGCAAGACGATCGACTGGAACGGCTACGCACAGAAGATCAAAGGCGCCTATATGGTCGCCTGCGGCGAATACGACCAGCTATGCCCGCTCGAATATACCGAAACCTTCATGAAGGTGCTGGGCGGCCCCAAACAGCTTCTCGTTTATGAGGGTGGTAATCACAGTATCGCGTTGACCACCGCGACGCAGAATGGGCCGGAACCACGGATGTACCAGGCCGAGTGGATGGCAGCACGGCTTGAGGGCGCCCCGTTGCGCAACGAACGTTGGTTCATTGAAGCTAGCGGGAATATCATAAAGGAGGCGATGGCCTAAACGCGGATGGTGCTCACCGAGCAGCTACGAGCTTCGACAAGTAATTGCGCCAGGCGTTTAGCGCCCAGCTCTGCCAGTGCCTCCCGTGAAATGGCCTTGGCGCGTTTCATGATAAGCTCCTGGCTCCTCCCACAACCTTCCGGCTGGCTATGAGCGAAATTGATCCTGATCGCATCGACGATGCTGCCCTTGCCCTGCTATTTCTTGGGCGCCATGACGACTTCCGCACCTGGAAGTCCTTTGACTGGAATGTCATGGAGTGGTTGCACGCCAAGGGCTTTATCTCAAATCCGATTGGCAAAGCGAAGTCTGTAGTCTTTACCGAGGATGGCCTGCACCGGTCAGAGGCACTTTTCCGCCAGCTATTCCAAAAGCGCTGAACGCGACCGCAAAACTTTCACGTCAGGAAGGAATTCCCAGCGGTGTCGGCTATGAGTTCAATTTCGAACAATCCAAATCGTGCGCAGACTACGCTCTGTGCCAACAAGAGACCAACGGCAGTGCAGCAAAAAATTCACGAGTTCGGCCAAACCGACCTCTGCATCGGTCTTTAGGTCACCCCATAGCCGGCATACACCTCGGCAATGTCGGGCCTTATCGCCTTGGCGGCGGCGATGTCGGCGTTACCGCCATCGGTATCCCCACTCTTCAGCTTAGCAACGCCTCGGCCGTACAGAGAGCCGGCATCCTTGTCGTTCTTGGCGATAGCAGCGCTGTAGTCCGCAATCGCGCGGTCAAATGCGCCAAGTTTCAACTGCACCAACCCACGACTTTTGAGTGTGGCGCCGTCACCGGGGGAAAAAGATAGCGCTTGGTTGCAATCGTCGAGGGCCCGCGCCAAGTCGCGTCCAGCGACTGCGCGTACCCAACATCGGGAATCGAAGTAAACACTCACAGGTCCCGTTTTTTGAATCGCCTCGGTGAAGTCTGCGATCGCGTTGTCATAATCCTTCTTCGCCTCGTAGGCGTATCCCCGGCCCCCATAGGCGCTGAAGTCTTTTGGATCAAGTGCAATGGCCTCGGTGTAGTCTGCGATAGCGCGGTCATAATCCTTCTTTGACACATACGCATTGCCCCGAGCGATGCGGTAGGCAGGATCTTTCGCGTCGAGTTTGATCGCCTCGGTGTAGTCCGCGATAGCGCTGTCGAAGTCGCGCTCAGCGCTGTAAGCTTTGCCCCGGCGGTAGCGGTAGATCGAATCCTTTGGATTGAACCTGATCGCCTCGGCGTAGTCTGCGAAGGCGCGCTTGAGGTCGCCTTTCTTACTATAGGCGTCGCCCCTATCGTCGTAAGCGCCGGAGGATTTAGGGTCGAGCGCTATCGCTTTCGTGTAATCGGCAATGGCGGGATCGAGGTTGAGCGCTTTACTATAGGCTTCACCCCGGTTGTGGTAGGCGTCGGAAGAGTTAGGATTCAGATCGATCGACTTGGTGTAATCGTCGATGGCGCTGTAATTGTCGCCCTTGGCAGCATAAGCGAGACCGCGGCCGTTGAACGCAGCGGCATCATTCGGATCGATCGTAATCGCCTCAGTGTAATCAGAAATGGCGTGGTCGAGGTCGCCCTCGTCGTCGTCGTCCTCGTAATTGAGCCTGTAAGCGTCGCCCCGACCACGGTAAGCCATGGCTAATTTCGGATCGAGGTCGATCACCTTGGTGTAATCGTCGATGGCACGGTAATTGGCGCCCTCAGCAGCATGAGCGAGGCCAGCCCTGGCGTAATCGGCAATTGCGCGTTCGTGGTCGCTCTTTCCACTATAGGCGTCGCCACGGTTGTGATAGGCGTCGGAAGATTTCGGATCGAGTTGGATCGCTTGGTCGTAATCGGCAATGGCGCGATCGTTGTCGCCTTTGGCGGCATAAGCGAGGCCGCGATTATTGAACGCGGCGGCGTCTTTTGCATCGAGGTTAATTGCATCGGTGTAGTCTTCGATGGCGTGGTCGAGGTCTCTATCGTCGTTGTCGTAGTTATACTTGTACCGATAAGCGTCGCCCCGACCGCGGTAGGCTGTGGCCAATTTCGAATCGAAGATCACCTTGGTGTAACTATCAATCACCCGATCAAGAATTTTGGTCAACAGATCAGGAGGGAGGTCCCGTAGACGCGGGTCCACCCCGATATTCAATACCACAATATCGTCGATTTCCATCGTCGCTGCGAGTGCCCGCTTGGCCTGTCGCTCCGCATAGAAAGCGGTGGCGGCGACGATAGCAAACAGAACCGCCGCCGCCGCCGTGAGCGTCTGCGCGAGGCGCGCGCGTCGTGCGGAGCGATTTATGAAATCACGCAAGGGCGCTTCGAGCTCATCGCCCCAGCGCTTAGCAAGATCAACTGCATTGGCGAGATCGGGATTGCGCAGCAATAGAAGCCAACGGGCGTATCCTTTAGCCTCATTCCACCGCCCGAACTGCCGTTCAACGATTGCTCTCGTCTGTAGATCGCGATGATCAGTGGCAAGTTGATCCCGCGCGCGCTGCCAACGGCTGATCAATGCCTCGTGCGCAAGCCGCACTGTTGCTGCGGTGCCACTCTCATCCGCCGCAACCAATAGCCTTGCCGCGATGAATGCGTCGATCAACAGCCGCGCAGGACTGCCTTCAGCAAAACGTTCCAACGGTGCTGACCGCGCAACCGGCATCTGTGCGGTCGCCCCGCTTACGGTCGTCAGCGCTCGCAGCACCCGTGGCGCCGCCGCCCGCGCGGCGACGGGAAGTCCGTCCAGGATTTCGTCGGCACGCTTGGCGATGGCTCCTTCGAGGCCTCCCAGCGCCTCATAGCTCGCATACGTCAGCTGGGTTGCACCACGCGCTTTCGCATCCTTGTAGAGCTCGTCGAGCGTGAACGAGAGCAGGGGCAGAGCGCCTGGCGCGGCAGCAGCATCCTGTGCCAATACGGAATCGAGCCCAAGCCCGGTCTGCGGATGCTCCTCGAATGATAATCCCGTAGCCTCGGCGGGCTTGCGGATCATTTCGGCAAGCTCGGCGGGCGAAGCGGTCGCAAGATCAATGCGTCCTTGACCCTCAGCCAGCGCAATCAGTTCGGGGATTTCCGCCGCGCGATGCCAGAAATCGGCGCGCACAGTGGCAATCACCCACACCGCCCCGGAGCGCGCCAGACCAGCGAGAACCTGAATCAACAGGCGGCGGTCACTGGGAGCAATGCCCAAAACCGTAAACAATTCCTCCAACTGATCGACGATAAGGATCAGCTTTGCGTCCTCGAAGGCGAGGAGACGGCCAGACTTACGCCCTGCTTCAGTCAAGCGGCCAAGTGCATTGGCGATCAGGTAACCAGAATTTGCAGGCGCGCCACGCAAATGCGCGGCAAGCTCGGCGGCATCCTGCCCTGGTGCGATCAGCTCCGGTAGACCGACATCGGTTACTCCGGCGCGCGTCAGTGCCTTTGCCAGGCCAAGAAAGACATCAGCGCCTTCGGAACTTGGGCGGAACACTACCCGACGCAGAAATGCCGTGCCGCTTACGCGCTGCGGCTTCATCAGTCGCGTCACAACGCCAGCTTTCACCAGCGACGACTTCCCCGATCCGCTGGCACCAGACACCAACAAGAAGGCCCGGCCCGCACGCCCATTCGCGGTAAGTTGCTCTGTCGCCTTCGTTATCGCAGCGTCGCGCCCGAAGAAGATGGGCGCGTGCTCAAATTCGTAGGATTCGAGGCCACGGAACGGATCGCCGAGCCAGATGGGTTCGGTGCGCAAGCTGAGGCCAGGGAAATCCTTGATGCGCCTCTCGATTAGCTTGCGCAGCGATTCTTCGAGCCTTTGCGCGAACTCTTCCAGCGTGTGGTATTCATCATAGGCAGCAAGGAAGACACCCTTGTCGGCGAAATGGCGCCTCCAGAACTGATCGAGCGCATCGAGTTGCGCGTTGCTTCTAGCCCGCGCCTCTGGGTCGCGCGGATCGATCGGCGCGAGACTGATGTTGCGGAACGCCAGCAGATCCGGCGCCTTCCTCTCCCGCGCAACCTTGAGCGCTTCTTCGTATTCCCATTCGGTACCCGTTACCGGTGCACGCCCGTCGATGCCGCGGTATTCGCGCTCCGCGGTCTTCTCGGGCAGTGGAGTGCCGAGCCGCGACCACAGGATAAGCACCACCATGTCAAAGGCACTCGGCGGCTCAATCGCATCCTGGAAATGTGCGGATGCAAGCATGGCCTCGTGCTCCCACCGATATGTCTCGATGGAGAAGAAGCGGCTATAGTCCTGCGACAGCTTGTCGACGATGAGTGCGGCGCGCAGCCGTTCGTCGGGCACGTCGGCAGGCGACGAAATGAAAATTCGCAGACGCTGCGGCATTCCACTCCTCAGCGGAATTACCCCAATGTCGCGTATAGTTAGCCCTCGCACAATGGCACGCTAGAACGATCGCTCCCGCACCATTAGTCATAGAGGTCAAAAGCTATGGAGTGGGCTCGATGATTGCAATTCCGCTTTACCCCCAATTGCGTCGGTTCGGACCGTAATACGTCGCGTCGCGAAGTGCCAGGAGCTGCCGTGAGCAGGTGCAGCAATAGGCGCCGTGCTCAAGTTATTTAATCACCTCATCGCGCGATCGAGCAGAGACTGCGGTACTGTTATGCAAAGTGACTTTAGAGTTGATGACCAGCTTGGCTTTGGCGGACCGACATCACGGCACGCCGTGTTTGTATTGACTGGCCTTCGGAGTTCTTCGTGTTCTGCGCGGTCACAAAACCTTCACTCGGACATTCTCCCCCTTATCAATCAAGCTCAGATTCCGGCAGCTTCTCGCGCAACCGGTCACCTTTTTTACGCTCTAGAACTAGGATAGCTTTGGTCTCCAAAGAGACCGACGTTACTATGCATTCTGAACTGCCACCGACGCTTCACCCTCCCAAGCCGCGCCTAACGCTGCGCGTCGGTGTTGTTGGGCATCGCCCTGACAAGCTGGAACTGGCTGCCCGGACGCGGATTGAACAGCAACTGAGAAACATCTTTGCTGCGATAGATGTTGAGGCAAACTATCTATTAGCAACGAGCAAGGACTGCTATTTGAAGGACCGTCCAGCGGTTCGGCTTATTTCAGGATTCGCGCAGGGCTCGGATCAGTTGGCGGTGAGTGTATGCCCGCCCGACTGGGAAATTGAGGCAATTCTTCCGTTCCCTAAAGACCGTTACATCCGCACCTTCTCTGCGAAGCACTTTGACGAGGAAGTGCAGAATCCTTTCGATGAAATACTCAAAAGAGCCAATGTTATCACTGAGCTGTCTCCAGAAAACACTGACGACCATGCGCCTCCGCATAAAGGGGCTCGACCTCCAGAGAAGGGTTATGCGGAGGCCGGCAGTTACCTCCTCCGCCAGATCGATCTGCTCATCGCGATCTGGGATGGCAAACCGCCAAAGATTGCTGGAACAGGGGCCGTCGCAAGACACGCCTTCGAAGGAGGCATTCCGGTTGTCTGGATCGCAACAGAGGATGACTACGTTCCACGTCTGATCAAAGGATTTGATCCGAACGGCGATCCGAGTGCGCCTGATACTGATTGTACCGACGGGCCTCTCAGGAACGCTCTCGCGCCGGTGTTCGCAATACCGGCAGGAGAGTCTCGCACAGCCCGTAGGTCTCAAACGTCTGTCTTGGCAGATTTCTACCAAGAAGTTTGGCAAGAAGCCGTCTATTTTCCTTTTTACGACATTCTCAAACGATTCACTAATGGTGAGCGGCTCCGCTACGTCATCCGGCTCGATCCACTCGAAAAGCGCCTGGCGGACTGGGATGGGTTCATGAAGGATGCCCCACAGGTCGAAGATTTGGAGAAGCGCATCCGCGAAATCTTGTTACCACGCCACCTGTGGGCAGACTCCCTCGCAATTTATTTTTCTCATTACTATCGAAGCGCTTACGTGCTTACATATAGTCTTTCGGCTTGCGCAGTTTTTATCGCGCTTGCCGGTCAATTCGCGAACAGCATCGATACAAAAGCGATCGTCGTTTTCTTTGAACTGATAGTCATCGGCGCAATTATTGAAACAATAAGGCGTGGACAACGTTGGCGTTAGCATGAACGATGGCTAGATTACCGCGCGCTGGCCGAAAGTCTGCGCCACAGTCGGTTCCTCGCGTTCGTCAGTGAGTTCGGACACATCGGGGAAAAGCCGGCTGACCCAAATCTGGATCGGCCATGGATGCTGTGGTATCTCAGAGCCAGCCTGCGGGAAGTCGGCCTTCCGCCAACAATTATAGACGGCACCTACCTGTGGCGCCTCTTAAACGCAACGCTGTCTCACGAGATAAAGGAGCAATCCAATTATCACGAGACAAACAGCGAAAGTGCACGCAGGATCAATCACACACTCCATCATGTCGGCGTCACGTGCTTCTATATTGCCTTTTTTATTCTTTGCGTGTTCTTGATCGGTTACATCATTGAGTTAATTTTGAGGCACGTCGATACGGCACTGTCGCTCGGTCATGCGCTCGATGAACTTAAATCGGCAATGATCTTTTTCACCGCGGGATTGCCTGCCATGGGCGCAGCGCTCGCAGGAATTCGCGTGCACGGGGATTTTGAAAGTTCGAAAGAGCGGTCAGACGTCATGATGAAGGCTCTCAAATCGCTGGAACGTGACTACGGGGCGATGATGGAGCAGAGCATTAGCTTGAATGAAACTGGCGAATTGCTCATTGGAACGACGCGAGTAATGTCCGAGGACGTTGCCGCCTGGCAAGAGCTCCATGGACGGAAGCGCTTGACGTTGCCAGCCTAGTGTCTGAAACCTCAATCCGCATCGAAGTCGGCTGTGCATTCAACTCCGACCGATCCCGGTCACACGCGAAATTACGCTCCGCGCTCGGAACCGACGAACGGTGCTGTCGCATTTTGATGACGGTGAATAAAACATCTCCGCTGGAAGGCTCGCGTTTCAAAAAATTGCCGCCTTGAAATCGATGCCGATTGGCCTCCATCCGGTTCCGACGACGCCGAACCGGGCGCAGGGCCCTCATTGCTGAGCATCAACCGGGGCACCGGATAGGTTACCGGTATCCTTATCCGTCCGGTCCAACAGCGCGTGTTCAACCACAGCCCGGTAGCTAAATTAATACCCCCTTCGCATTAAGAAAATAACCGCTTAATATTGCAGAGCTGTAGTTCGCTTGGGGGCGATAGTTATGCGTCGAGTTCTAGCAATTTTTCTCGTAGCCAGTAGTTTGTCCGCTATAAGTTTGGGTGAAGTTGTCCATTCACAACCCGCGGCACCCACAAGGACTACGCCAGACGCATCTGCGCTCTGCTCCGCCGTCTCGGATGATCGTAAGATCAAAGATCTCCACGACATCTTGTCTTGTATTTCACCATATGCGGAAGCCCCACCACAAACGATAAACTACTGGATAGCTACAGACGAGCTGATCCGCTTTATCGATCGCATCGACCGCGTCGACTATTGCTTAGGCCAGCGCCTACATCCGCGCGAGGAACGGCTCGAATGGGCTAACAGAATCCGCCGAATTAATGCTGCAGTAAACACGGCGCTTTCGACACCGAAGGATGCCGATTATTGGATTTTAGACAGCTTTCATCCCTACCCAATTTTGCTGCAATACATAAACAGAACTATCTCACCGGCGGATAAATCTCGAAGCATGACCGAAAGTGATGTTAAGATCGATCAAATAACGACCATTTTGGCGGATTACGACAGGTATGGTACAGAGAGCAAATTACTTGAACTAACTGAAGACGTATTAAATTCGGGCAATGAGCTTTTTAACTGGGGGATGGATGCATTCCTTACTTCTGCTCGAGGTTACGCGATCTATCAGTTCGTGCGCAATTGTGTAACAGGTCGCGATGTCTCGCCAAGTGTGGTTCGCGCATACGCGGCGAGAACCGCGGCCGAGAGCGAGCAATACTTTTATGCGCAATTTGAGAGATTGAACACCTTGAGCCCACCCCGACCTATCCTTCACCGTTGGGAAGATGAGAAAGTGCTGATCGAAGGAGGTCCCGGCGCCGGCGGTGGGTTTCCCAAGGAAATTTATTTAGGCACGAACATACCACCGATGGCTGTCTGTGCCGACGATAAGCTTTTTCAAAATTGGTACGGGACACTCAAATACAATAATAGCATCTGGGCAGAGTACCCCGCGCCGCCAGGTTCCGGATTTTCTATTGATGGTGACGGCGTCAGCACTGAATGCGAGGACAGAATAAACTTTAAGAATCGGGGAGCAATAAGTACTTTAATAGCTGCGAGGCTGGAGGCGCTCGGCCCAACAAGCGATCTGACCAACGAAATCGCTCGGAACAGGCTTCAATTAATTGTTGAAGCGATTAACGGTCAAATCTCTCGTCTAACGTTCGAGAAGCTTAGCGAAGAATGCCTAGTGGATTCATCTAAAGATTGTCCACGAGTGCCGGGGGGGGCTATCAGTGGTGAGGGTCTTATCAGGCAAATCCGAAGTGAAAGGCCTGTCATCATGAGTGAGTTCAGGGCGCTCGGCGCTATGGCCCAAGCTATCAAGGCTATCCTGGCACGATCGCCACATCACGAAATACGACCCTGACGGTCGAAGTTGCTGCTGGCCCTATCGTGGGTGCCGGGATAGTCGAACCCGTCGCCGCCAATTTGCTAACAGCGGCAGCTTCTGAGACTTCAGCGAAACAGTGCGGCTTGACGTTATTATTCCCCCAAGTACCACTCAGGATGACGTCGACGCGCTTCATTTCGGGCCTCAGCCTCTCGTATTTCACCAATGATAATGCCGAACTGTATGCAAGCCCTGCGATGACCGCGATCGCAGAGTTGGTGTAACTCGATTAGTTTCTTCTCTTGGTCGAGCCAGCCCTGGGCCAGCGTCGGACCTGTAACAGGAATAGCAGAGGTGATAACGCTCAAGACGACAGATGTAATGACTGTTGGCTTCAAGCTCATGACATGATTCCTCCTTTGGTGTCGAAGCTATAAAATGCTCAGCAAATTCCATTTTTAGTGAGGGACGGCCTGGATCCCATCGTGCCCCGGGTGACTTCAAACGCCACTGAACGGGGTGGTTATAACCCAGCAGGTGGCCGGCCGTCCTGTTTTACGCGAGCCCGGAATGAGGCCATCATGCTTTGCAACAAATCCCCGCGGCCGCGGTCGAATCGGGGTCACTTTCCACGATTTGCCATACTTCCCGCATGTCGGCTCTTCTCCCCATCGCGTCACGAAATGCGACGCCAAAAAACTTTTGCGTAGGGAGCAGAGCCGAATGCGTCGCGAAAACAGTTCTCGCATCAAAGTCGACAATTTAAGGCCCAATGGTTCGGGCGACCCGAAACCCGAGGTTGATGTAGCGCACATCGGTCGGATCCCAGCTGCGGTAGGCGGAGCGGATGTTGCCGGCATTAGAACGCCAGGAGCCGCCGCGCACGACACGCCGCCGAGTATCCGCGCACTGAGTCCACTCCGATCCATCCGCAGGCTGTCCGACATAGTCGGGATGGTAACAGTCGGCCACCCACTCCGAGATATTGCCGACCATGTCACGTAACCCGAATCCGTTCGCAGGGAAGGTTGCGACGAACTCTTTCCCAGCAAAACTGCCGACCGGCGCAGGCTGTTGGCTGTCCCACTTGCTGCCACAAACGCTGCAATTGGTGTTGCCTGTTCCAATGTCGTTGCCCCAGGGATACGCGGTTTGTGATCCGCCGCGCGCGGCGTATTCGTATTCCGCCTCCGCGAGCAGCCGATAGTTTTTGCCGGTTATGCGCGATAACCACGCCGCGTAGGTCTGGGCGTCCTGCCAGCTGACATTAATCACCGGTTGCTGGCCGCGGCCAAAGCCAATATCGCTGACGTCTGCATTACAATCGCCGTAACGGGCGCAAGTTTGCCACTCGTCGAACGTCAACTCGAATTCTGACACTGCGAATGGTCGAGTGATATTGATAAGGGTCTGCGGGCCTTCATTGGCAAGGCGGCTAACTTCCGTGACCGGGGACCCAATCGTGAACGATCCGGCAGGAACTACGATCATTGTCGGGCAATAATCCTGCTCTTGCTGCAATGGCCCGCACTCCCGGAAGGAACCCCCCGACTTGAGCGTCGCCTCGGCCTTCGCGGTGGTGACGTAGTTTGTAACGTACGTGCGCACGAAATTGCGGGTCGCGATGTCACGCTGCAGCTGTGGCACATAATCCTTTGCCAACCAGCCGAGGAGGAGGCTTATGACGATCAGAGCGCTAGCAATAGCCCCCTGAGTGAGGGAGCGCTGCTGCGCAGCCTTGCGGCTCACCGCGATGAAGTCACGGTCTGGCGCCGGGATGTCGTCAAAACGCTTGTCCAGCCAATCCCGCGCCCGGTCGAGCGACACGCCCATAAGCAGGGCATCTTTTTTCAGTCGCGGCGGAGTGGCCTGCCAAGTGCGGCGCGCATTTTCCACCCCGCTGCGCCAAGCGAGAAAATCACGCTGCCCAGCGATCCATTCGCGCAGCTTAGCCCAGCGGCGGAAGATCGCCTCATGGGCTACCTCAGCATATGATTGGCCGGCCTCGGTCGTTATTATGACCAGAAGTCTGTTAGGATAATTGGCGAGCGCCGAGACAAGACGCCACTCGTCGTCGGAAAATTCGGATCGGACCGCGCGGCGACGCGTCGGCTCGCCGTCGTCCAGCACCGTCGCAAGTTTGAGCGTTAACACGCGCTGCAGCGCCGCTTCGATGCCCGGGTGTGTCGCAAGAAAGTTATTGGCACGATCGACCAAAACACCGCCAAGCTCGAACGATTGCGCAGGAAGGCGGAGCGTGCCGTCGCCGCGGCGTACCATCTGCGTCCACATGTCGTCCAGCGTGTAGGACAGAAGTGGCAAGGCTCCCACGTCCTTGACCGAATCCTCCGCAGTGCGGCGCGTTATGATGTTGATGAGTCCTTCGGCTTCGAAACGTGCCCCCAATTGCTGCGCCGGACGGCTGACGATTTCCCGTAGCTCAGTCTCGCGCAACGGCGGAACATCGATTTGATGACGTGCTTTGAATAGCGGCTCGTCGTTTTGCAGCTGGCCAAGAAAGTCGGAACGCAGGCTCATCATCGCGTGCAGACGTGGGTCGTGCAGCGCGCTCGCAATTAGTTCGGAAAATCGCCGGCGGTCGCGTTCCTCGGTGCGGACGTAGAGTTCCTCGCCTTGGTCAAGATAGAGAAAGAAACCTGGAGGCTTCGATTGATCGAGTTCTTGGCGGCGGCGCTCGGTGGCATCGATGAGATCGCGGAGCGTCGCCTTGTTGTCGTCGAATAGCTCCTGCCAGCCCCGCTGAAGTCTTACCCGCTCGGGATCGGCTGCGCTGTATTGCCAGGTGTCTAAAAACGAGTCGACCAACGCTTTCAGCGGATCACTACCCGGCTTGAGAGAAAGAAAGCACCACTGGCGACTGTCGTGAAATGGTGCAGGCCACGCTTCCGCTGCGTTTCCGCCATCGGGCCAAGCCTGACGTTTGAGCGCGGCTAGCACCCCAGCCTGCGCTAGCGAGGATTTGCCGACGCCTGAATTGCCGATGAGCACCGGCAGCCGGTCGGGGGCGCTGGACAATGCCGATAGCACTTCAATGGTCTCCCGCCTGCGGCCGAAGAAGTAGTCGCTGTCCTTCTCCTCCATGGCCTCGAGGCCGCGATACGGGGACGCATAGCGCCAAAGTTCGCCCTGGTTGGGTCCTCCACCCGCTGCGGCGGCAAGCAAACGCGCGACATCCTCGTCGGACGCGGGGTCGGCGGCGATGATCCAATGCAAGCGCCGCAGGAATGGCAGGCCGGGCGCTGTTTGGCCCTCGAGCAGAACCACAACGAGTGGAAAATCCGGCGACTTTACCCGCCGATCGAGTGCTTCGTCATATTCATAAACTTGCCAATCGCCTAGGCCGTGCGCTCCGATGAGGAGAACAAATGCGGTTGCCTCGGCAATTTCTTCGACAAGCTGCGCCGACCATGAGCGACCAGCCCGCAAATGAGCGGGCGCGAAGAATACCCGCGAGGCGGGATCCTTGCGCTCGATGGCGGCCTTGAGCCGTTCGGCCAGCGCCTGATCCGGCGAGTGATAGCTGAGAAACCAGCGCGGCATCCGCGTCAATTCTGGCTAGAAAATTTTGGTCATCAAATCAGGAAATTGCATCTGGCGGAATAGACCCCCACGGAATGTTGCGGTGCGACAAATTATTGGCTGTGCCGGTCGAAGAGGGTCATGTATGGACGGTGCCCGCGGTGCAAGAGGAATCTGACAGTTGAGCGAAGCGTTCGGGTGCGGTCATGTATTCGGCCTATTTTTCGCCTGGAGGCTTGCCTCTGTGGCGATGCAACCACTATGGCCGCTGGCCATGATGTAATCCG
>Ga0187784_10003267_pt1 | contig 13071 bp, 12 predicted proteins | sample 1015_SJ02_MP15_2_FD_132964 | JGI IMG/M metagenome (GOLD analysis project Ga0187784, IMG submission 132964) | Tropical peat soil microbial communities from peatlands in Department of Meta, Colombia - 1015_SJ02_MP15_20_MG | ecosystem: Environmental > Terrestrial > Soil > Wetlands > Peat | place... | reverse complement strand
GCTACCCCTCCTGACCGGACAGGCACGGGTTTGATCTTGCCGAGGGCATTCTTTTCCAGGAGCACATTCCCACTGCTCAGAAACTGGCTGGCTGCGGAGACGGCCTCATCATAGAGACCTCCTGGATTATTTCTCAAGTCTAAGATGAGTCCCGCAGCTCCTTCTTTCTCGGCGGTCAATAATACCTTTCGAAGATTTTCGGCAACTCCTTTGCTGAAGATCGCTATTCGCAAATGGGCTACCGTGGTGCCCGGCAATAGATGCCATGTGACACTTTGGACGGTGACGGAGGCACGGGTTAGGGTTACCTCTTTCGTAGTGGTCGTCTTCAGATCGAGGATGGTGAGCTTCACCCGGGTTCCTACCGGGCCCAAAATTCGATTCACCGCCTGATCAAGGGGGAGCCCGCTCACATCTTGATCATCCGCTTTCAGGATGATATCTCCGGGCTTGAGGCCTGCCTTCTGTGCCGGGGAGCCGTCGATGGGCGCGACGACGATAAGCTGACCATTCCTCATCTGGACTTCAGCCCCGATACCCTCGAACCTCCCAGTGGTGAGATTGCGCTCCTGCTTCAGCATGTCCGGGGTGAGAAAGCGGCTATGGCCGGTATCGCCGAGGGCATCCACCATACCGCTGATTGCGCCGTAGGTCATCAGTTGAGGTTTCACCGCATTCCGATCCACATAGACCCGCTGGATCGTATTCCATGCTTCTGCCATCAGACGAAAATTCGACTCCGCGTCAGCGGGAATCGTGCCCGGGGAAAAGGCGCTCAACAGGCTACAGCCGATGATGGCGCCTGCGATCAGACCGAGGGCGAGGAAGGTAAGGTAGGGTATCCATCGATAAGGTTTATGTTTCATCGTTCCTCCTTCCGGGCAAGGGCAGCAGGTTGCGCTCTCCCAGAGAGTTTGCCAGTCATGAAATCCGAGAGGGATTTCTCAGAATTTTCTTATAATACTAAGAGGAATAAAATGGGGTAAACGTTGTATTTTGATTGCGGAAATGCTTTATGTCGGCTGGTTTTGGATGAAATCATGAAGTTCCAAATTTTGAAAGGTGAGGACGGTAGTTATTTTGAGTTTCGATCTTCTTCTGGGTTCGTGAGTATTGAACTTAGGATTCTGTGAAAGGTCGCTAAGGGTCAGGGGTTGCTTTGGCATTGCCTTACGATCCCATCCAATCCCGTGATTTCCAAAACCTTCTGATCGCCGGCTAATGTCGTTGGCAGGATCACCGAAACACCAAAATGCTCTTTTAGTAGGTTGACCTCGCTATTGTAATCTTCTGTCCCGTTCGAAGCAGGCAGAGGCGCGTGGATAATAATTCTACTCCCATTCAAGTATCTTATAATTTCGGGAAGATGGGACAGTCCGACAGTAAGAATGGCTTTTCTGGTTTTGATATTCCCCCGCTGAAACTCATCGTCTACGATTCCGGGTATTTTCTGAAGCATTATGGCGGTTCTTTTCTCTTGCAGGTAGTCAAGTTTCGATTTCAGGAGAGAATAGGCACTCGAATCTTCTCCACAGCCTATTAGCTTGATCAGATTATTCCTCACCGCATCGTAAAGTTCCTTATCCTCCACTTGCCGCAGCCTCAACGGATGCGTCTCTTTCAATAACATCTCTGCATTGACGTAAGCGGTGTTAACGGAGAGTCTTTCCTCTAAAGCCTTCATATCCAATAGTGCGCAGCTGCTGGGCGTACTCGGGGTGTTGATATACTTTTTTTCCACCTTTGTCGATGTACTTTTAAAGAAGCCTTCGGGTAAAAGGAGTCCCAGCCCCTGGCTATGGATCAGCCAGTCTCCGATCTTGTAGACCTCGGCCTGAACCCTTGATGTATTGTCCCCATTAAGACAGGTTACCGTATCTCTGTGGCCTAGAGCGATGATGGAAAGCTGGTTTGGACTTTTCTCGTTAAGTCGGTAGATGACCTTGCCATATTGAGGGGGTATCTTCAACGCCGTTTCAGCAGTCGAAGGCGAGATGCTCAAAAGAAAAAAGCAGAAGGTTAGGGGCAAAAAAAGAGGTTTTCTGAGTAAATACATCAAATCAATTATGGCATTGAAATCATTAGAAATCAAGATATGACAGCGGCCGGTTCGGCCAAACGGAATTAGTAATGATCACCCTCTCTTCCGACTTTCCCTCTGAAAATCGAGTAGCTATAAGCCGTATAACCCAATACCAAGGGCAGGACGATGGCCGCTCCCCAAAGGGTGAAGCGCAACGTTTCGTGTTGTGCTGCGGCTTGTTGAAAGGTGATATTGGGCGGAACGACATAAGGATAAATAGAGGCGATCAGGCCAAGGTATCCGGCGAAAAAGAAGACCACACTAAAAACGAACGGCAGGACCTCACGGCGAGCCCTCAAATTCTTGATGACTTCATAAAAAGCCAACAGCCCGATTAGGGGAAAAATCCAGATGAAATAGACCCTGGGCGGGCTGATCCAATTTGACAGGGTGGATGGATAGTGGAGCGGCGTCCAGATCGTCACCAGAACCTGAAATACCAAAACGATGAACGCTGACCGGAAAGCCCGGCGATAAGCCCACTCCTGGACCGTCCCCGTGGTCTTGATGATAAGATAGGCAGATCCGAGAAGAATATAGCCGGCAACGAGCGCCATGCCCACCGTCATTGAAAAAGGGTTCAGCCAGTCGAAGGGGCCGCCTGCAAAGTGGTCTCCCACCACCTTCGTTCCAGAAAGAATGCCACCCAGGGTCAACCCCTGAGCGACGACGGCGACCAGACTTCCGAGAAAAAAAGCCAGGTTCCAGGGTCTCTTCCGGGTGGCATTCGCCCGGAACTCAAACGTCACACCTCGGAAGATGAGACCGAAGATGAAGGTGAGGAGAGGAATGTAAAGGGCGGTGAAAAGAACGCCATAGATCATTGGAAAGGCAACCAAAAGGGCTCCGCCGCCGAAGACGAGCCAGGTTTGATTTGCGTCCCAAACCGGAGCAATGCTGTTCATCAATATATCGCGTTCTTCTTCATTTCGGGTGCTTCGAAAAAGGAGTGCGACTCCCAGGCTGAAGCCATCCAGGATCACATAGAGAATGATGGCAAGACCAATCAGGCAGGACCAGATCGCGACGAGATCCATTATCCCTCCTTGTCAATTCGAGATCCCAAACAATTTCCAAATTCAAATATCAAAATTACTACATCGAACCCACCATTAACTTCGCCGCCTGCGCCTAACGCCCCTGCCCTACGGACGTCTCCTCAAGAATGTGCATGCCTGCCAGACGTTGAATCGGCGGCAGGGGGCTGGCGAGATCCGGACCTGTTCTCAATGTTTTGAAAATGTAATACAGATAGCTCGTCCCAACCACGAGAAAGATGATCAGAAAGAGGCTCAGGGACCAGATGACGTTCCCCGCACGGATGGGAGAAACCCCTTCATTTGTCCGAACGAGATGATACACCAGCCATGGCTGTCGGCCCACCTCATTGGTAATCCAGCCAAATTCCGTGGCGAGGAAACCGAGCGGGTGGATCAGCAACAGGGTTTTCAGAAAGGAGCGACTTTCGTAGAGACGCCCCTGCCGCCAGAGAACGGCAGCCCAGATCATGACGATGAGAAGGATGAAGCCGATAGCCACCATGAGTCTGAAGCTCCAGAAGAGGATGAAGACGTCCGGGCGATCCTTCTTCGGGAATTCCTTAAGCCCCAGGACCTTACCTTGCAAGGTATGAGTGACAAGGAGACTGAGACCGTCAGGGACATCGATGGCAAAGAGATTCTTCTCCGCTCCCATGTCAGGGAAGGCAATGACCGCGAAGGGGGCGCCGCCTGCGGTATTCGTCTCCCAGTGGGATTCCATAGCAGCCAGTTTTATCGGCTGGTGGTGGAAGACTTCGCGACCGCTGACATCACCCAAATAGACCTGGAGGGGTGCGAACAGGGCAGCCATGAGCAGGGATATTCCTAAGGAACGCCGGAAAAGGAGAGTTTGTCTCTTTTTCAGAAGATAGTAAGCGCTGATTCCAGCAATGACAAAAGCAGCTGTCTCGAAGGAGGCCATTGTCATGTGGCCCATTCGGGAGGAAAGGGAAGGGTTGAAGATGGCCGCTGAGAAATCGGTAACCATAAACTTTCCGTCGACAACTCTGTAGCCCGCCGGGGTTTGCATCCATGAGTTCGCGGCCAGAATCCAAAAGGCAGAGAGGATGGCTCCCGATGCGACTAGGCACGTCCCCACAAAATGGATGATACGATTCACCCTTTCCCATCCGAAAAGCATGACGCCCAAGAAACCGGCCTCCAGGAAAAAGGCGGTCATCACCTCGAAGGCCAGGAGGGGGGAGAAAACATTGCTCACCGCTTGGGAAAAATTGGCGAAATTCGTGCCGAACTCGAACTCCAACACGACCCCGGAGACCACTCCCACTCCGAAATTGATGGCAAAGATCTTCACCCAGAAACGATACATGCGGTAATAGATCTCGTGTTTCGTCAATAGCCAAAGGAGCTCCGCAACCACCAGGTAGAGGGCGAGGCCGATCGTCAAAACTGGAAACAGGATGTGGAACATGGTGGTTACGGCAAACTGAATTCGAGAGAGAAAAACGGCATCCATCATCGACTCCTTCAGAATGATCCCTGCTTCAGCTCAGGCTTTCCTCCATCGCCTTCCGCCGGTCTCATGGTATCCTTCCTGGCGGTGATGTTTAGAAGAATGAATCATTCTTGTCTTAAGAATTGAGCAGTCTCCTCCGGGAAAGCAACATTGATAAAGATGCCAGATCCCATTTCAAATCCAGCGGCGGTAGTCAACCTCGGAATAATCTGCAGATGCCAATGATAGTAATCTTCCCATTCATCTTTGATGGGAGCGGTATGGATGACGTAGTTATAGGGAGGATCGTTCAGTTTGGAATGGAGTTTCAACAAGGTTTCCTTTAGAACCCTTGCAAAGGTTTTAGAATCATCCATGGAGATTAAACCGAAAGAGGCCTGATGGTCTTTGGGAATGATCCAGGTCTCAAAAGGACGCCGGGATGCAAAGGGCTGGAGGACGACGAATTTTTCGTTATTTATGACAATTCTTTTGCCAAAGGTGAGTTCCTCTTGAATCGAGTCACAATAGACACATCTTCCGTGGTCATCGTAATATCGGGCTGCCTCTTCTAACTTTTTCCGGATATTGGATGGAACGACAGCGGTTCCTACGATTTGAGAATGCGTATGTTCCAGCGACGTTCCAGCCGCCTGGCCATGATTCTTAAAAATGATGATCAATTTGATTTTCGGATCTTCCCGGATGGCAAGATATCTCTCGCGATAAGCGAGGAGGACCTCTTCCACCTGTTTATCATCCATCAGAGGGAAAAGTTGATTATGAATAGGGCTTCCAATCACCACCTCATGGATTCCAACCCCGTCCATCATCCGAAAGAACCCTTTCTCTTCTTTCCTTTCCAAACTTCCTTCCGGAGAAAGAGCTGGAAATTTATTGGGTACAACCCTTACCCACCATCCTTTACTATCTGCCGGGCCACTGCTTCGATAAGCGAGGGTTTCATGGGGAGTCAGGTATTCATTGCCTGGGCAGAACGGACAGTCTTTTTTATAAGGAGGTTTCTCGACGGAGAGTTCAATTCTCTTAAGCTCATGGGGTCTTTTTGAACGCTCTGCTGCAATGATGACCCATTCCTTCGTCGTGGGGTCTTGTCTCAACTGGGGCATGGGAACCTTTCCTTGAATGCGGAGTGTCAAATGCGGAATGCGGAATTCTGTAATCCAAAAGTCTTTAAACAAATTGTTTTACAATCCGCAATCTGCAATCCGCATTCCGAATTAAGAATGCCTTAGCCTAAGGCCAAGAGTAATCCTACCACCGCGCCCAGAGGAACGGAGACGTAAGGATTACAAGTGAGGGTTCAGGAGCTTCCGATTCCTCGAGTGAGACAGCTCAAACCGAAACCAGCAGCCCCGCCCAGCAGCGCACCAATGAGAATCTTTGGAATCATTCGTACCTCCTATACACAAGAATACCATTGCGTGAGGTCCCAAATCAACATCATTATATGGTCTGAGCTGCGGCGGGCAAGGCTTGCGGGCACATGCCGGCAGGGCCCACCGATATAGAGAAATCGTTCGTTTCCAGAAAAAGGTAGCCGCAGCTTTCAGGCTGCGAGGTCACGCAGGCTAAATCATGCACCTGCCATTTGTGATTGCGGATTGCCGTATTCCCTTGACAGGTGGATGCAAGGTGAATAAACTGATAAGTATCACATTTGGAAAGGCACGAAATGAAAGAATTCACCGCTGAGGAATTGTCATCTTTTGACGGAAAAGAAGGCAAACCCATCTACGTCGCCTTTCAAGGGAAGGTTTATGATGTCACAAAAAGTCCTCTCTGGGCCAAAGGACTTCACATGAAAAGGCATCCCGCAGCCAAAGATCTTGCAGGAGAGATCTCAGCAGCTCCTCATGGGCCCGAGGTGTTGGAGCGTTACCCTCACATAGGAACGGTCAAGAAGGGGCCGCCGGAGGAATTAAAACACCTCCCCTTCTTTCTGCAAGATTTTCTTCAGAGATTTCCAATGGCGAGACGCCACCCCCATCCGATGGTCGTCCACTTCCCTATCGCTCTCTTAATGGTGGCCTCTCTTTTTATCCTTCTTGCTCTCTTGTTTCAAAAAGGGTCTTTCGAGATCGCCAGTTTCTATCTTCTCATTCTGGGAGCCATTTCATCTCCTTTTGCGATGGCTACCGGACTCCTCACCTGGTGGATCATTTACCGATTCAAGCTCAATTACTTTGTGAAAAGGAAGATCCAGCTTTCTATCGTTCTCCTCATCTTTGAAGTGATTCTCATCGTCTGGCGAATTTCTCAACTGGAAACCTCCCGTCCCCTCTATTTTATTATGATGGTCCTTCTCACCCCGATCGTTTCGCTTCTGGGCTACTACGGAGGGCAGTTGACTTTTCCCGTCGAAAAGCAATGAGGGGATGGGGAGGTAGGGAGACACAGGACCCTCAGATCCGGGTTGGGGTCAGGAGGTAGATCCTAAGCCTTTTCAAACATATCTTTGGGGGCGCCGCACACTGGGCAAACCCAGTCGTCAGGCAGTTTGTCAAAAGGTGTGTTCGGGGGAATATTACCGTCGGCGTCGCCCTTTTCAGGATCGTAAATGTAACCGCAAACGTTGCATTTCCACTTTTGCATTTTTATCTCCTATCCGTTGTCACGTCCTCCCTCTCCCCGGCGGGGAGTGGGGAAGCGGTTTTGAGTCGCTTCGCGGGATGGTGCTTTGCCCGCCTGCCCCGCCCGCGGTCTATTCATTGTGCGGGACCTGGGCCGACAGGCAGGGACATTTGAGTTTGTTCAGAGTTTAGCGTTTATTATTTCAATACTTCATCATCGTACAGTTTTTCAATATAATATTTGTGCTTGCTCTCCTCCTGAATCAGAAAGGTGAAGAGACTTCTTAGAGTTTCATCCTGGTTCTTTTCGTTCAAATCGGTATAAAGCTTCACCGACCGCTCTTCTCTTTTCATCGCGATTCGGAGAATCTCTGCGTAAGAAATATCCGGTTTCAATTCCGCTTCAACCATATAATCACTGATCTTCAAATTCGGAATCTTCTCGATCTTTCCCAACTCGATTTTGCCCACCCGAACCGCTTCGAGCTTTTTCTTGTGTCCCTCTTCCTGCTTCACAAAGTCCGAAAAAAGATCCCTGGTCCCAGAGTGTTTGACCCCTTTGCTTGCCCGGTCATAAAAATCCATTGATTCGATCTCTCTTTGAATGGCAAATTGGATCATCTCCCCAAATTTCTTCTCGTCCATAATGGCTCCTTTCTATCAATGGCCTTTTTCTAACCCGTCTATATTTTTAGAACATTCGCCATTTTACGGAATAGTTTTCTTAGGGTCAAGATAAAAGTGATTTTCAGACCATGTCCCCCCATCTCCGTGTCTCCCTATCTCTCTCTTCTCAGCAGGCGCATGGAGCTGAAAATGACAAGAAGCGAGCTGGCCTGGTGCAGGACCGCTCCAAGGATCATGGTCACCCATCCTTGCGCTGAAAGAATAACCATGATCGTATTGAAGATGAGCGCGAAGACCAGATTTTCCTTAATCACGCCCAGAGCTTTCCGAGAGAGTCGAACGACGGCAGGGATCTTCTCCAGATCGTCGGTCATCAGGGCAATGTCAGCGGTTTCAATGGCCACATCCGTTCCCACTGCTCCCATGGCGATGCCGATGTCAGCCGCAGCAAGGGCTGGGGCATCGTTTACCCCATCGCCAATCATCGCCACGACCCGGCCTTTTCTCTTCCACTCTTTGACGCTCATCACCTTGTCTTCAGGAAGAAGTTTGGCCTCGTACCTTATGCCCAACTCTCTTCCGATACGGTCGGCGACCAGGGCACTGTCGCCCGTCAGCATCCAAATTTCGGATACCCCTTGTCCCCTGATCTGTTTGATCGCCTCTTTGGCTCCTTCCCTCAACGTGTCAGCAATGGAGATAATTCCCAGAAGACGACGGTCCGCTGCGATAAGAAGGGGGGTCATCCCTTCCGATTGCTTTGATTCCAAAAGCGCTTTTGCTGATTCCGGAATTCCCGCCCCTTCGCCTTTCATCATTTCAGAACTTCCAACGATAATCGTCTTGGAATTCCACTGGACCTTCACGCCTTTCCCTCTGAAATTCTCAAAAGACTGGGGGTGGGGGACGCTCAGGCCCAACTCTTCTGCTTTCTCCGTGATGGCTCTCGCCAGGGGGTGTTCAGACCGTTTCTCCGCAATCGCGGCCCAATAAAGTACTTCTTTTCCGTCCATTCCATCGAAAGCATTTATCTCAACGACTTTTGGTCTGCCATGGGTCAAGGTTCCGGTTTTATCCAACAAGAGGGTCTTCAATCTTCCCATCTGTTCCAGATAGGCACCGCCCTTGATCAGGATCCCCTGTCGGGCTGCATTTCCGATGGCTGCCACCACGGCTGTGGGTGTGCCCAGGACGAGCGCACACGGACAAGCCACAATGAGAATGGTGATGGCCCGGATGATCTCCCCTGTTACAAGAAAAGTGGCAAGGGCGATCAGGATGATGGCCGGGATGAAGTATCGCGAAAAGCGGTCCATCACCCTCTGGGTGGGAGATTTCTCCGCTTGGGCCTCTAAGATCAGACGTTTGATCTGAGCCAGCTTTGTATCCTCAGCCACCTGGGTGGCCTCGACTTCACAAGAGCCTGACTCATTGAAAGTCCCGCAGTAAACCTTATCCCCCACATCCTTTTCGACCGGGATCGATTCCCCGGTCAGCGTGGACTGATTGACCGAGCCGCAGCCGGAGATAATTTTGCCATCCACCGGGATTCTCTCGCCGGGTCTGACAATGACCACCTCTTTGGGATTCACGTCCTCAATGGGAACCTGAACTTCTTTGTCCTCTCTTCTTACCCAGGCTGTTTTCGGAGAAAGTTGAATCAAGGAGGCAATAGCCTTCCGAGTCTTCCCCACGGTGACCCCTTCTAGGAATTCCCCTAAAAGCATGATGAAAATGACTGTTGCTGCCTCTCGATAGGCGCCCACTGCAGCAGCTGCAATAGCAGCAATGGAGACGAGGGTATCCACATTAAGATCGGGGATAAGGAGGGTTTTCACGGCGCTCTTCACAATGGGGTAGCCGCCAAGAATCAAGGAAGCGATGGCAAGGGCAGTCGGGAGGTGGAAGGGACCGAAATCGATCCACTTGAAAATCCATGAGAACCCGAGCGTGACTCCTGAGAGGCATAAGAAGATAAGGGACCTTCTCTCCTTCCAGAAGGTACGGGTTCTTTCAGCGAAGGTCTCCCTGACGGCATAACCAGGCTTGGTAATGGCCTTTTTGATCCGCTCTTCCTCCACGCGGTGAGGGTCGTAGTAGATGGTGGCTGAGGAGAGGACATAGCTGACCTCTGCGGAGAGGACTCCAGGGACATGTTCCACCGAGCGTTCGATATTCAGCGCACAATCGCCGCAGTGGATGTTCTCAATGTTGACGATGATCTTCGACTTGCCTTTCAGTTTTTCTTCTTCCATCGGTCACAAATACTCGCAAACGGCAGAGTGCACGGCGCGTAGAGTAAAAAGATTATTTCTTGATCGTTATTCTACAATCTCCTACCTATTTTTGAAATTCCGCATTCGGCATTCCGCAATCCGCATTCGAGTCAGTCTCCCCAACTCCATAAACCTGTGTTGTGAAGACTGTAATACTGGTCATTGAGCAGCTTCTCGTGGAGAGCCTCTTCACTCGCCAGGCGTTTATACATATCCCTTCCTCGGGGGTCCTCGGTCAACTCGGCCATGGACCGATAGTAGGTTTGCGCTTTTTTCTCTTCTCTTATGGCTATTTTCAATGCGTCCATGTCCGTCAACTGCTCCTGACCCCTGGGCTTGTCCATCTTTAAAGAGATGGCCTTCTTTTTGAGAGAAGTTCCTTCGTAGAGAATCCATTCTCCTTTCTCCTGAAGGGATTTGAGGAGGTCCTTCAATTTTCGGTAATGGTTCATCTCAAATTCGGAGAGTTGTTGAAGCATCTCCCGCCCTTTTGGATTTCTCGTCTTTTTTGCAGCCTTTGAATAGGACTGAGCAGCATTGTTTTCAGCCTCCATGGCCACCTTGACAGCCCTGATATCCTCTCGGTCCGTCCACGGCAAATCCTGCCCACAAGTCTTGCATGGAAGTTTCTTCTGCCTTCGGATGACGTCTTCCACTTTTTCAAATCCTTCGAGGGTCAAATCTGCCTCCGCTCCGCAATGCTGGCAGGTGAAGGCTTCTTTTTTGTCACTCCCCATTCTCGTCTCCTCTTCTGTCCATATTTGATCGATCCCTCAACCTCTGATGAGACTACTCATTCATGGGTTTATCCTTTTTGCCTGCAAGTCTCGGGTCGATATTGCCCGGTCCTCCGCAATCCGGAATATAGCAAGTCACGTCCGTGAAGGTGCAGGCTTGCTTGCAGGAAGGACATTGCTGGGGCACTGTATCGGCTCCAAATGTGTAGCTACAATTTGAACATTGCCACTGGGTCATTTATCTCACCTCCTTACTTAAAATTCCTGTACGAATCCATCGATCTCCACCTTTCCCTATTGCGAAAGAAAAAAAGTTAGGAGAATCACGCCTAGAGCAACTTGAACCAAAACGACGAGAAACGTACTGTAATTGACGACCATATGAGTCATGGCAAGTCGATTCGACCCTTTCCCTTTGGAAAGTTTCCATCCCAGGGCCGCTCCGATCGAGAAGAGAAAAAGGATGAAAACAGCAAGATAGGCATGAAAGCCAGAGGTGAATATCTTCCCCTTCCTATAAAACAAGACTCCAAGACCGATGACAAAGCCGATCCAGAGAAGAAGATAGAAGGTCTTTCCATAGCGGATATGTTTTTGCCATGGGAAGGCAGAAGCAGGGCTGCGGCCGCTTCTGAACCTAAACCGTTTCCATCCCAAGGTGCCTGTATAGACTCCCAAAAGAATCGCCAATAAGATCACGACGGGATGAATAAATGGCATTTCACTTTCCCCCTTCAATCTCTCCATCCCAACTGGCGACCTGGAATTCAGGCCTTCCTTCCACCCGATAAGTAAGATTTGAATTCACCCGATATCGTTTCCCTGTCACCACGGAGATTGGATATTCGAAGGTAACAGTCTTTTGCGGGGCAATTCCATTCTTCTGAAGGGTCGAAAAAATCTCGTCTTTGGTGAAAACGGTATTCCCCTCTGCATCCTTCACCTGAGTATGGAAGACAATCCGATAATCTCCGTATTTTCCGGTGGGCATGTTATGGCCTCCTGCTCGGTTCGTGACGGATAGCTTAACGGTTCCTTTTCCCGCTTCGCCCGTTATCCGGGCTGCATCTTTAAAGAGCTGTTCGTGGTCCAGGTAATGCCGTCCAACCATCCTTTTGGACAAAATCAAGGAATAAAAAAACCCCATTTGGACCACTTCTCTCTCCACTCTTGGCATATGGCATTCCTGACAGGTCTTTTTTGAGCCGCTTGCCTGCCATTCCTGAAATGTCGGCACATGGCATCCTGCACAGGATTCCGATTTGAGGAAGGACGCATCCTGTTCGGATTTGTGTTTTGCCTCAAGTTTATAAGGGCCATAGATCATATTATCTCTGAGATGACAGGAGGTGCAGCTCACCCCATCGTCCTTATGGACAGGCCGGGTTTTTAAATTCTTTTCGTCGGCATTCTGCTGGGGCGCGTGGCAGCTGACACACTCCTGCATTTCATAGTTCTTCGAGGCTTTTTTAAATGCGTCGCTGGTATAAGCCTTGGAATGGGCGTCTTTCGACCATTCCTCATAGATGATTTTATGGCATTTATCGCACTCTGAAGCCTTAACGGTCTTATCGCCCTCCTCGAGGACGTAATCGTACTTTGCCGCCACCAGGAACAGTGAAAATAAAATCAACCCAAAAAAGACCAATGTTTTCCTTCTCATCTTTCTTTCCTCCTTTTCTTGCGGTAATATCAATCTTCGTAAAGATTGAGATCATAACCCAATTGAATCGCCTTCAAATTCTCCTTGAGATACGACTTGGGCAAAAGTTTTTCCAGCTGGATATGAGAGAGGTCGAGATCGATCAGTCGAAAGAGTTTGCCCAATGCAATCATGTTGCCGAAGATCGCCAGGCCGAACTTTTCAATCCCCAGCATTCCAAAAGGAACTTCCTCATCCGTGCAGAGCCCCGTATCGCAGATTGTTTTCTGGGCGATGAGCTGGTCTCCTTTTTCGTGGAGACGGATGAGGATATCCGCCTCGTCAATCATCGGGTTTTCGATGGGCCTCTGATCATAAGTGAGGTAGGCACTAATCCGTGTATTGCGAACCGAGGAATCGTAGTCAAGAAGAAGAGCCACTTCATAGCCCAACTCCTTCAATGCCATGGTAAGGACATGGGAAATAACCCTGACCGATTGCCCTCCCACTCCGGTAAATACGATTCGTTTCATAAGAATCTTCCTACCCTCAAGTGTGTTTCTTCATGACTTCTTTTTCACTGCTTCCTGCTACTACACCGACTCTTTTAAAAAGT
>Ga0187784_10003266_pt1 | contig 13074 bp, 9 predicted proteins | sample 1015_SJ02_MP15_2_FD_132964 | JGI IMG/M metagenome (GOLD analysis project Ga0187784, IMG submission 132964) | Tropical peat soil microbial communities from peatlands in Department of Meta, Colombia - 1015_SJ02_MP15_20_MG | ecosystem: Environmental > Terrestrial > Soil > Wetlands > Peat | place... | reverse complement strand
GACCCGGCGGCCGGAGTGCGTGACGGCGTAGTTGGCCATCCGCACCAGCAGTTCGAGGTCGCGGGCCTCGTACATGGGCCACTCAGGGAACGTTCCGTAGCAGAGGTGGTAGCCGACCAGCACGTCGTCGGGGATGAGCCGGGTGAGCCGGCCGACGGGACCGGTGAACCGCGGCCACGCGCCGGGCGCAGTCCACGCCAGTACGCCCTCGATGTCGAGGACCTCGTAGCAGACGTCCCACTGGATGGCCAGGTCCGCGGGCGGGATCGCGCCGGTGAGCCGGCGCAGCTCGCGGGCGACGAGGTCCTCGAACGCCCGCTCGGCGATTGGGTAATCGCCGCCGTAGTTGGCCTTGAAGCCGTTGAGCGCGCTGGCGGGGAACGGCAGGCCGATCTGGAATCGCAGCCCGTGCGGAATGACGCCCTCGGCCCGCAGCGTGGTGAACACCTGGTACGACTCGATCGCGTCGTCGATCCGCGGCCAGCTGTCCCAGTGCAGCTCGGTGACGCCGGGGTGAATCTGGAAGACCGGCGTCTCGTAGGCGTGCCGCGGGATGCCGGTCGGCGACTCGGTCTGTCGGACAGTATCGACGCCGGGCGTGTTGCGGACGAGCCGTTCCCGCTCGTAGCCGACCCACGCGGCCCGCGGCCCGGTCTCCCCGTCCGGCAGCGCGAACACCAGGTCACCGAAGTACTCGCCGCCCGCTCGCAGCGCGGTCTCGGTCGAGTCGGCCGGCAGGCTCCCCACGAGCAGCAGTTCACTCGACATGCGCGGCGCCATCGCCGTCCCCTCTCGTTGGACCGAACCAGTGTGGCGCGGTACCGCCGTGGGTGCCTACTTACTATCGTCAGGGCAGTAGTGACCGACCACCCATGGGCTAACTGGCCGCTGACCCCCACAGCTGGTCGGAGGCAATCCTGGCGCCTTCAGCCTGGGCTCGGAATTTGGCCCAGGTCACGGTGGGAACGACGGTGTCCATGCCAGCGATCGTGCCGAATCCGCAGTCGGTGCCTGCCATGACGTTTTCCTTGCCGACGACCTCGGCGTAGCGGATCAGCCGGTCGGCGACGACCTCTGGGTGCTCGACGATATTGGTGGTGGAGTCCAGCACGCCGGGGATCACGTACTTGCCGTCCGGCAGCCTGACGTCCTTGAAGACCTTCCACTCGTGCTCGTGCCGGCCGTTAGACGCCATGAGCATGAGGCCGGCGGGCTTGGCCTTCAGGATGATGTCGATGATGTCCTTGAGCTCGACGTCGGTCGTGCGCGGCATCTCGCCGTTACCCCAGCAGATATGGATGCGGGCTGCTTCGGCCGGGACGTTGGCGACCGCGTGGTTGATCGCCTCCACGCTGAGTTCCATCTGCCTGCGGAAGTTCTCCAGCGACCCCGCGCCGTGGGCCGTCATGGCCAGGTCAGGGCAGTCCAGCTGCAGGACGAAGCCTGCCTGGTGGATCGCCTCGTACTCGGTCCGCATCGCCTGCGCGAGCGCGCCCAGGTACTCCTCCTGCGTGGGGTAGTACCGATTAGGGGAGAACGCGGCGATGACACCCGGGGATGCCGCGCTCATGAACACGCCCGCGGACTCGACGTGCTCGGTCGCGGTCTTGAGGTTCTCGATGTCGGCCCGCAGTTGTTCTTGCCCGGTGTAGGCGACGGGCCCGTCGCAGGTCGTGAACCTGATCTGGGTCACCTCGGCCATCAGCTGAGCCTGCTTCTCGGCGAAGTCAGGGAACTCCTCGAGGCCCATAACCGACGCGGCGAGCTCGTCGATTGCCCCCGCGCCGCCGAACCCGGTCAGCCGGTCCTTGACGTAGGTCGCGTAGCTCGGCTTGCTCATTTCGCCGTCGTTGAGCACGTCAACCCCGGCATCAGCCTGCCGTCGCACCGCGTAGGCAACCGCGGCCTGCGCTGCCGCCTCGAACCGCGCCTCGTCGGCGGTGTCGCCGGCGTCGCGGGCCAGCACCAAGGGCAGGAACTCTGGCGGCCGAGGCAGGCTACCTGCGTGGGTGGTCAGGATCCGGTCCGTTGCAGCGACCATGTCGCTCACCCCTCACGGCAGGACGCGCCAGAGGGCCAGCACCGTGGGCCCGCCGTCGCGCCCGGAACATCGCTGAACACACCACACTAGGGAGTTGACGCGGCGGCAACAACCCGCAAAAGCGGTCTCGATCGAGTTGGCCGGCCGGCCCCGCGGGGCCTAGCCGCGCTGCGAAGGGGCAGGCTGGCTGTCATGCGCATGGATGCCGCCGAGGCACGCCGGAGATTCGCGGCATCGCGGGTGCTGCGGCTAGCCACCGCGGGAACCGATGGGCAGCCTCACCTGGTGCCGTGCACCTTTGCGGTCGACGGGGGCGGCCGGATCGTCATCGGCATCGACGTCGTCAAGCCGAAGTCTTCGGTGGACCTCCGTCGGCTCCGCAACATCGCCGAGAACCCGCGGGTGAGCCTGCTCGTGGACCGCTACTCCGATGACTGGGCGAAGCTTTGGTGGGCGCGCGCCGACGGCGTGGCGACGAGCGAGCGGTCCGGTGACGAGCACGCCGAGCACTGGCGGCTACTGCGGGCCCGCTATTCGCAGTACGGGGGCGAGGTGCTCGATGGCCCCGTCATCGTCGTGGTGGTCGAGTCGTGGACGGGCTGGTCGGTAGCGGGCCGGTAGCTGTCGCGGCGCGTGCGGCAGTGCGGGCGTCGGCTGTCAGCCCACGTAGTTGCTGAGCTCGATGAGATTGCCGTCGGGGTCGCGGAAGTAGCAGCTGACGATGGGACCGGTCGCGCCGGTCCGATCGACCGGGCCAGCCTCGATGTCCACACCCGCCATGATGAGCCCCGCCATCACCTCGCCGATGTCGTCGTCGACAATCAGGCAGATGTCGGCGCTGCCGGGAGTTGGCCGCGCTGCCTTCGGCTCGAACTCATGCCCCGCCTCGTGCAGGTTGATCTTGCTGCGGCCGAAGTTGAGCGCTACCCGGCCCTCGCCGAACGTCACCGCCGTCATGCCGAGATACCGGGTATAGAACTGAACCGTGGCCTCGATGCTCGCCACGGTCAGCACTAGGTGATCCAGCCGGTCGATCCGCACGCCACGATCCTGCCCGCATCGCCGTCCGATACACCGCCTTGCCACGGCGCCGCCGTGGCTGCCGCAAGACGTCACAACGGCTACCGAGCGCCCGACTCGGCCGCCTTCTTGAGCCGCGCCAGCGCCCTTGCCGGGTCGCTGATGAGCTCACGCCGCAAGACGCGACGGATGAATCGTCCCCTCCAACCTGGAAGGAAGCTGAAGTTTCAATTGAACGTGACGCGACAACTGCCGTCGTTGACGGGCGACACGACAACGACCTCGTGGTTCCTGATGCCCAGGGGCACCTTGACATCGAGCTCGAGCGTGCGCAGCGGCTCGACGGACAGCACATCCCACGACAACCGCAGGCCAGGTGCAGGCCCGAAGACCAGCCGATCACCGGCGGCGAGGGTGCGCGCGGGTGCCTCGACGACCTTCACGCCCAGCCAGTCGAACCGAGCCGGATTGGTCAGCAGCTCCCAGACCCGGGCCGGCGAGGCGTGGACAACATCCGTGGGACACGTCTCGAAGCTGTCGCTGTCCGCCATGGCGCCCTCGATCCCGAGTCTCCGTGACCGCCCGTAGGGTGATATCAGTCACATACCGACCGGAGACTAGTCCGCGGATTCGCTCCCGACAAGCCAGGAACGGCAATGCTGCGACCGGCTACGAGCGCGGCCCGGCCGACGGCTGGGATGCCTGCTACGCGCGCCCTCCATGGGAACGATCACGTCTGCACCAGGCCGAGGCGCGTGGCTGCCGCTACGGCCTGGCTCCGGGTCCTGACGTTCAGCTTCCCGAGCACCGCGGACACGTGGTGGTCGACGGTGCGCGTCGACACGAACAGCTGCGCGGCAATCTCGGCATTCCGCATGCCGGACGCCAGCAACTGGAGCACTTCGACCTCGCGCGCCGTCAGGCCGACCGGGTGCGCCGACGTCGCCGAGCGCGGCTCGCGCGGCACGCGGCGCTCGCCGAGGGCACGAAGTTCCCTGGCGAGGATCGTCACGGCCGGGCGCGCGCCGAGACCGCCCAGCACCTCGATCGCGGCCCGCAGCGCGGCGACGTCACCCGACCCGGAGATCGCCAGCGCCGCCTCATACGCGTCTCCCTTGTCCTGCCAGCACCGCGAGGCACCCGCGTGATCACCGGCCAGCAGCAGCCGGTATGGCTCCGGCGCGTCATCCGAGCCGTCGGCACCCGCGCCGTCGGCATCCGCGCCGCCGGCGTCCGCGCCCGCACGCAACCGCCAGCACCGCAGCTCCGCGCCGTCCAGCGGATCCAGCCGAAGCGCCCGGCCAGCGGGAAACGCCGTCTCGGTCAGCACGTCCGCGAGGCGTCCTTCCAGCCACGCGGCCTCGGCCCTGGCCGCGGCCACGGCAGGCCTCAGGTGCGCGGCCGGGGCCAGCCCGGTCAGCTCGCGCGCCTCGTCGAGGAGCGGCCAGTAGTCCGGCTCGCCGCGCCGCGCTCGGATTCTCGCCAGCGCGAGCAGCGCGGCGCAGCGGCTGGCGGCCGCCGGCGGTTCGGACCGGGCGAGCAGGGACTCTGCGTGTCGGACGGCCTCCCGCCACTGCCCGCGCGCCACCTCCGCTTGCAGCCGGAACGACAGGAGCTGGTCCCGCCACAGCTCCTGGCCGTGATCGCAGCAGTAGGCAATCGCCGGCTCCAGGTACGGTGCCAGGAGCCGCCATTCCCGGCGGAGCGAGAGCATCCAGCACAGGTGCAGGTGAGCGCGCGCGGCGCCGAGGCTGTCCCCGGCCTGCTCGGCCAGGTCGCGGCTGCGTTCCAGCTTCGACACGCCCGCAAGCACGCCGCGGGAGAGCTCGATCGTTCCCACGTTGTTGAGTCCGTCGTAGACGGCCGCCGGGCTACCGAGCTCCTCGCCCAGGCTGATCGCCCGCAGGCCCCAGCTGATCGCGTCGGGATGCCGAGCCATCGCGTAGCTGCTGGACAGCCGCACGCAGGCGATCGCGAGCTGGGGATGCGGTGGCAGCTGCTCCAGCACGGCGACCGCCTGCTGGGCCGCCGCCAGCGCCGCCGCGAGGCTGCCGTTGCGGCCGCGGTGCCTCGCGAGCTCGCTGAGCGTACGGCCTTCGCCGAGCCGGTCGCCCAGGGACTGGTAGATCTCGAGTGCCTCGGTGAGCCTGTCGATGGCGTCCCGGCCCCTCATGGTCAGGTACGCCTCGTCGGCGAAGTCCTCGATCAGCAGGGCACGGTCCTCCGGGGCAAGCCGGCCGGCGAACCGGAGCGCGCGAGCATACAGACCCGCCGCATCCCGGTGGGCGCCCACGGCTGCCGCGGCCTTCGCGGCCGCTGGCGCATACCGCAGCAGTGCGGCGTGGTCTTCGGCCGCCTCGGCGTGATGCGCCATCCGGGACCAGTCAGGCGCCGTGTCCTCCTTCCCCTGCAGGATGGACAGCGCCCTGGCATGGAGGATCGCGCGGCGGCTGGCCGGCACCGACTTCTCGATCACCAGCCGCGCGATCTCGTGCCGGAACGCGACTCGTCCATCCGAGGCCGCCAGCATGCCCGACGCGATGCACTCGTCGAGACTGCCGTCGGCGGCCGGATGCAGCGCTGCCAGCATCCAGGTGTCGATGTGTCCCGGCACGATGGCGGCCGCGTCCAGCAGGTCGCGGGCCGGCAGGCTGATCCTGGCGGCCCGCGCCAGCACGGCGTCCCTTACCGAGCTGGGGATCTGGCCCGGCGTCGCCGCCAGCACCTCGGTCACGAAAAAGGGGTTCCCCGCGGTGCGCTCGTGCAGCTCGGTCGCGTCCACGCCGGCGGGACCCGCGAGGGCGGCCACCGCCGGCTTCGACAAGCCGGTCAGGCCGATGCGCGTGACCCGGCGGCCTTCTCCCGGCAGCTCACCGACCACGAGGCGCAGCGGGTGCGCCCGGTCGAGCTGGTCGTCCCGGTAGCTCAGCACGAGGAGGACCGGCACGGATTCGATCCGCCGGGCGAGCAGCCGGATGACGTCGAGCGTGGCCTCGTCGGCCCAGTGGACGTCTTCGATCAGCACGACGGTCGGCGCTAGCTGCGTCAGCTCGCGGAGCAGTGTGGCCGCGATGTCGAAGGCCTGGCTGCCGGCGGCGATCTGCTCGGCGAGGCCGTTGCCGGTAGCGTCGGCCAGCTCAAGCAGCGGTCCGAACGGGCGGGGCGTGAACAGCGGATCACAGGCTGTCCAGCAGATTTGCGCGCGGTCACCGACGGCACTGGCGAAGTGCCTGAGCAGCGTCGTCTTGCCGATTCCCGCCTCGCCGGTCACCAGGACGGTGGCGCCTCGCGACTCGGCGAGAACGCCCGCGAGCGACGCGTGCACGCTGCTCAGTTGCTCAGCTCTGTCCAGCAGCCGGGCGCCGTCGACGACGGCGGCTGTCTGCCCCAATGGCCACCCACATCCCCGCACGGACGCCGCTTCGCACGGCGCCGTGTGCGTCCCTCCCCTACCTGGCACCACCCGCGCGCCGGGAATCGATCCCGGCCAGCCGGCCCATCCCCCGGCGCGGTCGCGGGCAGTCGCAACGGCGGCGCTGAGCGGGAGTATAGGCAATTCTGCCCAGTTGCAAAAGATCACGGAACGCGCAGCGCCGAATGGCCGGCCTGGGCAACAGCAAGACTGGATAGGTGATTCTGCCCATCCCGGCGGGGACGCCGCCCCCTAGGCTGATGGAGGCGCGCGGGATGAGTGTGAGCGCGCAGACCGTCGTGGCCGCCCGGTTTGCGGACGCCACGCCGGGGGTCACCGTGTGCTACGACTTCCTGGTGCTGCACCTGGCGTCGGACGGTCAGCCTTCCAGCGAGGTTACCTTCGCGTCGGCGTGCTGGTCCGGCTGAAGCAGCGGCTGCAGCGCCCGGCTGGATGGGTGCGTGTTCGCGAGCCGGGCCTGCGCGCCCTGCAGCAGCGACGGCGAGGCGCTCAGCGTGGTGAGGGCGTCGAGGAAGTCATCCGCCGTGATCCGCAGCAGCGCGCACGCGGTCGACGCGGTCACGGTGGCCGTCCGCGCCATGTGCCCCAGCAGACCGATCTCGCCGAAGTAGCTGTCCGGCCCGAGCGTGGCCAGCAGGACCGGCTGGGCGTGCCCCTCGCCGGCGGCGGTCACCACGAGCTGGCCTTCGGTCACCGCGTAGAAGGCGTCGGACTGGTCGCCCTCCCGGACGACCGCGGTCCCGGCCGGAACGCTGAGTTCGGCCGCGGCCTCGGCGAGACTCTCCAGGCTGGACCGCGACGCAGTCCGGAACAGGTCCAGGCGCTCGAGGATCGCGACCCGCGGCGCGAGGGTGGCGGCGCGAACCGCGGCGATCCGGTCGGCCCTGATCAGCCGTGGCAGGGCCAGCAGGCAGAGCGCGGGAATGCCCGCGCCGTAGACGAGCATCGTCAGATGCAGGCCGGCCCGCAGCAGGACGGGGGTGAGTAGCGCGCCCAGTGATATCGCCCCGAGCACGACGGCGAAAAACGCGCCGAAGACCCGCGCGACCATCTCCCTCGGGGCCGAGCGCTGGAGGGCCGTGATAGCGAGCGTGTCGACGACCAGCGTTCCGGCTCCGCGCACGACTTCCAGCGCGAAGCCGACCGGCGCCTGGTGGACGAGGATCAGCAGCGCGGTCGGCAAGCAGAACACCGCCATGCCGCCGAGGATCGCCGCCGCGAGCCTGGTCCGGGCCGCCAGCCGGTTGACGAACGTCGCCCCGAGCAGGCCGCCGACCCCGAGGCCGGCCAGCAGGTAGCCATACCCCGACGACCCGGAGTGCAGCTGGACCCTGGCGATCGGGATGAACAGCACCGTGTCGGTGCCGTAGACGAAGCTCGCGAGCACGCTGAAGGCGACGAAGGTAGCCACCGCCGAGGACGCCAGCAGCGCGCGGAATCCGCCGAGCACCTGGCGCAGCGGGCCAACGCCGCCGCCGCCGGTGACATCGCTGGGCTTGCTGCGGACCGTCATGGTGGGGAGGACCACGGCCGCGATCCCGAAGCTAAGCCCGTTCCCTGCTATCGCGAGGGCGGGACCTCCGGCCAGCAGCAGGACAGCACCCACCGCGGGCCCCACCACGCAGACGAGGTTGTCGATGGTCGCGTTGAGCGCGTTGGCGGCGGCCAGCTGCTCTTCCGGCACAACCTGCGGGATCAGCGCGGCCACCGACGGGTTGTACGGGCTCAGCACCACCGACGTGAGCCCGGCGAGTACCACGGCCACCGCGGCCGGTACCGCCCGCCACGCCGCGGCCGCCAGGCCAAGCTGGAGGACGAGCGCGAGCAGGTTCAGCGTGACCATGAGCCTGACTCGCTCGAAACGCTCGGCGACCACTCCTGCGTAGCCGCTGCACACCAGCGCGGGAAGGAAGCGGCCGAGCGCGCCTGCCGCGACCCATGACGCCGAGTGCGTGCGGTCGTACAGGAAGACCATGAGCGCCACGTTGTAGGCCCAGGAGCCGCTCGACGACACTAGCTGCGAGCCGAGCAACCGCCGGAGATCGCGGGAACGCAGAGCGGTCCGGTAGCCAGCGCGCGTGGTGGCCAATCCTGCCATTCGCGGACCTTTCGTCGGTGCTCACCCGGAGGCTAACCGCGGGGTGTGGCTTTGCCGATGCGCGCGGCCGCAGATGGGCAGCGATAGATCGCAAGATAGGCAGATCTGCCCATTCACCACGCCGGACGGTTGTTCGTAGGGTGTGCGTGGCGGGAGGGGTCCCATGCATGCCGTTGCTGTTGGTGCGCGCTGATGGAGAAGTGCGGTCAGTGCGGCGCACCACTCGAACCTGGTGATCGATTCTGCGGTGACTGCGGCGCCTCACTGGCGGGCTGCCCGACCTGTGGTGCCCCCGTGGTCGCGGGCAAGAAATTCTGCAAAGCCTGCGGGCAGGCGCTCACCGAGCCGCCGAAAGCCGGGCGGACGCCCGCGCCAGCCAAGCAGCCGACGCCGGCTGCGGCAGTCGCGGCGCCGGTCGCCGAGCGGCGGCTCTGCTCGGTGCTGTTCTGCGACGTCGTGGGCTTCACGCCGCTCGCGGAGTCACGAGATCCGGAAGCGGTCAGGGAGCTGCTGTCGCGCTACTTCGAGGTAGCGCGCACGGTGGTCGGCCGCTTCGGCGGCGTGGTGGAGAAGTTCATCGGGGACGCGGTCATGGCGGTCTGGGGCACGCCGGTCGCGTCGGAGGGAGACGCCGAGCGCGCCGTCCGGGCCGCGCTTGATCTCGTCTCGGCAGTGGCGCAGCTCGGTGAGGAGACCGGCGTTGCCGGGCTGGCAGCCCGGGCGGGGATCGTGACCGGCGAGGTAGCCGTCACGCTCGGGGCCACCGGGGAGGGGATGGTGGCCGGCGACGCGGTGAACGCCGCCTCACGGGTGCAGACGACCGCTGAGCCAGGGCAGGTACTCGTCGACGCGGCAACGCAGCGGCTCGCGGGTGGCGGCGTCGGGTTCGAGAGCGCCGGCGAGCACCTGCTCAAGGGGAAGACCGAGCCGCAGGAGCTGTGGCGCGCCACCCGGGTGCTGTCGGCGATCGGTGGTGCGCAGCGAGTAGACGGCCTCGAGGCGCCGCTCGTCGGCCGGGACGCGGAACTGCGCACCGTGCGGGAACTGTTCCATGCGGCCGCCGAGCGGCGGGTGCCGCGGCTGGTCCTGGTGTCCGGCCCGGCCGGGGTCGGGAAGTCCCGGCTCGGCTGGGAGTTCGAGAAATACGTCGACGGGCTCGCCGAGCAGGTGTGGTGGCACCGCGGCCGATGCCTGACCTACGGCGATGCGGCCGCGTTCTGGGCGCTTGCCGAGATCGTCCGGCAGCGGCTCGGGATCGCCGAAGACGAATCCCCGGCGAGCGCGGCGGAGAAACTGGCCCTCGGCATCGACCGGTTCATCGCAGACCCAGCCGAGCGGGCGTACGTCGCAGTGCGGCTCGGTCGGTTGCTCGGAACCTCGGTGGCAGATGACAGCGGCGGGCAGCTGTCCCGGCAAGAGCTGTTCGCCGGGTGGCGGCTGTTCTTCGAGCGACTGGCCGGCGGCGGGCCCGTCGTCATGGTGATCGAGGATGCGCAGCACGCCGAGGAAGGACTGCTCGACTTCCTTGATCATCTCATCGACTGGGCTCGTGACCTGCCGATCTATGTGCTGATGCTGGCGCGGCCGGAGCTGGACCTGGTTCGGCCGGGATTCGGCACCGGGCGCAACCGCACCACGCTGACCCTGGACCCGCTGGACCCCACGTCCATGGACAAGCTGGTCGACGCGCTCGTGCCCGGCATGCCGACAGCGGCGCGGCGGGCGGTCACCAGCCAGGCGCAGGGCATCCCGCTGTTCGCGGTCGAGACCGTACGGTCACTGATCGACCGAGACATCGTGCAGCCGTCTGACGGGGTCTACCGGCTGGTTGGCGACGTCGGCGAGCTGACCGTGCCAGACAGCCTGCACGCTCTGCTGGCGGCGCGGCTCGATGCGCTGGACCCGGCGGTCCGGCGGCTGGTAACCGAAGCCGCCGTGCTCGGCACCACGTTTTCCGCCGAGGCGCTCGTCGCGGTGTCGGGACGTGCGGAGACCGATATCCGGGCAGCGCTGGCCGAGCTGGTCCGCCGCGAGGTGCTCAGCGTGTCCGCCGACCCGCTGTCGCCCGAGCAGGGCAGTTACCGGTTCGCCCAGCAGATGCTGCGTCAGGTCGCTTATGACACGCTGTCGCGGCGCGACCGGAAGGCACGTCATCTCGCCGTAGCGGCGCATCTGCGCAAGGCGTTCGCCGGCGACGGCGAAGAGGTCGCGGATGTCATCGCGCGGCACTATCTGGATGCGCTGGAAGCGGTGCCGGAGGACCCCGACGTCGGTGACATCCGGGTGCAGGCTGCGGGCGCGCTCGTCCGGGCGGCGGAGCGGGCCATCCGGACCGGCGCGCCCGGCTTGGCGGCGAGAAACTACGCAGCCGCGGCGGAGCTGGCCGCGAACCGCCTCCCGGATGCCGACGACGCGGCGGGATCGCGACCAGACGCCGGCCTGCTCTGGCGGAACGCCGGCCGGGCGGCGGACACGTCGGGTGAGTTCGCCGCCGCCATCGACTACGGCGGCCTGGCCCGCGATTACTACCTGCAGCACGGCGACGAACGCGGCGCAGCCGCCGCGAAGTCCATCCGCGGCCGGGCGCTGCGACGGCAGGGGCGGCACGCAGAGGCGAAGGAGGAGCTCACGGCCGCGGTAACGGTCCTCCGCACCCAGCCGGACGTCGACACCGTGCGCGCCCTGGCCGAGCTGGCGTCGCTGGAGGTCTTCTCTGGATCACCCGATGCGGACCGGACATCGACCGAGGCGCTCGTTCTCGGTCAGGCCCTGAACGTCGACAGAAACGCGCTGATAAGCCTGTTCCACGTGCGGGCCGTCTACCTGCTCTGGCACGACCGGCGCCCGGAGGGCGTGGCCTATCTCCGCGAGAACGTGCGGCTCGCTACCCAGGCAGGGGACAACCTCCAGCTGGGGATGGCGCTGCTCAACCTGTCCGACATCGAGTCGAGCACCGACCCCACGGCCGCGGCGGCCGACGCGCGCAGCGCGGCGGACCATCTGCGCCGGGCTGGCGCAAAGGGCAACCTGGCCGTCGCGATCGCGAACCTCACCCAGGCACTGATCATGCTCGACGACTGGGATACCGCCGAGGCCGAGCTCGGGAAGGCCGCGGAGGCCGACGGACTGGCGGGCTTTGCCTACATTGTCAGCCAGCAGGGTCTGGTGTCCGCGCTCCGCGGCGACGTGGCGTCCGCGCAGGCCAGGCTGGCTCAGCTGGACGACGACATGCGGACCAGCGAGGATGCGCAGGACAAGAGCCAGGTGAACCTGCTCGAGGCGTTCACCGCGGCGGCGCGAGGAGAGCGGGAGAAGGCGCTGAGCCACGCCCGCGCGGTCGTAGCCTTCGCGGACACGCTCGGGATGAACGCGGACTCCGCGCGCTGGGCGTGGCCACTCGCCGCGCGGATGGCGGCCGAGCTGGGCGATGCGGCGGCCACCGACGAGCTACTGAGCGTCGTCGACTCCCGCCAGCCGGGTCAGCTCAGCCCGCTGCTCTGGGCCGAGCGCGACCTCGCCCGGGCCCGGCTTGCCGCGCAGTCCGGAGCGGACGCGGGCGCGTTGTTTGCGGCCGCCGTCCGCGGCCTGCGGGATCACGGCACTCCCTATCACCTCGCGCACGGCCTGCTCGATCACGCCGAGTACCTGACCAAGACGGGCGATTCTCCGGCCGCGGAGCGCGCCGTCGACGAAGGCCGCGATATCGCCGAGCGCCTGCGCTGTCAGCCGCTGCGTGACCGGGCCAATGGGCTGATCGACGCGGCACCACGGGTCCCGGTCTAGCCTGCGTCGCCTTCGTTAGCCGGAGTTCGCAAGCGCGAGCTGGGGACGGACGGGGTCCTTGTCCGTCCCCAGCTCGGCGCGGCAGGCCTGTTACGGCCGGAAGCAGGCCTCGAGGCCGTCGTCCTAGCGGGGCGGGTGGACGTGGGCCTCGACGTCGTCGTCGTCCTCCGCGGGCGGGTGGACCGGGGGCCGGACGTCGTCGGCGGGCGGGTGGACGTGGCCGGTGGTGTCGTCGGCCGGCGGGTGGACCGGGGGCCGGACGTCGTCGGCGGGCGGGCGGACGTGGCCGGTGGTGTCGTCGATGTCGATGGGCGGGTGCACAGGCGTCCTGGGCGGGCGAACGGGGATCTGGTCGAGCTGTGACATCTGTCCTCTCCTCCTTGTGCGGCCTCCGGCCGTCTGACCACTAGCTTCGCCGTCACCGCCGCGGACGGCAGTCACGCCGCTGACACGCCAGCTGTCAGCTTGCTGACACCGCTGGACCGCACCGGTGCCGAGCCGGCTGACAGATCACTAGTCGCCGGCGAACCGGGCGAGCGCCGCCGGCTGCCTGACCGTCACGCTCCGGTCGCGCAGCTCGATCCAGCCGCGCCGCTCGAATCCGCGGAGCGCGATGTTGACGCTCTGCCGGGTGCTGCCGAGCAGCCGGGCGTACTCCTCCTGCGTCAGGTGCCGCTGGATGATGCCGTCTTCGCTCCT
>Ga0187784_10003265_pt1 | contig 13085 bp, 8 predicted proteins | sample 1015_SJ02_MP15_2_FD_132964 | JGI IMG/M metagenome (GOLD analysis project Ga0187784, IMG submission 132964) | Tropical peat soil microbial communities from peatlands in Department of Meta, Colombia - 1015_SJ02_MP15_20_MG | ecosystem: Environmental > Terrestrial > Soil > Wetlands > Peat | place... | reverse complement strand
ATCTCTGGCGTTCAACAGTAAATTTTTTAAAATGGTCGGCGTCGTACCAGCTCTCGCAGATGTGACTTATAAGAGGACTATTGGATATACGGTCGGAAGGACCATTAGTGATACGATTATAGGCCCAAAAGGAACTGAATTTAGAGGACATGAATTCCACTACTCAGAGGTAAAAGAGGTGAACGAGGAACTAAACTTTGCCCTTAAGCTAGAAAGGGGAAAAGGTATCTCTAACGGGTATGATGGGATAAAGGTCAGAAACACCCTTGCGTCGTACTCACACCTGCACCCCCTATCATATCGGAATCTACCATCTAATTTTGTCGAGTCATGCGTTAAGTTCAAGGATGAAAAAGAACACAAAATTGCATAATGGTTGCGATCATTTCGATTATCAAAAACCGTAAATATGTGTGAAATGTGATGCGAAAAATTGGAATTGGGGCAGGACAATGCCACGCGACTTTATTCTAGGAGAAGCTTCTGAAACTGTTCAAGCTTATCGTCTCAAGAAGAGGACGCGCGGTAGACCAAAGGTCATTCCTGATTTTATGGAAGAGCATTTTTACAAACCGTACGTTTACTCTGACTCCGTAAAAACGCGGCGGGGGCATTTAAATGAACATTATCGTTTTCAAGCTCTTTCTGCATTGATTATCGGTGAAGAAGACGAAAATGTTGATCCTCAATCACCTGGTTTTGAGTTTAAATGGCTTTATGATGATGTAAATTCACACAAAAATCCGCGGGCGTACCGCAAAACAATACTCGCCGAATTAGGCCGATTACAAGATCCCAGTTTAATACGAACAGTTGCCCGAGAAGTGTGTGCAATAAAACCGACCGCGAAAGATGCCATCGTGATTATTCGACAGCACCGCGTAACACGATCATCATCCCCTACCATGGAGCGCAAAGATGCCCTACTTGCAAAAGAACTCATTGATGCGGTGTTAAATTATCTACGGCGGTATCCGGGAACACCGTTTAGCGACATTTATGCCGCACTAAATTACGTGCACGTCATCATGCGCACTGCTGAGGAGTTACCTAATTGAGGGCTCAAGCGTAATATGTCTGTTTTTTGTAGGATGACTATCACTTAGCCCAAGTGATCGCTGCTACTTCATACAGCTTTTGATGGGACAGGGAACTGAAAAGAATATTGAGGTGATCTGCTGCATCAGTAAAGCAAGTTTATTTAAAAGCTTAGCTCAGATATTCTAGCAATTGCGCTGTCATCACATAGTTATAAAATCATTTGGAACCCAACATTGATGTTCTGGTATATTTCTTGCTAGGATTTGGATAAAATCTGATAGACTTGCTAGTATTGTGACAAGCGTTTTTTATTTATTCAAACATGTTGTTACCTTATCAATAAGAAGCATTTCATTTCGATTGGAGCGAAACTACCTGTGAATTACTAAGCATATGAATCTGAGATACGGCAGATAGCAGACATAAAATCCTTCTTTTGTGCGGAACAATTGCCAGATACATAGACTTCAAAACACACTTAAATCCGATGCGTTTACCGAATCGTGTGTCGAAGTGGCACAAGTTTGTTACCTGCGTGCGGACTCGAAGTATCCACCATAGATAAAGTAATATTAAATGGCACTATTATGGTAGTGAGTTCTCCTGTAATTTGATCGTGGCTATGACCAGCGAAGTACTCACATGAACGGGTAAGAAGGTGAGACAGCAAGGGCCGGTATTCCCCGAAGTTTGAAGACAGTAATCGGATGACTCACCCTACAGAAAAACATGAGATAATTGAGCGCGGTACGGGATTGGTACAGGATTATATGAACATGCGGCATGATGACATTTGGGAGGAACGATCTACAAAACAAAGTGTCTCCTTCACCTCCAGCCTCACCGAAGCGCAGATGGAGGGAAACGTGTGAAGGCATTTCCAATCTACGTGGACTTCATTAGCAGCCTGAAGATCTTTGTGAGAGAACCTGGCACGTTATTCTTTTCGCTCGTCTTCCCTGTCATCTTAATGTTATGTTTTGGTGCAATATTCGGGGGAGAGGTTACCAAATCTGATCTCTATATCCAAGATAACGACGGCTCAAGCCTCTCCGCAACATTTGTTAAGACGATAAACGCGACTGAAGCATTTAACGTTCATATTATAAGCACGAACAAAGATCCGGATGCGTACATCAAATCAAACCATCTTACTGGCATACTAGTGATCCCTCACGGATTTGGCGATATGGTGCAGCAAAATCTAGCACTTGGCAACACTCTTGCTGTACCCCGCGTGCAGTCAAGCGCGCTTAATGCGGCGAACACACCGTTGGGAACTGTCGCATCGGTAGGCCAGCAAACGATGGGCACGCAGCCCCCCCAGAGCCCCTCCTCGCTAGCAAACCAATCGACTGCCTATCTCGTCCTTAAAGTTGATCAGTCCCAAAGATCGGCTCCTCTCGTCACAGGAGTATTAAATAGTATCATAAGTAGCTTTAATGCTCAGCTTGCCGGTGCCGGGCAAGTGGTAGGGTTAAAGAGTCAAGAGGTGATCTCTACGCGATTTAGATATATAGATTTTTTTGTTCCTGGAGTAATAGGGTTGACCGTCTTGGCATCGGGTGTCTTCAACACAGTTGCAATTAATACGCGGTACCGAACGACTGGTATCTTACGAAAGCTCGCAACTACGCCGCTTACGAAGACGGAATGGATCGCCTCGAAAATTTTGTCTCAAGCAGTACGTGCGTTTATTTCGACCGCACTTATCCTTATCGTGGCGATACTAGCCTTTAACGTTAAAGTACTCCCTGATGTATACAGCATCATATTGATATTCGTCGGTACAATGGCGTTTACCGGAATAGGGATGATCATTTCACGGTTCGTCCGCGACGAAGATGCCGCCAATGCTGCGGCAAACGCCGTCACGTTCCCCATGTTCTTCCTTGCAGGTACCTTTGTCCCAATAGAGAGCATGCCCGCGTTCTTACAACCAATTGCAAGGGCACTTCCTCTCACGTACTTAAATAATGGCTTGCGGGACGCTATGATTCTTGGTGACGCATCTAGCGCACTCTACAATACATTCATAGTGCTCGTGATAGGAATTGCGTTCTTTGCTATCGGATCGCTTGTTACGGACTGGAGAGAAGAGTGACGGCTTTATTGTTAAGCAGGTTACACACGCTATAATATAATGGTGTGGCTTTAGCAGTGTGTTTGCATGCTAAGCGATTGTGAGTTGGCCTTGAGTGAAATACGTGGCAGATTGTCTAACAAAGTATTTAGGGTTCAATACATCGACGGAAATAGAAAAGACGAGCTGAAATCAATTGTCTTAACACCGCTTATCAACGCGCGCGAGGTTACTACAAATACGATGGTATTGACGATTGATGACCGCTCTTTGAAACCATCATAAATTGCCCAGTAGCCATAATTCATGGTCAGTAGTTTAAGTAATTAATCTGTTCAGACGGGCGACTTACAACAATTAATATAGCCAGTCTTACGTAACTTTCATTTGCTGCCGCAGAGGCTACGACGTCTAGAATGCGATATTTGAAGGGGAGACTCAGTTTGATCGAGAGACTAAATATTTAGTATGTTCCGATGAGACGACGTGCAACTGTAACGAGAAATTGTTATGAGTCCTTTTACTTTTCTGCGTCGGATCAATCCGCTCTTGAGTTATCTACAAACGCCCTTTTTAAGGATTTAAAGTTATGTATAACCCGACTGCGGGGGTACGGTGTTATTAAAGCGGTAATAGCGAATGTCATAAATAAAATTATGAACAAGTCAGTTAATACAATTAAATTTGAAGTGTATTGAGGAAACCACAAGCGCCCCAAACAAGGGATGATGGACGCCCCTATAAACGGCAGACCTACGTCAACGAGATACCATTTCCTTTGTTCTCCTCTAAGCAAACGGCGATGCATTAATTGTACTGTAATGAAAAAATAGCCGCTATTGAGCAAGACCCATATTATCGCGGCCCCAACCATACCATAGCGTTCAGTTAACAAAATTATACCTGGTACGAGGATTATTACCGACGCTAAGTTTTGATAAAATGCTAACTTTGTCCAGCCGTTTGCCAGTTGCAGAGCGTATGGCATGTTCGTAAGAGCATTAAGTGCGGCTCCAACTACTAATACACTTGCTATGAGGTGGGTCTCACTTGCAATTAAGGGATTTCCGGTCCACATCTGCAGTATTTCAGGTGCAAAGAGCGCGATAATTACTGCTAGCGGTAATATAATTACTGATACAGATTGACAACTCTCGTGATACAGATTTTTCAAGCCTGTTTTATCGCCTTCCATTACCAATTGTGATAATCGCGGAAATATTGCTGTAAAAAATGGAGTTACAGCCAGCAACACTACAGAAGCAATTCCAGATGCTAAAATGTAGTAGCCGAATAACTCCAATGTTAACATCTTGCTCAGAATTACTTTATCCATTTGCATAACCACCCCTCCCAAGATGCTAATCCCAGTGACCCCAACAGTAAAAAGCCAAATTTCATTGAAGTAACTGTTTTGTAGTCTAGGCGGAGAACCAGTCCTAGGCAAATTCCGCCACAATATAAGAGCAGCAAGAAAGGTTTGAGCTATACTTATTATTATTTGCCATGCAAAAAACGCTTGTACCGTAGGCAAAACTATCCAAAGGATTACAACAGCCCCAATGCCGCGAAATGTAGCGGATACTACATCTACGCCATTATATAGCACTTGTTTCTGCAGGCCAATTAACCCCCCGTAATACAATGATAGAGGGAGATCAAACGCAATTACGACACCCATCATCATGACAGCTTGCTGTACAGAAGCAGCAGGCAAATGCTGGGTCATTATCCAATTGTTGGAAATTATGGGTGAGAGAAAAATTACTATACATGCTATAGCACCTGCTAGAACCCAATAGACCGCTTCTAATGTCCGAACTAGGTCACGTTTTTTTTGATCCGTCCCTGGTTGGGTAGATAATCTCGCCAACTCTCTGTTCACACTTATGCTTAATCCAGTAACTAAGACTAAAAATAAAGTTTGTAAGGTAACGAAAAAGCCAATTAGTCCGAACGCTTCTATGCCTAAAAACTTGATATAAATAGGAATAAACAATAGTGTCATTAGGGCTGTCCAGCCCCTGCCAATAAAATTCGCGATAATATCCCGCTCGATAATATTCCGCTTAATTAGTGACACAAAAACCTCATTTTATTAGCTATCTTTCCCTACATAACGCTAGCATTATTTCCTTTGATATGATTCATAGGCCTTGAGTACGTATATAAAATGCACTTAATTAGTTTAACTCAGAAAAACAGCGTGACAACGATCGCCAATGCCAACTTAACCTCCTCTCTTATGCTATATAATGAAGCAGATACAAGATGCTACGATAATGCTGTTGCTTTCCACTCTTCGTGGTCAGCGTCTGCAAAACTGCTTGACTGTCACTTCGAGAAATTTCAGGTAAAAATACCTAAAAAGTAATCACAATGCCGAGTTGTTGATTTTTTCTGGAAAGCCCAGATAATCGAGCATCCGATTACGTACCGCAATTTGCGTTGCTGTTTGTTCTCCATCCTCCTCCAGACCATCGTCCATATAATGTAATGCGAACGTCGTCCTGCCGCTCACGCTGACGCCACTTAGCAACGACGCACCACGTGGCGCGAAGAACATCCGTTCGAGTTCGAGGCTGCCATAAGTCTCGGGAAATTTCAACCTGCCGAGGTTCGATGTCCATGTTCCGGGAAGTGCCGACATAATCAATTTAAACAATAGGAATGCCATATTGTACTTATCCTGGGCAAATGCAGACAGTTTATTATAGCGGCTAAACCCCTCAGGCACGTCTTTCGCATGTGAAACAAAGCTACCCGCATCTGCAATAAGCGTTGGATCGAACCTATCAAATTCTAGCACGAGTCCAAAAACATCTCTTGCATCCAGCTTTTTCTGCGCCCTCCGGTGGAATTTCCGAGCGTTCTCCCAGAAGGACTTCTTAGAGTCGTAATCGAATTTGAATTGGAAACTGGCGATGAAAAGGCAAAATGCGTCGCCCACAGGCTTATCAAGGCGATCTCTGAGATCATATGGCATTGCGATGTATTTTTTGCGTCTCTTGAATTCACGACAGATGTCATGGAGTGCCGCAATGTATGCTGTTATAACCACTGAGCCAACTGTTATCCCGCGATCCCTGCAGTTTTCGATAAGGCGTTCGGTCTCGTCCTTTTCCAGCTGGATCAACACAATCTTATGCACATATCGATCCCAAAACGCCTTATGGATATTAAGGAAGTCTTCCTGATCGAAGAGCCAGCGACTTTTACTCCACCGTTTATTGCAGAGGGTGATGAACGGCTTCAACATATTTTGCAAAACGACCTTCTTAGGCGATTTTGGGAAACAACCGATATATAGAGGTGGAACAATCGTCATCGCCTCCAGCAGCGGATCTGCGATGTGCGTGAGAATGTCACGAATTAAAAAGGCAAGCGCCCTCCCATCACAGATCTCGTGCTTGGCATAGACTATAAGATCAGACACCTCTGGTGAATAGACAAGCACAAAACGGATTAAGGGACCAATCAACGGATCAAATGGGATAGTATGCTCATATTGCACTTCACCGAACCATTGAGAATCTGATTTCCTAGTTACGACACGAAGCATGGGTTCTGGAACACGTTCGGTTGAAAACCAAGCACTTCCACAGTCATCGAAAACAACCTTGGCACCGACGAGTGGATGTATTAAACGAACCTTGTCCAGCACCTTTCTCAACTCGTTCTCAGGGATATCCCCTCTAATTCGAGCACACAGTGAGAGATTGTCACATGGACTTAGAAGGTACTGCCGCTCAACGTTCGAGAGCCTCCGCACGTATGTTAAGTGCGAGTGTTGTAATTGGTTCTCCAACTGATGTATTTCGTGTCCCCCTGTCTTCTTAGCAAAAATTGAGTTTGATGCTGCACAGTAACTTCTTACCTTTTCCCCTAAAAAACTGAATTATCTCAAGCTCCGTCTTCACCCGGCAACGGCTGGGCATTAGAATCGTCTCAGACCCGCGCTGTTGTCATTTTTTTACACTATTATTAAGACTTTAACTCTTATTAAGCAGTCTTCAACATTATAATTTGTAATTTAAGTGGTTTATTTGTAAGTTTGTAATATCGTCTTCAATTGGTAGGCCATTTTTATAAATATAAGGAAGGATGGGCAACACTAATTTGCGCAACACTGATATCATTACTGCATCCTTTGATAATTGATAATTTTTCAATTTATCCTTTTTAACAAAGAAAAAAATATTTTGCTCGTGCAATACTTATCGATTTTATCATTTTCCATATTTGCTTCTCAAGCAGCTATCTGAGTGATTGAGACTATAAACTTTTTGTCCGAGAATAGCTTCTAACGTTGATTAGGTCATACTGAATTGCAATGATGTGCTTTAGGTTGCATCGATGTACTTCGGGTTGTTTTGTTGACCGCCGAGGTATAGGATGCTTGAACGAGTTTCTTATAGGACGGCGGTGATGCCACAGGACAAAGATGCTGTTACTCGCCCACCTCGATGGTGCATGCATGTAATGGCGGGCGTGATACGCATGGGTAGGCCTCGCCCCGGTTCGGGGTGCATCAGGAGCAGATAACGTTTGGGGGCAGCCAAATGCGTTCGAGCGGTAGTTTAGCATGTTCAAACAATGATAAAGCAGTTCTATCGGAGACGACCGAATGGTTTAGAGTGAAAAAAAGCGCTGTCGTGTTGTGAGGCGTTGTTGTGTTATAAAACATTAGAATGGCTTAAATTGACGTCTTCTTATTTATTATATACCATAATCATAGTTCGATTACGTCTTTGTATATATCAAGTATCTGTTTAGCTAAAACTTTCCAATCATAATTGCTTTCAACTAATCTTCTACCACGTTTGCCCATTGATTTCGCTTCGTCTATGTTTGCGAAGATTCGTAATATTGCATCTGCTAATTTTTCCGGATTTTTTGGTTCGACAAGTAATCCAGCACCGTCAATCACGTCTCTTACGCCCGGTATATCTGAGGCTATTACAGGGGTCTCACATGCCATAGCTTCAAGCAAGACTATCCCGAAAGCTTCTAATCTCGTAAATGAGGGGAGTGTAAAAACAGTAGATGTCCTGTATAGTTTAATCAAATCTTGCCACGAAACATGCCCAAAAAATTTTATGTTTGCTTCATAGCCTTTTGAGAGTGTTAAGAGTGTTTTCTCATACGCTCCTCGCCCGGCTATCAAAAAGTTTGCCTTTGGATATTCCTTAATAACTATTTTAGCCGCTTCTATGAAATAACTAACACCCTTATCTGGAGTGAGTCTCCCTACAAATAACGCCGTATTCTCTTCTCTTTCAGCATTAACCTCTTTAAGAGCTTTATCGAATTTTTGTAGTTTGATGCCATTTGGAACAACTTCAAAATTCAGGTTCTTTAAGATTTCAGACGTAATTGCATAACTGTTTGTTGTTGCTATTATTCTTGTTACATTATTCAAAATAAAGTTGAGGTATAGTTTCTTGTTAGTAGATTCAATAAGTTTTTTAACAATCTTAAAAATTTTTGGCGTAAATAATGTCTCAGGCATAATCAAATCATTATGATACGTTAAAATATGTGGGATTCCTTTAAGCGCAGTTAGTAAAGCATGTGACATAAACGGTGGCGGGTAATGTGAATTGATCACATCAGCATCTAGTTTGTTGAGTTTGTTTTTTAAAAAGTAAGTGTAGGGCACAATATCTTTGTACGGAAGATCTAATATTGGAAATCGATATATCGTGTAGCCATCTAAAAGTTCTAATCGTTTCGATTTTGGTACATCTGCGCAGAGTACTGTGACGTCGTGCCCCATTTCTACAAGGCTCTGAGAAAGCTCCTTAACATATGTTTCAGTACCACCTATATGCGGATAAAAGTACGATGAGGCCTGAATGATTCTCAACTTTGAATCCCCTTTGAAGACTAGTACGTAAGAGATGGGGGGGTTTTTTACTTTATTGTTTTTTTGCTTTGAGCAAGTTACCGCTTAAAGTAAATTCACATTAAAACATTTTTGTTTTATAGAAAAGCTCGAAGACAAAGATTTGATCAAGATTATTGCGCAGTCGAGGATGCCAAGTTAATAGGACAGGGGTGTGAGCGCTTCTCTATATCAAGGTGAAAAACACGTTCACAAGGTTAACGGAATAACTTTCGAATGAATACTATTTTACTTAAAGCACTTCTGTCCGTCAAAATAGTTTTGAAGTATTATGATAAGATGCTACATCTATTCAAACCACCTGAAAAAAACTGAATTCAGTATCTAGTTTGAAAAACAAAAATCAACCGCTAGTTACAAGTGAAAGGAACAAATGAAGTTACGAAAATCTTACTGTAATGCCATACTCACATGATAAATTTAGGTAAATCTGGTTCTAGTAAAAGCAACAAACAAAGTCCAAAGTGATTGCTCAGCTCCCAATTTATTTAGTCGATAAGAGAGTACTAGGTGGTTCTACATGTGGTCATTTCGCAACTCTTCCGTTCGACTTCTAACCAAAAAAGAGACTAAAAAAGATATTTAAGAATTAGAAACAAATTACGGCATACACTAAATTCAATCTCAAGAACAGTGAAAATAATGGAAGTAAATGTCTCGCAGTTTGCCCTTCCTTTACAGTACCTACTAAAAAAGGAGAAATTATGCACACCCCACTAGTTGCAATCATAATCCTCAACTGGAATGGCAAAGAAGACACAATAAAATGTCTAGAATCCATGCACGCAGTGACTTATGCCAACTATGACATTATGATTGTAGACAACGGCTCCACAGATGGATCAGTGGTGTGCTTAAGGGAGCGGTATCCAGAGATAGATATCATTGAAAATACACAGAATCTCGGGTTTGCTGGAGGAAATAATGTAGGGATAACAAAGGCGATGGATCGGAGTGCAGATTATGTCTTACTTCTGAATAACGATGTTGTTGTAGATTTGGAGTTTCTACAAGAATTAGTAGACGTAGCAGAAAGTGATCAAGAGGTAGGATTTGTAGGACCAAAAATTTATTATGAGAGCTATAAAGGAAAAAGGGACGTCATAGAATTCGCTGGCGCTAGACTGAATATAAGACGGGGCGATAGCCGCCACATAGGCCAGAATGAAGCTGATGTAGGACAGCATGATAAAATCAGGGAAGTAGATTATATTACTGGCGCCTGTTTGTTAGTAAAAAAAGAAGTCATTAGGAAAATTGGATTAATCGATCCGGTTTATTTTATGTACTGGGAAGATGCTGATTGGCAAATAAGGGGGAAAAAAATGGGATATAAATCAGTATACGTCCCAGCATCGAAGGTTTGGCATAAAATCTCTGCAGCTTCCGGGGGCGAGACTAAAGCTTACTTTCTGACGAGAAACAGATTCCTATTTATGAAAAAGAACTTTTCAAGGAGTGCTTACCTCTCATTTCTAATTTACTTTTTTATGCTTCATTTTGGGCTTGAAAGCGGACTGCATATACTAGTTCATAATAGCCCGAAAACATTTTCAGCCTTTTGTAAAGGCGTGATTGATGGACTTAAAATTACTTAACTGTAAAGTATAGTTGTGCACCACCACGTCATCATTAACCGTATTTCGATCGATAAGTAAATCTTCTGAGTTTATACATATTGTCTTGCTATTAACTAGCTTTTCCTATTGCCATATCACCTCGGCAAATTTACAGTTCCAAAGAATATATTTGAACTCTCCGGAAGTTGGCTAACATGAGCTATAGGTGAATCTGCAGGAGTTCATTATATCTTTTATATACTCTGCTATTAGTCCGGTATGACCTCCAAAAAACTCCTTCGCCCATCTATAAAAAGTTAGATGTAAACTGGCCAGTAAAAACATCTGTGACAATCCCCATATATAACACTGTTTCTTTGTGAAATATGCCACCACTCAACGGGGAAGTCTCTTTCTCGTTAAATCTTGAATTATCAATTGGCTATTCAATCAATTGATGCATATTTGTGTTCAACAACTTTCATACAAATCTGCTCCTTTTACACTTTAAAAGTTCTTACACCAATTAAGTAATCTCTTTACTGTTTCACCGATATCATGAGCGGAACTCCAGCCGAGTAATGTTCTAGCTTTCGTCTAACTTCAATAGACTGCCTTCAGTAGATGTTTTAAATAAAGAACTTTAATTCTAGGTTGATAAAATTTTAAAAATAGAAGATTTACAATGAACAACTATGTATCTTTTACAAAGGTCTTTACTCTTTTTAAAACTCGATCTGAAGGAGTAGATAATTCAGAATTAGCCTTAAAGCGACGTCTATGAAACTATGACAACTGTAATCCTTGGTGGTGGTCTGACAGGCTTAACGTTGGGCCAACTATTGCTTGATAAAGGGATAGACGTTGAAATTTTAGAGAAGGAGACAGAATGCGGCGGGCTAATGAGAAGTTTGCAGGAAGATGGTTTCACCTTCGATTACGGCGGCTCGCACATAATTTTCTCGAAGGATAAAAGCGTTCTTGATTTCATGCTCAGACTGCTAGGAGAGAACAAGGTAAAGAAAAGAAGAAACACAAAAATCCTTTACAAAGGTCGTCTTGTGAAATATCCTTTTGAAAACGGCCTTTCAGATTTACCGAAGGAAGACAACTTTGAGAGCGTGATCTCTTTCATACGAAATCTTATTCAAAAAGAAAAAGGCGAAATGGAAAAGCCTAGCAATCTCAAAGAGTGGTGTTATTACACCTTTGGTAAAGGCATCGCTGAAAAACACTTAATTCCGTACAATGAAAAAATTTGGAAATACCCGTTGGAAAATATTAGTTTGGAGTGGGTCGAAAGAATCCCGAACCCACCAGTAGAAGATGTTATAAAATCATCGTTGGGGATAGAAACAGAAGGATACTCGCATCAACTATACTTCTATTATCCCAGAGATGGGGGGATCCAAGCATTGATACGATCGTTAGAGGAAAAGATAGAGGATCGCATCATAAAAAATTTTAAAGTGAAAAAAGTCGACAAAAAAGCTGGAAAGTGGCACATTTCTGACGGGGAGGACGCAAGAGTCTACGACAGCATAATATCCACAATTCCGGTCGTGGAACTAGTGAAGGCAACAGATGCATCACGTGAAGTGAAAAAGGCGGCAAGACACCTCAACTTTAACTCCCTTATAACGATATTGATTGGCTTAGACGTGTCAAGCATTAACGATTACTCTTGGCTATACGTTCCATCTAAAGCCATTTTAACACACAGGATTAGTTTTCCTTCTAATTTTAGCCCTCGTGTTGTACCGGAAGGTAAATCATCAGTATTGGGAGAGATAACTTGTAAGGTTGGTGATGCAGTATGGAAACTTAGTGATGAGGAGATTGTAAGGCGAGTGATAACTGATATGGAAAAACTGAAAATCATTGACAAAACAAAAGTCTGCTTTACAAAAGTGAAAAGGCTGGAATATGCTTACGTTATAAATGATCTAAACTATCACGAGAATAAAAAGATAGTAGAGAATTATTTCAAAAATGAAGGAATTGATTTGGTAGGGAGATTTTCAGAGTTTAAATATCTGAATATGGATATGTGTGTGCGGAGCGCTATGGATTATGCAGTCAAGAAATAAATCGCCTGAAAATGCCTGAATAACGAAGAGAGACCATTTAACGGCGTGAAGGAGATTTTAGTATAACTTACGATTCCATTTTAAAATTATCTGCGCGAGGTCATGTCGTCCTAGTTAGTCAAACAGTTGGAATGATCCCATTATTGTAAAGGTTTTTAGAGCCCATTCCTATTAAATACGGATAAAAAAGCAGGGATCTATTAGTATACAAAAATACGTTAACTATTTATCAGCATTGCCGATATGTTATGCCATGCGCGTTTACGCGGTTATTCCAGTAGCACCATTCGAACCAGAGTCAGTGATTACAAAATCAATTGAGTGTTTTAAAGAATTAGAGTGCGATACCTTCACATTCGAGGTACACTACGTTATAGACAGTTTTCCAGGAGATAAGCGGGATT
>Ga0187784_10003264_pt1 | contig 13086 bp, 14 predicted proteins | sample 1015_SJ02_MP15_2_FD_132964 | JGI IMG/M metagenome (GOLD analysis project Ga0187784, IMG submission 132964) | Tropical peat soil microbial communities from peatlands in Department of Meta, Colombia - 1015_SJ02_MP15_20_MG | ecosystem: Environmental > Terrestrial > Soil > Wetlands > Peat | place... | reverse complement strand
GCATGCACTGGAAAATTCCCGACGCCACTGACCGCCGCCTCCGTATGCGTGCTTGGGAAGATCAACACTCTGCTATGGTACCCGCTATCCAACCTGACCTGGGGCGGAACAAAAACCATCGTCGACATCTACGGCTTCGCAGCCAACATCCCCCAATGCTCCGGCCTCTGCTCCGGAACTATTGCGCAAGACTCGAAAGTTACTGAAGCAGACCAAATACTGATACCTGAGAAAGATGGATACAATGGCACTGCCGTCTCCGGCAGTTTCACTGAGGTCTTTGGCGGCTACTACTGCCACAGTGATTTCAGTAGCAACATCGATGGTGCCGCAGAAGCCATGGTGCATACAATAGCTGCGTATCCGCCGTCAACCATATCCGGAACTCAGCCAGCCACAAGTTCACAGCCGGTCACGCCCGCAAGTTTCAGTTCCTATGCAATCTACCTTTCAACACACCCTGACGATTGGATTCTCATCGAAGCACCGAACGTAATTCACGACGCGACTAACCCAACCACGCTGACAATCGTCATTACCATCACGGCTGGGGATAAGGGGTATAATGATGGATGGTGGCAGGACCGAGAAGCGGCAGCCACTACAGCTCTGCAATCCTTAACTGCGAACACTCTGACAAGCGAAACAATCACAGTGAACGGTCATCAAATCGCTGCGAAAGTTTCCCCGTCACTAATTGGCGTATTTGTGAGGGTCCTGACGGTGCCGGACTCAACACTACCCTCTGTGGACTACCGACAGCGACGATGATTTACGGCACTCCAAACTACGGCTGTGAGAACCTAGAGCAACTTCATGCCAGCAATAAACCTGTAACCACTGTTGATGGTGCTACAACCTACACGAGTTGGACGGACTTGGTGACGACGGTGCACCAGATCCTGAACTATTATCATGTTCCAGCGAACCGTTTGACCACCATTAACGCTCAAGACTGGAATCAAACAACTAACCCAGGGGATCATCCAGACCACTACCAAGACGGATACATTGCCCAAGCCTTAGAGAGTTACGGTTACGGAATGTTTCGCTTCTACGAAGGATACGGGGTCAAGAGCCTGCCGTCTAATCTAACAGGGGCTGAGGTGAATGCCAAGACTAAACTTTGGGGCACCTACAACGATCAAGTTGCTGCCCTGTACGGCTACAACTTGGACTGTAAAGCTTACGGGGCAAATACTAGTAATCCAACCGCCTGCTCTGGATTTTCGTACTTCCTCACGGAACAATACTATAGAACCGGATCATGATAGAATCAGGCAAAATGAAAGGCACGCAAGTAACCTCAATTCAGATGTGCCCTACTCGCAGGGGCGCGCATTGTTACGGAGGGCTTCTTTCCGAGGGTAACTGTATAGAAATCGTCTATCACCAATCTTCTCTTCCGTTCCAGATTTTCTGGGTTCATTCCTAGCCTCTCAAGTTGCGCGCGGATGATGTCAGGTGGCTGCACAGAGACATTGTACTCCGCTCTGCCCCCGTTATTGATCCAGCCCTGTGCAGACACGACGGTTTGTTCGGATTTGGTTACCCAAACCAAGCAGTCATTCGTTCCTCAAGAAATCGGCGTTTCTCAAGGAACCCTTCTTCGCTAGGCGGGGTCAACTCCCATGTCGGATTCGGTTCGGCGTAGAAATTCGCTCGGACGGGGGCAGCTCTTTCACCGCCGACTTCCATGAAGCAGACACCCTTCCCGTCGAATCTATCATTCATCTCATCGCCCAAGATTTCACGGATCAGATTTCCTGCAACGACCTTGCCCTGTTGCTCGGCAAGGATTCCGGCACGTGGCAGTAGGTATCCTTTCGGAGTCTTGGTGCCGGCGCAGTCACCTATTGCGTACACGCCTTTGTACTGGGTCGCCAGAGTTCTTCGATCAACGGGAATCCACCCTGACTGATCATTTAACTCAGCCTCCCTGATGACCGATGGGACGACATGCACCGGCACAGCGAAGACGAGATCGTGCGAAAATTCCTCGCGCTCCGTGAAGACGCTCTTGGGCCGAATCTCTTTCACCTCTTCGGATGGATGATATTCAATCCCCTTCTCCTCCAAGAGGTCCGTTACCATCTTCCCCGCCTCAGGCCCAAGGATTGTTAGAGGATGAGGTTCGGGCGTGATGACCTGTAGTTTCACCTTATCTCGCACTCCCCTCTTTCTAAGGAAAGCGTCCATGATCATGGTCGCCTCGTAAGGGGCGGGAGGACACTTGAACGGCAGGCCACAGATCAGGATCGTTATGATTCCTGCCGTTGTTGAACGGAGTATGTCTCTAATCTGTGCACAGCCGCTTTCAAGATACAAGTTCTTGGCATGCTTCGCGAACCCTACGGTTGCCGCTGGAGAGTAATCTGCTCCCAACGCTATTATCAGGTAGTCAAAGCCTAAGTTCCGTTTACCGACTTGAACCCGCTTTTCCTCCGGGTCGATAGATGTAATTTCGCCCTCGATGAAGTCAATTCCAGCCTTGCCCAGTAGCGTTCTGTTCCCCGGCCCTTCTCCAACGGCTCTTGTTCCGTCGAGTACCCACAGTTTGGTCAGGCCCATGAAGAAGAGGGGTTGCTGATCAACAACCGTTATTTTATGCTCTCGTCCGAGTCCTCTCCGGACCGTATGAGCCGCCGCTAGACCGCCGAAGCCTCCGCCCAGAATGAGAATGTGCTTTCCCAAGATTCTTCAGCAGTTACTGGAATTGACAAACATTTAGAGACATTGCTTAACTGAGTTATTATCTACGATCGCGTCCTGATCGAACGCGTTGAACCCGAAAACGCATCACTTTTCTATAGTGACTTCAGAATTGTCCGCCACTTTGACCGAGTGCCAGTGCGAATCAAATCCCACATTTCGCATTGACCTGATCCGGATCATGCTCCTCGCTTGCTCCCCGGTTTCATCCAGCCTAAAATCGATCACTCCGTCAAAACCAGCTTCGAGGGTCTTGTAGGTCCATTCGCTGTGAACACCCTTCATAAGGCCCCCGATCGCCGAAGATTTCCATAGGGACGAGATCGGAAGCATCCTTGTACGTACAAATTCTACCCAGCTTTTTTCTTCGTTGAATCTGTCCAGACATGAGAAATCATCCAAGACCCTCAACCAGTCAGGCGAAGGGGTGGGTGGAATCGAGTCAACATCCGATCCCGTGGCCATCAGATACTTTGCAAACAATAGACTCAGATCAGCCGCCTTCAAGGAGTAGAATGCATACTTTTCCTTTGATTTTCGACCGAGCGTAGCTGTGTACCAGTCGAAGACCCTTAGTTTATCGTTTGATTCCAGCTGCCCGACATCCAACCCGAGTAGTGCCAGCTGGGATCGGATGTTCTCAGGTGGCTGTGCTGTAACGTTGTAAGTTACAACTCCCCCGGCTTTCGCCCACTCCGCAGCCATGCTAAGAGAAGCTTGGTACCATGCTGAAGTTGAATCGTACTCAACCAGGAGCGATGATCCAGGTGGGAGAGGTGTCTTAAGCAAATCCTCGATGAGTGAAATGCGCATTAAGCCAAGGCCTCAATACCTAGTCCTTATGTTAGGCGCGAAATTGAGGTTTATGCCAAACCATAAATGTCTCCGTATCAAATAAAACGCCACTAAGGTGAGTGAGAATGCCACTCTATATGGACATACATTACAAAATTCACGGCTTGACCGCTGAAGCGATCATGGCTGCCCACGCCAAAGATCTTCAAGTTCAAGGCAAGTACGGCGTGAAATATCTAAAGTACTGGTTTGATGAGGCGAGCGGCAAGGCGTTCTGTATGGTTGAAGCCCCAAACAAAGAAGCAGCCGCGGCGGTCCACCGAGAAGCTCATGGTTTACTTGCTGACGAGATTGTTGAAGTGAAAGAGGGCTCTTAGCCCTTCAGACGGAATCGAGTCAGCACATGGACCAACAGACAGTCTCGGCTCTCAAGGAGCAGATCCGAGGGGACGTTATAACTCCCGATGACGAGAGGTACAAGGACGCCCGCAAAGTCTACAACGCAATGATCGACAAGCGGCCAGCAGTCATCATACGATGTGCTGATGTCGCAGATGTTATTACGGCTGTAAAGGCCGCAGGTAAGGAGAACTTACCCGTTGCGATTCGTGGCGGTAGCCACAGCGTGCCTGGTTTTGGGACGGCCGACAACGCCGTCGTAGTCGACCTCGGTAGAATGAGGGGGGTCCGCGTTGATCCTTTGTCGAGGACAGTGTGGGCGGAGGGAGGTTGCACATGGGGGGATTTCAATCATGCGACCCACGCGTTCGGCCTAGCAACTACAGGCGGAATTATTTCCACTACGGGGATCGCTGGGCTGACTCTTGGTGGAGGCATCGGTTATCTCACTCGTGGCGTCGGGTTGTCCTTGGATAGTTTGATTTCTGCTGACGTTGTTCTAGCGGACGGTTCATTCGTAACGGCGAGTGAGAAGAGCCATCCAGACCTGTTTTGGGCATTACGTGGCGGTGGAGGAAACTTTGGCGTGGTAACAAATTTTCAATACAAATTGCAGCCTGTCAGCGACATTGTGGGTGGGCTAATGTTGTTTGAGGTTGAGGACGCGCCCAAGGTGATGAGAGCATACAATGAGTACATAACGAATGCACCTCGGGAACTGGGGGCATTCTTCGCGTGGCAGATCGCACCACCCCTCCCATTCATCCCAAAGAACCGCCACGGTGACACGTTCTGCGCAATGGTTGTCTGTTGGACCGGCGCATCGGGTAAAGCTGGGAAAGCTGTTGCCCCATTTCGTGAGTCAGCCCATGTTGTCGCCGAGTTCATTGGACCCATGCCCTACCCGGCGATGAACAGCCTGTTCGACGGCCTCGTTCCTCCCGGCCTTCAACACTACTGGAAGGCCGTGTATGCAAGAGATCTCACGGATGGAGCTATTGAAGCACACATGAAATTCGGCCCTAAGGTTCCCGTTGTCAACTCGACCGTTCACATCTATCCGATCAACGGCGCCGCCCACGACGTGCCGCGTGAAGCAACCGCGTTTGGCCACCGAGAAGCGAAGTTCGCCACAGTGATTGCCGGGATGTGGCCCGACCCCAAACAGAACGAGGCTAACATTCGCTGGGTCAAAGACTACTACGCGGCCTTGGTTCCCTACTCGGAACGAGGCGGATACATCAACTTCGCCGCAGCGGATGATTCCGATCGCGTAGGACCAAACTTCGGATGTAACTTCGAGCAGCTCCGCAAGCTAAAGGCAAAGTACGACCCGGCCAATCGTTTCAGAGTCAATCAGAACATTACACCGGCATCTTAACCCTCAGATTAATGGTATACGTAGTTCCGAAGTTACGTGGATGTGATTGAACCGAATGTATCATGAGGGCAGCAGAAGTCTTCAGGATCGGTTTGATACCAGGCGGATGGCTGATCGCATCAACGAAGTTCTAGTCACCGGTGGGCTGACCGATTACAGGGACTTGATTGAAAGCAGAGACATGTTCTTTCTAGCCACGGCAGATGAGAAGGGGCAACCGAACTGTTCGTACAAAGGGGGCGACCCCGGCTTTGTGCGGGTCATAGATGAGCACACACTCGCGTTTCCGAATTGCGATGGAAACGGCATGTACCTATCGATGGGAAATGTCCTCAAGAATCCACACGTGGGTTTGCTGTTCATAGATTTCGGACAAGGCAACCGACTCAGAGTGAATGGAGAAGCAAGCATCGATCAGCACGACCCACTCATGAGCCAATACCCTGAAGCTCAGTTCATCGTCCGAATACGCGCCAGTCACGTCTTTCCCAATTGTCCACGCTACATCCACCGGTACAAGTTGATTCAAAGATCTAAGTTCGTTCCCAGAAAATCATGTAAGACACCCATTCCAGAATGGAAACGTTTCGACTGGGCCAAAGACGTGCTTCCCGCCAACGATCCAGCAAGATCACAAGAAGAATCTGAACAATAGCGCTCGCCAGTTACGTTACAGTTACTAGTAAACCGGGACCAAAATCCCCTCCCGCGCACCATTGGAACCGTTTGAGGTTTGATTCTGATTTTCTGGGGCTGGTTGGTTTTTAGTTCGCCTGATAGATTGCGTGTTCGAGGCTCTCAACGGCACTATACTCTGCGGCCTATCCGTGAAGCAGCCAGCCCAGCGGATAGTATTTGTAGTTCGGCAAGGCTAGGAGGTGATATACGACACATTTCGCGATTCTCATGGCAACCGTTCTAGTCAACGGCGTTACGCTCTACTACGAATTGACCGGAAGCAAAGGTGATCCTTTGATATTGGTGCATGGTTCATGGGTCGACCATCATAACTGGGATATCATCCTGCCGAACCTAGCACATTCGTTCAGGGTGCTCACTTACGATCGTCGCGGACATGGTGTAAGTGGACGAAATGAAGGAGGTAGCATCCGAGAGAATGTGTCTGACTTAGCGCAGCTGATTGAACAACTCGGTCTGATCCCTGCTCATATGGTAGGTAACTCCTTCGGTGGATGCATCGTGTTGCGACTCGCCGCTGAACATCCTGAAGTCTTCCGAAGCCTTCAAGCCCATGAACCTCCTCTGATGGAACTTCTCGCTGATAACCCCGAAATGAAACCCATGTTAGACGAATTCAGAAAGCAGAGAGTCGGAGTTATCAATGCCTTGCAGGCAGGAGACGCAGCTGCTGCGGCTCGCCTTTTTGTTGAACATGTTGCGCTCGATCGAGATGGATGGGAGAGAATTCCTGGAAGCGTTAAGCGGACCCTTATCGACAATGCGTCAGCATGGCTGGATCAAACTCGTGATGCCGACGCCCTTAACATAGACCTCGAAAGCCTTCGGCGCTTCAAAGGCCCAGCCCTCCTCACGCGAGGCGACCAAAGCCCTCAATATTATGCCGAAATATTTTCAAAGCTCACGATGTCCATGGTATGTTCCAGAGAGAAAATCCTTGCCGGCGTAGGTCATTTACCGCACATCACTCATCCTATCGAATACGCTGAATCCATAATTTCTTTTGCAGGTTAGCTTTCATATTAACAAAGTTCACGCGGCTTGTTCGATGGGGTAACCGGGCAAGCAATGGCTCGCAAAACAACTGCTGGCGGGAGAGTTTTTCCCCAGCTGTTTGTTCCCGGTGGTGTAACTTCGTGGAGGGCGTGTGGCTCCGCGCCGCAGACAAGAACCGAAAAAATTACATGCAATTAGGCACCGCGTAGAACATCGCAACCACGATCTTCTGTCCAGCAACGGTTCGATAATAGATCGTTGAGGTCTGTACGGGTTATTGGTGAGGTGGAGCCAAAATCTCCTCGCATCTCTGAACGCTTACATTTTGTCAACGATATATGCCACAAATCATAAGGCTTGGCGGACTTCAGCAACGCTGAACTCCAGAGATGGGTGGACGAATGCAGTTAATTCAGTTCCGGTGGCTTGGTTGGAGGCGTTTCGCGTGCGATTTCTGCGTCATACAGTTTGGTTTTCTTCTCTTTGGATTGGCGATTGATGTCATCGTGAAAGCAAGCATCGGTTTAGATTCCTGGGACGTATTTCAGATGGCGTTGACCTATCACCTACCCATAACTTTGGGAGAATCTAACATCGGGGTAGCACTCCTCGTGGTTCTGTTTGATGTGATCCTTAGAGAGCCGTTAGGGTGGGGGACGCTAGCTAACGCCGTCTTCATTGGTGTGTGGGTCGACGTTCTCAGGCCCTACACCCCACCAATTCCGGGACTCATACCGCTCCAGATCATGTACATCTTGTTGGGGACTTTGATCATGGGGTTCGCCACGGCCATCTACATTGGAGTCGATGCCGGGGCCGGGCCGCGCGACACGTTAATGCTCGGCATATCGAGAGTTGGAAGAGTGAGTGTGCGTGTCGCGAGAACCTGCCTAGAAGTTACGGTTGTGGTTCTTGGATGGCTCTTGGGTGGGCCCGTATGGTTGGGTACCTTAATCGCTGCGTTGACCATTGGACCCGCAGTCCAGTTCGCATTCAAAATCCTGAGGGTTAGAGAAGCCCTCGCGCACACGGGGCAACCCGTTGCCGGGCCTGCCAATAGTGCAGCTCCATATCAGTCATCGTAGGGTGTTGATGGACCATGTACAAACGATGATTGAGGTATGGCCCAAATGGCAACGTCGATCGGCCAAGTCGAGGGAATGCGGTTGAGGATGCTGAATGTGGTGAAGGAAATCCTCCCGTCCATTAAGAGAACTAACGGGGTCAAGTTCATTGGGCTTATCGGTTCGATAACAAGAGATTCGCCTCAGCCAAAAGACATTGACCTTGTGGTCTGTGTAACTCCCTCCGCCGACATACCGGAGCTTGCAGCGACTTTCAGAAGAATCGCGGGCAGGATGTCGCAGATTGGAAAGGGAGCCGATATGTTCGTCTACGACTATGAAAGCGGAACTTACCTCGGCAGAGTGTGCCCCTACAAAGAATGCGTCCCCGGTACAAGAAGGTGCGATGCGGATCACTGCGGGAAGAGGCCCCATCTCAAAGATGACTTCTCCATTCTACGGCTGCCGGCATTCGTCCGCAAAGATGTGCCTGTGGAGCTTTACCCGACACTGAGATACAACCCGCCCGAAGCGCCACATGATGTCAGCGAGGTCCTCTTGGATGATCGCTCCGTAGAGAATGAGGGGTAGATCTTCAAGCGAGAACAGACCGTGGCGAAGTAGCTGAATATTGGATGAATCTCCACAAGCCTGATGAGGCGAGGAAAACCTTTCTTTAGGGTGGAAGAATTCTCTTTAAATTGGTCGTATGAACTTTCCAGTATAACTATGTCGCTTCTTAGATTAATCCGTGTTGAGAGGCGGGCATATGCCGCACTCATTTTCGTCGTCTTCTTGTTATCCGCAAGCGTCATAGTTCTCGGTACGGCCCGATCTGCGCATGCTCAAAGTCAGTTCATCAACTTGGTTTCATACAGAGTTACGGGTGCACCTAACTTCACGGCTCCGGGAACAGAGACATTTTGGAGCGCAATTCCTTGGACCGACGTGCCGCTAGCTGCCTCGGTAGCACCCGGTGGAGGGCACACGCCCGATCTGCTCGTCAAATCAGCGAACGACGGTTTCAACATCTACATGCTCTTCCGCTGGAATGATTCAGTAGGACCTTCCTACGATGCCGCCACCGAAATGTACGAATCAACTAACGGCACCCTGCTAACGCTTAATCCAGCAAACACGGCGAATGTCACACAGCTATTCTACAACTCAACCTACTATTACCCCGACAGGGTTGCGATGCTTTGGTTCGTAGGGAGTGCTGCAACCCGTCAACAGTCGCCTGCTATGATGCTGGGTTCAGACGGTGCCATTACCGGGGGCGCGGCGAACATTTGGCATTGGCAGTCCAATCCTACGGACAATGACCCCAATGACACGGGCTTTCCGGGCGGATACACTAACCCTATGGGCACGCCCATCTTCCCAGACAATAACGAGTCATTCGCTGAGGACGATTACACGAACACAACAGGCTTCTTCGTGGTAGGAGGAAGTTTTGGTGCTGGCTCACCAAACCTCGACCCCTACGCGGACCCATTTATCGTACATGCAGGCAACTACTTCTCCACGGCAGACAAGACTTGGACCGTCGAGATGGTTAGGAGCCTTACAACCTCCGACTCTTCGTACAGGGTACAGCTGGCAACAGGTTCCACCTACTATGCCGCGTTCGCCGTATGGAACGGCAAATTGGGCGAATCGTCACACCTCAAATCGGCTTCCCAATGGTACACCCTAACAATCAGCGACCAAACACCCGCCGCGCCACAAGTAGCCCCTGCAACCGAAGCTGGAATCTCACCCATCCTCGCCGCAGCCGCTGGACTCGGACTGCTCATAGTCGGGATGGTGATCGGAATAGCGGTACGGCAGAAGCCCGAGAAAAAAGAAGAGTAGTCTTTCTTGGCTAAGACAGTTAAGACTGAGAAGCCTACCTCCCGTAGAAACTTTCTGAAGTTTGCAATGTCACTCTCTAGCCTCCTCGCCGTCGGCGGAATTGCCGCGGTTCTGAAATCGATTACGAACCCTGCGCCACCTAGCGCTGGGAAGGAAATGCAATTCCCTCGGGTAAAGGTTAGTCAGCTGAGTGACCTGCAGGTTGGCCAACCGATCGTCTTCAATTATCCTCTCGACGATGAACCGAACATTCTCGTTAAGCTTGGCGTGAAGGCGGTCGGGGGCATAGGTCCCGACGGAGATATCGTTGCGTTCAGCAGTATCTGTCAACATCTCGGCTGCATCTACGGATTCCAAACGACTGGGAGCTCGCCCGCCTGCAATCTCTCTTACAGGACTGATAGGCCGGTGGGTTACTGCTGCTGCCACGGGTCAGTATATGATTTCACGAACGCGGCCGCCGTGATCTCCGGTCCCTCTCCAAGACCACAGCCCCAGGTGAAGCTTGAGATTGATGCGTCAGGCGATATCTACGCCGTCGGAATGGGGCCTCCCGCGATCTTCGGCCATCAGACCGGATCGAATGACGTATCAGCTGATTTACAAGGTGGAAACCCGGTGGCCGCTTCAGAGTGACAGAAGAGAAGCTTACGCGTTCGGCGCGGCTGTCAAGCTGGTTTGACAGTCGTCTGGGCTTAACCTACTCGCTCCTGCGTCCCGCACCGAGGTACTCGATGAACCCGTTCTATTGGCTGGGTGCGTTGACCGTCGTTGCTTTCCTAATACAAGGTGTGAGCGGTGTGATAATGATGCTATACTACGTCCCGAGCCCCAGCTCCGCTTTCGCTTCCACTCAATATATCTTTCAAACTGTCTACTTCGGAAGGTTCCTGGAAACAGTTCACCTCTACACGGCATATGCGATGATTATGCTTGCTTTCATGCACATGATGCGCGGATACTTCGTTTCCGTGCAGAAGAAACCGCGGGAGATGATGTGGGTTGTCGGCATGGTTATGGGGTTCGTGACACTTGGTTTCGGTTTCACGGGGTATCTGTTGCCTTGGACTGTTGTGTCCAAGTCCGCAACCGATGTTGGCATAGGAATGATCAGTGCGCTGCCGTCAGTGCTTTCATCCGCCATTCTGTTTCTGATTGTGGGAGCGGGAGGTGACGCTACGGAGCTGTTGCGGTTCTATGATTTGCATGTGGTCGTGCTTCCCGCCGTTCTATTGGTCTTGCTTACGTTGAAGATGTACATGCTTGAAGTGCATGGAATCGCCGAACCCTCTACAGGTCAACCATCAGATGCTAGCGCAGCTCGAGGCCTGCCGATCTTTCCAGATGTTACATTCTACCTGCTCGGCCTCGCGGCTATGTTCGGGAGTGCGATGCTACTAGTCTCCGCTGTCTTCCCGCTAAGTTTGCCGCCCGAATATACACCGCAGCTTGCGGCTCAATTTACGCCGCAGCCTGACTGGTACTTCCTGTGGATTTACCAAATACTGAAAATCTCAGTATTTGAAGGAGCAGGCCTACCAGTCGCGCTCAGTCTGGTAACACTAATCTTCATAGTGTTGTTGATACTTCCCTTCGTGGACAGAGGTCAGACGAGGAAGATACATGACAGGCCAACCTACGTAACACTCGGGTTGATCTTCGTAGCTGAACTCATCGTTTTGGCATACTGGGGTCTAGAGTCCCCTGGCCAGATCATTGGAACGGAAGAGGCTGTCTTGGTGCTTGGAGGAACCGCAATTCTAGTTGGTGTTGCTTCTTGGGCCGCCTACCATTTCCTACCCGGACACGGCGGAAATCACGCAGTCCCGAAAGCAAAGGGGGTGCTAAGGACCGCGGTGGGTTTTGTATCCCTCCTCGCTGGAGGAGCCACTGGGATAGGTTGGTTGCTCAACAGTCTGGTGCGTCTCGTTGTGATTGGTCCGAGTTTTTCTAACGTTTTCGAGCTGATCCTTTCGTGCGTGCTGCTGATGGCGGTAGTGCCGTTGACCGTCCTATTTCTCTATAGCTTGGAGTCGCGAAACGGTTCGCTCAAACGAAGACTTCGCATATTGGAAATTGGGAGTGGTAACAAATGAAACCTACCAACCAGATCGTGGCGTTACTTCTCGTGGTTCAGGCAGTAGCAGCCATTTACATGTGGGGGATCACGTCATTTTGGACTTTGAGCGCAGGCGGGTTCGCGATCTTTCTCGCAATAGACCTACTCTCCTTCGCCCTAATCGCTTATGTGTATACTCATGAGAAATGGGGAGAAGGGGTCAATCGTGCCTGGATCGTCGCGGGTTCAGCGGGATTGATCATTCTCCTCCTCGCGAGTCTCTACCTCTCCTAGTTGCCCTCTACCGTTGGGGGCAATTCCTTCGATCGTCCTCGGTTATGGCGGTTGATTTGAGCGACTCTGTCTACTCTTTTCCACTGTAGCGCATTTCAACACAGGCAAAGAAGGCGTTCTGACTTCTTTACGTTTTCAACTAGCTTGAAGAATAGTGCGGCGAAAATAGCGCCTATGAGTGGGCCGATGAGGTATACGTACACGCCGCTCCAGTGCCACGACCAAAGTGCAGGCCCAATGCTTCTAGCAGGGTTGAAGGACGCTCCGGTTAGTGGTCCGAACAACAGAATGAGGAAGAACAGCGTTCCGCTCATCAACACCGCTTGCATTAACCGTTTACGGATGTAGAAACTTGCGGTCAAAGCGGCCGAGCACAGCATGAAAGTGCCAATCGCCTCAATCACAATGCCAAACAGAGGGCTGACGCCGCGAGCGAGTTCCGTCGAACCCAAGTCCGCTGGGAATACAGATTCGTTCGAGAAGAACAAGCGCAACGTCAACGCTGCTAGGACGGCGCCCAACCCCTGAAAACAGAGGTACGGTAGAATCAAATCGTCTCGTGTTCTCCTCGTAAATGCGTGAGTGATCGTCACGGCGGGGTTGATGTGAGCACCTGAATGCTTGCCCAGAAGCAGGATGACTACAGCAACCGTACCACCGAATACTCCGGCCACGAACAGAAGCGCGCCAACACCTTTGATGGTTGAACTAACTATCACTGAGCCTGCGCCGAAGAGAACGAGAAGATAGGTTCCGAGGAACTCTGCGGAACACTCCCGCTTACAATTTGAGCACGGGACAGAGACCATTCCACTATTTCCTAACTCTTC
>Ga0187784_10003263_pt1 | contig 13088 bp, 11 predicted proteins | sample 1015_SJ02_MP15_2_FD_132964 | JGI IMG/M metagenome (GOLD analysis project Ga0187784, IMG submission 132964) | Tropical peat soil microbial communities from peatlands in Department of Meta, Colombia - 1015_SJ02_MP15_20_MG | ecosystem: Environmental > Terrestrial > Soil > Wetlands > Peat | place... | reverse complement strand
CTTTTCGGTCATCGCCATACCGACTGTGCCACCGCGCTTCTGCGCCGCGGGCAGCGGTCGGCCGTCGTAATCTCTCGAAGTGACAAGCCGGCCGTAATCGGCCCAGCGTGCCGGGTCGCGGCGCAGAACGGGAATAGCCGAATAGGTCATGCCGAGAGGGCAGCAAATTCCGTTCTCACCTTGGTTCCATAGATAGGAAACGGTCGCACGAGCCACTTGCGCGCCCGCCTGTGGTTTGGTCCAGCACAACGAATGAAACTCATCGCGCATGCCGAGCGACATCAGTTCGTGCCAGGCCGGATGAAATTCGATCTGATCAATCCGGTTGCCCCAACGGTCATGCGTTCGCAGCTCCGGCAGATTCCGATTGGCCTGGCGAGCAAGATCCTGCACGCGCGCGGAACCAACCCGCTTGCCGATCTCCTGCGCTTGCGGCGCGAACCAGCCAGCGCCGAAGGTAGCGAGTATCTTGGTTAGCGCTGGATCATGGGAATAGGCATCGTAATCGGCCATGGCGGGCACCTGGTTCAACACATCGTGCGTGCTGTAACCGAAGGATTCGAGTGCGGTCATCGAGGGCCCTCCATAGCTTCGTTATCTCTGTGTCAGCGCGGTGATCCGGCTCTCAACGAAACTTTCCATAAGCTTCAGTGCTGAGACGCCAAACATGCGCATGCGGCCAGTGTGCGCTAACAGCATAAGTCCGGACGCGTGAGCAAACGTGTCCACCATCAGATACTTAGCTTCCTCTTCGTGGGCACCGAGACCCTGTGCGGCCTCATAAATCGGGCGCAGCGCGGCTTTGAGCGCCGCATTGAGCATGGCATCGCGTTCTTTGCCGAGGCCATGTGGCTTCATGCCGCCGCGAAACAGATAAAAGCCGAGGTCGAGGTCTCTGGGATTCTCTGCGTAAAACCGAAAGAATGCCATCGCGGCAGTGCGCAAGCGATCGGCCGGAGACTTGGTACGCGAAATTGAACGTACGACCGCTTCTTCAAGATTTGCGAGCGAACCTCTCAACACCTCCGCATAGATCGCTTCTTTCGAGTCGAAATGGAAGTAGAGTGCAGCGGGCGTGTAGCCCGCTGACGCCGCTATCGCCCGCAATGAGGCGCCATCCAATCCGTCGTCTTCAAATACTTTCCGCGCGGCGTCCAATATCAATCCGCGTTTAAGCTCACTCACCGCTTTTTGCCGTTCGGTCCTCTGGGCTACGGCCATTTTCATCCGTCCTGTAACTTGACGGTTATTCTAACGGTGTTAGAATTAATGATCAATATGCGAAAAGGAGCCAGCAATGGCGGTCAGAATCGAGAAAAATGAATCAGTGTGGACCATGATTCACGATCGGCCGGAGGCCCGTAATGCCATGGACCCCAAGAGTGCGGATGCGCTGACAGAGGCCTTTCTTCAATTCGATGCTGACAAGAACGCATCAGTTGCGGTGCTTTACGGCGCGAGCGGTGCATTTTGTGCTGGCTGGGACCTCAAATATGTCAGCACACTCAATGCCGATTATCCACTTGGTGAACTTGATATTCCGACCGCCACGCCACACGGCAATGGTGGAGATATTCCGCGCGGGCCGCTTGGGCCTTCCCGCCTTGAGTTGGATAAGCCGGTCATCGCAGCGATCGAAGGACCAGCAGTCGCTGGTGGCATGGAGCTAGGCTTATGGTGCGATTTCCGCGTGATGGCGAAGGAGTCCTACTTTGGCGTTTACTGCCGCCGATGGGGGGTGCCGCTAATCGATGGAGGGACTGTGCGATTGCCTCGGATCGTCGGCCAAGGCCGCGCCTTGGAGATCATTTTGACCGGACGGAAGGTGCCGGCAGAAGAGTGCTTGAACATTGGATTATGCGAATATCTCACGCCGAAAGGGGGCGCACGCGAGAAAGCGGAGCAACTCGCGCAAGAGATCGCTCGTTTCCCTCAAGTCTGCGCGCGTGCCGATCGACGCTCGGCGATCAAGAGCCACGGTCTTAGCGTGCGGGAGGCGCTGATTCAGGAATGGTACAACGGACGCGAGGCGCTCACCCGAGACGGCGTGGCCGGTGCGAGCCGCTTCAGAGACGGTCTCGGTCGGCACGGCGATTTCGCCAAAATTCGATGAGCCCGTCACTTCCGTTCAGGGTCAACCTGAGAAGTGGGCGGGTTGCCAGGGCAAGTCAATTCCTCCACCAAACTCGGACATCGTTGCGCTGGCACCGCCTGTCATCGGCGTTACTTGATCACCTTACGCCACTCGATCGCGCGTCGTCAGGACGCCGCAGCCGCCTGATGCAGCTCACCGCCGCGTTGGGCGTCTAGCGATGTCGGCCGTCTGCAGTGTAACCGCTCGATCTCGTCGCGATGGTCGCCGCCATTCACGATGGCCGCGCAGGGTCGATTGTCGGACTCATGCAACCGACATGTCAGCCCAACGTCAGCTCTTTTCGAGCGCAAGATAAAACATGACCCCTCGGAAATGCTGAGTAAATGGCAGGCATTATCGATGCCTTTGAATTTTCGCCCATAGACGTAACCCGAAAGCTGCCTCGAGAAGCTTAGTCGGCACCCACCCGTTCACGCGCAGACGAATAGACTGTGTCTTCAAACTGATATCCGCAGGCCTCGCACGACCACACGTTACGAATGCGGTGATCGGGCAAATGCTCAGACCATTGGGGGGCGATCAGACCCGCGCCGCACTGTGCGCACTGATTAACTGCGAGTTTTTGTTTTGACCAGGCCCAAAGGGCGCGGATTTCGGCAGCTGCAATACTGTCAGGCGCAAATTCTGAAACGGCGAGACCAGTGGCGAGCGAATCCATGTGGTCGTTACGCAGCACAATATAGGGAAGCGCGAGCACTCCAGCCTCGTTCAAGGCCAAGGCGACGCGCGTGGGCCGCTGTCCGCGGGCCGGCGTTTGGTTGAGGACAAAGGCAAATTCCTTATCCAGCCGGCGAATGACCTTGAGCGTCGGGAGCGTTGCCTCGATGTCCGCCTGACTCGGTCTCGCCGGAACGAGACAAAGGTTAGCCGCCCGGATGGCATCGGATACAAAATCATTGTCGCTGCCAGGCGTGTCAATGATCGCCAGCGTGCAGCCCCTCCGCTCAACGGCGCGTAAGGCGCGCTCAAGCTGGAACCGGTCGGCGATCCGCTCGACGACCGGTTCGGCGTTAGTTCGACGCGCCGCCCAGTTCGAGATCGTGCCCTGGCGATCGGTCTCCAATATGAAGACACGCTCGCCATCCTCCATGGCGGCGAGCGCCACACCGATGCACAAGGTCGATTTCCCCGTGCCGCCCTTCTGGCTGACGAAAGTGATCGCCCGCATAACCTTTCGCCTTCGCGGTTGCTGCTCAACCAGGCAGGTTAAAACTACGGCGAATCGCTTGCAGTATAACTTCGATCACTACACTTTGAAATTATCCAGCCTGAGACCGATCAATTCCAAGCTAGCCCCAGGCGCGTCCGAACGGGGGCGCGCCGTTCACCACGGCTCGGTTCGCCCCTATGGCCAAGTTCTGGCCTTCGACATACCCTGTCTCTTTCAGCCCCCGACGGAATCCCTCGAAGTCCTACGAGGAGAGGGCGCCGACTTGCAGCGATGCGATTACCGACATGGCGCTTCGCTGCGCGCGCGCCGCGAGCGGCCAGGTCGCCGCAGAAGCTGCAATTGATTTGACGAAATCGCGCCGTCGCATTGCCTCCCCCAAGGCTCAGGACTACGCCGACGATGAAGGTAATCACATCAGGGTTTCGATGCCTGCGGAATGGGGTTCAGCGGCCATTGTGCGCAGCAGTAAATTTCGAAGGTGGACTTTGCCTATGGGTCAGGAACGCCGTTTTCCGCCATAGCCCGCCACGTCGGCTTTGCGCCCGATATCGACCGAAGTGCAAACATTCCCCGGGTCGTTGCCCATAACTGCTTCCACGCAAAATGAAGGTCCGCCTTGCCCAAATAATTGCTTGGAAACCGTATCACACCCCCAAATACACCCGCCGGATCTCGTCGTCCGCTGTGAGCTCCTGTGGCTTGCCTTCGCGGGCGAATTTTCCATGCTCCATCACGTAGACCCGGTCGGCAACGGCGAGCGTCGCGGCGGCGTCCTGCTCGACCAGAAGCACCGCGGTTCCGGCCGCGCGGATGGCGCGGATCGATTGAAAGATCTCCATCTTGAGCCGATGCGCGATGCCGACCGATGGTTCGTCGAGCAGCAGCAGAATGGGGCGTCCCATCAGGGCTCGACCGATGGCCAGCATCTGCTGCTGGCCGCCCGAAAGTGTGCTCGCCTGCTGACGTCGTCTCTCCTTGAGCACTGGGAACAGCGCATAAACGCGCTGCAGATCCTGCTCAATGCTCTCCTTGTCTCGGCGCAGATAGGCACCGAGCATCAAGTTCTTCCAGACGCTGAGTTCGGGGAAAAGGCGCCGTCCCTCCGGGCAATGGCAGATGCCATGGCCGACCACCTTGTGGGCGGGCTGCACGTCGAGCGAAGCGCCGTTGAACGTGATGTGGCCCGCTGACGGCGGCACCGTGCGCGAGATTGCCTTGAGCAGCGTTGTCTTGCCGGCGCCGTTCGGTCCGAGCACGCCGACGAGTTCGCCCGGCTCAACGGCAAGCGATACGCCTTCGAGCGCTAGTGCCTTGCCGTAGTGCACGATGAGGTTCGTCACTTCAAGCAGCGCCAAGGCTGTCCTCCGTCCGGCCGAGCGCAGACCCGATCTCGACGTTGCCAATATAGGCCTCGACCACCCGCGGATGGCGCACGATCATGGCGGGCGGCCCGACCGCAACCACCTCGCCGAAATCCATGGCGATCACCTCGCTTACCAGTTGCATCAATTCGCGCAGCTTGTGCTCGATGATCAGGATGGTGAGCTGCTCAGTCCGGTGCAACGACCGGATTAGATCCGCGAGCGGCCTGATCTCGTCGCTGCCAAGGCCGGCGAACGGCTCGTCGAGCAGTAACACTTTCGGGTTGGTCGCGAGTGCCCGGGCGATCTCGAGCCGCCGCAGGTCGCCGTACGGTAGAACGTCGACGAGGAACTCCGATCTCTCGCCCAGCCCGACCTGCTCGAGCAAGCGTTGCGCGCGCAGCCGCGGCCTGCCCTGCTGGCGCACGCGCGGCGCGAGACAGGCGACCTCCACGTTCTCGAGCACGCTCATGCCCAGGAACGGCCGTGCCAGCTGAAAGGTGCGCGCAAGACCGCGATTGACGATCTGATGCGGCGCTAGCCCGTCGAGCAATTGGCCGTCGAACTCGACCGAGCCGGAGTCCGGCGGGACGAAGCCGGTCAAGAGGTTGAACACGGTGGTCTTGCCTGCGCCGTTCGGCCCGAGCACGCCGGTGAGCGCCCCCGCTTCTAGCGCAAATGACACGTCCTTGACCGCGTGCAAGCCGCTGAAGCGCTTGTTGAGGCCCTTCACCGTGAGGATCGTGCTCACGGCGCTACCGCGCGGATCTTTCGCCACAATGGTGCGATCAAGCCTTGCGGCATGAAATATACGATGAACATCAACACCAAGGTATAGACCCAAAGCCGATACTCGGAAAAACTGCGAAAAGCCTCGGTCAGGACGTTGAGCAGAATCGCACCGCCAATCGGCCCGTAGATTGAGCCCATGCCGCCGACGTAAACCATGATGATGATATTGATGGAGAGGATAACCGCGAACAGGTCGGGGCCTACCTGAAGCTGATAATGGGCGTAGAGCACGCCGCCGAGTCCGGCGACTGCCGCGCTGATCGTCAAGGATGCGATCTTGTAGAAGGTGACGTTGAACCCAGCGGCCTGACAGCTCGCCTCGTCGCCACGAATAGCGCGCAACAGGGTACCCCAGGGAGAGTTCGCCAGCAATTTTAGGGTTACCGCGGTCAGCGCTAGGAAGAACAGGGTCAAGTAGTAGTAGGCGAGCGTCGAATCCAACATTGGATCGAGGCCGTTCAGGCCGTCCTGTCCGCCGGTGTATTCCGAGAAGATGATGGTGAGACTCTGCATCACGGCGGCGGCCGACAGCATGGCGAGCGCGAAATACGGGCCCTTCAGGCGCAGCGTCGGAAAGCCCATGACGATGCTGAAGAGGACCGCGACCAGCGGGCCGGCGACGAGGCTGATGTAGGGGCTCAGCCCGAAATTCACGTTGAGGAAGCCCGCGGTATAGGCGCCGGCGCCGATGAATAGCGAATGCCCGAAATTCTCCCGGCCGGTAAGGCCCGACATGAAATCCCAGCTCGCCGCCCACATGCCGAAACAGAGTGCCACCGTGAGCACGCCGATGACGTAGCTGCTGCCCGACAGCCACGGCCCGACCGCGAGCACGACGAGCGCCGCGAGCGCTGCGAGCCAGTCGATCTTGAGGATTACCATCAGCACCTCATGACGACGAACCGCTTTGAGTGACGTGGCAGGGCACTCGCAGTCCCCACTTCCCCGTTGGCGAAAGGTCAGTCGCACAGCGGGCGAGTAAGGGCAGATGATTGACCCCTCGCTCCATGTTCTCCCTAACAGGGAAAAGGTGACTGCGGCCGGCTCGTGATGGAGAGATAGTTGTGTCGGTCCATATTCATCAGAACGCGGCACGTTTGCCGAAGAAGCCAGCGGGTCGCAGGATCAGGGTAATGAGCACAGCGGCGACCGAGACGATCTGCGACCATTCGATCGAGATTTTGAAGGCGATGATTGTCTCGGTATAGCCGAGCAACAGCGCGCCGACGATGCTGCCCGGGATCGACCCGAGCCCGCCGACAACGACGATGGCGAAGGCTTTGATCAGCGGCAACAGCCCCATGCCGGGAATTACCGTCTGGAACGGCGCCACCAGCACGCCAGCCGCCGCGGCGATCCCGGCCGAGAGCCCCATCACGATCGAATAGATCTGGTCCGAGGGAATCCCCATGTATTGCGCCGCCTCTGCATCCTGGGAGACCGCCAAGATCGCCGTGCCCAGCTTGGTGTGCTGCATGAACAGCCATAGCGCCGCGAGCAACACGATCCCGACGGTGAGCGCCAACAACCGTTGGCCCCCGATGTCGACCCCAGCGAAATGGTAGCTCGTGCTCACGAACGACGGCACATTGCGCGCCTCCGAGCCGAAGATGAGTAGCAGTACCTGCTCGACCATGAGTGCGACGGCGAGAGTGATCAACAGCACCGCCAGCATCGAGCGGCGCAACGGGCGCACCAGCACCCGCTCGACCAGGATTCCGAACGCGGCGACGAAGAGCACAGCGAGGATTGCCGCGAGCCACAGCTGTAGCCGCGCCTCGGCGGTGAGCACGTAAACCGCGTAGGCGCCGAGAGCGTAGAACGAGCCGTGCGCGAGATTGAGAATCCGCGCCACCCCGAATATGAGAGTAAACCCCACCGCCAGCATGGCGTAGATGGCGCTGATCACGGCCCCGTAAACGAGAATCTGGACCACGCGATCGTCCTCTCAGCACTTCAACGCATCGGCAATGCGGCTCGTTCGGCAGGCCTGCGGCTCACGTTCCCTACACAGAAGGGAGGGTCGGCGAACCGTGACAGCGGTGAGCCGGGGCGGGGTGAACCTTAGCACAGCCCCGCCGGCTTCTCTTTTCAATAAGACCGCCGACCTCCCCCGACGGGGAGCTAAGGCGAACTTAGTTCTGCGCGATCCACGGCGGGTTGATCATCTTCCCGTTGGCGAGCTCCTTGGGCCAGATGACGACGCGGTTACCGTCCGGCTGCCATTGCACGAACAGCTCGTTGACAAAGCCCGGGCCGTCCTTGACCTCGTGCAACTCGTCGAACTGCACGCGGCCGCGCACGCCGACATAATCGGTCGTCTCCAGCGCCTTGATCACGGCGTCGGTGTCGGTGCTGCCAGCGCGCTTGATAGCTTCGGCGTAGATATAGACCGCGTCGTAGGAGCCGCTAGCAGTGTAGACCGGAGCACGGTTGTAGAGCTTTACGAAATTATCCCACCACGGCACGGTCTTGTCGGTGAGCGGCGCGCGCAGCACGAAATTCGTGCTCACCTCGCTGATCGCCTTGCCGTCGACGCGTTTGAAGAAATTGGCGTCCTGGCCCTTGACGTCGATGCCGCCGATCGGCACCGGCACCTTGGCGTCGTACCATTGCTTCACGAACACGTCGGAGGCGGCGTGCGAGAGGATGATCAGCAGGTATTGTGAGCCGCTGTCCTTCACCCTGGAGAAGATCGGTGAGAAGTCCGCCGTCTGCACGTCGAAGAACTCTGCAATTGGCACTTGCATTCCTGCGGCTTCGGCGCCTTTCTTGAGCGCCGGCACCATGTCCTGCACCCATTTGGCGTTCTCGCCGATGATGGAGATCTTGTTGTAGCCGAGATCACCCTTGAGCTTGCCGGCGATGAACTCGACCAGCCCCTTGGCCTGCTTGGCGGAATTAATGGGATTGACGCGGAAGATGTACTTATAGTGGTCGTAGTCGTCCTTGACCTTTTGCTGGATCGTCGGCGAGGCCGAGCCAATGCCCAGAAAGATGGTCTTGGCGCGGGCGATGTGCGGTAATTCTCCGAGCGTGACACCCGAATCGTAGCCGCCGGTCAGGACGTCGACGTGATCCTCGCCGGTGAGCTTGTTGACCGCGGCGATGCCGACCTTGGGCCCCTCGCTCGCTGCCTCGCCCTCGTCCGCGACCACTATCTCAAGCTTGCGGCCGATCACGCCGCCATGGTCGTTGATCTCGTCGACCGCCATCTTCACCGCGTCGATCGCGTCGCGGCCGACTTGCAACTGAATCGCCGTCGTGACGCCGATCTTTATGGGTTTTGTCTCTTGCGCCGCCGCTGGGATGGCGGTCACGGCGAGTAGACAGGCCACCACAGCGGATACGAGTGGAACAAAGATTTTCATGGGACTTCCCGAACGATTGATTTGACGGATGCGGCAGGGCCGTCGCGGATGCGCCGGCCGCTTGCACATGCTCCTGGCGATGGTAGTGGAGCTGGAGTGTTTGCGCCATAGGGTGGCGACCCGCCAGAAACAGGGGCTTACAGAAAAATTGGATTTGAGCTGGTCGGAGGGGGTCACATAGGCTTGCAAATGTTCTTCCCGGCCGGTCGTCAGTTCTGCGTCAGCCAGGGCGGATTGATCATCTTGCCGTTCGCCACTTCCTTCGGCCAGATGACCACTCGCTCGCCATTGTTCTGCCACTGCACGAACAACACGTTGACGAAGCCCGGGCCGTCCTTAACCTCGTGCAGCGCATCGAACTGGACGCGACCGCGCGGGCCTATGTAGTCCGTCTTCTCAAGCTCCTTGATCACCGCGTCGGTATTGGTGGTGCCAGCGCGCTGGACGGCCTCGGCATAAATGTGGACCGCCTCATAGGCGCCGGACGCCGTGTAGACCGGAGCACGCTTATACAGACTGACGAATTTGTCCCACCACGGTACGGTCTTTGGCGTGAGGGGTGCGCGCAGCACGAAATTCACCGAAACCTCGGCGATCGACTTGCCGCCGACACGGTCGAAGAAATTGGTATCCATGCTCTTGACGTCGATGCCGCCGATCGGCACGGGCACCTTGGCGTCGTACCATTGCTTTACGAACACGTCGGAGGCGGCGTGAGAAAGGATGATGATCAGGTATTGCGACCCGCTGTCCTTCACCCTGGAGAAGATCGGTGAGAAGTCCGCCGTCTGTACGTCGAAGAACTCTGCGATTGGCACTTCCATTCCTGCGGCTTCGGCGCCTTTCTTGAGCGCCGGCACCATGTCCTGCACCCACTTGGCGTTCTCGCCCAGGATCGAAATCTTCTTGTAGTCGAGTTCGCCCTTGAGCTTGCCGCCGATAAAGCCGAGCAGCGCGTTCGTGTTCTTGGCCGAATTGATCGGATTCACACGGAATATGTACTTGTACTGCTCGTAATCGTCCTTGACCTTCTGCTGGATGGCGGGCGCGGCCGAACCGATGCCGAGGAAGATCGTCTTGGCGCGGGCAATGTGTGGCAGCTCGCCCAGCGTCACGCCGCTGTCATAGCCGCCAATCAGCACGTCGACGTGGTCATCGCTGGTGAGCTTGTTGACAGCGGCGATTCCGACCTTGGGGCCCTCGGTCGCCGCCTCGCCCTCATCGGCCGTAATCATTTCGAACTTCCGCTCGAGTACCCCGCCCTGCTCATTAAGCTCGTCTATCGCCATCTTAACACCGTCCATGCTGTCGCGTCCGACCTGGAGTTGGATCGCTGTGTTGACGCCGATGCGGATCGGCTTGGCTTGTTGTGCCATCGCGTCTTGGGCTGTGCCGACGGCGAGCGTGAGCACAAAAACCATCGTGGAGGAGACCAGTAAGTTCTTCCTCATCATTACCTCCCTCGTGAATTTGCACCTCCCAGGTCGACAATGGCCGGCCCCGGGCCCGCCGGTAGCACTGTCCTGGCTGCCCTCTGACATAGGAGGCGGTTTCCTCCCTTGGAGGTTTTCCGACCGGCCGCCAGAGACCCTGACACCGTTTGCGCGCGGCCGGCGGAGCGCGAGAGAATCCACACCCGCCACAAGTAGATCAGAACGCCGAGCATGAACAGCCGCGGTCAAAATGGCGCAGGACCGCAGGCCCGACGCATCGATGTCGTCCCCAGCAAAACGCTCCGCATACTCAGATATACCGAGTTTTTTGAGCCAGTCCGCAATCTGCTGCATCGGCGGCTCCGTGCCGGCTAACCAGCAACCAGGAGAGCATGGAGCTTACCAGCAGACGCCGCGGCGTTGTAGCCGCCCTGAGCACAGCCAGCGTGTCCGAAGTGGGTCGCGTCGATTTTGCCATGTCCGGGGATATGTCAAGTACGAAAGTAAACCCAGAAATGCCCCGGACCATGCGCAACGATTAAGCAGCCCTGGCGTTGGCATTTTTGCAAGAGACTTCACCCCACTGCTGACCCAGCGAGAGCGGTAATTTTGCCTGTCCCATGTCGGGCATAATTGCACCAGCGACTACAAAACTTGCCGTGCTTGGCGGCGTTCACCTTGGTGCACAAGCCCGCTGGATGCACTCGCATTCGGGATCGGCAGGCGACGCATCGACTGCGTGCTCGATTGGGGTCCAATCCTTTTTCGACAAGTCAGCCAGTCGTGGCTAATATTATCGGCAGTTGACGTGGGAACTGGTTGGCATCCGGCAGAGGGTTGGCGCAATGCAGAGCACGATGATGCACGTTCCGCTCTCCATAAATTATTGCTTGCAGCGCGGGGCGCAGGTCTATGGCAGCCGCCGCGTCGCCTCACGGCTTCCTGATCGTTCGGTTCGCAGCACAAGCTTTGCGGCGACGGCGCAGCGGGCGTGACAGCTCGCCGCCGCGCTCAACGCCGCAGGCATCGGTAGGGGCGACCGCGTCGCTGTGCTCATGATGAATCACACGTGGCACATCGAATGCTATTTCGGCGTGCCAGCCGCTGGCGCGGTCTATCACCGCTCAACTTCCGCCTTTCCGGCGACGACATCGTTTACATCATCAACGACGCTGAAGATAAGATCCTCATCATCGACGAGCCGTTGCTGCCGCTCTACGAGCAAATCAAAGCCAAGCTGCGCCTCGAGCGCGTCGTCGTGAATGCATTTTCCAAGCGCGCTCGCTCCGACGGCTTTGATGACTATGAGCACTTCATCGCCGTCGACGCGTCGGGGTTGATTTTCCCGCCCGTCGACGAGAACGAGGCGGCGGGTCTATGCTACACTTCCGGGACGACCGGCAGACCGAAGGGCGTCGCCTATTCGCATCGCTCGACCGTGCTGCATTCGCTGAGCTTGTCGCTTCCCGACGTACTCGGTATTTCCGCCCACGACACAATCCTGGCGGTTACGCCGCTCTTTCATGCAAATGGCTGGGGCATTCCTGCTGCAGCCATGATGCTGGGAGCCAACATGATCTTCCCGGGCCAACACACCGCGCCCGAGGATCTGCTGGACATGATGGAGCGCGAGCGCGTGACCTTCGCGCTTGGCGTGCCGACGATCTGGACGGCGGTGCTCGCCGCCTTGGAGACGAGCCCGGAACGCTGGAAGCTCACGCCGGCGCGCCTGATGGTCGGTGGTTCCGCGGCGCCGGCTTCGCTGATCAAGCGCCTCGACCCATTCGGGCTAAGGATCGTCCACGGTTGGGGGATGACGGAAATGTCTCCGGTCGGGTCGATTTCATTCCTGCAGCCCCAGCACGAGGAACTCTCAGCCGATGATCGCCTGGCGATTCGGGCTAGGCAGGGCGTGGCGGTGCCCCTCGTAGAACTGCGGCTTATGGGCGAGCACGGCGAGTTGCCTTGGGACGGAAAATCGGCCGGCGAACTTCAGACGCGCGGGCCCTTCATCACCGGGTCGTATTATCGGTCGGAGCGCAGCGACGAGAAATTCGCCGCTGATGGTTGGCTGCGCACGGGTGACGTCGCTGTCATCGACCCGGAAGGTTACCTTCAAATCGTCGACCGCGAAAAGGACCTCATCAAATCCGGGGGCGAATGGATCAGCTCGGTGGATCTTGAGAACGCGATCGTGGCGCATCCGGGGGTGCTCGAGGCGGCCGTTGTTGCGGTCGCTCATCCTGAATATGGCGAGCGACCGCTCGCGGTCGTAGTGAAAAAGCCAGACCACGACATTACGCCCGAGGTGCTACGGGAGTTCGTCCGGCCTCGGTTTGCGCAGTGGCAGGTTCCGGACGACTGGGTCTTCGTGGAAGCGCTGCCGAAAACCTCAACCGGTAAGTTTATGAAGCATAAGCTGCGCGCAGATTTCAGCGATTACGTTTCGAAGACTTCGAGAATGCGGGCTGCCAATCGCTCCGGCGCGGCGCGGTAGACGCTCTGAAGTGAACTCTAATCGGATTCGGCGCCGTTCAACTTGAGCGAGAGGCTTGCGGCCTTCGCGACTTTGTCATGAGAGTGGGCCCAGAGGCTCGGGTCGCTGGAGGCGCCGCGCCCAAAACAGCCAATGCGTCGTAAGCTGTTTTGCATCGCGACAAGCTTGGTCGTACGACTTCCGAATCGGGTCGATGCTGTCGAAAAAGGCTTGAGAACACCTGCGAACAGTGATTCCCCTGATTCCATGGATTGGGCCGTGGAGGCGGGGGATGATGGGTCGGCGGAGTGATCAGACAAGTCTGTTCT
>Ga0187784_10003262_pt1 | contig 13091 bp, 12 predicted proteins | sample 1015_SJ02_MP15_2_FD_132964 | JGI IMG/M metagenome (GOLD analysis project Ga0187784, IMG submission 132964) | Tropical peat soil microbial communities from peatlands in Department of Meta, Colombia - 1015_SJ02_MP15_20_MG | ecosystem: Environmental > Terrestrial > Soil > Wetlands > Peat | place... | reverse complement strand
AGCCGAATCCCAAGCTGCCCCAATGCGCTCTCTCAACCCGCACCGGCGTCCCTTATGCTTGCCGGCCCACGATGCTCCGACGCGAGAACTCCCATCTCTAGGAGTTGAGCCACCATGGCCGCGCGCGAGCTTACACCCAGCTTGGCAAATATACGCCGCAGATGTGTGCAGACCGTCCAGGAGCTGATGTCAAGCACGTCCGCAATGACCTTGTTTGGATGTCCCTTGGCTACCATTCGCACGATCTCCTGTTCTCGCGGGCTGAGCTGAATGCGACTGCACCCAAGCCTCTGCATTCGCACCAGAAGATAGCGGGCGCCATCCACTTCGGTATCGATTAACACTTCTTCAGCGGGATTTCCGGAACATTCGAGCGTGCCCCGTCCGCGGCTCACCATCTCGATCAATTCTGTCAGAGTGCGGATGATGTCAGCCACACCCTTGTCCGCAGTTTCTGCGGGCGGTTCCATGGCGAGTAAAGTCGGGCTGGCGCGCATGGGTGTATCTCTCCGGCCTGAAGGTCGCAGGAGTCGGACAGCGTCAGCGCGGGCCCGCATGCGCGTGCGGCCCGCCAGAGCGGCTGGCGGCTGGACACTACTTTGACCTTGCGAAAATTGGCCTCCGGACAAGTACGCCGGGGTCTCTGCGAAAATTCGCGAGTTCGGGGAAAGATACGATGCGTGCTAGTTCAACGCTAGTCGCATTTTCTAGCGACCCGTAATATGCGAATCACTTGCTCCGATCCGCTCTGCAGGTAGTCTACGCATATTTTACGAAGTATGCAGCGTTAATTTTCCCGATATTACTACATGAATCAAGGGCCGGTCATAAATTTGCTAACTTTTTGTTACGAAAACCGAACAAACTCCCCGGACAAGAGGTGCCCCTTGTCTGCACCCAGGCTGGCGTGGTTATTCAACATGGCTAACTGTCTGCGGCTTACGTTCGTAACTTGTGCGATCACTGGTCGAGTAGTAACAACAGATAGAGGTGAGCAATGACCGGGAAAGAACCTCCGACTATTGCTAGTCGCTGCGTCGCAACATCGTTGCCCTAACGACGATGCTGCGGGCATTAACCCGATTGCTGACGGTCGTACGGGACTCCCATCAACCGGGGTTCAAGAAGCTGTAGCCCAAAATCAGGCTGTGCTGAGTCGTGGTCTGAGGAAAGAGTCCGACTGATCTAATTTGGCGCTCTACCTACAGGAAACACGGTAAGTCTGCGGCAGGGGTAATGCAGACAGGCAACCAGCCTCGCGGATGGTTGCTCTCGGCTGCTCGGTCGGCCTGTCTAGCACACCGTCACCCTGTCAATTGTCACACTATACGATCACCCATTGAGAATGAAAGAGTCGTGGGGGTGCAGGTTTGCCTGGATAAAAGACTTATGATCGATAGAAAAACAATGCGAACGCTGGTTGAGAAAATGGAACTCGCGGCCCAAGAAACTTTGCAAAAGGATTCCGCCTTCTATAAGGCGCTGCGGGCACTCAAGTGGGAGATCGACAACGATCCTCTGGTTCAATCGACGGTCAGCGAGTTGCAAGCTGCTGGTCGTAGCGTTTTCAGCTCCTTTGTGCCCCACATCAGAATCCGCGTCAGAACTGAAGAGGGTGTGTTCGCGTTGCCAAGGCCAGCCGATGTCCCCGTGGTGCCGGTAGAGCAAGTCGGCCAATTGACACAAAAACTAAGACATGCGGCGAGTTCAGTCATCAAGAAGAGTCGCTATTACCGCGAACTGGGCACTATCGTCAACGAGGCAGTTGGAGCGAGCGATCGCTTTGAAGGAATTGCTTCCGAGGTCGAGAGTGCGGGGTATGAAGTTCTTATTTGTCTCGATCTCTCCGCCTATGCTCAGGTCAAGGGGTCGGCTCCGGCGCATACTCAGGCCCGGGAGGTGAACGCTCAGATTCCTAACGTGGAACCTGTACCAGTCCAACTCTCTGGCAGCGACCGGAAGTTTCTCAAAGCTCTAAGAATTAGGATTGACGACAATTAGGCAGAGAGTCCAGCCCCAAGCGCTCACGGAAAGATACGCAGCAGTTCTGTTCCGACGCGCCAACTCCTCGAACGATGGTTCCGAACCAACCCTCATATCTTGATCCGGCCCATTCGCCACCCTAACTGTACCGAAATTTGAATGCTGCCTGAATGAGGCAGCAGCTCGTGTGAAGTGCCCCCGTTCGCTGACTCGGCAAAAAGTTTTGTTAGTGATCGGGATCACCCGATAGAGTTTGTGCTCACAAGGCGGGACATACCTGTTCGTATTTCGTAAAGAACCCTTGAACGAAGCGGTAATTCGATCCGTTTCAGAAACACACTCGTTAGCATATCGGTGGCTATAACGATCGGCTCCGCGGGTATAATCCCGAGAAGTCAACGAGTTTCTTTGCTACATGTTGACGGCATAAGGGCTAATTCGAATCTGACCGGCACGATTCGCAAATATAGGTCGACAGAGCTGCACATCTGGGCCCCGTCAGTCGGCGATCTTGTGAATGTCGATTTTCTCGCTCAGTACGCTGAGGTCGCCGCGGGCTCGGATACCGTCGACAGATTCGTTGTTCGAAATGTCAGAGGAGCGGTCTGTGCCTATATCGGTGTTTCGTTGTGGCGCGATCCTGCTAATAGCCACTGCTTCGTTCGCACAAAGTCCGCAAGCCAATCCGGCGGCGTTAACCGCCGGGGCCATCATGGCCCGTGTCGCAAGCAATCAGGACCGAAGCGAAGCGCTGCGCAAGCAATACGTCTATAAACAACAGATCCACATTCTCACGCAGAAACCAGGCGGTAAGCTGATACGCGAAGAGACCGCAGATTACAACGTGGTTCCAACGCCGGGCGGCATCAAAAAGAAGCTCACGCTGCTGACTGGCCGCTACTGGCACAAGGGACGGTACGAGCAGTTTACGGGCGAGCCAACGCCGGAGGAAGACAGGTTCGACGGCGATTTAATCAACGACTTACGCGACGATTTGTCAGACGGCGAAACCAAAGACGGGCTGGCCAGACGCTGGTTTCCTCTGACCAGGGAAGAGCAGAAAGATTACGCCTTCAAACTTCTCGGTCAAGAGGTGCAGCAGGGTCGCAGCGTTTACCACATCAGTTTCCAGCCGAAGGACAACGACGAGATCCCGTGGGCAGGCGAGGTGTACATCGATGCTGCGGAATTCGAGCCCGTGCGGGTGTTTACCAGGCTGGCGGAGCGTGTTCCACTCATGATCCGCACCTTGCTGGGAATCGATGTTCCGGGAATTGGCTTTAATGTCGTCTACCAGCGGCAGCCAGATGGGGTCTGGTTTCCTGCCACCGTTGGCACCGAATTCCGGATTCGTGCCAAGTTCGTCGTCACCCGCCAAGTGTCGATGTTGTTGGAGAATAGCGCATTCGAACACACCCACGTGGTAAGCAGAATGAAGGTGATTGGGGAAGTGAAGTGAGCAGTCTAGTATCTGGGCACAGCGAATCGCGGCCGACGTTAAATCCCTTGTTGGGCCAGCAGTCTGCCAGCTTAATAAGAGAGGATGGTTCGGCTGTTCCATGCGAGCGATGTTTTACCTGGGTAAAGCGGCTTCCATGCAACGAGCAGATCTTCGTTCTTCTCGGCCCAGAGTCCTGTCCGCTCGAATATTATCTTTTTGTCGTCCTGGAACGAGTGGACGGAGGATCATGTGCTTCTACCAGATGCGGTCTTCGGCTATAGCGATCTCGATCCCGTCTGGCGCACTTTTAGAGGCTAGCGGCATCACCCAACCACCAATGCAAGGACAAACGTGGCGTTCCAGTCCTGTAGATCGGATGTTTCTGCTGAAGATGTGGACTGCAAAAGGGGGCAGAGGATGGATCTTGTCCGCAAAGAAGATGAAACCGCAACCACAATAGAACGTCGGACTTTATTGAAAATACTTGCGATTGGAACGATTGCGCCTCAGCTTCGACCGTTTGCCGCTGCTGTCGCCTGTCATGAGCAACTGGCCACATTGGCACAGCTTGGTTCGGCTTCGCGATACCACTTGCAATTTTTTACGCCTGCAGAAAATGAACTCGTGGCTCAGCTAAGTGAAATGATCATCCCTGCCGACGCTCACTCACCCGGAGCTCGAGCGGCCAATGTAAACCTCTTTGCTGATCTGATGTTGGCCACCGGTGACGAGCAGACGAAACAGCAGTGGCGACACGGTCTGAGTCTGATTAAAGAAGAAGTCAAGAAAAGTTCGCTGGCCGATGCGCTGGCCAAAGCCTCGGCGAACGAGGCCAATCCGAAGATGGAACTCGAGCATTTCTTTGTAGCACTAAAGCAAATGACCGTGGATGGGTACTACACGTCATCGATCGGTCTTCACCAGGATTTGGGCTACCAGGGCAACAGCTACTTAAGCAAGTTTTCGGGTTGTACCCACCCAGAGCACCAGGGATAGATGCAAAACACAACAAGTGGGGGATCGCGGTCGAAGACACGTGCGCCCGACAACCCACCCGCGATTTGCTTTTGTTAAGGAATATCTAATGAATGAAGCATTTGATGTTTGCGTCATCGGGTCTGGGGCGGCCGGCGGCCTCATCGCCAAAGAGTTATGTGAGGGGGGCGCCAAGGTAGTCATGCTTGAGGCGGGGAGAGAAGTGCCGCTTTACGAGTTGCTCTCCCATAAGTGGCCTTATGAACTTCCTTACCGTGGAATGCGCGGCGAGAAACAAAAGCCCTTTTACCAAGCAGGCGTGTCCAGTTCAATTCGCTATGAAGATTGCGATGATGGGATAGGCGTCGACCGAATACGTGTGCTGGGCGGCCGAACGGTGCACTGGAATGCCGTTGTGCTCCGCTATGCAGAACGAGACTTCAAGGGATGGTCGCTGGACGGCATCGAGGAAGACTGGCCCCTGACCTACGCAGAACTGGAGCCCTACTACGAGCGAGTTGAGCAGATGATCGGAGTGTGCGGTGAAGACGACGGGCTGGAGATTTTGCCCGGGGGAAAACACTATCTGCCTCCGATTCCGTGGCGTTGCAGTGAGCACATTCTTCAGCGCGCCGTACAGCGTATGAATATTCCTCTGATCTCCGTTCGCAAAGCGGTGCTGACGAAGGTATACGATAACCGGCCGTCGTGTCATTATTGTGGCCATTGCATGGACGGCTGTGATGTGGGAGCGCTGTTCAACAGTGCTGTGGCCATGTTACCCAAGGCCCAAGCCACTGGTAAGTTCACACTCCGCCAGAATGTATTAGCGCGTGAAATCTTAGTGGACCGCGAAGGGCTGGCGCGGGCCGTGTCATTCGTAGATACACAAACCAAGCGGGAGGAAGAAGTAAGGGCAAGAATTGTCGTGGTTTGCTGTGCAACGGTGGAAACCGCCAGGCTGCTTTTGAATTCACGCTCGCCGCAGCATCCGAATGGACTAGCCAATTCCAACGGCGTCGTAGGGCGTTACCTTAACGGTCATCTGTCATCGGGCGCCGACATTTATTTGCAGGAGCTTGAGGGAGTACCCCCATTCAATCAAGATGGGGCAACCGATCACGTTTACATCCCTCGATACAATCATCTGGGTGGGAAAAGAGAGTACGCTGGCGGCTGGGGAATTCAGGTCAACTTCGGCGGCTACATGTTTCCTTATCATGCCTCCCGGACGCCTGGCTATGGTGTTGCTTACAAAGACCGCGTACGCAAGATGCAGCCGGGCTATCTAATGCTCGGCGCATTTGGCAAAGTTGAGGCCCGACCGCAAAATTACGTCGGGGTTGACCCCAATCGAGTCGATGAGTACGGCGTCCCAATTCCGACAGTTCATTTCCGATTCAGTGAAAACGACTTTGCCCTGTGGCGCGATAATAATCGGAGCGTGATGGAGATTTGCTCGAATTTGAAAGGACAAGCGTTTCCTAACTTTGGACTAGCTCCAAGCGGATTTGCCAGCCATGAGGTAGGAACAGCTCGCATGGGCAAGAATCCAAAGACTTCGGTGCTGAATAGCTACTGCCAGGCGCGTGATGTCAAGAATCTGTTCGTAACGGATGGTAGTTGTTTCACCACCTCGAGCGAGAAGAACCCGACGCTTACCATCATGGCACTCTCACTTCGGGCAGCCGATTACATAAAGCATCAGCGAAAGATGCGCGAGTTGTGACAAACTGAGCATGAAGCGGAGACGACTCAGTTTAACGATATTTCAATAGTTTCAGTTTTGCTTGCTCGTGCGTAGGCAAAGAACCCCTGTCTACATCAGTTCAGGAGATTCCATGAGATATGGCGTCAACATGATGGTGTGGACAACTCGAGTAGGAAAGGCACAAGCTCCGCTGCTTTCGCGCATCCGGGAGTGGGGTTTTGATGGAGTTGAGCTCTTTCTTTCCCCGGAGGAGCCGGCCAATCTTCGAGTGGTCAATCGTATGTTGGACAAAATTCCGCTGGAGCGCACGACCTGTGTGGTACTGCCGCGAGATGCCAATCTGGTCAGCGGGGATGCGGCGGTACGGAGGAGGGGTGCAGATTTTCTAAACCGTTGTGTGGAGCGGACTGCGGAGCTTGGGGCGTCCGTGATGTGCGGGCCACTCTACGCCGCCCTCGGCGTGATGACGGGGCGCGCGCGAACTCAGGAGGAGTGGCAATGGGCGGCTGATGGTCTCGCCGCTGCCGCGCGGCGTGGGCAACAACTCGGGGTCACACTGTGCATCGAGCCGCTGAACCGATTTGAGACGTACTTTCTGAACACGCTGAATGATGCGGCGGCACTCGTTCGCGCTGTCGGTGAGCCTAACCTGCGGATCCATTTTGACAGCTTTCATGCCAATATCGAGGAGTGCAACGTCTCGGAATCTCTGCACGCCGTAGGGAAAGAACTAGGCCACGTGCACATTTCTGAAAACGACCGCGGTATTCCCGGTACCGGCCACAATGATTGGCATGGCATCGTTCAGACTTTGGCTGAAATCGGTTATGACGGTTGGTTGACCATTGAATCGTTTGCCCAGCCAGAGCCGGAGCTTGCGGCTGCTGCCGCCATCTGGCGGAATCTCGCGCCATCAGGTGACGAACTGGCGCGGCGCGGACTTGAGTTCATTAAAGGAGTGTGCCAGCTGCGGGACACTGCACGATGAGTATCTACAGGAATTCGTAGAGGTGAACCAGGTGAATGAAGGCAAAGAGGGCGCGAGAAGAAAGTTCCTCAGGTCCATTGGCCTGGGCATGCCAACGGTCGTGATGGGGTTGTCCGCCATATCTACAGCGCCGGCTTCCGGGCAAGTCGAACATGGGCCGAGGACAAGCGAATCTAGGAATGTCATTGATCTAGGCTTTCAAGATGCAGGAGATGACACTATTCGCTTCCGTAGGCATACCCTCGATTTGGGCATCAGCGAGACGGTGACGATCGCCGACATGAATAAGGATGGCAAACTCGACATCGTTTCTGGCCAGTACTGGTACGAGCAAGTGTCACTACAACCTGGAAGCGGTCCGCGATTCATTCGACGCAAATTTCGGGAATTACCTTATACGTTTGACTATGAGGAAAATCTTAGCGACTTGGCCATTGATGTAAATGGCGATGGCTACCCCGATATAGTCAGCTGCTCATATTGGTCAAAGCCGCTGACGTGGTGGGAAAACCCAGCTGGTCGCGACCAGCCATGGCGCGAGCACATGATTGAATCCGGCTCGCCCGTAGAATTCGCTTTTTTCGTTGACTTGTTTAATACGGGGAAGCCACGCCAGCTCTTGCCCCAGTTTGGCAATCCAGACTTTCCGCTGACGTGGTATGAGTTGGCTAACCCAGGTGCAACGAACCCGTGGATCAAACATGTGGTAAGTCCTAAGAGCTACGGTCATGGGATCGGTGCAGGAGATGTTGATGGGGATGGACGTAGCGATATCATCACTCCTCAGGGCTGGTTTGAAGCACCTGCTGATCCTCGCCACGGTGAATGGCGTTTTCATCCCGAATTCGATCTGGGAACGGTCGGCTTCATCTATGCCTATGATGTGAACAAGGATGGACTCCCCGACCTGGTCACCACGGCAGCGCACGATTATGGAATTTTTTGGTACGAACAGAAAAAAAATTCTGCTGGGGTACGAGACTGGGTCAAACACGTGATTGACGATAGTTGGTCACAGGCGCATGCAATGACCTTGGCGGACTTAAATGGGGATGGGCGGCTCGAGCTGATTACAGGCAAACGCTATTACGCACACGACCATGATCCTGGTGCCAATGAGCCGCTCGGGCTCTATTGGTATGAGCAAGTGAATGTCGAGGGGGAGCCACAATGGAGAAGACATCTCATCGACTACGGTACCCGGGCGGGTGCTGGTTTGCAAATTGCGGTCGCAGACATCGACGGCGACGGCGATTTGGATATTGTTGTTGGCGGAAAATCCGGTCTATTCTTCTTCGAAAACATTACCCGGCAGCATTAGGGCAACACGACGATAGATTTTCTCGGTCCCACATGTTGAGGCGCCCGGAGAAAGTCCTCTGCCAGATCACGGCATCGTTACCCAGAATCCGTACCGTGGCCTGAACGCTGTTCGGTGGTGATTCGACCATCAACTCTGGGCCCAGGGTCCGCGGCTACAGAGTTCTCAGATACTCGATGAGATCATTGAGCTGTTCCCTGTCAAGAACATCACGGCATCAAGTCAGCTACACAAAGTGAGTTAAGATCTTTCTGACCATCGCGGGTCGTTGGGAGGCGCAGCATGACGCGAACTCGTCTAGCAGTCGTGTGTGCATTAGCGGCGCTCGTCGCCAGCACAAGTCACGCAGCCGGGGCACCCCGGCACGTACCATCTGACTCTCGCCGACCCGATACGAGCGCCGCGGCGACACCGAATCTTGCCCGCATGGAGCATGTCATCCAATCCTTTGTGGACAACAAGCGGTTCATGGGTGCGGTGCTCGTGGCCCGCGGAAACGACATCCTGCTCGACAAGGGCTACGGCTTCGCCGATCTGGAGTGGAACGTTCCCAACACGCCGGCGACTAAGTTCCGGCTTGGATCGATCACCAAGCAATTCACAGCCGCCTCGATCCTCCTGCTCGAAGAGCGCGGGAAACTCAGCGTAAATGACCCGGTGAAGAAGTACATTCCGGACGCGCCCGCCGCATGGGACCAAATCACGATCTTCAACCTGCTGACGCACACCTCGGGAATCCCCAGCTTCACGAGCTTTCCCGATTACGCTTCGCTCGAACCCTTTCCGACAACGCCGAAGGCACTGGTGGCGCGATTCAAGGACAAGCCCCTCGACTTCCAGCCGGGCGAGAAATGGAGTTACAGCAACTCCGGTTACGTCTTGTTGGGCTACCTGATCGAGACGGTCAGCGGCGATCCCTATGCAAAGTTCGTGCAAGACAACATCTTCACCCCTTTGGGCATGAAGGATTCCGGCTACGACTCCAATTCGGCCATCGTCCCTCGCCGCGCAATGGGGTACTCGCCCGGCCCAGATGGTTTCGTGAATGCGGGCTATATCGACATGACCATTCCTTTCTCAGCCGGGGGCCTTTACTCAACAACGGAAGACTTGCTGCGGTGGCAACAGGGCCTTTTTGGCGGAAAGCTCCTTTCGCCCGTGTCGCTCAAAAAGATGACCACGCCATTCAAAAGCGAGTACGCTTTCGGTCTCGGCGTACACACCCGGAATGGCCGGACCGTGATCGACCATAACGGCGGGATTGAAGGCTTCAACACTTCGCTGGCTTACTACCCGGACGACAAACTGACCGTCGTCGTGCTCGCAAACGAGAACGGGAGGGCCCCGGAGGAGGTCGCAGCCGACCTCGGCAGGCTGGCGGAAGGTGAAAACGTGGTGCTTGCCTCGGAGCGGAAGGAGGCCAAAATCGATCCGAAGACTTTCGAGGCCTACGTCGGATACTACCAACTCATGCCGACCTTCGTTTTGCATGTGACGAGAGACGGCGACCATTTCATGACTCAGGCAACGGGACAAGGTCAGGTCGAAATATTCCCCGAGAGCGACCATGAATTTTTTGCCAAGGCGGTGGATGCGCAGATCACCTTCGTGACGGACACAACCGGACATGCGACGGAGCTAATCTTGCATCAGGGCGGGGCGGACCAGCACGCGCCCCGAGTCGAAGGACCACCTCCGGCAGCAGCACCGAGGGAACGGACGGAAGTTCACGTCGATCTCAAAATTCTCGACAGCTATGTCGGCACCTACCAGTTGACCTCGAACTTTTCGATCACGATTTCCCGAGAAGGGGATCACTTGTTCGAGCAAGCGACCAACCAGCCGAAATTCGAGATTTTCCCGGAGGGTGAGAAGCAGTTCTTCTTGAAGGTGGTTGACGCGCAAATAACGTTCGTCACAGATGGCGCGGGCCACGCCACCGGCTTGGTCCTCCATCAGAACGGCACGGATTTGCCGGGGCACCGCCTCGAGTGACCGGGAGAATCGAAGGGCTGACCTGAGACGCGTAGAAAATCCCATCAAATCGGTCCGCCGCCCCGCGCATCCATCCTCGCGATTGCAGTTTTCCTACGCTTGCCTACGCAACATTGCTGGTGTTTCGCGAGCACAACCGCTATTCACGATTTGACGCGGCTCTCGCCGCTCTTGCGGGAGTCTCAGGGAATAGGACGCGTACCCGCAGCCGTCTGTCTGTGGCGGCGAGGGCAAGGATCGCCGCTGCGCAGAGAGCACGCTGGGCGAAAGTGGAGGCTTCACAGAAAAAGTCAAACGTAAGAAGGCCCCCGGTTCGAGACGGGAAAGTGGCTATTGGGTCAGTTTCGCTTGACGTCATTGCGTTCCCGTGCGTACCTTGCACGCGTGCCGATCAAGATTGGACAGATTGAAGCAATATTCCGCTATCCGGTTAAGTCCATGCGCGGCGAGTCGCAAGACAACGCCGTGCTCGGCTGGCACGGGCTTGACGGCGATAGGCGTCTCGCGTTTCGTCGGTTTGAAGAGCGCGGCGGTTTCCCTTGGCTGACCGCAAGCAAGCTCCCTGACCTCATCCTTTTCACTCCACAGTGGGGTAAAGGCGCAAACGGCGACGCGCTGCCGACACACGTTCTCACACCGGAGGGCGAAGAACTGCCCTTGTTCGGAGAAGAGCTAGCCGCAGAGGTGGGACGGCGCTGCGGTGCCCGCGTGGAGATGATGCAACTGAAGCACGGTATCTTCGATGATGCGAGTGTCTCTGTGATCACCTCCGATACAGTTCGCGAGGTCTGCCGAATCGCGGCGAAAGCCGCTGATGTCCGGCGATTTCGCCCAAATATCGTTGTCCGATCCGAGCGTGCAGTTCCCTTTGAGGAAGATGAGTGGGTTGGCGGTGTGCTCACTTTCGGTGATGGGGACAATGTACCCGCCGTCACCGTAACGATGCGAGACCTTCGCTGCGCGATGGTGAACATTGACCCTGACAACGGAAGCCTTGCGCACGAAGTGCTGAAGGCAGCGGTTGCTGCCAACGAGAATAATGCCGGGATATACGGCACGGTCACGCGCATCGGGCGACTGGCTGTCGGGGAGACCGTCCTTCTTCACCCGGTACCGTAAGATTTGCCGCACGCGTTCACAGGCTGAAAGTCGGTCAGCACTTCGATGTCCGGAACGTCGGCACCGACGAGCGAAGCCGCAACCGATGCCGCTCCCGCTTGTACGCGGCTGCCCGGCTGGAGGGTCTCAGTGCGTGGGCAGCAGGATGGGAGCTTGCGCGTCACGAAGGTTAGGAGTGGCGCGGCTTTTCAGTCTTGTCAGCCCAACGGGGTTTCAAAATCTCATTGACGATCTGGGTGTGCAAATTTTGAACGCTGGATTCCGACCGACCTACACGCGGGGCGCCTACATGCGAGTTGACTTGTACGAGGTTTGCGAATACGCTGCGCCTCATCAATTGCCCGCACACGAGTCACACTCTGCTCTGCGAGGCAAAGCTCGGACGGCCTGCTCGCGATTTGGGGCTGGCTTGGAGGTTTCCATGCAAAACGAACGCGCTTCTCTTACGATTCTTGCCATTTGCTGCGTCCTCGCGCTCTCATTGGCTTTAGGCACGCATCTGTGGGGCCAGTCTGGAACCTCCGGCCTTCCATCGCCTCCGCCAGCAGCGTCAATCCGGCCAGTGACTGATGACTACTACGGAACGAAAATCACGGATCCGTATCGCTATATGGAAAACTTCAAAGACCCGCAAGTGCAGGCGTGGATGAAGGCCCAAGACGATTACACACGGGCTATGCTGGCAGGGATACCTGGCCGGACGGGATTGCTGATGCGCATCCGGGAGTTGGACCAGACGGTGCCACGGGTACAAGCTTTTCCGCTGCCCGGAAATGTTTTTCTGATCTCCAAGCGCTTACCGACCGAAGACCTTTTCAAGCTCTACGTACGGCGTGGGCTGGCCGGCGACGACCATGTTCGCGGCGGCCATTGACGAGGTGGGCTGCTCGGATGCGTTGCGCATGGAAACCACAGCGAACGGAGTGCCCAACATCCCGGAGTTTGGCAGCACCAAGACGGAACAGGGCTTTAAGGCACTCTATGCCATGAGCGCGTACCATCACATCAAGGCGCAAACGGCTTACCCGGCCGTACTGTTTGAGACAGGTTTCAATGACCCTCGCGTTGATCCCTGGCAGATGGCCAAGATGACGGCCCAGCTTCAGGCGTCGACGTCGAGCGGCAAGCCGGTACTGATGCGGGTGGAGTATGAAGGTGGCCACGGTGGCATCGGAGGAACCGAAAAGCAGGCGCAGGAAAGGCTGGCGGATGAATGGAGTTTCCTGTTGTGGCAGTTCGGGGCCAAGGAATTTCAAGTCAAGAAGGAATAATCGCCCGCGCCAGAGGGGTGTGTTTCTCGGAACAGCGCGCTCAGGATTTCCAGCCTGGCAGAATCAGGGGCTCCTACGAGGCCCCTGAATTTCTCATGAGGCATTTACCACGAAAGCGTTGTGTTGTCTTCGGCATGGCTGTACCCGCATCAGCACCCGCTCAGATTCGGTCTTATGCGTCCTATCAAGTACTTGGCAGTTCCCGTCAGCCTGGTTAAGTTGTTGAAGGTGTTAAATAGAGAAGAAGTGTGAAGATGGCACTCTACCGCTGAGTTAAGCGCCCACGT